>Ga0206117_100133_pt1 | contig 121612 bp, 127 predicted proteins | sample 3A5Ametagenome_FD_177997 | JGI IMG/M metagenome (GOLD analysis project Ga0206117, IMG submission 177997) | Enriched microbial communities from leaf-cutter ant dump, University of Wisconsin, Madison, United States - 3A5A | ecosystem: Environmental > Terrestrial > Nest > Insects nest > Nest dump...
CGCGGGTCGAGCGGCGGCTGGCCGCCCTTGGGCGACGCCAGCGTGATCTCGGCGCCCGCCTCCTTGAAGGCATAATAGGGGGCGGCCAGCTCCTCCAGCCAGAAGCCGGTCTTGTGACCGGTGTCGCCGAGTTGGTCGTGCGAGGTCAGAACCATCAGAACCTTCATCGTCGCCTCCTTGCGTGTCGTGGGCGGCCGAAACCCGCCGTCGGGCGCCGCGCTCCCTCACACAGATGGTGTCGCCAACGCGATCCGGTACCGGGCGGGGAGGAAAATGCGGGAATGGGGGCGCCCGAAGGCGCGCGAACCGGGTGGGGCGAAGTCGAGGCCAAAGCACCGGCATCGGCGAGGGCAGGAGGATGGTATATGTGCCGAGGGAAGAGAAGCCGGCGCCTCTTCAAAAGAAGACGAAGCTCTTCAATGCGCCCCAACGAAACGCTCGTTGAAGAGAACTGGCACTTGGAGCATCGATACCTGCCAAACGAGATGGCGGCGTCATATCAAGCCAGGACAGCGGACCCATTCGAAGATCCCTTGCAGGCCACGGCAAGCAATCGGGTCCTCCGTCCTTTTGCCTTTCCTCATAAGACCTTTCTCGCTCGGCTGGAATGATGCCCTGCTGAGGACTCCAGGATACGAAGGCATCCAGCATATTCTGCCAGACCAGTCGATGTCCTTCCTGTGTTAAGGCTTGGCCCGGAGGTAGAATGGCGCCATCCCAGGTTGGGGCCGTGTATGCGTAAATACTCTCGTCAACTTGTTCAGCAAACTTCATGCTTCCTGATCGATGCGCGCTTCCGGTAAGTTTAACAGAGCCATTTGTAGGTTGCAGTAGATCTCCTCCCAGCTCATAGAACTTTCCGGAAAACCTAATACCGCCCGAGATTAACTCAAACCCAGGGCCGCGCGGTAACGAGTGCCCCCAACTCGGGATACGCAAACCTCGACTAAGGAAGAAATATCGACTTCCGTCATCGGACCTGCAATGTGGAACCTTGGCGAACAAACCGGAGGGTTCAGTGATTGGCGTGTGCTCTTCCGGAGGAGCATCAACAAAGCCGCGCTCGGCCAGCCAGTGTTTCACTCCCTCAAGATTCGGCCATGGAGAGCGATCTTTTGCGGCTTCCTCGGCGGTTCGTCCGTCAACGAAGACAAGCGGAGGCGGAGGGCTCAAAGCCAGATCTGCAGGCCTCCAGTATTGCTTGTCCATCAGGTGATACGATGCAGCATGGTTAAGTCCAGGCGACGTCTCAATCACGTATTCAATGCGCGCCACGGAATTCCAGGAACCGTTGGCCCACATGCCGATTGCCCGAACGCAACGTGCCGCTTCAAACGCCCCTGGACCGTTGGCTGGGTCGGCCACACCTGGCAAGGCTTCCGGCCAGAACAATATCGCCTCCGGCAAAAACTCCGTTAGCCGCTGCCAAACTCCGAACGGAAGTTGGCTCCAACCTGACATCTGCGCGGACCGGTCAAAGTCGACTTGGTAGACAGTTACCAGTTGAACTCCAGAATGCATGCTCCGCCAGAAAACGCCCGAACGGGCTGACCGGAGCTCCTGAGATACGGCCACTGAAAGATCGCACTGCAAATCATCGGCTTTGTAGCGGAAAAGATACGATCGCCCTGGCCAAGGCGAACTGCTGGGCGCCCCTTCACCAACGAAGTGCAAACGCTCCGAAGTGGCGTGGTTGGCAATGCACTCCGCATCGCCGTCCCATTCCCAACAGCCAAAGATTTGCGTTAGGGCCACGACGCCTACCCTCCCCTGCAAGCAAGCCTGCAGCACTTCTGATGCATACGCCGATCACATATACATCTTGGATTGCATAACGCTCATATGCTTTAGGGCTGGTTATGTATCTTGTTCCGCTGAAGGCCGTGTCCGCCGCGCGGTCCATCGCCCGCGACCTCAGCGCACAGGAGCTTGCCAGCCGGGCCGCCTACAGCCTCGACGGCGAAGGGTACGCCCGACCGATCCCTCGCCGACACCTACCAGGGTCATCTACCGTGTCGAGCACGCCGCCCACGGCACCGCCGCGCTAAAACTCTTGAAGCCCGGCGCGGGCGACGACGAGGCGCGGGGCGATCGCTCGCCCCGCCCTGCTTCAGCGCCGTGCCTCGATCACTGTCCGAGGCCGATCTGCTTCATGAAGTCCTGGTTGTCCCAGAACAGGTATTCCTCGTCCATCACGCCGGCCTTGGTCCAGTGGCCGATCGTCGCCATGGACAGCTTGAACGGCTTGCCGGTGGGCGGAATGGTCTTGCCGCCGCCGATGGGCATCGGCTCGGTGAAGGTGCCTTCCATCACGCCGACCACGCCGGTCCACTCGCCCTTGCCGAACTTCACCGGGTGCTGCTCGATCCGCGTGTCGGGCGCGAAGACGAACATCGGCTTCAGCGCCTCGATGTGGTCGTGCAGGCCCTTGGTGGTCGTGCCGTCCGGGTAGTGCACCAGGATGTCCTTGGCGTGGCTCTCGCCGAGGCGGTCCCACTTCTGATGGGTGTAGACGTCGAAATCCAGCGTGTCGAAGGTGTCGAGGTTCTTGGCGACGGTGGCCTCGTCCTGCTGATAGCGGGAGAGCTCCTCGACAAGCGCCGGCACCGGCTTGGCGGCTTCGGCGGCAACGGCGGCCGAGGCACCGGCGGCAATGGCGAGAGTGGAAACGGCGATGGCGATGAACCTGGTCATGATGAAACGTCCTGATTGTACGGGGGAGAAAAACAGGGGGACTGGAAACTCGCTGGGGCGCGGCAGATGGCGACGAGTTCGAGAACCGGAGCGGAGCGAACTTAAGGTTCGTGAGCACCGGAAGCGCAGAGCTCTAAGCCAAGGGCATCCGCCCGAAAAGTTGCAGACTTTTCGGGCCAAGCGGATGCCCAGGGATGCCCGCCCCAGTGAGTTTCACCCGGCGACCGGCAGCCAGATGGGCGTGACGGAGGTGCCAAGCCCGGCGCCATAGCCGAGGTAGATGTTGAGACCGGCCAGCGCCTCGAGATAGCGGGCGTTCTTGAGGCCGCCGGCATCGACCACGCCGAAGCCCATCGACCGGGCCAGATCGGCCGCGACGGCCTTCGCCTCGGCGCTGTCGGAGGCGAGGAAGGCCGGCACGTCGTGGCCGCCCGCCGCCTTGCCATGGCCCGCCAGCACCTGGGCGAACACGGTGTTGAAGCCCTTGACCAGCGAAACGCCCGGCACGGCCTTGGCGATTTCCTCGGCGGCCGAGGTGGTGTGGCCGATGGTCAGGCCCATGTAGTCGGCCGTCAGCGGGTTGGTGATGTCGATCACCACGCGGCCCGTGATGTCGCCCAGCGCCTTCAGCGCGCCGACGGCGGCATCAAAGGGCACGGCCAGCACGATGACGTCGGCCTTGGCCGCCTCGGCGGCGCTCACCGCCTTGGCGCCGACGGCCTGCGCCACCTCGCCCGCCTTGGCGGCGTCGCGTCCATGGAGGGTGACGGCGTGGCCGGCCTTGACCAGACGGGCGGCAAAGCCGCGACCCATGTTGCCGGTGCCGATGACGGATACGTTCATGATGATCTCCTGTTGGGTTTGATGTCCGCGTCGCCGTGGCGGCGTTGATTGATACCTAGCCCATGCCGAATGATTGAAAAATCGGCCAGAATGAAAGATATTGTTACGAGAAACGCAAAGATCGGATAGCCATGGACATCATCAGGGGCATGGAGGCCTTCGTGGCGCTGGCAACCGCCGGCAGCTTCGTCGCGGCCGCCGACAAGCTGGGCACGTCGACGGCGGCGGTGTCGCGGCAGATCGCGGCGCTGGAGACGCACCTCGGCGCGCGTCTGGTTCACCGGACCACGCGGCGCCTGTCGCTCACCGAGGCGGGGTCGCAGTTCCTGGAGCGGGCCGAGCAGATCCTCGCCGACCTCGTCGAGGCGGAAGCGGTGGTCGGCCGCGAGGCGGCGAACCCGGTCGGCCTCCTGCGCGTCAGCGCGCCGCTCTCCTTCGGCATTTCGGTGCTCGGCGCGCTGCTGCCGGAGTTCCGCCGTCGCTTTCCCGACCTCCGGCTCGACATCGACCTCAGCGACCGCGTCGTCGACCTCGCCCACGATGGCGTCGATGTGGCGATCCGCATCGCCCAGGCGCCGAGCCCCAACCTGATCGCCCGGCGCATCGCGCCCATCCCCATCGTCACCTGCGCCTCGCCCGCCTATCTCGCGGCGCATGGCCACCCCACCCACCCGAGCGACCTGTCGGCCCACGAAACGCTGAGCTATTCCTACCTCTCCAGCGGCGACACCTGGACCTTCCGCACCGCCGCCGGCGCCACCGCCGCCGTGCGCGTCCGTTCCAACGTCCACGCCACCAACGGCGACCTGCTGCGCCGCCTCGCCGTCGAGGGCGGCGGCGTCATCGTCCAGCCGGGCTTCATCGTCGAGGACGACATCGCCGCCGGCCGCCTCGTCCAGGTGCTGCCCGACTGGTCGCTCGGCACCTTCGGCCTCTACGCCGTCTACCTCAGCCGGCGCCACCTGTCGGCCAAGGCCAGGGTGTTCATCGACTATCTCGTGGAAGCCCTGGGAAAGGAGCGCCACCCGGCGAACGCGCTAGCGCGGGGGTAGGCGAAGAGTTCATGCGGGCGCCGCGTGGGCGGTCACGTCCGGCGGAACAGCTTCTTCACCAGAAGCACCGGAAGCACCAGCAGCACGAAGCCCAGCTTCTTGATGAAGATCAGAGCCACGGCGAAAACACCGGCGGCGGCGGCCTTGCCGTATTTCACGCCGAGCAGCGTTGCCAGCACGCCGGCAGCGCCCACCGCCGCCACCTTGTCGCCGCTGATGTAGGATGTGTAGGCCGCCTCCGGCTTCGGATGGTAGGAGCCCATCGCCCGTTCCACCGCCGCCTTGAGATCGACTGGCGATATCTCGGAGTTCCTGGGCACGACGGAGAACACGATGTAGCCGTAGCGGTCGAACTTCGTTGCCTTGACGTTGATGATCGGCTCGCCGTCCCATTCCAGCAGCACGGCATAAAGGAGATACTGCTTGTCCCGATCCACGGTCGGCCGGATGTACCAGCGGATCGGCTTCAGGTTCTTGTGGATGCGAGCGCTTTGCGCCCGCATGCTCTCGGAGAATGAGTCCCAGATCCGCTCGATGCTCCCGTCGCCGTCGGACCAGTCGCCGAGGTCGACGTAGCCGACATCGGCGGGTTTCTCGATCAGCAGCGTGTCGATATCCTTGTCGCCGCCCACGACCATCCGCGCCAGGGTGTCGCACTCGCCCGGCCCCCAGCCCCACTCGGTGTTGGCCAGGCGGCAGGCCTCAGCCGGCTCCAGCGTAAGGGCGCCCTCGCCAGTGGGATCGAGCGTTCCGCGAGAGAGCGGTATCGGCGCGGTAAAATTTAGGAAGTGATAGTCCTCCTCCGCCAGGGCGGGCCGAATGGCCGGCTCCGACAGACCGATGACGGCGGCGACGCAGACAAACACGATATTTTCAAACAGGGAACGGCTCATTCGGCCCTCCGGGGGCAACCAAAAATCTCACAACCTCCGTCTACTACCCAGAGTTATGGATACAATCAGAAACACTACCGAGCCCGCCGCGCGTGATGAACGGAGCGTAAACGCCCCGCTGCGATGCGCCCAACGAACTTGAGGCACGAGGGGTATTTATGATATGCAATTCTAGATCAAACATCGTTTTTGATATACAAAGACAGATCAAACCGTGACCTACGAGACCGAACGCATAGCCGCCGACCTGAAACAGGCACGGGAAGCCAAGGGGCTCAGCCAGCGGGAGTTGGCGCGGCTGTCCGGCGTGCCGCAATCGCACATATCCAAGATCGAAGCGAACGCCGTCGACCTCAGGGCGTCCAGCCTCGTCACCCTCGCCCACGCCCTCGGCCTCGAACTGATGCTCATCCCTCTCAAGGCCGTGCCCGCCGCGCGCTCCATCGCGCGTGGCCTGACGGCAGCCGAGCTAGCCAGCCGCCCCGCCTACAGCCTCGACGACGAGGACGCCTGATGTCAACGTCCGCGACACCATAGACGCTTGTTGGGCACGTTGCCGATTGCTGGGGCGACACAAGGGTAAAGCGGGTGTCTCCGCCGCTGCCGAGGGGTATATTCGGAACTCATTGCGAGCCGGTCGTCACCAGGCAGATGGATGTAAGCCATGTTGCTCAGCTTCACGGATCTCCTTAGAAAAGCGGGCCTCGCGCCTGAGAGTGTTCGGCTGCTACGGCACCAGACGAGATCGCCGGCCGGTCGCTCGCCCTATCATCTGTGGCGAGACCGTCGACACGATCAGCCAGACCTGTTCGCCGACTATCAAAGCGTTCAGACCGTCGGCAATCGCTCCAAACTGATGGCTCCACTCTGGGCGAGCTTTGTCGCGCCGCCTACCGGCGGCACGCTATTCGCCGGCATTTACGCGGCCGAGCGCATCGGAACGGTCGATCCGGGATGGATCGATCCTCTTTACGGCGTACCCGTTGCCGATCGAACCCAAGACGTGCTGGACCGCTACAGAACGCAGATGACGGCCCACCTGAGTGAGTATATCGGCCGCCTCTGGATCGAGTGGGGAAGCGGTGCCCGTTCCTGGATTCAACGGCCGGACGCCCAGGACAAGGCGATCGTCGAGCTGACGCGGGCGTTTCACGAAGATCCATTTCCCGGCTATGCGCACTTCAGGTCAAATGTATCCGAACTGGAAGGGCTGCCGCGCACGTGGACATCGGCTCTCCAAGCGGCCCGCGGGGTCTACCTGCTCGTCTCGGTCAAAACCAGGGAGCAATATGTTGGATCGGCGACGGGAGCTGATGGCTTCCTCGGCCGGTGGAAGGCCTATGCCGAGGACGGTCATGGCGGCAACATCGGCCTGAAGAGTGCCGAGCCGGGCGATTATGAGGTCAGCATCCTCGAGGTCAGCGGGTCGGCTGCCTCGCAGGTAGAGATCATCGCTGCTGAGCAAGTTTGGAAGGAGAAGCTCAAGAGCCGCGAGATGGGGCTCAATCGGAACTGACCTTTCGCCGAGAGGCTCGTAGAAGCTGCGCCGCACCCTTCCCCCTTTCGCAAGGACACCCATGACGCTCTCCCCCACCCTCTCCGCCGCCGTCGCCCGCTGGGCGCTTGCCTCCCCGTCCTTCGTCACCGAGACGGCCACCAGCGTCCTCTACCGGGTCGATCACGGCGAGCACGGGCCGGCGGCGCTGAAGCTCTTGAAGCCGGGGGCCGGCGATGACGAGGCGCAGGGTGGCGCGATGCTGGCGTGGTATGGCGGGCATGGCGCGGCGAGGGTGTTCGGCCTTGCGCCGGACGCGGTGCTGATGGAGTGGCTGCCCGGCGAGACGCTGGGCGACGTCGCCCGCGCCGGCCGCGACGACGCCGCCACGCTCCTCCTCGCCGAGGCGGTCGAACGGCTGCATGCCCGGCGCGACGCGCCGCCGCCCGAGCTGACGCCGCTCCGCCGGCGCTTCGCCTCGCTGTTCCGGCTCGGCCCCGACGCCTGGCCGGAGAAGGCGCGCCCGCTCGCCGCGCGGGCCACCGCCATCGCGCAGACCCTTCTCGACGCCGATGCGCCGGCCCAGCCGCTGCACGGCGACATCCACCACGACAACATCCTGCGCTCCGGCGACAGCTGGGTGGCGATCGACCCCAAGGGCCTGATCGGCGATCCGGCCTACGACTATGCCAACAGCTTCCAGAACCCCGAGCGGGCCGACGCGCTGGTGCTCGACGCCGGCCGCGTCGCCCGCCACGCCACGGCGCTCGCCGGGCGCACCGGCCTCCCTCGCCGCCACCTCCTCGCCTGGGCCGTCGCCCACACCGCCCTGAGCGGCGCCTGGAACATCGAGGACGGCACCCCCTTCGCCCATCAGGTGGCCATGCTGCCCCTGCTGCTGGCGGACTACGAGGCCGGTTGAGCGAACCAACGCTCACGGCGCGCCGAGCGTCTCCACCGGGCCGAAGGCGATCTTGCCGATGCCGCGCGCCGCCACCGCCTCCAGCATGGCCGCCGGGTCGAGCAGCTGATGGGTGTGGTGCACGCCGGCGACGAGCGGACCCGACAGGACCTGTTCGAACTGGAGCGCCGCCAGTTGCGCCGTCACGCGCGCCTCCACCGCGCCGGAGAAATGCACGCTGGTCGCCACCCGCTCGCCCTTGGACCAGCCGGACACCGCGACGCTGGCGCTGCACAGCGGGCTGCCGAAGCGGAGCCGCTTCATGACGGCCGCGCTCACGTCGCGCATCAGCCGGCTGCCGGCAAAGGCGCGGCCCATGCCGAACAGAGCGGCGGTGGCAAGGCGCGACTCGAAGGCGACGCCCGTCCACGCCGCGTCGGTCGGCAAGGTGCGCGCGAGGCTGTGCTGGTCGGAGAAGTCCACGGCGTAGAGCCGCCGCCGCCCCGCGCCGAAGCCGAACGCCATGTCGACGACGCGGCGGTCGCGCGCCCTGTCGAAGATGCGGTCGGCCAGCCAGCCGATGGCCGCCTCGCCATGGCGGTCGCCGAGGCCGAACAGCAGGCCGATGTCGATCCGCTCGATCCGCTCCAGCCGGGCGGCGCCCCAGGCGGCCATGATGTTGGTGAGGCCGGGCGCCAGCCCCACCGAGATCAGCGCCATGGACCGACGCGGCGCCAACCCTTCGACGGCCCGCAGGAAGCCGTCGCTGGCGGTGATGTCGGCATAGTGGATGCCTTGCGCGAACAGGAAGGAGACGAAGGAGAGGTCCGTCTGGTCCATGCACATCAGCACCCAGTCGACGCCCCGGCAGGCGGGCTCCCAGGTGCTCTGATCGTCGAGGTCGAGACGCACGCCCCGGCCGCCGACCGATCGGGCGAATGCCGCCGCCTTGGACGGGCTCCGACCGGCGACGATCAGGTCGAGATCGCCGCGCGCGGCGAGCGTCTGGCAGATGAGCGCGCCGACGCTGCCGTAGCCGCCCACCACCAGCACCGTGTTACGGGACGTCCCGCTCTGCGGCTGGCTCGCCTCTCCCGCTGCCGTGTCCCGTCGCTCGTGCATGGTGACGCTCCGTTGTTGCCCGACCCTGCATAGCCGGTGGCGAGCGGCGCAGCGCGTTGTTTTCCCGGACGAAGAGGCCGTTTTGTCCGGTATCGGACGGCAAGGGCGATCTCACCGGAAATGGACGGGCGACGGCGTGTTCCATTGCGGACATTCCGTGGCAGTATGTCGGCACATCGGGCGGGCCGGGAGCGCGCCGCTTCGCCAGCAGGAGGCAGCATTGGCCATCGACCGCCGGGTCATGCGGACCAGGACGACCCTTTACGACGCGCTGGTCGACCTCATCCGCGAGCGCGACTATGACGCGATCACCGTCCACGACATTCTCGAGCGCGCCAACGTCGGCCGGTCCACCTTCTACGCCCACTTCAAGTCCAAGGACGAACTGCTGGAGAAAAGCCTGGAGCGGCTGCGGCAGGAGCTGTTCTCGGCCGTCGAAGCCACGCCGGACGCCACGATCTTCGCGGTGACGCGGACGTTGTTCGAGCATGTCGACCGCTACAGGGACATCCAGCTCGCCCTGGCCAAGGAGGCGGCGGGCGCGCGGCTCAACGAGTCCATCGCCATGAACTTCGCCGAGGTGGTGCGGACGCTGCTGCCGACCGCCCGCGACGGATCGATCCCGCGCGACCTCGCCATCTCGCACATCAGCGGCAGCTTCCTCTCGGTGCTGCGCTGGTGGATGGGCCGCACCCCGGCCGTCACCGCCGCCGAGGCCGACAGCCTGTTCTGCCGGCTGGTCTTTTCCGGCCTGGGCGACGCCTTCGGCGCCGTCCCGAACCGCCCGGCGGACCCATCGGACTCCTCCGGTTCCCACTCGCCCCACGCCAACTGACCGCCGGCCGAGCAAGAGAGGCGGCGCGAGCCCTACGCCGTCTTCTCCCGGATCGGGAACAACAGGTCGAGCTGCAAGTCGTCCATCCGGCCGCCCTTGCGGACGAAATTGTAGAAGTTCAGCGTCTCCTCGAACCCCTGCCCGGCCGCCGTTTCCGGCGACATCCAGCGCGGCGCGTCCCAGTCGTTGGCGTATCGGTCGCTGGCGTCGACCCAGTCCTTGATGAGGCTCCAGTCCTGGAAGTCCCACGACCGCAGCACGTGCGCGGCATAGAGCCCGCCGTCGAACCTCCGCCTGACCAGCGGCGCCGGCACCGCCATCTCCTCGGGCACGGACACCCACACCTCATAAACGCGCGACGGCTCGCCCACCTTGGCCTCGCCCTTCGAACAGTCGAAACCGAAGCTGCGCGCATCAGGCTTGATCGCCAGCAGGCCGCTGTCGGCGACAAACCGCGTGATCATGTCGAGCGCCTTGCCCTCGCAGCCCTCGCCCGAGGCATAGGCGGCCGCCACCGTCATCGGCGGCAGATGGACGATCCGCACGTCCCTGTCCTCAAGCCTGCCGAAGCGCTCGCCCGCTGCCGTCACCTCTCCCATCGCCCATCTCCCTGATTTCACACCGCATTACCGACGTGAACGACCCCTACCACGCGCCCGCCACGGTCCTGTCATCAGTGGAAAGCGGTATCGGCGGGATGGAGCGACGAGGCCGATGGTCCGGAACAAAAGCCGGCCTCCCGGGTTGCTGGTCTTCAACCCCGAACGCGAAGGAGCGCGGAATGGCCAGCGGCAAGGGCGACAGCAAGCATTTCGGCAAGGGAACCCAGGGCAAGGGCGACGGCACCGGCGCCATGACCGAGCTCGACAAGGACCTGGTGGGCGAGAACGACATCCTGTCGAACCGCGACAAGCAGCAGCACTCCAAGGAGCGCGGCCAGGATGGCAACGCCATCAAGACCGACCTGGAGCAGGACCACGCCGCCAATCGCCTGCCGCCGGAGGCGTGACCCGCCTTATGCGCGTTCCGCTTGAGCCGGACTCATCCGGCTCAAACGGGCGGAAACGGCATTACTTCACCGCCACCCAGATCATGTGCCGCGCGCCGCGCTTCTTGCCGCCGCGCGTCGGCACCTCGGTCACCGTGAAGCCCACCTTCTTCAGGCGGCGGGTGAAGGCGGGGTCGGGCGCCGACGACCACATGGTGAAGACGCCGCCGGGCTTCAGCGCCTGCAAGGTCGCCGTCAGGCCGGCGGTGGAATAGAGCGTGTCGTTGCCCTGTCGCGTCAGCCCCTCCGGGCCGTTGTCGACGTCGAGCATGATGGCGTCCCAGGTGCGGGCGGCGGCGCGGATCACCACGCCCACGTCCTCCTCACGCACGATGACGCGCGGATCGTCGAGGCTGCCGGCCAGCACCTCGGCCATCGGTCCCCTCGCCCACTCCACCACGGCCGGCATCAGTTCGGCCACCGTGACGCGGGCGTCTGCGGCGAGCGTGCGGAGCGCCGCGCGCAGCGTGAAGCCCATGCCGAGGCCGCCGATCAGCACCCTCGCCTCGGGGCGCTCGGCGATCTCGGCCGTCGCCAGCGTCGCCAGCGCCTCCTCCGAGCCTGAAAGCCGCGAGTTCATCAGCTCGTTGGTGCCGAGCATGATGGAAAATTCGCCGCCGCGCCGCATCAGCTTGAGCTCGACGCCGTCTTCGGTGGTGACGGAGCCAAGCTTTACCCAGGGAAGCATGAGAAACACCCGCAGTTGGAAAAACGCGGCGCACCCTACACGACGGAGGATCAGACGGACAGGCCTGGAAATCCGGGTGATGCCGATGGAAAGCGGTGCCCTATATCGGCGTTGCGCTCCGTTCTGCCTGAGGTACACCTTGAATTCGCACGCGAATTCAAGCGGCCTTCGCGCGCAAATGCAGGCGGCCTTCCCGCTACGGCATGCACGCATCTGCGGCGAGAGGATCCTGGAGCATTGGAGCGCGGAGGATCGGGCTGGCCGGCATTTGGAGCATGATATCGGCGGCTCGCCCCGTTCTGCCTGAGGTCCTCGCCTGCGCAAGGATGACAATTTATATATATGTAACAATCGGATAGCGGCTTGCGCGCACTCGCAGGCCATCACGTTCCGCGAGGGGCTCATTGATGCCGCAAGGAAACGACGCACGCGGGTAACCGCTTCATCCCTATATATAATGCTGTCATCCTTGCGCAGGCGAGGACCTCGTGCCGGAAGAGGCGCAACGCTAATATCGGTCTCCCGTCAGCCGCTCGCAGGCCATCACGTTCCACGGGGGAGCTTGGTGATGCCGCAAGGAAACGACGCGTACGGGTAACCGCTTCATCCCTCAATATAAATTGTCATCCTTGCGCAGGCGAGGACCTCGTGCCGGAAGAGGCGCAACGCCGATATCGGTCTCCCCCGGCCTTCCCCTGCAAAGCGCCCCTAGAACAGCTCGTCCAGCATTAGGTGGAACTGCAGCTTGCGCCGGTCCGGGCTGGCGATGCCGTAGGCGCGGAACAGGCGACGCTGCATGGCCGGGCCGAACTCGTGCAGGCAGTTCCAGAGGATGGCGAGGTCCTGGTAGCGGTCGGCGATGCCGGCCCGGCCGACGTCGATGCAGCCGACCACGGCGTGGCCTTCGACGATCAGGTTGTCGAGCGAGAAGTCGCCATGGGCCACCACCGGGTCGGGGGCGAGCGGCAGCAGGTCCCTGAGCTCGTTCCACACCGCCTCGGCCGTCCAGCCCCGCCGTTCCTCGTCGAAATCGTCGACGTCGACGAGGCCGGCGTCGATGCGGGCGCGGGCGATGGCGAGGCGATGGGCGTGGTCGCCGGTGAAGGGACAGGCTTCCACCGGAATGGCGTGCACGCGGCGCAGGAAAGCGGCGAGCGCATCGACCACGGCGGGGCGTCCCGCCGGGTCGGAGGCCAGCACCTGATAGGCCGTCCGGCCGGGAATGGCCGTCGTCAAGAGCCACGCCTCGTCGGCGGTGCAGTCGAACCGCATGAGGCGCGGCACCGGCAGGCGGCCGGCGAGCCAGCGCAGCCGCGCCATCTCCTCGGTGATGGCGTCGGCCACCGCGTCGCGGCCGTGCTTGAGATAGAGATCCGGCGCGCCGGGCTTGCCGTGGAGGCGATAGACGGAGGCGCCCGCCTCGCCGATGGTGTCGCGCGCCCAGGCATAGCCCGCCACGTCGGGCGCCATGCCGGAGGGAACGGCCGGCGCCGCGCAAAGTTCTTCCCGATCGCTGTCGATCATCTCGATTCCAGTGGAGGTCTCCGCGGGGGTGGGGATGTACGCCGCCGGCTGAAACAGCCGGGCGCGTCGCCCCGTCCGCGCCTCAGAGCATGACGCGAAACTCGCAGGCGGGGCGCATGGCGACGCGCTCGGGAACCGGAGCGGAGCGAACGCGAGGATCGCAAGCACCGGAAGCGCGGACCTCTCGGCCAGATGCCCCATGCCGGTAGAGTTTCGCGTCCGGCTCTCAGTCCGGCTTGTAGCCCGGTTTCTTGTACAGCCGGTCGAGCTGCGGCTCGATCTCGGTGCGATAGACGGCGGCGGTCCAGTCGGCGGCCGGCACGTCCTCGATGGCGACGGAGACGGAGCTTTCCTTGCAGCCGGCGCCATCCATGATGGCCTTGGTCACCAGCTCGGTCAGCCGCTGCTTCTGCTCTTCGCCCCGTCCCTCGATCATCTTGATGACGACATGCGGCATGGCTCTCTCCCTGGGCTCGGCGCACCGGCGCGACCGTTTGCGCCATATTGCCCCGTTCGGCCGCGCCGTTCCATATGAAAGACCGCGATCCGTCCTCAGCCGCCACTCTTCGGCGGCGCGGCGGACTTTCTCGGAATGAGCGTCGGCGTCGCCCTGTGGATGCGCTCGGCGGCCGATGACGGGCTCGCCTCCAGAAGGTCGAGCGCCGCGCTCGCCACCTGGTCGAAGGGCACGCGCACGGTGGTGAGCGGCGTCGCCAGATGGCGGACGATGGGAATGTCGTTGTAGCCGACCAGCGACACGTCGTCGGGAACGGAAAGCCCCCTCTGCATCAGCCGCGACATGGCGCCGATGGCGGTGTTGTCGTTGACGGCGAAGATGGCGGTCGGCGGGTTGGCGCCGGACATCAGCCGGTCGGCCGCCGCCGCGCCGGTGTCGATGTCGAAGCTCGACGGCGCCACCCAGGCGGGATCGACCTCGATGCCCGCCTCGGCCATGGCCCGGCGGTAGCCGTCGAGGCGCCCGCGCGAGCTCGACGCATAGTCGGGGCCGGCGATGATGCCGATGCGGCGATGGCCGAGATCGATGAGGTGGCGCGTCGCCAGGAAGCCGCCGAAGTCGTCGTCGCCCACCGACGACAGGCTCTTGCCGTCGGTCCTCAGCGCCAGCACGTAGGTCACCCCCCGCTCGGAAAGCTCCCGCGTCATGTCGTCGTCGTCGCGGTTGGTCGACAGGAGAAGCCCGTCGACGCCCTGCCTCAGCAGACGGTCGGCCGCCGCCCGGTCGGCCATCGGATCGTCGTTGGTGGTGGCGACGATGGCGAACAGCCCGCGCTTGGCGCAGGCCTGGGCGATGGCCTCGTAGAGCATGGCCATGACGGTGTCGGTGAGGCGCGGCACGATGACGCCGATGGTGCCGGTCCGGCCGCGCCGGAGGCTCGCCGCCGACACGTCGCGGAAGTAGCCGAGGTCGGCGGCGATCTGCCGCACCCGCCGCGCCGTCTCGTTGTCCGACCGGGGGAGCCGCTCGTCGAGAACGCGCGACACGGTGGACTTGGACACCCCGGCGGCGGCGGCCACGTCGAGAATGGTCACGCGGCCCTGTCGCTCCGTCGCCTGATCTTTCGGGAACACGTTCGGCTCGCTCCTCTGCATTGGTCCCTACACCGATAGCGCTTGACAGGTCCGAAGCACAAGCCCTAACTTGGGAACGTTCCCGGTAACGATCTTACATCGTCCCGCCGGTTCGCAGTTTCTCGGATAACCCGTTCAGGGAGGAAAAAATGGACGTCATGGATCTTCGCGGCCTCAACCCCGCCCCCGTAACCCTGTTCAAGGCCGACGGTTCGGTCGACTTCGAGGCGAACGCCGCCCTCGCCAAGTGGCTGGCCTCCATCGACGGCGTGAAGAGCCTCGTCATCCTCGGCCATGCCGGCGAGGGTACCTTCCTCACCGAGGACGAGCGGCTCGACATGATCCGCCTTTACAAGGATGCCGTCGGCGACAAGCTGCCGATCATCACCGGCATCGTCGGCGAAGGCACGCAGGTGGCCGCCAAGGAAGCGCGCAAGTGCAAGGACGCCGGCGCCACCGGCGCGCTGGTCTACCCCAACCACGGCTGGCTGCGCTTCGGCTTCCAGAAGGGCGCGCCGCAGACGCGCTACAAGGCCATCTGGGAAGAGTCGGGCCTGCAGGAGATCCTGTTCCAGTACCCGGACGTCACCAAGGCCTCCTACGACCTCGAGACGCAGCTCGAGATCGCCGGCCAGCCGGGCGTCGTCGCCACCAAGAACGGCGTGCGCAACATGAAGCGCTGGTACACCGAGATCCCCGAGATCAAGAAGGCCCATCCCACGCTGCAGATCCTGTCCTGCCATGACGAGTGGCTGCTGCCGACCATGTTCGACATCGACGGCCTGCTGGTCGGCTACGGCAGCCTCGCCCCCGAGCCGCTGGTCGAGTACATCAAGGCCGGCAAGGCGCACGACTACGACGCCGCCAAGGCCATTCACGACCGGCTGCTGCCGATCACCAAGACGGTCTACCATCGCGGCTCGCACATGGAGGGCACGGTCGCCCTCAAGCTCGGCCTGCTCGCCCGCGGCAAGATCAAGGACGCCACCGTCCGCGAGCCGCTGAAGCCGCTCGCCCCCGGCGCCTACGAGGAGATCGCCGCCGCCCTGAAGTCGGCCGGCCTCATCTGACGGACATGCCCGAGGGGGCCGGTGCGGAGGCGCCGGCCCCTTTCTACAGGAAAACCAATCGCACCGGAGAGAGGGGATTGCGGCTGGCGGAGGATTGCCTGCACAAGGGCAGGAATGCGCTGGGGGCAGTGTCGGGGCCGCCGTCGAGGCGCCCATCCTGGTGAGGAGACCAAGGGAGGAATCTGAGATGTCCATGTCGGCATCGACGCTTTCGCACGACGTGCCGAAAGCGCCGGACACCACCGCCATGCTCGACCGCGCCAGCATCAGCGCCCGTCTTGAGCGGCTGCCCATCACCCCACGGGTCTTCTGGACCCGAAACATCATCGGCGCGGCGACCTTCTTCGACGGCTACACCGTCATCTGCATCGCCTACGCCATGCCCGTCCTCGTCAAGGAATGGGGCCTGTCTCCGTCCGAAACCGGCATGATCCTGTCGGCCGGCTATCTCGGCCAGCTCATCGGCGCCATCTTCTTCGGCTGGCTGGCCGAACGGCTCGGCCGCCTCAAGGTGCTGCTGTTCACCATCCTGCTGTTCGTCAGCATGGACGTCGCCTGCCTGTTCGCCGCCGGTGCGGTGACCATGATGGTGCTGCGCTTCCTGCAAGGCATCGGCACCGGCGGCGAGGTCCCCGTCGCCTCGGCCTACATCAACGAGTACATCGGCTCGCGCGGCCGTGGCCGCTTCTTCCTGCTCTACGAGGTGATGTTCCTGCTCGGCCTCGTCGCCGCCGGCCTCATCGCCCGTGGTCTGGTGCCGATCTACGGCTGGCGGGCGATGTTCGTCGTCGGCCTCGTGCCGGCCTTCGTGCTGATCCCCTTCCGCTTCTTCATGAAGGAGTCGCCGCGCTGGCTCGCCGCCAAGGGCCGCCTTGCCGAGGCCGACGCCATCGTCAGCGAACTCGAACGGAGCGCCGTCTCGCGCGGTCACACCCTCGAGGCGCCGCAGCCGGTGGTCAATGCCGGCGACAAGTGCCAGTCCAACTGGCGCGAGCTGTTCCAGGGCATCTACCGCCGCCGCACGCTGACCATCTGGGCCATGTGGTTCACCTCCTACATGGTGGCCAACGGCATGATCACCTGGCTGCCGACGCTCTACCGCCAGACCTACCAGCTGCCGCTCGAAACCAGCATCAGCTACGGCCTGACCACCTCGGTGATGGGCGTCGTCGCCTCCATCGCCTGCGCCCTGCTGATCGACAAGGTCGGCCGCAAGCGCTGGTACGGCACGGCCTTCCTCGCCGCCCCGGTGCCGCTCCTGGTGCTGGCCTGGACCGGTGCGACCACGGCCGAGCAGGTGCTCGTCTGCGCCGGCCTGTCCTACGCCATCATCCAGACCATCACCTTCTCGCTCTACCTCTACTCGGCCGAACTCTATCCGACGCGCATGCGCGCCCTGGGTACCGGCCTCGGCAGCGCCTGGCTGCGGCTCGGCTCGTCGACGGGTCCGCTGCTGGTGGGCTGGATCATGGCCGCCTCCGGCATCGGCGTGGTGTTCGCCGCCTTCGCCGGCGTGCTGGTGGTGGGCGCCATGGTCACCCTGCTGTTCGCCATCGAGACCAAGGGCCGCGCGCTCGAGGAACTCTCCCCGTGACCGTCCTCCGGTCATCCATCACCCCGGAAGGCGCCCCGCGCCTTCCGGCCCTGCCGGTCCGCCTCCTTCGCGCCGCCGGCAGCCTGTTCGCTTCGCTCTTCCTCTCCTCGCTCAGCACCGAGGAACGGGCGCGTCAGGCGGCAGCCGGCGAGGCGCCGGTGTTCAACATGCCGCCCGGCGAGGGCGACCCCTGGCCATCCTGCCTGTTCGACCAGCACTGGCCGCGCTGACGGCGTCGGCGATGAACGCCGACCGCAAGGCCGTGTCCGGCTTGTACCGGAGGCCGCCGACCAGCGTTTCCTCCGGCCCGGAGCGATCGACTCCAGCAAAAGTGGGCACCGGCTTTGCGTCCGGAGCTGCGTGAAAACAAAGAGATGGAGCATCATCCGACCGGAGCGAAACGAGGCATGGGAAGATGACGCTTCAAAAACAAGAGCTTGGAGCGCTCTAAAGCCTCACCCAGATCTTTCGCACCGGTTTTCCGAGGCGGTCGCCGATCTCTCTGTCCTGCTCCTCCGTCGTGTCGTCCGCGAGAAGGGGATTGAGGGCCTCGAGGGCGAAGCGCCCGAAGGCCGAGGGCCATCCGTAGCGAAGATCGTTGAGCGAAACGTGGGCGCCGCAGCAGGGCGCCACGTGGTCGAGCTGGGTGAACCCGCTGGCGTACGACGCCCCCATGGCCTCGTCCCACCAGGGCGACGCGTCGGCCCCGCAGGCGTTGCATTCCACCCCCGACCAGTTCTCGCCGGGATCGTAGAACCGCACCTCGTCCTCGAACCGGCTCTCCACGCTCTCGGCTTTCGGCGCAAGGTTCCGCAGCAGGGAAGCCGCCCTCTCGGCGTCCTCGGTGGACGGTTGCCAGAATGGATCGGTCGGAACGTAGCGCAGGATACTGTCGGACATCGAGGCTCCATCGCCGGGGGTCGCGGGCGCGGCACCAGCGCCGCCTGCTCCCCGCCGTGGACCGGAAGGCAGCGCCGGCATAGTGCCCGGAACGCTCGCGCCGTTCCACCCGAAACCTCCCGGGGCTGCAACGAAGGGGAGTATCGCGCTCCCTTGCCCCCCGCCCTCACCCTTCGCCGAGCGTCTTGCTCATGTTGATGCCGGTGACGCGGAAGCCGCTGACCTCGTAGACGTGCCGGGCGCGGTCGTTGTCGCCGGCCACCCTGAGCTTGATCTGGGTGAAGCCGCCGGCCCTGAGATCGCTTTCGAGGAGCGCCATCGCCCGTTTGCCGAGGCCCTGCCCCTGATGGGCGGCGAGGATGTGGAAGTCGGCGATGAACACCGACCGCAACGCCATGTCCGGCTTGTACCAGAGATAGCCGACCAGCGTTTCCTCCGGCCCGGAGCGATCGACGATAGAGAGCAGAACCTGCCCGGCGGTGGCGACGCCGTCCGGCAGCCCCGCCTCGATCTCCCCCTTGGCTTGCGTCAGCGCCGCGCCGTCGGAGAGCCGGTAGTTGGCGGCGATCTCGGCCGCATAATCGGGAATGAAATAGTCGAGATAGGCGGGAAACTCGTCATCCCGCATCGGCCGCAAGGCAATCACCGGTTCGATCCTGTCGCAACGCCGGTACGCCTCGGGCGGCCCGGACTTCCAGCACCGGGCATAGCCGCTTTTCCCCTTGGAGGGGAGGCTCTAATACGCCACGCCGACTGCCAGGGCGACGGCCAGCATCAGCACGAGGCAGACCCAAAGGGTGAGGGAGGTCGATGCCGGCATCCCCCCGCCCTTTCAGGTCGGTCGGCGCGCCGTCCGTGCGGGGAAATGGTCCCCCGTCGGAGGCGCGCCGCGCCAGGGATCAGAACTGGACCTTCAGCCCGGCATTGCCGACCACGGACCAGCTGTCGTCGGTGTAGCCGGTGGCCGAGACGCCGCCGAACAGTGTCGCCTTCTCGTCCAGCCTCAGCTCGCCGCCGAGGCCGACGCGACCGCCGACCCGGTTGCGGTCGCCCATGCTGGACACCGTGAAGTCGGTGCCCGTCACCGATGCGTTGAACCCGGTGTCGCCGAGATTGTAGGTGTCGAGCGCGGCGGCCGTGACGGACACCGTGGCGACCTTGCCGCTTTCGAAGCGGTGCGCCTTGCTGAGCTTCAGCTCGAAGGCGCTCTCGACGGCCTGGGTCGAGCGATCGTCATAGGTGATGTCGAGCGACGAGCCGGTTTCGCCATAGCCCTCGAACGAGCCGTAGGTGTAGCGGACCGAGCCGCGCGGCGTCAGCGTCCAGCCGTCCGACAGGGCGTAGGCGCGCGACAGCGCCAGCTCCGGCGAGACGAACCAGCCGTCATAGCTGCCACGGGCCGTTTCCAGGCCGCCGTTCACCGCACGCGTCGTGTCGGCGAAGATGCCGCCGCCGATCAACGAGGCATCGAGCATGAAGCCCGACAGCGGCTGGCGCACATAGACGCCGCCGAACACCGTGTCGCCCGTCGCCGAGGCCGTGTCGTCGCCGGTGTCGTTCTTCAGCTTGCCGATGCCGCCCAACAGGCCGACGCGGGTCTGGCCGAACATGTGGTCGGCGCCGAGCGCCACGCCGAAATGCCGGGCCGAGGTGTCGGAGTAGTCGTCGTGGCTGGCGCCGCCAAAGGCGCGCATCCAGAACAGGTTGCCCTCTGCATCGACGGCGAGGCCGTCGCCGACCATGGCCGAGATGGCCTTCTGGTTCTCGTTCTTCTTGTCGGCATCGTCATAGGCCATGGCGACGCGCGACGAGATGCCGCCGCGATCGACATCGACCGACAGCACGTCGGCCGCCGTCGTGGCGATGGACGAGGTGACCGTCTGCACGCTGGTGAACTGCGAGGCCATGGTGCCCGCGTCGACCACGTTGATCGTGCCCGAGCCGCTGGCGGCGTTGCCGTAGACCGCCATCTGGCGCTCGCCCGAGAGGGCGACCGTGTTGTCGTCCGCCAGGTAGTGGGCCACCGGAATGGAGAAACTGCCCTTGCCGAAGATGGTCGTGTTGCCGGCGGTGTTGTTGTAGTCGATCACGTTGCCGAAGGTGGCGCCCGTCAGAACGGTCAGGCTGTTGCCGCCGGTGGCGTAATGGATCGCCGCCGTGCCGCCGTTGATGGAGCCGGAGGTGGTGATGGCGCTGGCGTCCGAGCCGTTCAGCTCGACGCCATAGCGGGTGCCGGAGATCGAGCCGGTGTTGATCAGCGAGCCGCCGGTCATCGTCACCGTGTCGGTGGCGCCCGACACCGAGCGCGTCACGCGCAGCGTGCCCTCGTTGGCGACGGTGAAGGCGTTCTGCGTGAAGCTCGACGTGTCGATGGAAAGAAGGCCGCCGTCGACGGCCACCGAGCCGGTGTAGTCGGTGTAGTCGCCGGTGAGGCGGGTGACGCCGGCCAGCGTCTGGATCGTGCCGGTGCCCCGCACCGCCGCGTTGAGGGCGTAATCGCTGTTGGTGTGGTTGAACACCAGCTTGCCCGTTCCGTTTCCGAAGATCACGTCGGTGGTGCCCAGCGTGCCGGCCGCCGTCGCCGTGTCGCCGGCCGCCGCGCCAATGTTGAGCGCGCCGGACGATCCCGTCTCCGCAGCGATGGTGACCGCGCCGGCGCGGATCTCGCCGCCATCCGACAGCGTCACCGTGCCGACGCCGTGATTGCCGGCGTAGACCATGCCGTCGACCACCAGCAGCGTGTTCGCGCCGGTCACCGTCAGCGTGCCGGTGCCGGTCGAGTTGTAGGACGTCGTGAGGTTGTCGTCGTCGTAATAGATGCCGGCGCCGGCCGACAGGCTGGCGTTGACGATCGTGCGGGCACCGTTCGACACCGTCATGTTGCCCGTGCCGGCCTCGCCGAGCATCACGCTGCCGTAGACGGTAAGGAACGAGTCGGCGCCGGTCACGATGACCGTGCCGGTGGAGCTGGCGTTATGGCCGACGTAGGCGTCGCCGCTCACCGTGGCGCTGGCGCCGCTCTCGACGGTGAAATTGCCGGCGCCGGTGTAGCCCGCGTAGAACTGGCCGGTGAAGGTCGCCTCCGTGCCGCTGTCGCTCAAGGTGGCGTTGCCGGTTGAGCCGGAGCTGAGGCCGAGCAGGAAGTAGTCCGAGGAGGTGAGGGTCGAGCCGCCCGACAGGTTGAACGAGCCGGTGGCGTTGGCGCTGTTGCCGATGAAGGCGGCGCCTGCCAGCGTCGCGGTCGAGCCGTTGGTGACGTCGACGGTGCCGGTGCCGCCGGTGCCGACCTGCAACTGGGCGCCGGTCCGAAGGTCCAGGCTGGCGTGGTCGATCTCAAGCCGACCGGTCGAGCCGGTTCCCTTGCCGACCGCGATGTGATGGCCGGCCTGGAAGGTGGCGCCGTCCGACACCGTCAGCACGCCGGTGGTGTCGGCGCCCCAGCCGATGTTGGTCCAGCTGCCGCTGTTGGTCACCAGCTGGGAGCCCGCCCCCGTCACGGTGATGGTGGAGGTGCCCGGCGTCCAGCCGATGGCGATGGCGCCGCCGTTGTAGGTGGCGGTCAGCGTGGCGCCGCCCGAGATCACCAGCGAGCGCGGCCCGTTGCCGGCATTGTTGGAGGTGTCGACGGAGTTGATGTCGGTGGCGACCGTCGCCGGCGCCGTGACGCTGTAATTGCCGTCGATGACGAGGTCGCTGCCGTTGAAGCTGCCGTCCCAGTTTTCGAAGTGGTTGAACTGGTTGTCGAGCGTGCCGGTCCAAAGGGACTCGGCGAAGGCGCCGGACGTCGTCACCAGCACCAGCGCCGTCGACCCCATCAGCGCCCGGGAAAGACCAAACATGCCAGTCGTATGCCGCAGTGAACGACCGTCGATAACGCAGCGACCCATCATGACCCCCAAAAGCCAATCCATAGCGGTGCCGCGCCCGCTGCGAGGCGACCGTCTCGCAAACCCGGGTGGCGAATCCGCATTGGAACAGATTAGGCCACGCGCCCGTGCCGGCGGTCTTTCGCCAAGCGCAGAAAAACTTTTGCCAGTCGCAGCATGCGAGCGAGCGCCGCGAGAGTCTTGTCGTCTAGTAAATTTTGACTATGGTAACCATGGATAAGGGGTTGTATTCGTGGACGATATTTTTCAATGGGAAAGTTTTATTCAACTTTTAAGCGCCAATATTGTCGACGATACACAACTTAAACGAGAATATAACAGCCGATACGAGTTTGCCTCCAAGGCGCTGTCGGAGGCCGAGGGCGAGGGCCGGCTGAGCTTCGTGCGCACGCCCGATTGCTCGATCCTGATAGCCGACTGCGCCTTCCACGAGGATCGCCACTACGAGGTGAGCGACGGCGGCCGCGTTCGCTTTCACTTCAACTTCGACGTCTCGATCGAGAGCCGCGCCAACGAAACGGCGGTGGCGGAAATCGTCGACCACAGCGCTGGCATCCTGATGATGTCGCCCGACCAGATGATCGTCGACCGCGTGCCCCGGCGGCGGCACCAGCACTTCGTCACCATCGCCTGCGATCCGCGCTGGCTGGCGGACTTCTTCAACCTGCGCCTCCTCGACCACGTCGACACGGGCGACGGCGGCGGCAGCCCGTTCCTCTACAAGGAACTCACCTTCACCCAGCCGATCCGGTCGGTGATCAACGCCCTCGCCTCCCAGCCGATCGACGGCCTGGGCGGCGCCCGCATCGCCACGCTGGCGCAGAAGGCGCTGCTCTTGTCGCTGGAAAGCCTGGTCGAGGACCAGCGCCTGAGGCCGACGCGGCTGTCGCCGTCCGACATCTCCGCCATCGTGCAGGCGCGCGACATCCTGCTCGAGAACCTCGCCGCCCCGCCCAGCATGCAGAAGCTGAGCCGGCTGGTGGGCATCAACCGCACCAAGCTGCAATATGGCTTCCGCGACATGTTCGGCATGTCGGTGACGCAGTTCGCCGAGAAGCAGCGGATGGAGCGCGCCCACGCCCTATTGCTGGAAACCGACATGTCGGTGTCGGCCATCGCGGTCGAGCTGGGCTACGAGCACCCCTCCAGCTTCTCGACCCGCTTCCGCCACTATTTCGGCCGCTCCCCGCGCCTCATCCGCATCCAGCGCTAAGGCAGTTCCAGCACAAGTGGGTACCGGCTTTGCGTCCGGAACTACGTCTTGACGACGTCACCCGATCAGCAGGCTTGCCGCGATCGTCCACATGATCACGGCGATGGCGCCTTCGAGGAGGCGCCAGGCCGTCGGCTGGGCGAAGATCGGCCGGAGCTTGGCCGCCCCGTAGCCGAGCGAGAAGAAGAAGGCAAAGGACGAGGTCATGGCGCCGAGCGCGAAGGCCGCCTCATGCCCCGGATACTGGGTGGAGATGGTGCCGAGCAGCACCACGGTGTCGAGATAGACGTGCGGGTTGAGCCAGGTGATGGCGAGGCAGGCGAGAAGCGTCGGCATGAGCGGCGTCGCCCCGTTGCCGCCGCCGACATCCAGCGCGCCATGCGACTTCAGCGCCGACATCAGGTTCTTGAAGCCGTAGAACGCCAGGAAGGCGGCGCCGCCGAAGCGCATCACCGGGTCGAGCCAGGGCAGCACGGCGGCGATGCGCGAGAAGCTGGAAACGCCCAGCACGATCAGCGCCACATCGGACAGCGCGCAGGTCAGGCAGACGGCAAACACGTGCCCACCCTTCAGCCCCTGCCGGAGCACGAAAGCATTCTGCGCGCCGATGGCGACGATCAGGCTGAGCCCCATGCCGAGCCCGGCCAGATAGGGTGAGAAATAAGCCGAGAAATCCACGCGCCGCCCCCGTTCGATGCGCTTCCCTAGCCGCGCCGACCGGTTTAGACAAATTAAAGCTGCTTACCGAGGATTAGCCAAGTTAACCCGCCAACGTATCACCCGCCCGATCCCGAGCCATGGGCAGCGAGAGGGGCCAGGGAGCAAGGGAGCAAGGGAGCAAGGGAGCAAGGGAAAGTGGAATGCGGAAGATCAGGCTGACTTTTGGAGCACGATATCGGCGGCTCGCTCCATTCTGCCTGAGGTCCTCGCCTGCGCAAGGATGACAGATTTATATATAGGTATAACAATCGGTTAGGTGGAGCCCCCTTTCATCGCACTGCCGTTTACAACGCTTGCCGCTCCGCTCAGGCAGCATCAAGCCGTACGGCGCACTCCAGCTATCTCCCGCTTCCATCACGCTGTCATCCTCGCGCAGGCGAGGACCTCAGGACAGTAAGGCGAGGGGGGAGTATCGATCTCCCTCGGTTCATGGAGCGCTATATCGGCCGCTCGTTCCATTCTGCCTGAGGTCCTCGCCTGCGCAAGGATGACAGATTTATATATAGGGAACAATCGGTTAGGTGGTAAGCGCTTCTCATCGCACTGCCGTTTACAACGCTTGACGCTCCGCTCATGCGGCATCAAGCCGTACGGCGCACTCCAGCTATCTCCCGCTTCCATCACGCTGTCATCCTCGCGAAGGCGAGGACCTCAGGCAGGATGGAGCGCAACGCCGATATCGCGCTCCCGAAAACCGAGCCAGCCTGATGCCCCCCTGCCCATCGTTTCCCGACGCGCCAATGCCCGTTGCTTTGACAGGCTGAACCTGCGGGACTAGTCTGCCCTCATCGGCCGGGAATGGAGCGTCCCGGCAACCGCCTCGGCGCTGATAGCTCCTGCGAGCGAGGACAGATGGTCCGTCGCGGCAGGGCACCGTTCGAACCCGCCGACGGCGGGTTTTTTGTTGCCCCACGCATCGGCCAGAAAAGTGGATACCGGTTTTCGGAAAACCGATGCGCCGACATAAACCAAATCGGCGGGGCGCGGCCTCGCCGGATGGAGAGGGTCGATGAACGTCTTGAAGATCGCCCAGCCGAAGATCATCGTCGCACTGCTGCCGGAACCGGAGACGGTCGCCATCTGCCTCGACTGCGCACTGGCCGCCGCCGAGGATTTCGACGCCTCGATCTCGGCCATCCACGTCGGCTTCAATCCGAAGTTCGCCTTCGTGCCGCCGGAGGAAATCGCCATTCAGCAGCTGCGCGAGCTGAGGGAAGGCACCGTTGCCGACCGCCTCGCCCGCACCAGGGCCGCCTTCGAGGCCTGGCTCGCCGGCCGGACGGACGCGCCGGTCGGCTGGACGAGCGACGAGGGCGACGTCGAGGAACTGGTCGCCCGCGAGACCGCCCACGCCGACCTCGTGGTGATGGCCAACCCGGTGCGCCTCGACGGCCGCGACGCCTTCCACGCCACGCTGTTCTGGTCGAAGCGCCTGTTGCTGGTGGCGCCGCCAGACCCGAAGTCCGACCCGCGCCCCGAGCGCGTCATCGGCCGCCACATCGTCGTCGGCTGGAAGCCGGGCGAGCCGGTGAAGCGCGCGGTGCACGCGGCGCTGCCCTGGCTGACGCGCGCCGGCAAGGTGACGGTGATCTCGGTCGAAAAGCCGGGCGCCGACTATCAGGCCTCGGCCCGCGCCTTCTTCGCCGAGCTCGACATCCCCGCCGACTGCATCGAGCTCCGGCGCGAACCGGGCAGCGTCGGCCTGCAACTGCTCGCCTCCGCCGACCGGCTCGGCGCCGACAGCCTGCTCATCGGCGCCTTCAAGCACGGCGCCCTGTGGGAAGCAATCCTCGGCGGCGTCACCCGCGACGTTCTCGCCGCCGCCCGCATGCCCGTTTTCATGATGTGCTGACGCGCCCATAGACCGCATCACGGATCTCGGCCGGGAAGGCGCCCGACATGCCCTCGAAGGCGGTGTTGGTCAGCGCCACCACCGTCAGCGCGTTGGCCCGGTCGACGAACCAGCTGTGACCGTAGGCGCCGCCCCATTGCAGCGTGCCCGCCGCCTGCGGCGTACCGGTCGGCGCGGGGTCGACCAGCACCGCCCAGCCATGGCCGAAGCCCCAGCCCGGCCCCTGCGTCTCAGCCTCCGGTCCAACCTGATCGCTCGCCATCCGCCCCACCGTCTCGGCCCGGAGAATGGGCGCACCGCCCGTGCGGATCGCCTCCAGGAAGGTCAGCACGTCGCCGGCCGTGCCGGCCATGCCGGCGCCGCCCGACGGATAGGACGCGGCATCGAGGATGCGCGACGGCGCGAAGGTGGCGACCGTGTCGAAGAACGGCACCCGCATGCCATCGGTCATCGCCACGGGCTCGGGAGTGCCGTCGGCGTAAGGCTTGGCGAGCCGCCCGGCGTCCCGCACGGCAAAGCCGGTGTCGGCGAGCCCGAGCGGCGCCGTCACCCGGTCGCGCACGATGTCGGCGAGGCCCCGCCCCTCCACCCTCTCCAGCACGCCGCCGAGCACGTCGAGGCCGAGCGAGTAGCGCCAGCCGGTGCCGGGCGCGAAGGCGAGCGGCACCGCCGCGAGGCGCGACAGGTTGTCGTGAAGTGAGAGGCCCGGCTGGTCGAGGCCGTCCGACACCTTCAGCCGGTGATAGGCGCTGTCCGCCGGCTCCAGGAAGCCGTAGCTGAGGCCTGAGGTGTGCGTCAGCAGGTGGCGGAGGCGGATGTCCGGCACCGTTCCGTCCGGCAAGGCAGGGCGGAAGTCCGGCAGCCAGGCCGTCACCGGCGCGTCGAGGTCGAGCCGCCCCTCCTCGACCAGCCGCAGGATCGCCGCCGCCACAATCGGCTTGGTGATCGAGGCGAGGCGGAAGATGGCGTCCTCGCGCATCGCCACCCCCGCCTCGCGGTCGAGATGGCCGGCGGCGCGGCGGTGGACGATGTCGCCGCCCTGGGCGACGAGCACGACGGCGCCGACGATGCGCCGGTCGGCCAGCGCCTTGTCGATGGCCGCATCGATGCGGGCCGGGGAAATACCGGAGAGACTCATGCCGGGCAATCCTCTATAATCACAATGACCATTCCTGAATAACCCGTTCGAGGAGGTATTTCCAGAGTGATCGTTGTGAAAAATGGAGAACCGGCCTCGCGGCGCGGTCGGCCGCGCTCCTTCGATCGCGACGCGGCGCTCGCAAAGGCCGTGGAAACCTTCTGGCGGCACGGCTACGAGGGCACGTCCATCGCCGACCTCACCGGGGCCATGGGCATCACGGCGCAAAGCCTCTATGCCGCCTTCAGCTCGAAGGCCGATCTCTACCGCGAGGCGCTCGCCTGGTATCAAACGCATGTCGGCAGCCTCGGCGCCGACCTCGGCGAGGAGAGCGACGTGGTGGGCGAGATGGCGGCCCTGCTCGCCGGTTCGGCCCACGCCTTCACCCGCCCCGGCCGGCCGCACGGCTGCATGATCTCCACCTCGGTGCTGACCTGCGCCGTCGAGAACGAGCCGATCGCCCGCCACGTCCAGGCCCTGCGCGGCGCCTCCATCGACAGGCTCAGGGCGCGCATCGAGCGCGGCATCGCCGAGGGCCAGCTGAAGCCGACCACCGACTCCCAGGCCCTCGCCCGCTTCATCGGCGCCATGATCCAGGGCATGTCGGTGCAGGCGCAGGATGGCGCGTCGGAGGCCGCCCTACTCACCATCGTCGACCACGCCGTCGCCGAGATCGAGCGCCACCGCGCCTGACCGCCTCCGTTGCGTCCGGCGGCCGGGCGGGATTAGATGGACTGATCCACCGTCATTCAGTTCAGCCGGGCTAATCCGATGATCGACTACTCCGCCGCGCTGGCCGTCGCCGCCATCGTCCGCACCGGCAGCTTCGAGAAGGCGGCGCGGGCGCTCACCGTCACGCCCTCGGCCATCTCCCAGCGGGTGCGCCTTCTGGAGGAACGGCTCGGCGCCGTGCTGATCGAGCGCGGCACGCCCTGCACCGCCACCGAGAAGGGCGCCTGGCTCTGCCGCCACGTCGAGCTGGTCGGCATGCTGGAAAGCGACCTTCTCGAACGGCTGCCCGGCCTCGGCGACCCGCTGTCCGGCCCCGTCACCCTCGACATCGCCGTCAACGCCGACAGCCTCGGCACCTGGTTCATGCCGGCCGCCGCCGCCTTCGCCGAGCGCTCCAAGGCGCTGCTCCGGATCGCCGTCGACGACCAGGACCACACGGCCGACTGGTTGAGGCGCGGCCACGTGGTGGCCGCCGTCACCTCGCTGTCAAAGCCGGTGGCCGGCTGCAAGGTCAGCCCGCTCGGCCGCCTGCGCTACCACGCCACCGCCAGCCCGGAGTTCATGGCCCGCCACTTCCCGGACGGCGTCACCGCCGAGGCGCTGGCCCGCGCCCCGGCCCTCACCTTCAACCAGAAGGACGGGCTGCAGCAGGACTGGGCGCGTCAGACGCTGGGCGCCACCGAGCCCGGCCCCACCCACTGGCTGCCCTCGACCCAGGGCTTCGTCGACGCCGCCCTCCTCGGCATGGGCTGGGGCCTCAACCCGGTGAAGCTCGTCGAAGGCCACCTCGCCACCGGCCGCCTCGTCGAACTGGTGCCCGGCGCCAGCCTCGACGTGACGCTCTACTGGCAAGTCAGCCGCCTCGTCTCCGGCCAGTTCCCCGAACTGACGCAAGCCGTGCTGGACGCGGCGCGAGAGGCGCTGGGGTGAGGAGAAACAAGCACGGCCGCCTCCGAGGTTCGGAAGCGGCCGGCTTGAGTATCTGAACTGAACTATGACCTTCGGCTAGCGCCCTAGTACTAAAATAACGCGTTAACGAGTTTTGGGCTCGCCTTGCGAGGATCGACCATAGCGGCGAAACCGGCGCTGGATACCACGGGACTCCGTGGTGCAACCGGGTGACGAATTCGCTTTAATCGTCAGGAATCATCCATTTAGCGAAAAATTCGCCTCAAATGAGAGGCGCTGACCTAAATCGAAATAGCGCCGATCTGCACCGCCCGCAGCACGGCGACCACCTTGTCGTTGCAGCGCAGCTTGCGGAAGATCTGGCGCATGTGGTCGTCGACGGTGTCCTCGCTGATGCCCATGATGTCGGCGATGTCGGCGCGCGTCTTGCCCGTCGCCGTCCAGCGCAGCACCTCCTTCTGCCGGGCCGACAGCTTCACCTCGGGCCGCTCCGGGTGGGGCACCAGCGCCGTGTAGACCAGCTGGAACTGGCCGGCCATGGCGTAGAGCGTGCTGAGATGGTCGCGGCCGAACGACTGGCGGCACCGGCTGGCGAAGCCGAAACCGATCAGGCTGCCATAGCCGAGGTGGAGCGCGGCCGAGGCGCCGGACTTCAGCCCGGCATCGGCGGCCTCGTCCATCAGCCGCGTCTCGTCCTTGGAGAGCGCACGCGTCCTGGCCATCGATGCCCAGTCGAACACCCCGCTCTTCTCCCAGCCGATCCGATAGACGGGGTCGAAGGCCATGTAGTTGTGGCTGACGTAGTGGTCGAGCCAATCCTCGGGATAGGTCGACAGCATGCCGTGGCCGGCGATGTCGTTCTGATGATGGACGTAGCTGAAGGCGAACATGTCGATGCCCATGCGGGCAAGATGTTCGGCGAACATCGCGCTCAGCTCGCCCTGGCTTCGGCACTTGTTGGACGTCTCGATGAACGCCTGCAGGCTCTGAAAGCGCGACTGGGCGAGCATTTCCGCTACCGCTCCGGAAGCCGGGACGGGCGCGGGACATCCATCATGCAAGGCGAGGCGATCATGGCGGCGAGGACGTTGGCTGACTGACAACCAAGGTACAGTGCATTGCTAAAAATGCAGCCGTAAATGCACCTATCGCTCCGTCAAAAACAGCGAGGCGCCGGCCGGCGGCCATGGGTCTGGCCGCCGGTCTACCCGTCAGAACGCCAGTTTGGCCTGGAAGCTGCCGGCGATGCCCTCGCGCTGGCCGACGAAGCCCTGGAGGCCGAGGTCGATGGAGAGCGGCAGGTCGTCGGACGGCTTCAGCGTCAGCCCCGCCTCGAAAATGCCGGTGTCGCCGGCCATCGACGGCGCGTCGATGGCAAGCCCGTTGGTGCTGGCGCGGGCCTTGCCGTCGAACTCGTGCTCCCAGGCCGCGCCGGCATAGGGGGTGACCTTGTTGGACAGGGCGTAGGACACGCGGGCGCCGAGGCGGGTGCGCTCGGAGTTCACCGCCTCGAAGTCCACCGTCTCGCCGGTGGAGAGGCGGGTGCTGTCGGACCCGAGCCGCGACCACAGATACTTGCCGCTGACATCCACCGTCATCGCCTCGCCGACCGACCAGACGTAGCCGACGGCGGCGCTGACGCCATAATAGGGCGACGACGTCTCGTAGCCGGCCGCGACGCCGCCCGAGGTCAGGTCGGCGCTCGAATAGTTGTTGTTGGCGACGCCAATGCGGGCCGAACCCTCGGCATAGACATGCCCCGGCCCCATGGGGCGGAAGTCCTGGTGGCCGAGCAGGCCGCCGCCGACATAATGGCTGTTGCCGTGGCCGCGAACGTCGCCCGAGGCGAAGCCGTTGAAGGTGTCGTAGTTGCCGCTGCCGAACTCGGCGAAGGCGCCGGCCGTCAGCCGGCCGATGGACAGATCGATGCCGCGCGACAGGCCGGCCACCAGCGACACGCCGTCGACGTCGACATGCGAGCCGGTGTTGGTGCGGATCGAACCGCCGGACACCGCCGCGAACGGCGACCAGTCGGCCCTGGCGCCGCCGATGGCGTTGGCCATGCCCTTGCCGGCGGCGAGATCGGCACCCTCGTTGACCAGCGACGCCCCGGAAACGAAGCCCTCCGACAGCGCCTTGCTCTCGTCGGTGACAGTGGGGGCCGACGAAACGGTGGCGATGAGGTCCGTCGTGGTCGCTGATATGTCGAACACGTATTGCAGCGTCACGCCCTGCATGCCCGTTCCGGTCGCCGTGCCGTTGAGACCGGCGGCGGTGGTCAGTGTCCCGGCGTGGATCAGCTTGACGCTATCGCCCACGGCAAGCGCCGACGACGCGCCGTTGATGCCGACATTGATGACGGACGACGCGCCGTTGCCGTCGGTCAGGTTGGCGATTCCGCCCACCGTCAGCATGGTGCCGTTAGCGGCGAGCGTCGTCGGCAGATAGAAGTTGAGATACTTGAAGTTATCCAGAGTGCCGACGGTGAGGCCGGCTGTCTTGAGGTTGAGCGTGTTGCCCGAGAACATGTCACCCGCGCACGCCAACTGACACAGGCCGCCAGACAGGTACATGTTGCTGTTGTTGAATGTCGTCGTCGCCCCACTGATGGTCACCGTGTTGCCCGTGGCCGATCCCGTGTCGGAGATGCCACCGATGATCATGTTCGAGGCGAAGGTTCCGCCGCTGATCGTCACCGTGTTGCCCGAGGCAGCCGTATTCTCGGAAAAGCCGCCGGCGATGGCGTCCGCACCGAAGGTTCCGCCGCTGATGTCGACAGTGTTGTTCTCGGCATTGCCTGTACTGGCCAAAAACACATAACCGCCGAAGACGTCTCCCATGATGGTCGAAGTGCCGGAGATGATCACCGCGTTGGAGCTGGCGCTCCCCTGGTTGGAGTAGCCGCCGTAAGCGTTCTGGCCAACGGTCCCCCCCGAGATGGTCAACGTGTTCACGTTGGCAACGGAATCCACCGTGGTGGCATCAGCGTACCCGCCATAGGCGCTCTGGGTGATGTTGGCGCCGGGCAAAAGGCTCAATGTGTTGTTGCTGGATGAGGCCGAGGTGTCCAGCGTCGCCGCATCGGACGAAGAGCTGTTGCCATAGACGACGGTCTTCGTCGTGCTCACATCGACATCGCCCGCCCAGGCATGGCCGGCCGGAAGAGATGCCACGACGCCAACCGCCAGCGCCGACGACGCCGCGCAGAGGCAGCCCCGGAGCCGCCGCAAACAGGTTCCACCCACCATGCCCCAAGCCTCCCGCCTGTCCGGCCAAGGGCCCGGCCGAGGTCGGTAGCGGGTCCATGTCCAGTCACTTAACGGAGACACTAAACAACCCTGGCGCTTGCTTAATCAGTATTTTTATCCATTCATGACAGTCTGGCCGTCATCCGAAAGATGCAGGATGGACGCCGCTCGCGCCCGGTAGCGCAAGCGGTCGATCACCAGACGCAGCGCCGAACCCACCCGCCGGCGGCCGGAGTAGAACAGGTGGGAACCGTCGAAAGGCGGGCACCCGTCGTCGAGCACCCGGCGCAGCGTGCCCCGGCCATATCGGCGGACACCTCGGTCTCCAGCACGAAGGCGATGCCATGCCCGGCCCGCGCCGCGTCGAGACAGAGGCGGCCATGGGTCTGGCCGCCGGCCGAGCCGCATCAGAACGCCAGTTTGGCCTGGAAGCTGCCGGCGATGCCCTCGCGCTGGCCGACGAAGCCCTGGATGCCGAGGTCGATGGAGAGCGGCAGGTCGTCGGACGGCTTCAGCGTCAGGCCCGCCTCGAAAATGCCGGTGTCGCCCGCCATCGACGGCGCGTCGATGGCGAACCCGTTGGTGCTGGCGCGGGCCTTGCCGTCGAACTCGTGTTCCCAGGCCGCGCCGGCATAGGGCGTGACCTTGTTGGAGAGGGCATAGGAAACGCGGGCGCCGAGGCGGGTGCGCTCGGAGTTCACCGCCTCGAAATCCACCGTCTCGCCGGTGGTGAGCTGAGCGCTGTCGCTGCCAAGGCGCGACCACAGATACTTGCCGCTGACATCCACCGTCATGGCGTCGCTGAGGGTCCACACGTAGCCGACGGCGGCGCTGACGCCATAATAGAGCGACGACGTCTCGTAGCCGGCCGCGACGCCGCCCGAGGTCAGGTCGGCGCTCGAATAGTTGTTGTTGGCGACGCCGATGCGGGCCGAACCCTCGGCATAGACATGCCCCGGCCCCATCGGGCGGAAGTCCTGGTGGCCGAGCAGGCCGCCGCCGACATAGTGACTGTTGCCGTGGCCGCGAACGTCGCCGGAGGCGAAGCCGTTGAAGGTGTCGTAGTTGCCGCTGCCGAACTCGGCGAAGGCGCCAGCCGTCAGCCGGCCGATGGAAAGATCGACGCCGCGCGACAGGCCGGCCACCAGCGACACGCCGTCGACGTCGACATGCGAGCCGGTGTTGGTGCGGATCGAACCGCCGGACACCGCCGCGAACGGCGACCAGTCGGCCCTGGCGCCGCCGATGGCGTTGGCCATGCCCTTGCCGGCGGCGAGATCGGCACCCTCGTTGACCAGCGACGCCCCGGAAACGAAGCCCTCCGACAGCGCCTTGCTCTCGTCGGTGACAGTGGGGGCCGACGAAACGGTGGCGATGAGGTCCGTCGTGGTCGCTGATATGTCGAACACGTATTGCAGCGTCACGCCCTGCATGCCCGTTCCGGTCGCCGTGCCGTTGAGACCGGCGGCGGTGGTCAGTGTCCCGGCGTGGATCAGCTTGACGCTATCGCCCACGGCAAGCGCCGACGACGCGCCGTTGATGCCGACGTTGACGATGGACGACGCACCGCTGTCGCTCTTGAGATAGGCAAAGCCGGCCACCGTCAGCATGGTGTCGTTAGCGGCGAGTGTCGTCGGCAGATAGAAGTTGAGATACTCGAAGTTCGCCAGGGTGCCGACGGTGAGGCCGGCTGTCTTGAGATTGAGCGTGTTGCCCGAGAACATGTCGCCCGCGCAAAGCGCCGCACAGTAGCCGCCGTACAGGCGCATGGCGTTGTTGCTGAACGTCGTCGGCCCGCTGATCGTCACCGTGTTGCCCGTGGCCGACGCCTCCTGGGTGATGCCACCGGCGATGAAGAGGGAAGCGAAGGTTCCGCCGCTGATGTCGACGGTGTTTCCCGTGGCGTCCAGCTTACTGCCGCCGCCAAACAGATAGGCGCCGGTCCTGACAAAGTTACCGCCACTGATGGTCAGGCTGTTTGCGGAAGCGCTCCCCGTCTGGGAATTGCCACCGCCCACATACTCGACATCAAGGCTCCCCCCCGTGATGGTGACGTCGTTGTCGGTCGCACCGAGCTTGGAAGAGCCACCGTATAGGCTAGAGCCTCTCACATCCGCGCTGCCGCCGATCGTGACGCTGTTCTGCGCCGCCGTGCCATACTGCGATTGGCCGCCATACACGTCGCTACGGATGACGGCATTCTCCCCGATGGATACCGCGTTGCCACCGGCGAGACTGCTTGTGGAACGGCCGCCATAGATGTTGTTCGAGGTGTGGGCGCTGCCCTCGATGGTGACGGTGTTGTTCTCGGCCTTGCCGGTCGTGGCCGACGCCGCGCGACCGCCGTTGACCTCTCCCGTGATCGTCGAGGCGCCCGAGATGGTCACCGTGTTGGAGCTGGCGTCCCCCTGGTCGGAGTAGCCGCCGTACGCGTTCTGGCCAACAGTCCCGCCCGACACGGTCAACCCGTTCGAGTTGGCGACGTCATCCGCCGTGGTGGCGTCCGCATACCCGCCATAGGCGCTCTGGGTGATGTTGGCGCCGGTCGCAAGCCGTACCGTGTTGCCGCTGGATGAGACGGAAGTGAGGAGCGTCGCCGGATCGCCAGGGTCGCTGTTCCCGTAGACGACGGTCTGCGGCGTGCTCACATCGACATCGCCCGCCCAGGCCTGACCGGCTGGAACGGATGTGGCCGCAACGCCAAGGGCCAGAACGGACGACGCCGCGCTGAGGCAGCCCCGAAGCCGCCGCAAACCAATCACCCTCGCCATGCCCCAAGCCTCCCGTCTGTCCGGCCAAGGGCCCGGCCGAGGTCGGTAGCGGGTCCATGTCCAGTCACTTAACGGATACACTAAACGGCACTAGCAGTTGTTTCATCAGTATTTTTATCGATCAGAAACAAATGGAGCAGTTAGAAGGGCGGCATCCCGGCGCGCCACGCCGGAGGACGCCCCGAACCGGCGAGCGGCCGTCCATTAATCAATCCCAAGGTTGCATTTTCGATTTAGTACGTAGATTTTGCTACGCAAATTCGACGGTTGCACTCAGTGAAAACGACAATCCGTTAACCGTTTCTCCTGCACGATCCGGTCAGCTAGGAGATACCAGTATGGCGCCCCGTTCCGCTTCGACACCCATGCCCCGTGCCACCGCTCGCCCCGCCACCCGGCCGGCCGCGTCGCCGCCGGTCGACCTTGCCGCCACGGTGGCCGGCCTGTTCGAGGCGAAGGAGCCCGACGGGCGCATCGCCGATCTGATCGCCGACGGTGTCGACGCCGACGCCTTTGCCGCGGCGATCGAAGCCCACATGGGCACCGCCCTGCCCGCCCTGATGCGCCGCTCGGCGCTGTCCTTCGGCCGGGCCGGCGCCGCCTCGGACCTCTGCCTCGCCTACGCCCGCGTGACGACGGCGCTGGAGCGCGCCGTGGCCGAGCGCCGCCGCCGCGCCGAGGCCGAGGCGCTGGAGGGCTGCTACAGGCGCAACACCATCGGCCGCCTCGCCACCACCATTTCCGACGTCAACGCCATGGCCGTGGAGCTGTCGGGCCTGTCCTACAACATGGGCGACCTGACCAGTTCCTCGCAGGCCATGGCCAGCTCCACCGCCGAGATGGTCGCCTCCATCGGCGAGATCTCCCGCGCCAGCCACGAGGCGCTGGGCGAGTCCCGCAACGCCTCCGACGCCGCCGTCAAGTCCGCCGCCGCCGTGGAGAAGCTACGCGGCGCCATGGGCAACATCAGCGCCACCACCGACGAGACCAAGGCCAAGGTCACCGAGCTGGCGGCGGCCTTCGACCAGATCGCCGAGACGCTGAGCGTCATCGACACCATCGCCAGCCAGACCAACCTCCTGGCGCTCAACGCCACCATCGAGGCCGCTCGCGCCGGCGAGGCGGGCAAGGGCTTCGCCGTGGTGGCCTCTGAGGTGAAGGTGCTGGCCAACCAGACGGCCGCCGCCACCGAGAACATCAACGCCCGCATCGAGAGCATGCGCCACGTCATCGAGGGCATGACCTCGGCCATGGCCAATACCAACGCCGCCGTCGGCACCGGCGAGACGGTGATCGACGAGGTGTCGGCCGCCATGAGCACCATCGGCGACCGCGTCGGCACGGTGCTGACGCGCATCGACTCCATCGCCGCCGTGCTGGAGGAACAGCAGGCCGCCAGCGCCGAGATCGCCACCGCCGTCGACGCCGCCGCCTTCCTCGCCAAGCACAACCAGGACCTCCTCAAGCAGATGGCCGACAAGATCGAGGCCAGCAACAGCCGCAACACCGAGGAGTCGACGCGCCTGTTCACCGACATCTCCAACCCGGCCCTGCTGCTCGAAGTCGCCAAGATCGACCACGTGCTGTTCAAGAAGAAGGTGATCGACACGCTGCTCGGCTACGACAGCCTGCAAAGCGCCAAGCTGCCCGACCACCACTGCTGCCGCCTGGGCCTCTGGTACGACAAGGTCACCGATCCCAAGATCAAGAACACGGCCGAGTTCCGCGCCATCGAGCCGCCGCACGCCCGCGTCCACCAGGAGGCGGCCGAAACCCTGAAGCTGTTCGAAGCCGGCCGCACCAAGGACGCCCTCGCCCACCTCGCCACGCTGAACGAAGCCGGCGACGAGGTGTTCAAACGGCTCGGCGATCTGGGCCAGAGCGCCTTCGCCTGCGATTGAGGGAGAGAGTGGGGGGCGGCCTCGCCTCAGCCCCAGGTGAGCGGATCGAGGCGCAGGTAGAAGGCAAGGCGCCGGCGATCCGGCGCCGCGATGCCCATGGTGTCGAACAGAATCGCCGAGGCCCGCTCCGCCTGCCCCGGCCCGGCCCAGCTTTCGCCGGCATTGGCGAGCATCAGCGCGAAATCGGCATAGCGATCGGCAGTGCCCAGCCGCCCGAGATCGATCAGGCCGCTGCACCGCCGACCATCGGGATCGACCATGAAGTTGGGCAGGCAAGGGTCGCCGTGGCAGACCACCGTGTCGGATGCCTCCTGGGCGAGCCGGTCGGGCAGATCCCGCTCGACGCGCGCCAGAAGCTCGCGCTGAGGCGTCTCCCTGTCCTCATCCGGCAGAAAATCCCGGTTGACCGCCCCGCGCGACACGACATCCGCCGCCCGCCGGACCATGGCGGCCAATCCGCGCGCGAAGGGGCAGCCGTCGGCCGGAAGGGCGTGCAGCGCGGCGAGCTGCCGGGCCATGGAGGGCCAGGCCTCGAACAGGTCGGACGCCGGCAGGTCGGACGCCGGCACGCCGGAGACGGCCGTCATCACCAGACAGGCGCCGGTCTCGTCCTCCCGCCAGTCGATCACCCGGGGGCAGGCGATGCCGCGTCCTTCCAGCCAGACCAGCCTGTCCCGCTCGCCGGCCAGCTCCGACGCTCGCGCCGCCGACGCCACCTTGGCGAAGGCCCGCCCATCTTCGCGCCGATAGACGAGATCGCCCGATTCCCCCGCCCGCACCGACGACCAATGCGCCCCCGATCGGCGCAGGAAACCATGAATCATCGGCCAATCCTCTCGCGGGCGCCCTTCGACGATCCGGCGCCCCTTTCATCGAGTGGGGAGGATGCCAGACCGCGCCTGACGGTCAATATCGGGAGCCCGGTCCGCCCCGCCACCCGAAAGCCGAACCTTGCCACGCAATGCCGGACACGCTTCGGCGATTGCTGACACGCCCTGGCGAGCCCGCGGGCGATACCGGAAAGGTATCGTCATTCCAGGAGATTGCATTGAAACTCTTCATGTTTCAGTTGGGCGGGAATTTCAGGAACTCGAACGTCGAGTTGCACGACATCCGCTTTTCGATCGGCGAAAAGCCCGAGGATTGCTATGCCGATTTGAGGGCTCAGTGGTGGGGCGATCAGGCCAAGCTGCACGTCGACTGCTGGGGCGCGGTCGAGCAGGCCGACGGCCATGACGTCACGCTGACCACCGACGCCCACGCGGCAACCGCCGACCGCCTGTTCTTCGTCAACCTCGGCGGCTACGACCCGGCCGAGTTCACCGAGCTGCACCGAAACGTGCTGATCGTCGCCCCCAACGCCGACACCGCCAAGACCCGCGCGCTGGCGCTGGTGAAAGGCTGGGCGCAACCGCACAAGGACAAGCTGTTCGAGGTCGACCAGACCCTCGATCTCTCCAACACCCTCCGCCACTACGGCTGCTTCCTCCGCCTGACCAAGGCGAGCGAGGAAAAGCCGTTCAGGTTCGTGGCGGACTACATCCGCATCGACAAGGCGTGAGGATGCGGGGGCGGAGAGGCGGGCGCGATATCTTTCTCGGGCGACCAGTGATTGACGCCCGGGTTGACCAGCGGGATATTGCCGGCATGTCAAAGACACCGGCCTCATTTCCCGTTGATCGTGACAACGCGCCATCCCCGGCAGACGACGCTCCATGCAGCGAGCGGGCGTCTGCATTGGACCCGTTGCACTATGACGCCTTCGCCGCCGCCCTCGAAACTCCCCCCGCTCCCGGCCCAAAACTGATTGCCCTGCTACGGCGCGTGCCCATGTGGCAGAAATAGCGAGTCACGTCCCTCGGACATCGCGTCGTGACTAGCCCTATAAGAGCCTCGCGCCCCTTCCGGCCCGAGGTCCACCTTGCATTCGCACACGAATGCAAGCGGCCCTCGCGCAGGATGACGAATTTATATGAATGAATACAAATATTTAGCTGTCATCCTGCGCGAAGGCGCAGGACCTCGGGTCGAAAAGGACGAGCCGCCAATATCACGCTGACGGCCTCCCACCTTCGACGGCACCAGCCTCCCCCTCGACACCTCCCCTCCCCTCAATTATCTATAATTCATGAGCACGGCGAAGTCGGACACCATCTCCACGCGGATCAGCAAGACGCTGGCCGACCGGATCATTTCCGGCGCCATCGAGGCCGGCGCGCGCCTGAGGCAGGACCATGTGGCCGAGGAGTTCGGGGCCAGCCACGTGCCGGTCCGCGAGGCCTTCCGCCTGCTGGAGTCGCAGGGGCTGGTGGTGAGCGAGCCGCGCCGGGGCGTGCGGGTGGCCGGCTTCACGCTGGAAGAGGTGCGCGAGGTGGCGGAAATGCGGGCGGCGCTGGAGGCGCTGGCGCTGCGCAAGGCCTTCCCGCATATGACGAAAGCCATTCTCGACACGGCGGAAGAGGCCAACCGGGCCGGCGACCGGGCGCGCGACGTTTATGCCTGGGAAGAGGCCAACCGCACCTTCCACCGCATCATCCTGGCGCCCTGCGGCATGCCGCGCCTTCTCAAGGCCATCGACGACCTGCAGGTCGCCAGCGCCCGCTTCCTGTTCTCCGGCTGGCGGGCCGAGTGGGAAGCGCCCACCGACCGCGACCACCGCGCCATTCTCGACGCCCTCAGGGCCGGACAGGCCGATCTGGCCGCCGCCGTGCTCACCCGGCACGTCCAGACGATCGGCCAGAAACGGCCGAAATAGCCGGTTTTCCGCGCTCCACCCACTGCCATCCACCGATGCCTGCGCTTGGCTCTTGCCAAGACCGTATATCTGTGGACTCCTTTAGCGATAGATTCTCATAATTATCTATAATTTCGCCAAAGGAGAAACAGGATGAGCAACACTCCAGCGAGCCGCCCCGAAAGCCCGACTGAAAGCTCAACTGAAAACCGCCGCATGCAGGCTGCCCGTGCGGCGCTGGCCGTCGTCGCCGGCGCGGCGCTGATGACGCTGGCCGCCAAGGTTCAGATCCCCTTCTGGCCGGTGCCGATGACGCTGCACACCATGGCCGTCATGGCCTTCGCCGTCGCCTTCGGACCGCGCCGCGCCACGGCGATCTTCCTAGCCTACCTCGCCGCCGGCGCCGCCGGCCTGCCCGTCTTCTCCGGCTCGCCCGAGCGCGGGCTCGGCCTTGCCTACATGGCCGGGCCGACCGGCGGCTATCTCCTCGGCTATCTCGTCGCCTCCGGCCTGGTCGGCGCGCTGGCTGCCAGGCGCGGCCCGGTGTGGCGGCTTCTGGCCATGCTGGCCGGACTGGTGCCGGTCTATGGCTTCGGTCTCGCCTGGCTTGCCGCCTACGTGCCGGCCGAGCGACTGATCGCCCTTGGCCTTGCGCCCTTCCTGCTCGGCGACCTGATCAAGATCGCCCTCGTCGCTGCCGCCTCGGCGCTGGCACCGAGCCTCATCGCCCGCTTCAGGGGGATCGGCCAATGACCGCCGCCGACGGAACCCTCCGCCACGACTGGACGGTGGACGAGATCGCCACCCTGCACGAGCTGCCGCTTCTGGAGCTGATCGGCCGGGCCAACGCCGTCCACCGGGCGCACCACGACCCCAACCGGGTGCGGAAGGCCAGCCTCCTGTCGATCAAGACCGGCGGCTGCCCGGAGAACTGCGGCTACTGCCCGCAGTCGGCCCATCACCGCGAGGTGGACCTCACCAAGGACCGGCTGATGGATCCGGCCAAGGTCGTCGCCATGGCGGCGACGGCGCAGGCAGCCGGCGCCGAGCGCTTCTGCATGGGCGCCGCCTGGCGCGAGGTGCGCGACGGCGCCGAGTTCGACGCTGTCATCGACATGGTCAGGGGCGTCCGCGCCCTTGGCATGGAGGCCTGCGTCACCCTGGGCATGCTGAAGCCGCACCAGGCCGAGCGCCTCGCGGCGGCCGGCCTCACCGCCTACAACCACAACCTCGACACCAGCCCGGAGTTCTACGGCGAGATCGTCACCACCCGCACCTACGAGGACCGGCTGGCGACGCTGGCCACCGTGCGCGCCTACGGCATTGACCTCTGCTGCGGCGGCATCATCGGCATGGGCGAAACCGTGCGCGACCGGGCCTCCATGCTGGCCGTGCTCTCGGCCATGGCTCCGCACCCCGAAAGCGTGCCGATCAACGCGCTGGTGCCGGTCAAGGGCACGCCGCTCGCCGGCCGGCCGCCCATCGACCCGCTGGAGCTGGTGCGCATGGTGGCCACCGCCCGCCTCGTGCTGCCCGCCTCCACCGTGCGCCTGTCGGCCGGCCGCTCGGCGCTCAACCGCGAGGCGCAGATCCTCTGTCTGGTGGCCGGCGCCAACTCGCTGTTCTACGGCGACACCCTGCTGACCACGCCCAACGCCGACCTCGGCGAGGACGCCGCGCTGTTCGCCGCCATCGGCGAACGGCCGCATGCCTGCCCGCTGCGCGACCGCGAGACGGCAAGCCCTGCCTGCCGCCGAGCCGTGGGATAACGACGCGGGGCGGGGCCGGCTGGCGCCCGGCCTCCGCCCGTGCTACCTCTGCGCCATGGACAACCGCCACGCCCCCGCCCTGTCGATTATTCGCGCCATCGAGTGACGGTGGGCGTTGCGTCTTGTCCTTTTGCAAGCAACCCGCCCGCGAGGCGGGTTTTTTCGTTCCGTCTCCGGGCCATGACTGGAAGACGAACATGTCCGAGCATGAGTTGAAACGGCTGATCGAAGCGGCCGACCGGGCGATCACCGCCGAGGACTTCGACGCGCTGATGGAGTTCTACGCCGAGGACGCCGCGCTGGTGGTCAAACCCGGCATGGTGGCCACCGGCAAGCCCGCCATCCGCAAGGCCTTCGTGGCGATCGCCGCCCATTTCAAGAACGCGATGACGGTCCGCCAGGGCCGCATGGAGGTGATCGAAGGCGCCGATACCGCCCTGGTGCTGATGGAAACGCTGCTCGACGTCCCAGGCCAGCCCGACCCCATCGTCCGCCGCGCCACCTACGTCTTCCGCAAGTCGCAAACCGGCCGCTGGCTCTGCGCCGTCGACAACTCCTACGGCACCACGCTGCTGGATGCCTGACGGCCCGCTCGGCGGAGATCCCCTACTCCGCCGGGCTGCCGAACCGCGCCACGCAATGCCAGACGCGCTTCAGCGACTGCCAGTCGGCGCGGCCGTCGCGACGGGCGAGGCCGATGTCGAGCGGGGTGAGGATGCCGCCCGTCATCAGCGCCGCCGCGAGGTCGGCGAACTCCTGGCCGCGATAGGCGACGCAGTCGGCCACGCGCGCCGCCGGCATGCGGAAGCCGGCGTGCCACTCCACCGGGCAGGCGAGCGTTGCGGCGGCGGCCTCGATCTCCGTGCCCCGATAGCAGGCGTCGAGCACCAGCGCCTCGACGTCCTCGCCGAGGGCGAGCGGACCGTGGACGTGCGCCTCGACATAGTCGTCCAGCACGTCCGTCGACGCCCGCTGCCGCTCGGCCAGCGCCACCAGCCCCATGCGATCGGCGACGCCGAAGTGGGCGGGGCCGTAGCAACTGTCGGGGTAGCAGAAGGTCGTCCGCTCCAGCACGTGCGGCCGCAGGCGCAGATGGGCCGAGCCGAAGCGCGGCGAGCCGCCCGTCGCCCGGCCCTGATAGTTGAGCGCCCCGTATTTCGGCCGCAACGCCGGGTCGGCCCCGTCATAGGCGCCGCCGAAGATACCCTGCTCCCACAGCCAGCGCTCGCCGCCCGGATGGGCCGTCAGCCCGCCGTTGCTGATGCCGGTCTCGAACTGCGACCGATAGACGCCCTCTTTCGCCAGCGCCTCGATCACCCATCGCCCCTGATGCAGCGCATCCGGGTGGAAGTTGATGGTGACGGCCGCCGGCCCGGATAGCGGCCCACCGAGCGACTTGTCGCGGACATGGGCAAGGGCGGACGCGATGGGGCAAGAAAAGACAATTGAGCTGGATGGCATAGGTTGGCTTTGCCTTCCGTCTCCCCACTTACTAGACACCGACCTTCCGATCAAAGGCTGCACGAGCCTCCATTACGTCAGAGATGGCGCACCTCAAGTGCACCATTCCACTTTCCGTTCAGATACTCGCACACAAGCCGGCGATGACAGAAGTGAGGTGTCGCCTCAGAACAGAGCAAGCAGACGCCATCGAACTGTTCGGGCCGCAACTTATTTTCGATTTGCCTCTCGGCCATCAGAGCTAAAAACTGCCCCTGATACACACCCCAGTCGCCCTTCTCCTTCTTGAAACCCTTCAAAATCGGATCAGTAGGAGCAAGAAGTGGCACGTGAGCGTATTCAATACCGCCGATCTTTTTCAGAAAATACGCCAGATCATCGGACTTGGCGAAGCCCGCCAACTGCGACGTATTGTGAAGGCGTACATCTACAATCCTCTTTACGTCTGCCTTCAGCAAGCGTTCGAAGAAGCTTTCAGCCGTGGTCTGGGTAAAGCCAATCGTCGATATACGCGCATTCGGCAAAGGGTCACTCCGCTGCGTAAGACGTTGAATGGCTTGCGCCCGAGAGGGAAAAAGCAACTCTACGGGCTCGACTGCGATAGGCAGCGGCAAGGCGGTCTTCCGGCGACGCCAAAAAATTACTTTGACCGAGATTATCTCCAGCCATCGACAGTAGCTGATCTTCAATCTGAGTTTGTGATTTTCGCCGGCCATCTGAAAGAATGTGCGCGACGTTTAGTCCGCGCTGTTTCAATGCTCGCCCAACCAACAGGCAACGATGGCAGTCAAGTGGATCATGTTCGGAGCACATCAACGCAATTCGATATCTCTCGCCCCCCAAAATGACGCGATCAAGCCCGTCGGCAAAACTCGAAGTTTTTGCCATACGTTCATAATCGGCAACACCGTCGCAATAAAAGGAGGGCGCCGATGGACGACCACCCAACTCGCCTCCAAGGAAGACATATGCGATCCCGTCCGTTTTCAGTTCTTGGCGTAGGGTGTCCTTATTGAACTGAGGGTTATGCCGCGAGAATGGGGCCGTTCGCACATCGGCCACAGCGGTGATGCCGGCCAAGCGGAGCAGCGACAAAAAGACCTCATAGGACAGCGTTGAATGACCGATCGTAAAAACGTCGGCTCTCTGCGTTTCCATCATCTCACCACCGAATGCCGTTGAGCATCAACGTACATTGATCTGGCTTCTTTTCCCAAGCTCGCGCAAGCCCAACTCTAACATGGAGTCGCCCGCTTCGAGGTAAATATCGGTTGACATCAACAGCTGTGTCACAAGCTCTCAGTGTCGAATCTACGACTGGAATGTCATACCTTTCTGTACCATCGTATAGCTTTACCCTAAGACTATTTCTCCCTTCATACTCGTCTTCGTAGGGTTCTAGCCAGTCGCGGTGAACAATCACGGCACCAAGAGACCGAACATTTTGCTCCTTACGCACGAAACAACCCTTTCGGTAGCGATTCCAAACTCTGCTAAACTGAATGGCACCCGAAAAAATGGCGTCGATCGACGCATCAACAGTTGGCGCATCAGGTCCAAACCAATTGTATGGCCGTCTGTCGATCACTTGAACTGATGCTGGATCAACCTCAGCGTCTTCGGTGAGGTGCGGATAAACGCCGGAATGCGGCCGCCCCGTGAGCGCTATCCCCACTAAAACACCTGGTTCTATCCCATACTGGTCGACGAGATCTGCCGTCCAATGATGACCTTCGGGTAATGGTCGCACCATGCGGTGCGCGTCCAAATCCCACCCAGCGACGCAGAAGTTTCCACCGTGCATAACAGTCAGATCGGTAATCAGCAGTCGCATGGTCCATTAACTTCCTTGCGTAAGCCGGATATTTATACCACCAGTAATTGTTATTAACGAATTCTGCACTTCGGCAAAATACCAACATCATGTGGAAATTGACGGTGCAATCTTAAGGAGAGTCAGCTCATCCAGCGGAAGCTGGCTCGCCCCGCCGCGCCACGAACAGGCTCGTCGTCATGTTCCGCTCCACCCGGTTGCCGAACTCCTCCCGCGCGATCCGCCCCAGTTCGGCGAGCACCGCATCCATGTTCGGCCGCGCCGCCATGTCGGAATAGGTGGCGTAGAGGGCCACGGTTTCGTCGGCGGTCAGCACCAGTTGCCAGGGGACGACCTTGTACTCCACGACGTCGAAGGCGCCGCTGCGCTTCAGCGCTTGCGTGCGCGCCGCCACGTCGAGGCCGAAGGGGATGCCGCGCTCGCCGGCCGAGGGGCTGGCGTAGCCGGAAAGCAGGCTTTGCGTCGCCTCGTGGAACGGGTCGGGGCGGCCGGCATCGCCGAAGACATGCCAGATCGCCGCCCACCAACCGCCGGGCCGGATGAGCCGCGCCACCTTTTCCAGCGCCGCCTCCTCGTCAAGCCAGTGGAAGGCGGTGGCCGAGACGCCGAGATCGAAGCCGCCCTCGGCAAGGGCCGCCTCCTCGAACGGCGCGCGCACCACCGTGAGCGCCGGATGGCGCAGGCTGGCCTCGAGAAAGTCGGCTAGCCGCCCGTCGGGTTCGATGGCGACGAGAGGATCGGCCCCGCGCTCGATGAGGCGGCGCGTCGCCTTGCCGGTGCCGGCGCCGATCTCGAACACCCGCGCGCCGGGCCTGAGGCCGCAGCGGACGAGCCTGTCGTAGACCCAATCCGGATACTCCGGCCGCGCCGCGTGATAGGCGGCCGGGTTCAGCCCGAAGGCCTGCCGGCCGAAGCTCCTGTCGATGGCGGTCATGATGTCCTCCACCACCGTTGTAGAGCAATCTTGGCGACGGCGGGATGGTTTTGCGGGGCGACACGCCCCTTGGCCGGCAGAAAGCTCAGGCCGGGGCGGTCGCTCCGTCTTGCAATTCCGTCCGGCGCATCTACATTGGTCAGACTTGGCTAACCCGATTGGTTCTCGGGTCGCCATCCAGGCCAACCACGTCGGCGAGGCGGATCATGTCGACCATCAACATGCTGGACGCCAAGACGCATCTCTCCAAGCTGGTCGGCGACGTCGAGAGCGGCGCCGTCGACGAGGTGATCATCGCCCGCAACGGCAAGCCGGCGGCCAGGCTGGTGCCGATCGGCAAGGCTCCGGACGCCGGCAAGCGGCTGGGCCTTCTGAAAGGCCGGTTTCCGCCGATGTCGCTCGAAACGTTCAACGCCGACGACGACGCCGTGGCCGGGCTGTTCCGCGGAGAGGCGCAGGACTGATGCGCCTGTTGCTCGACACCCACGTGGCGATCTGGGCGCTGGCCTCGCCCGAGCTCATCCCCGCCCGCATCGCCGACCTGATCGCCGACCCGGACAACGACGTCTACGTGTCGGCCGCCAGCGTGTGGGAAATCGCCATCAAGTTCTCATTGGGCAAGGCGAGCGCGCCGCCCTTCTCCGCCAGCGACGCCACCGCCTACTTCGCCGAAGCCGGCTTCATGTCGCTGCCGGTGACGGCGGCCCACGCGGCAGCCGTGGAGGAGCTGCCGCCGCTCCACGCCGATCCCTTCGACCGGATCCTGCTGGCCCAGGCGATCAGCGAACCGCTGAGGCTCGTCAGCCACGACGCCAAGCTGGCCGCCTATGGCTCCATGGTTCTGAGCTGGTAGAGCGCACCCTCGCCGGATCGCCGCCGCCAAGCCGACGGACGCGGCGGCGCGGTCACTTCCTCATCTCGCAGGCCACCTGCACGGTGAAGCTCCTGGCGATATCGGCTACATCCGGCGTCTTCAGGTCATCGCCCGGCGCTTCGGCCTCGTAGTGGATCTGGTTGGCGTCGAGGAAGAACTGCGCCATGCCCGCCTTGATGGCGAAGTTGACGTTCTGGATCACCTCGACGTCGGGCTTGTCCTCGGTGCCGCGCGTCTGGATGTTCGCCTTGGCGACGACGACGCCGACGATGCGACCGGATTGGTCGACCACCGCGCCGCCGCTGTTTCCGCTCTGCACCGGCGCCGAGATCTGCAGCTTGCTGACGTCGTCGCCCGCCCCGGTCAGCGAGGAGATCAGCCCGGTCGTGAGGTTGCCGGTGCTCGACAGCATCCCCGCCAGCGGGTAGCCGAACACCACGATGGAGTCGCCCAGCCGGATCTGCGGCGCGCCCCTGAACTTGCCGAAGACTGGGCTCTTCTCGGCCACCTTGAGAATGGCGAGATCGTTGGTCACCTCGCGCGCCACGATGGTGGCCGGCTGAACGTCGGAATGGCCCTGGCGCACCATCGCGTCCTTGCAGCCCTCGACCACATGGGCGTTGGTCAGGAGGTAGCCGTCGCCGTTGACGAAGAAGCCGGTGCCATAGGCATAGGACGCCCCGGCACCCTGGCCCTTCTTCTCCCCCTGCCCGCCGTGCCGGTCGGGGCTCTCGCCCGTCGATGGCGCCCTGTCGTCGGCCGACCGGTCCTCCTCGCCGACCGCGGCAAGGGAGATGCGTCCGGCCTCGATATCCTTGATGCAATCGAGCATTCTGAGGAGCGCCTTGCGCGTGCCGGAGAGGCTGTAGGTTCCGGAGCTCACACCATCGATCTTCAGGTCGAGCACGCTCATGCCGGCAAACTCGACAATACTGTCCTTGTTGATGTGCTCAAGCGTCACGCCAAGCACTCCATTAGCAAGCGAAACGCCGAGGCCCTCGGCGTCCCATGTGCTACGGCCATTAAACGTGACGGAAACGGAGTGCTTTTTGCCATCTTCCAGAAAAAACTTCTCGTCCTGAAACATAAGGTAGAATGAATATTCGCTCTCATGAGCATCCCCACCCAACTGGATGAGGGATTTTAGATCGAACAATTTGGATATGCTGCAGGACATTCGAGCCTTGTTGATGGAAACCAACCATCCGTCGCGGCGATCATAATAGTTCTCGTTGAGAAAATACTCTGCACCCAACACAGGAGTCCGGCTGTCCTGATCCTGGTGCGACATCCGGTCCTTGTCTTGGCCTTGCGGCGTGGCATCGACCTTGTCGATCGAGTATTCGGCATCGCGGCCGGCAAGCGCGGGACCGGACAGGAGCGCCAGGAGCGCAAGAAGCCAGAACAGGCGGCTCGGAACGGACAAAGAGCACACGGCCATGGCGCACCCGCAAATTGTGGAGTGCCCAACTTCAACAGGAGTCGTCCGCCGGGAACAAGAGGGCTTCCGCCTACCCCCGCGCGAAATCCGACCCTTTCGGCCACACTGCCGGGATGGGCCGCCAAGCCTCGTGAGGCTTGGCGGACGGGTTCAACCGCGCGGTTTGGGGGAAAGCCCGCCGCTCAGGCTCAGAAGGCCACTTTCAGGCCCAGCCGGCCGGTCGCGCCCATGGAGTCGTCGCTGTAGATCGTGCCGTCGACGCTGCCGTAGATCGCCGCGCGCTTCGACACCATGGCGTCGAAGCCGAGGCCGATGGTCGCGCCGAGCACGTTGTCGTCGCCGGAGTTCGCGACGGTGAAGTCGCTGCCCAGGAGGCTGGCGTGCGTCTTGCCGGAGCCGAGATACTGCGTGTCGCCCAGGGCCACCGTCGCCATCACGGCGGCCGGCAGGCCCGAGGACATGACCATCTTGTGCTTGAGTTCGAGCTGCACGCGCCCGTCCAGCGAATGGGTCTGGCGGGAGTCGTAGCTGAGGAGCTGCGAGGTGGAGCCGCTTTCGCTGTAGCTCTCGTAGAAGGCGCCGGTGTAGCGGATCTTGGCGCTCGGCGTCAGCTCCCAGCCCGGCGCGACGGCGTAGGTGTTGCTCACCGCGACCTCGGGCGACACATACCAGCCGAGGAAGTCGCCGGATGCCGTGTCGGTGCCGTTGACCAGACGGTCGGCCCGGTTGTCGATGGCGCCCGCGGTCAGCGAAGCGTTCCACTGAAGGCCGTTGAACTTGGCCGCGCCATAGACGCCCATGAAGCCGGTGTTGCCGGAGACGGTCGACGCCTCGCCGCTCGTCGCCGTCCGCACGTTGCCGCCACCGGCGAAGAAGCCGAGGCGATAGTTCTCGAACTGGTGGTCGAAGCCCGAGATGAGGCCGTAGTGGGCGGTATGGCTGGCCGGATCGCCATTGTTGTCGCGCTGGTAGCGCAGGCCGCCGAAGGCGCGCGCCCAGAACAGATTGCCGTAGCCGTCGACGGCAACGCCGTCGCCCAGCTGGCGCACGGCCTTGGCCTCGGTGGTCTCGGGCGACCCCTCGCCGTATTGCAGGGCCGTGATCGTGCTGTCGCCGATGGTCCCCTGGTCGGGCCGCGCCACGTCGAGCGACAGGATGCTGCCGACCACGTCGGACACCGACGAGGTGTATTGCGTCGCCGCCTGGCCCGCCGCCGGCACGGTCACCACGTCGATGGTGCCGCTGGTATTGGCGTGCCTCAGCACCACCACCTGCGTGGAGTTGTTGAGGGTGATGGCGTTGCTGGCGTCGATGTAGTTGGCGCTGGGAATGGAGTAGTTGCCGGCACCGAAGGTCGTTGTGTTGCCGATGGTGTGGTTATAATCGACCACCCCGCCGAACGACGAGCCTTGCAGGATGTTCAGCGTGTTGCCGCCGTGGGCGAAATGGATCGACGCGGTCGCACCGGTGATGCTCCCCGAGGTCGTCACCGCGTTGCCGGACCCGCCCAGCTCGACGCCGAAGACGCTGCCTTCGATGGAGCCGGTGTTGGTGAGGCTGGCCCCGGTCAGGATCACGCCATTGCCGTTGGTGCCGACCACCGTTCCGCTGTTGGTGATGCCGATGCGGCCGGACGCCGTGGTCGCCGCGATGCCGTCCTTGCCGGAAACGGAACCGGCGTTGTCGATGAAGATGTCGCCGGCATGGACCGCAGTGGCCGAGATGGCGGAATCGTCGGGCGCCAGAATGGTTCCTGTCGCCGTGTTGGTGATGCGCGTCGTGCCCGACGTCTCGACGCTCGTCTGGATACCGTTGTGGCCAGATCCGTCGTCGGCGTGCCCGGTATCGTCGTGTGCCGTGAGAGAGCCGCTGTTGACCACCGTCACGTTGCCGATCTCGCTGAAAGCAGCCAGGGCGTTATCGTCATTGGCCGTGGACGAGCCGGAGTTGCTCACCGATACGTCGCCGGAGTTCGACCAGGCGACAAGTCCCTGCCGCGTATCCGACACGACGGTACCGGTGTTGGTGAGGCTCGAGAGACCGTGCCAATTGATCGCCCGGGCGCCGGCCGTATAACCATGCACGATGCCATTATTGACGAGAAGCACTACGGCGGGTGAAGCGTCCGTATCGTTGTAGCCACCATCGGCGTAGAGGCCGCGATCCGCGTCGGATGTCACGGCACCGTTGTTGGTCAGCGAAACGCTGCCGCGATTGGTCGTCAGGCTGATTCCCGGAGACCCGGCTCCGTGGGCGTCGACCGTGCCGGCGTTGGTAATGCTCAGGTCACCGGAAATCTGGTTCCGCAGCCAGATGCCGCCAAATCCACCGGTCGATGTGATCTGCACACCGGCATCGACGGTCACCGACAGATCATGGTCGGGGACCTCCGTATAGGAGTAAACGCCGCTATAGGCCGGATTGTTGACCACCGTACCGCCGGTGATGTGCAGCGTCTGGTCGGTCGGCCCCGTCATGGTGGGATGCGGCGCGAACTCGATGCCCACCGTCGTCTCGCCGGAGACGGTCAGCGAGGACGTACCCTCGTCCATGTAGAACTGAATGAAAGAGCTATCGCACTGGGAACTGATTGCAGTGCCCGTGATATTGCAGCTGGCCGAAGCCGGAGCGACGAAGCCGGCCGCGAGGGCGAGGCAGGACGCGCCGCAGAGAAGAAGCGGACGGCGAGCTGCCGTCAATGCGGACTTGCATGGAGAATACATACGACCAGCCCCTAAAGATTCAGATTTGCCTCAAGCTTTAGGAGAGCCGCAAAACGGCCGCAAGCCGCCAATCAGTCGGGTCCGACTTTTTGCCAGTGCCATAGGCAGTTAAAGCTCGGCTATCCACGGAAAAGGCGCGGCCTGTCACCCCGATGCCACTATGGCAAGCACACATCTGCGGTGAGAGGACCTAGAGCGCGTCCGGCGAACTTTGGCTCGCCAACGTGCTCTATCTCTTTATTGTTACGCAACTCCGGACGCAAAACCGGTGCCCACTTTTGCTGGAGTTTGCCCTAGAGACAGCGGAACGCGGAGGATCATGCTGGCTTGGCATTTGGAGCGCTATATCAACGTTGCGCTCCATCCTGCCTGAGATCCTGGCCTTCGCCAGGATGACAACTTGATAGAAGGTGGAAACAGCTGGAGTGAGCGCCGCTCAGCTTGAAGCCGCATGAGCGGCAAGCGTTGACGTTCACAGCGTGACAAAAGGGCCCCTCCACCTAACCGATTGTCATCCCTAAATATAATGCTGTCATCCTGGCGGAGGCGAGGACCTCGGGCAGAACGGAGCGCAACGCCGCTATCAGCCTCCCCTAAAACCGAGCCAGCCCGATACGGCCCCTCGTTCCACCGCCCTTAGGTGTCATCACCGTAGATAGATGCATGCCAGAGCCCGATGCCAGAACGGACCACCTGCGGACCCTGTCCTCGGCCAGCCCCCTACTCCTTCACCTCGCACATCACCTGGGCGCTGAACTTGCGGGCGATCTCGGCCACGTCGGGCGTCTTCATCTCCTCGCCCGGCGGCTCGACGGCGTAGCGGACGTCGTGCGCGTCGAGGAAGGTCCGCGCCACGCTGGCCTTGATGGCGAAGTTGGCGTTCTGGATCACCTCGATGTCGTCCTTGTCGCCGGAGGCGTAGTTCTGGATGTTGGACTTGGCGACGACGACGCCGACGATGCGGCCCGACTGGTCGACCACCGCGCCGCCGCTGTTGCCGCTCTGCACCGGCGCCGAGATCTGCATCTCGTTCTCGTCGTCACCGGCGCCGGCCAGCGACGCCACCAGGCCGGTGGCGAGGTTGCCGGTCTTCGACAGGTAGTCGGTCAAGGGGTAGCCGAACACCACCACGGTGTCGCCCAGGCGGATCGGCGGCGCGCCGCGGAAGGTGCCGAAGGCCGGGCTACCGCCCTCGACCTTCAGAAGGGCGAGATCGCCCGCCTCGTCCCGCGCGACGATGGTCGCCGGTTCGAGCACGCCGCCGTCGCGCCGCGCCTCCGCGTCCTCGCAGCCCTCCACGACATGGGCGTTGGTGAGGAGATAGCCGTCGCCGTTGACGAAGAAGGCGGTGCCGGAGGAGTAGGTCGTCTCCTCGTCCTTTCCGCCGTCGTCGGGGCGGGCGGTCGGCTTCTGGTCGTCGCCCTTCGGCTCGGGCTTGCCGTCGGCCTGATAGTCCCGCTCGATCTCCTGAAGCGAGATGCTGCCGTCTTCCACCGCCCGGATGCACTCGCGCATCTTGGCGAGCCCCCGGCGGGTGCCGGCGAGATTGTAGTTGCCGTAATCGGCCTTGCCGATCTTGAGGTGAAGCGTGCTGGAGCCGGCGAAATCCTCGACAGCCTCCTCCGTCACCCCCTCGACGGCGACGCCCTTGTAGTCGTTGACCTTGGCGCCGACGCCCTCGCCCGTCCAGGTGACGCGGTCGTAGTCGGCCACGACCTCGTAATCGCGCTTTTCCCGATAGGACCAGGACGTGTTGCCGAACATGAAGAAATGCGTGAGCTCGCCATCACGATGGTCGCCGCCCACCTCGATGACGGTGTCGTCCTCGTAGACCATGTGCATGAAGCAGGACTTGCGGGTCGTGTTGACCGACACCGTCCACTTGCCGTCGTCGTCGTAGACCTTGTCGCTGGTGTAGTGATCCTCCCCGAAGGCCGCGGCCGGCCCGGTGAGGAGGGCGAGCAGGCAGGCGGAACGGCAGAGGACGGACAGGGAACTGACGGCCATGGCGCACCCGGAAAATTAGACGTTCCGGATTTCAACAGGAACTCCCCTGACGGCACAAGGGGAGGCCCGCCCGGTCACCAGAATTTCCGCCTCTCGCTAGTCCTTCGCCCCGCAACTCACCTGCGCCGTGAACTTGCGGGCGATGTCCGCCACGGCGGGCGTCGTCAGGTCCTCGCCCGGCGGCGCCACGGCGTAGCGCACATGGTTGTCGTCGAGGAAGGCCTTGGCCATGTCGGCATTGGTGGCGAAGTTGACGTTCTGGATCACCTCGACGCTGGGTTTCTCCTCGGTGCCGTTGTCCCGAAGGTTCGCCTTGGCGTCGACGATGCCGACGACGCGGCCCGCCTGGTCGACCACCGCGCTTCCGATGGCGCCGCTCTGCACCGGCGCCGAGATCTGCATCTGCGTGTCGTCGTCGACCAGCCCGGTCAGCGACGACACGAGGCCGGTGGTCAGGTTGCCGGTGCTCGACAGGTAGCCCGTCAGCGGATAGCCGAACACCGCGATGGCCTCGCCGAGGCGGATTTCCGGCGCCCCCCGGAAGGTTGCGAAAGCCTCGGCCGTCCCGTCGATCTTGAGGAGGGCGAGGTTGCTGCGGTCGTCGCGCGCCAGGATGCGCGCCGGCGCCGGTGCCGAAATGCCCTGTCGCACCACGGCGCCGGAGCAGCCCGCCACCACCTCCGCGCTGGTCAGGAGATAGCCGTCGCCGTTGACGAAGAAACCGGTGCCGGTGGCCTCGGCCGGCCCCGCCTCGGGCGCTCTCTTCGGCGTGTCGCCGCTGCTGTTCGGGGGCGCTGTGTCGCGCTTCGGCGCGTCGCCGTTGTCGCTCGGGGGCGGGGTGACGGCGACCTCCTCGAGGGCGATGCGGCCGGAAGCGACATCGTCGATGCACTTGTTCATCACCGCCAGCGCGGCGGTCGTTCCGGTCAGCGGCAGCCGGCCGTACTCCTGCCCTTCGATCTTGAGGCCCACGCGGCTGGCCTTGGCCAGCGCATCGATCGCCGACTTGTCGAGACCTTCCAGCGCCACGCCGTGGAGGGCGTTGACGCGCACGCCGACGCCGGTGCCGACCCAGGCATCGGCGCCATAGTAGCGGAGGCTGACGCGATGGCTCTCCCCCTCCGCGTAGTCCCATTGCTTGCTGCCGAACATCAGGTAGTAGCGCGGTTCGGCCCGGCTGCGGTCGAGGCCGGCGAAGAGGTTCACGCCATTGGCGTAGTTGATGCCGACGAAGCAGGACTTGCGGGTCATGTTGACGGCGACCAGCCAGGTGGCGGTGAGGGAGTAGAGCTGGTCGGGGGTGTAATACTCGCCCCGCAAGGCCGAGGCCGAAGCGGGAGGGGCGGCCGAAACGGCCAGGGCCAACGCCGCGAGAGGTGCCGCAATAACGGCCTGCCAACGAACCGGCGACCGCCGGGCCTGCCCGGCACGCCACGCAAAACGACCGAAACCGAACATGCCCCCTCCCGAAACGCTGGCCGCACGACCACCCGCGAAGCTGGAGCGCGCCCGGCCAACTCAGGTTCGCCGGACGCGCTCTGCCCTATTGTTCTCACGCAACTCCGGACGCAAAACCGGTACCCACTTTTGCTGGAGTTGCTTTACCGTCTCACCTCGCAGATCACCTGCGCCGTGAACTTGCGGGCGATCTCGGCCACGTCCGGCGTCTTCAGGTCCTCGCCCGGCGGTTCCACGGTGTAGTTCACCTGGTTGGCGTCGAGGAAGAACTGCGCCATGCCCGCCTTGATGGCGAAGTTGACGTTCTGGATCACCTCTATGTCCGGCTTCTCTTCGGTGCCGCGCGCCTGATAGTTGGCCTTGGAAACGACGATGGCGACGATGCGGCCGGACTGGTCGACCACGGCGCCGCCGCTGTTGCCGCTCTGCACCGGCGCAGAGATCTGCAGCTTGCTGACGTCGTCGCCCGCCCCGGTCAGCGAAGAGATGAGCCCGGTCGTGAGGTTGCCGGTGCTCGACAGCAGCCCGGTCAGCGGGTAGCCGAACACCACGATGGAATCGCCCAGCCGGATCTGCGGCGCCCCTCGGAACGTGCCGAAGGCCTCGGGCTTCTCGTCGATCTTCAGGATGGCGAGATCGTTGGTCTTCTCGCGCGCCACGATGCGCGCCGGCACCGGCCCCGACAGGGCGCGCCGCACCATGGCGTCGCCGCAGCCCTCGACCACATGGGCGTTGGTCAGGAGATAGCCGTCGCCGTTGATGAAGAAGCCGGTGCCGGTGGAATAGCCCACGCGCCCTTCGTCCTCGTCGCGGTTGGCCTCGGGCCGATTGGCCTCGGGCGGGCTGTCTTCCCTGGCCGGCGGCTTGGAATAGCGGTTGTCGTCGTTCGGCGCGGCCGGGCCGGCGGCGGAACTGTTGGCGGCGATCCGCTCGGCGATCGAGGCGAGCGATATGTTGCCGTTGGCCACCGCCCGCGCGCATTCCTCCAGCTTGGCAACGCCCTTGCCGGTGGTGGTGAGGTTGAAGGTGCCATAGTTGGTCTTGCCGATCCGAAGGGACAGCGTGCGCATCGAGGCGAACTCGTCGATGACGCCCTTCTTGATCCCCTCGAGCGACACGCCGCGATACTTGTGCAGCCGCATGCCGACGCCATCGCCGTTCCAGGTGCTCACCTGGTTGAACTTGACGGTGACGGCATAATCCCCGCCTTCCTCGTAGGTCCAGCCGGGGTTGGCGAACATCATGTAATACTGGTCGGAGTCGCCGTTGGCGTCCTTGCCGATCTGTATCTCCGTGTTCCCCACGAACTCCATGTCCATCACGCAGGACTTGCGGGCAAGATTGACGCCGACGGTCCACTTCTCCGCGTCGGCATAGACGTCGTCGATGAAAAAATTGTCCGAGCTCATCGCCTGGGCGGAGCCGGACAGCGCCAGCAGAACCGATGCGACCAGCGGGGCGCGTTGGCTCAGGACAGACATCGACAACACCCCCATATCGCACCCGCCCCCAAACCGGATCTCCGACGCCACCCGCGGCCGTCTGCGAACCACGTGGCACAGGACGGCCGATCATATAGCGGCAGTTGCAAAAGACTGGTTTAAATTACAGGTCGGTCCACAGCGGAAATGCGGTTTTCTCCCGTTTCCGGACCAGGTCCGGAGCGGCGTCAGACCACCTCGAACACCGCGTTCGCCCCGTCCGCCTCGTAGCGCTTGACGAAATCCACCCGCGCGCCGTTCCAGTGGTAGCAGTAGTGGGCGCCCTGAACGGGGACGGGGATCACGGTGGGCCAGAAGATGCCGATGCACCAGCCGCCGGCCCGCCGCACGCTCGGGTAGACCACGCCGTCGCTGCCGGCGGCGCGCAACTGCCGCCCCAGGGCTTGCGAAGCGCTGTAGTCGTCGGGGTCGAGCGCGCCGGCAACGGCGCCGACGTCGTCGAGATCGGCATCGACCGCCCCCACCAGCACGCGGAAATCCGAGGTCCAGCCCGGCGCCTCGCGCGTCGCCGCCATGAAGCGCTGGTGGTGGTGGATGGTCTCGGCGATCGCCACGTCCTCGCTGTCGCCGGCATAGTAGAGGCCATAGCTGCCGTCGGTGAAGCGGCCGGGGCGGAGCGGCGAGCAATGGACGAAGGGCGCCATCAGATAGCTGGCGTTGGGACCACCGACGCGCCGGTGTTTCGGCACCTTGGCAAGGTCGCCGATCAGGCCGCGCACGCGCGGATTGGTCTTCTCCTCGACGGCGGCGAGCGCCTCCCAGTCGCGCGGGTCGGCGATATCCTCGAACAGGTCGATCGGCGGATGGATGGAGCGGATGATGCGGTAGGTCCTCGGCCACGTCACCCGCCGCCTGACGACCCCGGCGATCGTCCTGGCCGCCTCCGTCACCACGCGCCCCGTTCGGCGTCGAGATAGGCGCGCATGTCCTGAAGGTCGGACAGCTCGCCGCGCAGCATCAGGTCGAGCGCCGACTGGCCGTCGAAGGTGTCGTTGGGCTTCTTCACCCATTCATAGCCGCGCGCCGGCTCCTTGAAGAGATAGCGCAAGCCTTTGTGGATGCCCATCAGGTGCGCCATCCGCATGCGGAGGTCGCGGTCGATCCGCCCGATATTGCCTTCCTTCCAGCGCGCCCAGGTGCGCGTCGACAACCCACCCAACAGCGTCGTCGCCTCGGCATCGCTGAGCTTCCACGCCCTGAACAGATTGACCGTCGCCCGCGCCAACGCCGCCGCTTCCTCGTCGGTGATGGCGGCACCCTCGGTCCGCTCGATCAATGTGGCTTCGATGGGTTGCAGCATCATGGTCCATCCTGTCATTTGACATGAATATAGGCGCATCACGCCAAATGGCAAGAACATAGGATGAGTTGGGACTCACGTTGGCGGTGTTGGGACGCGTGGTAGGAAGCGACGATATGAAGGATGACGTGAGCTTCGCGTAGTTTCCTTAACGGAGCTTCCCACTTAGGCAAGACTCCAAGCGACGACACCCGGGAACAACAAAACGACACGTTAGGTCAAAATATGGATCACATCTTGTTGCCTAGGGCCTACTAAACTCCTCAACCGAAGGCGTTATATAGTGAAAAACATAGGTATGACCACGATATCCATGACTATACTCTACACTCTCATGGAGGTTTGTGACATGCAATTGACGCCCGCCCATAAATATATCCCCATTCTTGAGCTTAAATGTACGAAATTCTTCGTGAAGCTTATCCTCGTTAATTCCATATATTTCTAGAAAACTGCTACAAGTCTCATCGAACCCTCTACCAGCAGCGTACTGCACTTTGTACTCGCCACTTGGAATGGGGTGTGCCCAAGCTTTTTGTCCACTGGCAACAAAGAGTGCGGCGGCGACATGCCCAGATTGAACATCTCGAAGCTTCACGATCATATTGTAATCGCTTACATTTTTGATGGAAACGACATGGCCGTGCAGCACCGGTGACTGAGGCCCGATGGCTTGTCCATTGCGTGGCGGATTTTTGCAGAGACCCGGATCGGCCCGAGCCTCGGCCTGAGCCATCGTAAGACGTAAATGAGCGTACTCCGACCGAACCTCTTGCGCTTTATAATCGTTGTAGGCGTACATACCTAAAGCTACAGGCAAAATAAGCGCGATAACGACATGTGCAAATCCCAATAAAAGCGAATCCCACCAAGCCTTTACCAAGCCAGAGGAACGATAATCGGCTCCGGACCCCTCAATGGTCTCCATGAGAAGCTTCGATGCCCGTGATATGGAAACATCGCGGGATTTTTTGGTAATTCCTGCCAAAGCATAAGCTAGTTTTGAATTACCATGTGCCTCAAACGCATAGGCATTGCGGAGCGTTAGCCTATCATCCTCGATATTTACTTTCCATATTTCATAAGCATTCCTAAGTATCACCACCGCCGAAAGCAACGGCCCCAGCGGAAAAGACCAACTACCCAGTATCATCGTAATTATTGAGTATACAAGCCCCTTCTGACACGCGCATCTTTTGCAAAAAATACCGGCGGCACTATAGCTGCGCGAAAAGAACAACAAAGCCATGAAGTAGGTGAACACCAGATATCTCGGCTGCGCCGTCACCTTCCCGCAAAAATCACAGCGAGTCGGATCCAGGCGAATTTTGCTTGAAGTACCGGGATATCCTCTGTCTTGCTCGCGATCTTTTTTGGCCTCTTCGTCGCGCTTAAAAGGTTCCCAGCTAGACTTGTCGTATTTCTCCCGACGGGCCGGATCGCCCAACACATCATAAGCAGCGGAAACCTGTACAAACTCCTGAGCAGATTCACGCCCCGACGTATCGGGATGGGTTTCCTTCGCTCGCCTCCTGAAAGCCGCCGCGATCTCCTCCTCCGTGGCCGTCGGCGATATGCCCAAGGCACGGTAAAGCCCAAGAGGGTCGCTATGGTTCATCTAGGCCTCGGAACTCGCCAGTCGGTGCAGCCCATATGCGCACCGGGCCGACGGTAAGCGAGTCGCGTCTACAACTTATTGACGAGCAGCCCCTGCTTATGGGAGCCATAAATCGACGAACGGACAGCAGACATGGATACTGCTGCTGCGTCTTGATAGACCGCTTTTCAGCGTCGAACGACGACGATGTCATCTTCGCTGTGATGCGGTGCCGAACAAGGATAACGATATGTGGCGGGTTCTGAAATGGGCAGCATTTCCCGCGCTGATTATCGGCATGTTTTATATGCTGTATCAGGCTGGCCCTGATAACCCCAACAATCGTTTTCGGTCTGAAGAAAACAGAGCGAAGGAGATGCTTGAAGAGTATCTTACAGATAATGGTGAGCAACAGAGAATGAAATTCGCGCGTTGCCGAACGGAGGATTCGGACGACGAGCAGAAAGCGCAGGGCGTTTACGCATGGTCCTTTTGCATCGTCGATCAGCCAGCATCGGCTGAGAAGATATATTTCACAGCCGCCCACAACAAGATCGCATTCATCGACTACTCTACGTTTGATAGAAAGCCTCCCGAATAGGACTGCCGTTCACGGGTGCATCTTCGCCCCCTTCGTGATCTTGTCGACCACCTTCTTCTCCGCCCGCAGCGCCAGCCCGACCAGCTTGGCGTCCTCCGGCGAGAACTTGGCGAACACCTCGCGGTTGGCGGCATCGTGGCCGGTCGTGAACATTTCCTCGACATAGGCCGAGGTCACCACCCCGCGCTCCAGCGACCGCTTGTGGATGATGCGCAGCGCTTCCTGGTCGGCCACCAGCACCACCATCGGCTGGATGGACATCGGGTTGTAGACATTCCCCGCCGCATCCCGGTAGGCTTCGCCGATAATCGTTGGCGTTTGCGCGACGATGCCGCTCGTCAGGAAGGCGGTGACGTTGAGCTTCTGCCAGGTGGCGAGGTCATCGCGGACGACGAGGACGATCTTGGTGTCGAACATGCCGGCAAACTCCGTGCGAGGGGTCGAAAGAGCCGACGAGATAATGCCCGGCACCGCCGCCGGTCTTGAACGTTCGTGCGGGCTGTTCAGCGATCGTCTGCGGGTCTCCATCGACGATGGCGGCGTCGAACGGCTGGAGGCGCGCTTTCACGGCAACGGCTTCTCGCCACACCGCCACGACACCTATGCCCTCGGGCTGACGCTCCACGGCGTGCAGACCTTCCGCTATCGCGGCACCCTCCGCTTCAGCCGCCCCGGCAACGTCATCGTGCTGCACCCCGACGAGGTGCACGACGGTGCCGCCGGCGACGAGGCCGGCCTCATCTACCGCATGATCTACCTGCCGCCGGAGATGATCGCCGCCACCGGCGCCTCGCCCGGCACCCTGCCCTTCGTCGCCGATCCCGTGGTGCGCGACGCCGGCCTTTGGCAGGCGCTGGCCGACATCCTCGCCGACTTGGATGGCGAACCGGGCGATCTTCAGATGGACGACGTGCTGATCCGCGTCGCCGCCGGCCTCGTCCGTCAGGCGGGGACGATGCGGCAGCGATCATCGGCCACCGCCGAGGCGGCCGTGCGGCGCGCCCGCGACTATCTCGAAGCCCACGCCCTGGAGGCCGTCCGTTCGGAGACGCTGGAGGCGGTAACCGGCCTCGACCGCTACGAACTGGCCCGCCAGTTCCGCCGCCTCACCGGCACCAGCCCGCACCGCTTCCTGGTGATGCGCCGGCTCGACCGCGCCAAGCGGCTGATCGCTCAGGGAACCCGCCTCGCCGACGCGGCGCTGGACGCCGGCTTCGCCGATCAGGCCCACTTCACCCGCCACTTCCGCAACGCCTTCGGCATGACGCCTGGCCGCTGGCTGGCCATGCAGACGGCGGCGTGAGGCGCCCGCCATCTGCGTCAGCTAGAGCAGCTCCAGCAAAAGTGGGTACCGGTTTTGCGTCCGGAGCTGCGTGAAAACAAAGAGCTAGGGCACGTTGACGAACCCGAGTTCGCCGGACGGGCTCTAGTTCACGCAGTCATCAATTCTATTGAACATTGAGGCCCGGCGGACTTGCGGATGACGGCTCCACATAGTGCTCGCGCTCCAGCAAGATACTGAAATATATATAAATCTGTCATCCCCGCGCAAGACACTTGAATTCACACGTGAATTCAAGGTGGACCTCAGGCAGAACGAAACTCCCGGCCGATATAGATCTACCCAAAGCACGGAGGCGCTCAATACAACCCTCCTCGACTTCTCGTCCTGAGGTTCTCGCCTTCGCGAGAATGACAGATTGATACTGGGCATGTCGCGGAGACGGCGCGCATATTCTTGAGTGCATGGCGTCAGTTGCCGGCGGCATGCACGTATCATCAGGGGCGAACCGCCGCCCGACCATCCACGCCAAGACGAACGAGGGGACAGCATGGATACCAAGATCAGGCTTCTGGAACAGCTTTACGAGCGCTTCAACGCTCGCGACATCGACGGCGTGCTGGCCTCGCTGACCGACGACGTCGCCTGGGCCAACGGCATGGAGGGCGGCCACGTTCACGGCCCGGAGGCCATCCGCGCCTATTGGACGCACCAGTGGTCGGTGATCGATCCGCGCGTCGAGCCCGTCGGCTTTCATCGGAGAGATGGCGACACCGTCCGCGTCGACGTCCGCCAGATCGTCCACGACCTCAAGGGCACGCTGTTGGCCGATGCCGTGGTCGGCCACGTGTTCCATTTCCGGGGCGGCAAGATCGCCCGCTTCGACATCGAGGACGCCTGAGGCCGCTTCCGTCAGGTTTCCACCCTCCGATTGGACCGTGACGGATGAGCGCGGGGCGGCGGCGTGAGGTGTCGTCGCCCTCCGTACCTTCACTTATAGAAAATCTGAAAGCGGCCTTCAGAACTTGCGATTAGGTCGCAAGCCATTCCGCACCTATATAGAGGGCGTCAAAAGAGAAAAGAAAGAGACCGGAATATGCCGGTCGGGAAAGGAAAGAAAAAATGTTCAACGCTCTCAAGCGTACCGCCCAGCTCCTTCGCGCCCCCAGTCAGGCCGAGCGCGACATGGACTACCTCAACCAGGCCACCGACCGCTACGACCTCGAGGCCCGCGAACGCTACCTCGACAGCCGTGCCTACCAGCGGACCATCGGCCTCTGAGGATCATCGGCGAAAGCCGGCACCTCCAGCACGACAGCCAGCGCTCGAAACCTGACCGGTTCGGGCGCTTTGTCGTATGCGGTCACGCCGGAGATATCTGCGGTGATGAGATCGCAGGACGGTGAAACGCAGGGCATATCAGGCCGGCTTGGTTTCTGGAGCGCTATATCGGCGTTGCGCTTCGTTCTGCACGAGGTCCTCGCCTGCGCAAGGATGACAGCATTATATATAGGTGTGACAACCGGTTAGGTGGAGAGAGCTTTTCATCTCGCGGTCATTCGCTTCGCTTGCCGCTCATGCAGCATCAAGCTGTATGGCGGGTACTCCAGCTGTTTCCCCTCTCTATCAAGTTGTCATCCTTGCGCAGGCGAGGACCTCGGGCAGAACTGAGCGAGCCGCCGATATCGCGCTCCCCGAGCACGATCCCCTGCACTGCACGGTCTACAGATCCTCTCGCCGCAGATATCCGCCTGCCGTAGAGCAAAACTGGAAACCGGCTTCGCGTCCGGAGTTGCGTCCTGGAGCGCTGGAAGATCCGATCAGATCAGATCGCGTATTGCCCGAAATGCAGCTCGCCACTGGTGCGGTTTCGTCCGCTGTCCTTGGAGCGATAGAGCGCCTCGTCGGCGCGCTCGATGGCCTGCTGCATGGTGGTTCCCGGCTGGGCCATGGCATAGCCGATGCTCACCGTGACGCGGCCATGCGGCGAATCCGGATGCGGGATATTGAGGTCCTCGATGGACCGCCGGAAGGCTTCGAGATGCGCCCGGAACAGATCCGGATCGCTCTCGCTGATGACGAGCGTGAACTCCTCGCCGCCGTAGCGCGCAGCCATTTCGCCCTGCCGCTTGCCGAACCGTCGCAACACCTGCCCGACGCTTTGCAGCGTCCTGTCGCCCGCCGCGTGGCCGTAGCGGTCGTTGAACAGCTTGAAATTGTCGATGTCGATCATCGCCACCGCCATCGGCCCCTTGCCCTCGGCGAGGCGCTGGTCGCACTCGCCGAGATGGCTGTCGAGCGCCCTGCGGTTGGCGATGCCGGTCAGCGCGTCCTGCCGGCTGGTGTCCTCCAGCGTGTCGACCATCAGGTTGAGCGCCGACGTCAGCCGGTTGAAGTCGGCGATGGGCGAGCGGACGGAGATCCGCTGCCCCGGCTTGCCCGCGCTGATCTCGCCGGCAAGCGCGCCGATGCGGCGCAGGTTGCGGATGAAGAAGAACTCGGCCAGAATCATGATGATGGCGGCGAGCATCACCGTCTCGGTGACCGACGTCAGAACCACCCCCTTCAGTTGGTTCCAGGCGCGATCGTTGGCCGCCTTGAGCGAGGACAGGAACAGGAATCTTGAGCCGTTCATCGGCAGCTTCAGCACGCCGGCATAGTAGGGCTCGCCCTCCAGGACTTCTTGCCGGACGTCGAAAAAGCCGTTCGCGCTTCTCCGAAGGAAATCGTCCGCCATCACCGATTGCCCGGGCGCGATGAGCTTGGAAACGGCGATACCGCCCTCGGCGCCAATGATTGCCGCCTCCGTCAGCGTCACGTCGAACAGGTTCAGCGCCTTGTTGAGAACGGTTTCCGCCTTCAGCGAGGCGAGGACCATGTAGTCGACGTGGAGGTCGTTGCGAATGACCGTCGCCGATGGAATGACCAGCGTTCGGGAGATCGGGCTGACCTGCGGCTCGCCCCAATAGGTGTCGTTGTTGTGCACGCTCTTGAACATCTTGCCGGTGTTCTTCACCAAAATCCCGTCAACTCCGGCGATGGACGAGCAGTAGACGAGCGCCTGGGGCGTCAAGATGGTCAGATGTTCGATGCTGGTATAGAGGTCCTTCAGGCTGGACAGCCGCTTGGAGCATTGCTCCGGAGAGGTGTTCTGGAACGAGCTGCTGATGGATATGCTGGAGGCGATGTTCTCCACGTCGGCCTGGGTTTCCAGCAGCATGTCCTGGACGCGCTCAAGCGACGTGCGCAGGCTGCGCTCCATCTCCGCGAGAGATTCCGCCCTTTCCCTGTGGGCGATGAGGATCTGCTGCACCAGGAAGGGCGCAAGGCAAAGGGAGATGACGATCACCACGATAAGTCGAATGCGCACCAGCCACCTTTGCAAATGCGGTCGAAGACCGGCCAAGGCCACGCCGTAGACTATCGCGTCACGATGATAAATATCGGTTAAGCCGCGAGGCAGACAAAAGTTTACTCACCAATAGACCATTTCCGCCCTCGCGATTTATTTGGAAAGGACGGCGGAAAACCGAAGGTGCGCATCAAGCGGCGACGCGTATTCGGTCGGCACCCCGGGCGCCCCGTAAACGGAGTTTTACCTATAGGAAATCTGAAAGCGGCTTTCAGAACTTGCGATTAGGCCGGCGGGGCCGCCGGGCCTATATTGAGGGCGTCAAGAGAGAAGAGAAAAAGAGGCCGGAAACCTCCGGTCTAGGAAAGAAGGAAAACCCAAATGTTCGCCACCCTCAAGCGTGCTGCCAAGGCCCTCCGCGTTCCCACCCAGGCCGAGCTCGACCTCGCCTACCTGAACGAAGCCGGCGACCGCTTCGACCTCGAAGCCCGCGAGCGGAACCTCAACAACCGCACCCGCCGTGGTTTCGGCCTCTGAGGACAGGACGGCCCCGAGCCGACAAGCCCCGATACGACGTCGAGCGCTCGATACCTGACCGGTTCGGGCGCTTTGAGCATCATCCGACCGGAGTGAAACGAGGATCGACAAGATGATGCTTTGCAAACAAAGACCTAGAGCGCCGATCTGATTCAATCAGATCGATCAGCGCTCTACTCGTTTTCGGTCAGGCCGGTTTGCTCGCCACCAGCCCATACATCATCGGCAAGCGCGGCATGTCCTCCGGCGGGGTCATGCGCCGACCGCCGATGTCGACCATCCGCTCGAAGCCGCGCCAGCCGTTGGCGTAAGGATACTCGACGAGCCGCTCGAGCCTGAGCCCGGCGGAGAGCAGGGCCGACACCACCTCGCCGATGCCCCAAGCGAACTCGTAGGAGCGATACGGGTTCTGGAAGTCGACGACGCCCTCTTGGTTGTCGCCCGGCGTCAGGCCGTCGCCCGACTGGGCCACATAGTCGCCGACCCCCGCCTCCTCGATCGGCGCACCGCCGAAATAGTCGTAATGCGGCGTCCAACCCTGGTCGAACACCATGGCGAACGGGTGGAACTCCAGCAGCGCGAACCGCCCGCCCGGCTTCAGCACGCAGGCGATGCCGCGCCCCCAGGCGTCGATGTCCGATAGCCAACCGATGGTTCCGTAGGAGCTGAACGCCCGGTCGAACGACCGCCCCGCGTCGATCGCCTCCTCGAACCAGGCGAAGAGGTCGGAGCGCTCGAAGACGGCCGGTATGCCGCTCTCCGCCGACAGGCGGCGCGCGAAGGCGATCGCCTCGTCGGAGATGTCGACGCCGGTCACCTCGGCGCCCAGCCGGGCGAGGCTGAGGCTGTCCTGCCCGGCGTTGCATTGCAGGTGCAGAAGGCTGAGCCCGGCGATGTCGCCCAGCAGGTCGAGCTCTTCGGGAAACAGCGTCGAGCCGCCGTTGCGGAAGAACGCCGCCTGATCGCCCTTGTGGCTGTTGTGCGCCACCGTCGCCGCGTTCCAGGACAGGCGGTTCGCCTCGTGAAGATCCCTGCGCATGATGTCCGCCCCCGCTGCGAAAAATCGATGGCGGACCATGCCCGTGGACGGCCGCCGGCTCAAGCCTGCCGATCGGGCGATCGTGGTGCTCACTGCCGGGCCAGTTCTATTTCCGCCCGGATGGCGCCGCTGAAATAGCGGGCCAGCAAGAATTCCGGCAGGTGACGCATGATGAAGTTGCGCATGCGGAAGGCGAAAACCGTCTGGGGAATGAAGACCCGCGCCATCTTGCGGCTCCGCGCCTGGAGCCGGCCGATGATCGGCCGCAAGCGCGCCTCGTGACGGGCAAGGGCGGCAGGGAGATCGTCGGTCTCCGTCAAGGCCCGCGCCAGCATTTCCGCCGAGGCGATGGCCATGCCGGCGCCCAGCCCCGAAACCAGCGTCAGACAGTGGGCGGCGTCGCCCAGAAGCAGCACCCTGCCCTTCGACCAGTTCGGCAGATCGATCATGGTGAGGCTGTCGACGACCGGGGTTTCGCCGGCCCGCTCCGCGTGATCGAGCAGGTCGCGCACCTGCCGATGGCTGCGGGCGCTGACCTCTCTCAGCAGGGCCAGCTTGTCCGGCCCGCGCTCGAGCCCCGGTCGCTTGTCACGCCAGACATGCATGGCGGCGAGGCGCCCGTCGTGGAGCGCGTAATACTCGGCAAGGTGCCCCGGCTCGGCATAGGAGACGAAGTCCGTCGTGAACGCCTTGGGCGCATCGACGTCGTAGACCGAGAAGTAATAGCCGAGCGGCTGAAGGCAGTCGCCATCGGGGCCGAACAGCGCCTGCCGGGTGGCCGAACGAAAGCCGTCGGCGCCGATCAGCAATGCGGCCTCCACCCGCTCGCCGCCGGCCAGCGCCACCTCGACCCGGTCGCCCTTGTCCTCGAAGCCCGCAACCCTCTCGCCGAAACGGATCTCGGCGCTGTCCGGCAGGTTTTCGGCCAGCGTGCGAACCAGGTCGGTCCTGCGGATGGCGACGTAGGGAAGGTCGCGAATGAAATCGCGGTAGCGCAGCCGCAGCAGCTCGCGGCCGCTGCTGTCGCGGTAGACGTTCTCGTCGATCCGGAAGGAGGCGGCCTCGAGCCGCTCGACGAGTCCCATCCGTCGGACCGTCTCGAAACCGAGACCGGACAGGCCCAGCATGTAGCCGTTCTCCCGCAGCTCCGGCGCGCGCTCGACGACCAGCGAGCGCCACCCCGCCCTGTCGAGCCACCAGGCTGCGGCGAGGCCAGCGACACCGGCGCCAACGATGACGGCAAGCGGCCTGGTCATGCGGGAACTCCTTGATCGAGACGAGCCTCCAGGCGGAGGAGCAGCAGAGGAACGCAGGCCGCGCCGGCCAGGGCGATGCCGAACACCGGGCCGTAGCCGAAGCGCGAGGCGAGCATGGCGCCGCCCATGCCGCACAGCGCTGCGGCCACGGCGCTGGCGCATTGAAACAGCGTGAAATCGACGCCGGGCTGCGAGGACGAGGCAAAGGCCATCAGGCGGGCGTAGCTGACCACGAAGCCGGCGGCCATCATGCCGCTTTCGAGCACGAACAGCCCTGTCAGCAGCCACAGCCTGTCGGCGGCGAACAGCACGACGGCGGTCAGCGCGCCGAGCGAAACGGCGTGCAGGCAGGCGACGCGGAACATGGCCGTCCTCGCCCCGAACCGATGCGCCAGCAGGCCGCCGAAGGCCGTGCCCAGCAGCCCCGCGCCGACGCCGCCAACGCCATTGATGAGCCCCAGGCTGGTGAGCGACAGGCCGGCGTCGATCAGGAACGGCCCGGCAAGCGCCTGCGCCAGACGGCCGCCCGCCTCGAACAGGATGGTCATGGCGATGCCGATCCGGATCTCGGGCCGCCGCAGCGCCGTCAGCAAGGCCGGAGCCTGCGAGGACGCCCGCCGTGTGGTGCCGCCCTCCCGGACCAGGGCCATCGGAATGCTGAGGACGACGACGAGCGCCACCAGCACCAGGGACGCCGCCGTCCAGCCGATGGCAGCACTCGCGGCAACGAACAGCCCGCCGCCGAAGATCAGGCCGAGATAGCCGCCGCCCACCTGGGCGACGTTGGCAAGGCCCCGCTTCTCCTCGGAAAACTGCTCGATCAGGAAGGCGTCGCAGGCGATGTCGACCGTAGCCGACGCCACCGCCATCAGCACCAGCAGGGAGAGAAGCAGCGAGAAACCGTCGCTGCCCACCAGGCCGAAGGCCGCCAGCGCCAGCACGACGACGGCCTCCCCTGCCAGGATGACCGGGCGGGAGCGGCGCCTGCCGTCGGCAGCAACCCGAAACGCCTCCACCGGCGCCGCCCAGAGAAACTTCAACGCCCACACCAGCATGGCCAGGGAGACGAGGCCGATCCTGTCGAGCGCCACGTTCTCGGCGCGCAGCACGGCGGGCAGGCCGAGGAAGGTCAGCCCTCCCACAAGGCTCTGCGCCGTGTAGATGCCACCCGCCGCCAAGAACAGGCCCGGCAGGGACGACGAAGATTTCGGCGCCCCCACGGATCAGAACTCCTTGCGCAGCGTGAGGCCGATGCTGCGTCCCTGGCCCAGCGTGCCGAGCTCCGAGCCGCCGTTGACGTAGCCCGAGGTCTTGTAGGACGTGTCCGCGATGTTGTTGACGTAGAGCCGGGCCGAGAAGCCATCGTCGCGCACGAAGTCGAGGCTGGCGTCGAATGTCGCATAGGCCGACTGTCCGGCGGCGTTCGCCTCGTCGAACCAGGTCTTCGAGGTGAGATTGGCCGCGCCATTGGCCGTCAGGCTTCCACCGAGCAGATCGTCGGTGAGGACATAGGCGACGTTGAGATGGGCGGTCGCATCCGGCGCATAGGGAACCCGGTTGCCGTCGTAGCTAACCCCCGTGTAGGGGTCGGTGAAGTCGGTGAACTCGGAGCGGCCGAAAGCCGCGTTGCCGGTCAGCGTCAGCCGGTCGGTGGCATACCATTTGGCCTCCAGTTCGACGCCGGTGCTGGCCGCCTCGCCCGCGTTCCGGATGAACTGCTGGCCGATGGCGCCGACGTAGATCTGCTTGTCGGTGGAACGGATGTGATAGAGACTGGCCGAGAGATCGAGGGCGCCGTCGAGCAGCGTCGACTTGACGCCCGCCTCGAAGTTCCAGTTCGATTCCGGATCGTAGGATGCGGCGTCGACAGACGACGAGATGCTGCGATTGAAGCCGCCCGGCTTGTAGCCGCGCGAGACGATGCCGAACAGGCGCATCTCCGGCAGCAGCTGATAGCCGACAGCGAACTTCGGCTGAAGGCTGGTGAAGTCGGCCTTACGGTCGAAGTCGAAGCCCATGCCCGTACTGTAGGCGTCGGCGCGGAAGGCGTCGATCGTCGACCGGTCGTAGGTGGCGCGCAGGCTACCCGTCAGGTCGAGCGCGTCGGTCGCATGCCAGGTCAGCTCGCCGAACGCCGCCACGCTGTCGGACACGACGTTGTTGGTCGCCGCCCCGTAATAGGGCGCGATCGCGCTCTTCCAGCCCATGAAGTCGTCATGGCTGAACCACAGCCCCGTCACACCGCTGAACGTGTCGCCTTCATAGCTCAGGCGCAGCTCCTGCGAGATCATCTCGTCGTCGTGCGGCCAGTGGTACCGGCTGCCGGCCCCGGCCGAGAAGTCGCGTTCGACGTCGCTCTTCTGGTAGCCGGTGATGCTGGACAGGGTGAAATCGCCGAAGCGATAGTTCATCTGGCCGGAAAGCGTCGTGACGTCGCGCCTGAGATCGGGAATGTCGCCGTAGAGGCCGCTGCGATAGACGCGGTCGCGAACGTCGGCCTGGAAGGAATAAAGCTCCTCGTGCGACAGCAGCTTTTCCTTGGAAAAGCTGATGGCCGCGTCGAAGGGGCCACCCACCGGCGCATAGCGAAGCGTGGCCTTACCGTAGCCGTTGTTGGACGTGTTGATATCGTCCTTGCCGGTCGACGCGTCGTCGATGTCGCCGGAGAAGTGGCGGAAGCGGCCGGCATAGTCGAGGAACAGCGCGTCCGGCGCGAGCACCGCCGTTCCACCGATCTCCACCGACGGCTCGTCGAGGGACAGGTTGGTCTCCACGTAGACGCGGTTGGCCTTTTTCTTCTTGGTGATGATGTTGATCACGCCGCCATAGGCGTTGGCGCCGTAGAGCGTGCCTTGCGGGCCGCGCAGCAGCTCGACGCGCTCCACGTCCGCCAGCATCTGCGAGAAGGTGGACGGCACCTGCGGCACGCCATCGACGTAGACCTGGACGGTCGGGTTGAAGTAGTCCGGCGAGGAAATGCCGCGCACCGTCACGTTGGAATAGACGCGGTTGCCCCGGTTGCCGATGCTGACGCCGGGAAACACCTTCTGAAGGTCTTCGACCGAGCGCACGCCACGCCTGGCCAGATCCGCGCCGCTCACCACGGTCACGGCGGCGTCGAGCTTGGCGACCTCCTGCTCGCGCTTGGAAGCCGTGACGGTGATCGGCTCCAGCGCCGTCTCGTCGACGACGGCCTCGGCGCGGGCCTGCGCGCCCGAAACCACCACAAGGCAAGCCGAGGCCAGCAAAGCCATTTTTCTGCCGCGCACCATATTGAACCCCCAGAACCAGCCGATTAAACTTGGTTTCTGTATTCCAGTTTGAGAACGGCGGGGCTAACGGTTTCCGGACGGGAATTGACGGAAACCGGACTAAAGACCTGCGATTGGTGGGACCGATGAACTCCATGCTGACCTCGACGAACGGCCCGGCCATTCCCCGGGAGGCGGAGGGTCGGACAAGCTGGAGAGCATCGGTCGATTCCGAGATCGACCATCTCGGCTGGCGAGAGGCGACGCGGGTGGAACAGCCCGGCGACGACGTGGCGATCTATGCGATCGACGTGCTGCCGGCGGAGGATCTCGTGTCAGAGATGGAAGGGCCGGCCACCTTCTCGCTGTCCATCTTCCTCGACGGCGCCGGCACGATGGCCATCGAGGGCGCCAAGCCCTTGCGCATCCAGCCGGGAATGGCGATCTTCTTCGCTTGCGACAGGGTCACCCGCGGCGTGAACCGGATCGACGCCGGGCGGCGGCTCAGCTTTCTGGACATCCGCCTTGAAAAGCCGTTGCTCGAAAAGCTCGGCGGCATTTCCCTCGCCCGCCTCGGGGGGGCGGTCATCACCGAGCACAGCGTGCCCGATCAGGACGTGTTCATGATCGGCTTCACGGCGCCGCCCGAGCTGCTGGCCATCGTGACTGCCATCCTTCACTGCCGCCGTGGCGACGATCCGGCGCGCCGCGCCTACCTCTACAGCAAGGCCATCGAGGCCGTCAGCATCGGCCTCGACGCCGTGACGCGCCAGACCGGCGAGGTGCCGCTCAAGCCGTTGAGCGGCGAGGAAATGAAGCGGCTCAATGCCGCCATCGACCTGATCGAGCGGCACTACAGCGCCGACTGGACGATCGCCAGGCTGTCAAGGGAAGTCGGCCTCAACGAGCGTCGCCTCAAGGAGGGCTTCCGCCTGGCCATCGGCACCTCGGTTCACGCCTATCTGCGCGCAACCCGGCTGGACGCGGCGGCGGCGATGCTCGCCGCCGGTTCGAGCGTGACCGAAGCCGCCTACGCCGTCGGCTTCGACAATCTCAGCCACTTCAGCAAGGTCTTCCGGGAGGCAAAGGGCGTCTTGCCGAGCCGCTACTCGGTCTAAAGCACTGTGCGGAAAAGTGGAAACCGGTTTTCCGCAAAAACAGTGCGACAACACGGATACTCTAGCGCGCGTCCGCCGAACCCGGACTTCCGGGCCGGACGGAAGCATTCTCGATCCAATCGCTCGGTGGACGGAACCAACCGCCTGCCATCTGCGCTTCTACCTCGAAGCCGGAGGTTCCGATGGGATTGCTTGATGGCCGTATCGCGCTCGTCACCGGTGGCGAATCCGGCATCGGGGCCGCCACGGCAAAGGCGCTGGCGGCCGAGGGCGCGGCGGTCGCCGTCACCTATTACGCCGACGCCGACGCGGCGGGCGCCGTCCGCGACGCCATCCTCGCCACGGGCGGCAAGGCGATGACCGTCCACGCCGACGTCGGCGACGAGGCGCTGGTCGAGCGGGCGTTCGCGACGGTCACCGCCGAGCTGGGCCTGCCCGACATCCTGATCAACAGCGCCGGGCTCAACATGAGCGGCGTGACGGTGGCCGACATGGACCTCGCCCAGTGGGAGAGGCTGATCCGCACCGACCTCACCGGCGCCTTCCTCACCTCGCGCGCCTTCGTGCGCGGCCTGCGCGAGACGAGACGACCTGGGCGGATCGTCAACATCAGTTCGATCCACTCGACGGCGGTCCGCTATGGCGGTGCCGACTATTGCGCGGCCAAGGCCGGGCTCGACAGCCTCACCCGCACCATGGCCGTCGAGTGCGGCCCTATGCGGATCGGCGTCAACGCCATCGCGCCCGGCATGATCCTGACGCCGATGAACAGCGAGGCCAAGGCCCACCCGCAAATCCTGGCGGAGGCGCGCGAACACATTCCCTGGGGCCGCGCCGGCGAGGCCGAGGAGGTCGCGGCGGCAGCGGTCTATCTCTGTTCGGACAAGGCCGACTACATCACCGGCGCCATCCTGACCATCGACGGCGGCCTGACGCTCGAACAGGCGCTGGGAGCCTGACATGGCAGAAGTCGATTTCAACGTCGAGGCCATCGAGCCGGTGATCGTGCACGGCCCCGATGCGATCAGCCAGCGCGACCTGATGAGCCCCTATGTCTGGAAGGGGCCGCACGACTACAGGATGATGGTGCGCGCCGTGCCGCGCATGGGCGAGACGGGCGACACCGGCACCATCTGGTACGCCAAGAGCGACGATGGGCTGACCTTCACCGCCACCGACAGGCCGGCGATCGCGCCCGGTCCGGGGCCGGAGGATGCCGGCGGCTGCGAGGACCCGACGGTCGTTCAACTGCCCGACGGCGGCTATGTCGTCTACTACACCGGCGTTTCCGCCGACGGCCGCCATGGCGAGATGCTCTATGCGGCCGGTCCCGGCATCGAGCACCTCAAGAAGAAGGGCGTGGCGATGGCCTCGACCCCGTCCGAGGGCAACGTCAAGGAAGCCACCGTCGACCGCACCAAGGCCGGCAGCTGGCGGATGTTCTACGAATATGCCGCGAACGGCGCCTCGCTGATCGGTCTCGCCACCGGGCCCGACGTCGACGGCCCCTGGCAGCACGAACGCCAGCCTTTCGCCCCGCGCGAGGGCATGTGGGACAACTTCCACCTCTCGACCGGCCCGCTGCTCACCACCGACAAGAACCAGCCGGTGATGTTCTACAACGGCGCCACCGAGGACGCCCGCTGGCGCATCGGCTGGATCGCTTTCGATGCCGAGTACCGCAAGGTGATGGACCGCTGCATCGAGCCGCTGATCGCCCCGCCACCCTCGCCGAACCGCTTGGCCACCGACATCGCCTTCGCCGCCTCGGTGGTGATCGCCGGCGGCCACACCTGGCTCTACTTCTCCCGCGCGGACCGCGCCCTGTTCCGCGCAACGATCCGCAGATACGGGCGGTAAGCTCAAGTCTTCCTAGTGGCGAACAAACCGAAAGGCTTCGATTGAGGGCAACCCGCGTAGATAAATTGCGCTAATCACGCCTATCGAACTTAAAATATCTGCAAAGCCCTCCATGCCGCAATAAAAAAGAACACTAAAGAGACCACAGCCACTAAAGGCGTGCTCAACAGTGTAAAGTTTATTACAAATTTCATTATCGGAATTTCCGGCTCATCTGATGAGTTATTATTTCTATACGCAAAATAATAATCTCTATACGCGAGCGCACCGAAAGTATAGTTTATCCACGCAAGTCCACCGGCAACTAAGGTGATACCAATTCCGTAAATCAGCCACGGCCCACTTGCCTTAAAAAGGCGTGACGCCGCTTCTCCCGCTTGTGAAATCGCGAGAATTGAGCCTGCATGCACCGCAAGCAATGACGCAAGAACCCATTTCCCGTATTCGTGTTGTTTGTCTTGAGTTGAAAGGTATATTTTCAAATAGACTTCAGCAATGGGCGTAACCCCGGCTTGGCTTTCGGCTGTCCTTGGGTTGATAGGTACGGCGGAGCTAGACATAAGACGTCCCCTGAAACCTTATCTCAGCGTCTATGCAGTTGGGCACCCAATGGCAGCTTGTAGCCCGCCGCTTTGGAGAACAGGGCTGCCACGGCGGCGGCATCTGCCCTGCTCACGCCCATCTCTGTCAGGAACTCGGATTGTAGTTTCGGGCTGACTTCCGAGAAGAAGGCGAAGGCCGAAACGTCAAAGCTCGAAGCGCTGGCGGGGTCTTGAAGCTTGGCGGCAAGGTCATGTGCCGATACCTTCACGCTATACGGCGCGTTCACGGTGGTCAGCACTTGAGAAATCACCTGGGACATCGGAGCCGTTCCGCCCGCATGGCATTGGTGAAACCAATATAGACTGAACGCCTTGCCCTCACAAGAAAGCCGGGACCGAGAGCGACCTTCCCATCCCTTCCCCCTCCCCCTCATCGTGGTTAACAAATCCTTATCCATCTGCTGGGATGCTTGGGCTTCGCGACGGCTCCACCGTCGCGTTTCGGTTTCAGGGTCTTGTCGATGGCGTCGTCCCGCTCGTTTCTCGTTCGCTCGGCCGTGCTGGCGCTGTCGGCGCTGATCGCCGGCTGTTCGGCACTGAACTTCGACGACGGGCCGGTGCGCGCCACGCCGCACTTCCGAGGCGACACCTTCGAGATCCGGCATCCGTCGAAGGACACCATCGAGGGCATCGACGTGTCCTATTTCCAGGAGACGGTGGATTGGGGCGCCGTGAAGGGCGACGGCATCCGCTTCGCCTACATCAAGGCCACCGAGGGCGGCGACCGGGTGGACCAGCGCTTCGCGGAGAACTATGTCGGCGCGGCGCGGGCCGGCGTGCTGCGTGGCGCCTACCATTTCTGGTACCACTGCCGCCCCGGCGCCGAGCAGGCCGCCTGGTTCATCCAGAACGTGCCGCGCGACGCCAACGCCCTGCCGCCGGTGCTCGACATCGAGTGGACGCCCACCTCGCCCACCTGCACCAAGCGCCCGCCGGCCGCCGACATCTACCGGGACATGCAGGCCTTCCTCGACACCGTCGAGGCCTATTACGGCAAGCGTCCCGTGATCTACACCTCGGTCGACTTCTACCGCGACCGGCTGGTCGGCGTCTTCGAGCGCTATCCGCTGTGGGTGCGCTCCACCGCCGTCAAGCCGAAGGAGGCCTATGGCGACCGCCCCTGGCACTTCTGGCAGTACAGCTCGACCGGCCGCGTCGCCGGCGTCAAGGGTAACGCCGACCGCAACGTCTTCTACGGCACGGAAGCCGACTTCCGGAAGTTCCTCGCCGACAGCGCCGTCGCGCCGGCCCTGGTCGCGGAGCGATAAAGCAACTCCAGCAAAAGTGGGAACCGGTTTTGCGTCCGGAGTTGCGTGAAAACAAAGGTAGAGCACGTTGGCGAACCTGAGTTCGCCGAACGTGCTCTAGACAGCGCCGACGCTGCCGGTCGACGACCGCACGCCCCACGGAGCTGCCGGCTTTTCCGGGCCTGGAGACGGGCGCCTTTGCACGGCATGAAAAATCATACCCATGATTTTATTGAGCAATTTGCCATTTATACGATAAAATGCGTATGATGGATGAATCGCTTGCCCGACCGGAGAGGATTGATGGACCGAGACCAGACGATCGGCACTGGCAGCTTCACGCTTCGACGCGACGAGGTGCTGAACGCCATGCTGGATCAGCGCGACGCATCGGCGGAGATCGTCGAGAAGAAGACGGGCTTCTGGCGCAAGCTCAGGCTTTTGGCCGTCATCATCGGCCTGCCGATTGTGGTGGTGGGCATCGTGCTCGACCGGCAGCCCTACATGACGATCGGCTTCGTGGCGCTGTTCGTCTGTGGCGGCATCTATCAGATCAGCGACTGGTGGATCAAACGCACCATGAAGAAGATGGGCGTCACCCGCAGGGTGTCCCGCAAGTCGGTGATCAAGGCGTTCGACAAGCGGATCTTCAAGGGGCGCGACAGCGTCCGGGGCGAGGCCAGGTTCGGCGAGGACGGCTTCGAGCTGGTGCAGGACGAGGTCCGCTTTTCCGCCGCCTATGACGACAGCGAGAAGATCGACGTCATCTTCGAGCGGAACGGCTGGCTGCAGATCGTGCTCGGGCCGAGCCGCAAGCTGCCGGACGTCGTCTTCCTCATCCCGCTATCGAAGCTTTCCGACCCCGACGCGGTGATGGAACGCGTCCGGATGAGCCCGATGTTCGTCTTCGACAACTCCTGAGCATTCGCCCGAAAACTTGCAGACTTGTCGGATAAGCGACTGCGGAGCGAGAACCGCTGCCTATCGCACGGCCGCATTGACTTGGCACGGGCGGGTTGCTATCGCACGATCATGATGGTGACCCTGTTCCTTTCCGGCCAGTCTCTTTCGGGCCTGTATTACGCGCTGCTGACATAGCGGCGAGGGCATCATTTGCTTTTTCAACCGCGGCCTGACCAGCGGTTGAAGTGGACGGACACCAGCCCTGGCGGCGTCGCCAGTGCGAGGATGTCATGTCAGACGCTCCCATGAGACGATCCGATGTGCCGGTGGGCATCATTGGCTTTGGTGCCTTCGGGCAACTGATGGCCGAGCATCTCCGCGCCTATGCCCCGATCCTCGCCCACGACATCGCGCCCGACACGGCCCGCGCCGAGGCGCTGGGCGCCACGCTCGTGCCGTTCGAGACCGCCGCCGCCTGCCCGGTCGTCATCCTCGCGGTGCCGGTGAGCGAGATGCGCGGCGTGGCGTCGCGGCTGGCGCCGCACCTCATCCCCGGCGCGCTGGTGCTCGACGTCGGCAGCGTCAAGGTGGAGCCGGCCGCCATCATGCTGGAGACGCTGCCCGACCACGTGGAGATCGTCGCCACCCACCCGCTGTTCGGCCCGGTCAGCGCCCGCGCGGGGCTCCGGGGCGCGCGCATCGCCATCTGCCCGCTGCGCGGCCGGCGCTTCCGCGTCGCCGCCTTCTGCCGGCGGCTCGGCCTCGACGTCATCCTGACGACGCCGGAACAGCACGACCGCGACGCCGCCGAGGTGCAGGGCCTGACCCATCTGGTGGCAAGCCTGCTCACCCGCATGGACCTCCACCCGACACGCCTCACCACAAGGAGCTTCGAGATGCTGATGTCGGCGGTCGAGATGGTCAGGAACGACGCCCCGGAAGTCCGCCACGCCATCCTGGCGTCGAACCCCTATGCCGGCGACGTGCTGAGGCGCTTCAAGTCGCTGACGTCGACGCTGGATGACCGGGGCTTGTAGAGAGGATGGAGCGCTATAGTTCCCTTGAGCCCTTTCCTGCCCGAGGTTCTGCGCCTTCGCGCTATGGCATGCACACATCTCCGAGAGCGGCCCCATGGATGCAGCGCGCAATGATGGGAACGTATGAAAGAGGGCGCCTGATATCACCCCCTCGCCCTATGCGGCCCGAGGTCCCCGCCTGCGCGGGGATGACAGAATTATATAATAAAAACAGATATATAGATTGTCATCCTTGCGAAGGCGAGGACCTCGGGCCGGAAGGGGTGCAACGCTGATATAGCGCGCCCATGGATGCAGCGTGCAACATGGGGACATGGGAAAGGCGGACCTGTTACCAAGCCTTCGCCCTGAAGTTTCCCCGCACCAAGGATAGGCACATCGGAGATGTGTGCATGCCATAGCGCGCAGGCACAGGACCTCAGGCAGAATGGAGCGCGACGCCGATATCGGTCTCCCCCTACCCGATCCATTCGCGAAACCGCCGTTCGCCCTCCGGCGTAAACGCCACCACGCGGGAGGACGGCAGCCGCCTTGCCCAACTCAGCGCAAACAGCCGATCCAGCGTCGCCTTGCCGATCAGTCCGGCGAGGTGGTGCCTCCGCTGGCTCCAGTCGAGGCAGGCGCGGCACGGCGGGCGGTTGCTGCGCGGCAGACTGTCCGGCGTCACGCCGATGGCGGAGAAGCGCGACCAGCCCTCGTCGGTGACGCCGAGGTCGCCGGTCAGCCATCCGGCCTCGCGCGCCCGGTCGTAGAGCGCCACGCCCATTTCGCCGGCCAGATGATCGTAGCAGACGCGCGCCTTCCTCAGCGCCGGCTCCTTCGGCCCAGTGCGCACGGGCGGCGCGGCGTCGGAGGAGAACACCATCAGCGCCTCGATCAGCGCCGCCACATGCGCGCCGGCCAGGCGGAAATAGCGGTGCCGCCCCTGCGCCTCCACGGCCAGCACCTCGCCGTCGACCAGCTTGGCGAGATGGCCGCTCGCCGTCTGCTTGGTGACGCCGGCAAGGCCGGACAGCTCGGTGGCGGTCAGCGCCCGGCCGTCCATCAGCGCCAGCAGCATGGAGCTGCGGGCCGGGTCGGCCACCAGGGCGGCGATGCGGGCGATGTCGGGGCCTTCTCTCATGGTTCGATGATAGCCGAACCATCGTCGCGCGCCAGTCGCCTATACCAAGAGGCATTGCAATGCCTCTTGGTATTCCATTTGCCGGTTTCTCATGCCCCTGACGCAATGAGAAATCGGCAATGATCTCAATGAGCGAATGCGTCAGCATCTTCGCGAATTGGCATGCCAAGACAAAAGGAGATGCCGATGATCGCAGTGATTTTCGAAGTGGACGTGCCCGCCGAAGCCAAGGGCGAATATCTCGATTGGGCGGCCGAGCTCCGGCCGCTGCTCTCGGAGATCGACGGCTTTCTCTCCATCGAGCGGTTCCAGAGCCTGACGACGCCGGGCCGGCTGCTGTCGCTGTCCTTCTGGCGCGACGAGGCGGCCGTCGCCCGATGGCGCGCCCTCCCCGAGCACCGCCGGGCGCAAACCGCCGGCCGCGACCATGTGTTCGCCGGCTATCGCCTGCGCGTCGCCGAGGTTCTGCGCGACTACGGCATGACCGAGCGGGCCGAAGCGCCCGCCGACAGCATCACTTTCCACACATCGGGAGACCGGCATGTTTGACGTGGAGTTCGATCTCGCCAACCGCCCCGGCGCCCTCGCCGATCTCGGCGAGGCCATGGGCCGCGCCGGCGTGTCCTTCGAAGGCGGCGGCGTGTTCACCGAGGGCGACCGCGCCGTGGCGCATTTCCTGTTCAAGGACGGCGAGGCGGCACGCCGGGCGGCCGAGGCGGCGGGCATTCCGGTGATCGCCATACATCGCCCGCTGATCCGCCGCCTGAAACAGGGCACGCCCGGCCAGCTCGGCGCCATCGGCAGAGCACTGGCAGAGGCGGGCGTCAACATCCTCACCCAGTATTCGGATCACCACAACCGCCTGATCCTGATCTGCGACAGGCCGGAAGCGGCGGCGGAGGCGACGAAGGATTGGGAGGATGGGAGATAGGGAGTCGATCCCGTAATGCTCTATCCTGCCATATCCCTCCATTCTCTACCAAGGCAACCCTTTATAAAACACCACTATCTTGTCAAACAGCAGATCAAAGTCAGGAAGAAATTTCCCGACTTCCAGGCGCATGCTATCCCACTCAGCCTCGCACCGGCGCCGAATTTCCGGATCATCTATGGACGCGGCTGTGGGGGAAATATCACGTTCAACGCTTTTGGTTATAAGAGCTTGAAGAATAGCAGACTTCATCTCTTCATCCGGTCCGTATCGATCTATGAGCCAAGCTATGTCAAATACATCCTGGCGACGCGTGCGATTCCGAATGATTTGCTGCAGAATAGCTCTATATTTTTCGCCAATTATTTCCGCAGCCGTATAGACATTTATTGAAACCTCGGTATCATCCAGAACAAGCTCGGCGGAATGTATCACAGGCTCCTTAAAAGAAATATCAATTTGCAGAACTTTGGTTGACTGCCCTTTCTGAAGTCGCACGTCATCTGGGGTTCCCTTGACAGCATAACCGATGTTGATCTTCAACGCCGGGGCCCTCATATCCTTAAAACCCTCAGCTTTCGGAAGGTATTCGAACCGCTGGATAGCCAAGGAAATATCAAGATACCCGAGATCTGCAGCAGCACGAGGAAGGGCTCCATTTACTATGGCCCTCAGCCTCTCGTGGTAGGGATGGGGCTCGACCACAGCGGTAAAATCTACATCGCCGGTTTGCCGATAGCTACCGTGGACAAGAGACATCAAGATACCGCCCTTGAGGACGAGGCTTCTTTGCAGTTCCGGCGTAATACCGATTGCGTGGAGAAGGATTCCTGTTGCCTGCCTCTCCATATAACGGATCGGATCCGGTTTCGCCTCTTCGATCCAAGCGCTGATTGGTACGTTATAGGGAGCTGTTAGCACGCTGGACATTCAATGATATTTTCCACTTCTCAGAGAATGTAGGTGCGTAAGGGGCACTTGGATCAAGTTTTCTGCTGCCGCCACGCTGAGCAAAGCGCTGCCAATCCTCCACTCGAGGGTCCTGGATGCCAAGCGCCTCATTCAAAAAATAACCTGCCCGTACCTTAATGATAGATTCCGAAGATGCGTCAATAGCCTGAATGATTTCATCGACATATACGTTAGCATGCTCCATCCAAACATCGTAGACATGGGGCATTCCGCCGCAAAGTTCAGGCCGATCCAGCATTTGAGCAAAAGTCTCGCCGATGGAAGCGATCCTAACTGCACTACCGCGCACTTGGCGCAGGTTCGGATTACGAACGGTTTTATGCAGCACAACGCTACGCCGGCGTATTACATCTGGCAACTGAATTCGCAGAAGAGGAGCAACATAGGGAATCTCTAGAAGGTCTGGATAATCTTTCGACAACTTGACGTTTCGAACATCCGTCCAGCGAAGAGGAGATGAAATTGAAAGATCTTGCGGAATCCGATTTGTCAGACTGTAACGCTGCATGGCAGAAAGGTGAGAAAGATAGCAGAATGGATCAACAATACATGCTATATCCTCTGCAGAACCATCAGGAATGTCGGAAATTCGAAACACACGTGTAAAATTTACAGCATTCTCGAACAATGGATCGTGAATTATGTCAATTCCAGAAAAATCCGGATCTGGGCGAATATATCGTAATGACAACAACTCACCAACAACCCGTCGATAGTTTTTTCTGTCAGTAGGCCCACGCCTTCCACGGAATTTTTCTCCCTTATACTGACCAGACGACCTAAGTGAGTAAATGATTCTATAGAGCTCATACTCCGTCACGACCGGTAGGCCGCGCTCTAAAAGAATCGAGAGGGTCGCCGAACTAATTTTCACAGAGCTCACCACCAAATGTCCTTAGGACATTTGGTGGTGAGCTCTGTAATGTCAAGAGGGACAGCATAAAAAAATAAGCCACTTAAAGCGCTTATATATTTATAATAGGAACATATCAATGTCCTAAGGACATTGATATGTTCATATATCATATTTTTAAATCTACGTCAACATCGAATAATGACAATCCTTAGTAGGAGTTGGAGTCTACGCAGCCTCTCGGTAGTGCGATGGCATTACCCACTGCGGTTTCCCATTCCGGCTGAACGCGAGTTCCAGAGGGGATTGATAGCTCGTGGAATTTATACGAGACCAACACTAGTTCTATCAACGCCTGCCGAGCAAATGGAACTCTTGCCACCTCTGACATCCGTCATGGTGGTCATGGTATCACACCTTCAGCGGCTAAGGTTCCTAGTCCTCTTACAGCCCCCCCAAGAAGAACCCCTCCAGCTCCGCTGCCAGCACTTCCCCCGCCTCCTCGGCCATGTGGTGGCCGCAGCCGATGCCGGCTCCCGTCACCGGCAGCTTCGACCAGGGCTGCCAGAGGGCGAGGAGGTCGCCGTAGAGCTCTTCGAGGTCGTCCTTCCTGGACCAGACGACGTGGACCGGGCAGCGCAGCTTGCGGCCGGCTTCCTGGTCGTCGAGGTCGTGCATCGGGTCGACGTAGAGGCCGGCGCGATAGTCGCCCAGCATGCCCCTGACGGCATCGGGGTCGTGGATGGCAGCGCGATAATCCCTGTAGTTGTCGCCGCCCATCGCCTCGGGCGAGCCGCCGTACCAGGCGTCGGGATCGGCGAGAATGGCCCGCTCGGGCTTGTCGGGCTGGGCAAAGAAGAACCAGTGCCACCAGCGGGCGGCGAAGCGCGCGTCGCAGCGGGCCAGCGCGTCGAGGATCGGCACGCCGTCGAGCACGGCGAGCTTCATCACCTTGGTGGGGTGATCCATGGCGGTGCGGAAGGCGGTGTAGGCGCCGCGATCGTGGCCGGCGAGGTGGAAGGCGGAATGGCCGAGGTGGCGCATCAGGTCGACGCAGTCGCGCGCCTTGGCGCGCTTGGACGACCACTCGTGATCGCCGGCGTCGGCCGGCTTCGACGACTTGCCGAAGCCGCGAAGGTCGGGGCAGACCACGGTGAAGCGGCGGGCAAGCAGCGGCGCCACCCGGTGCCAGGTGGCGTGCGTCCTCGGGTGGCCGTGCAGGAGTAGCAGCGGCGGGCCGGAGCCGCCGTGGCGCACCCTGAGGCTCACCTCGGGCAGTTTGATCGTCTCCAGCGTGAAGCCGTCGAACATCGCCGTGCCCCTTGCTCCGGATCCGTGGAGAGATCGAACGGCCGAAGGCTGGGAGATGTTCCCGCCCGCATCGGCCGGTTTTGTCGGAACAATCGGCAGACCCCACGATTGTAGCCCCACGCGGCGCGTCACTTCCGAGGCCGCCCAGGGAGATCTTCATGTACCACCACGTCAAGAAGCTGATGTACACCGTGCGGGTCGACGAGCCCGATCCCCGCTTCGGCAACATGCTGCTGGAGCAGTTCGGCGGCGCCAACGGCGAGCTGGCGGCGGCGATGCAGTATTCCATCCAGGGGCTCAACTGCGAGGACGCCGCCCGCAAGGACCTCCTGATGGACATCGGCACGGAAGAGCTCAGCCACCTCGAGATCGTCGGCACGCTGGCCCGCATGCACCTGAAGCCGATGAAGTCGGTGCGCGAGGATGCCGAAGCCGACCCGCTGATCGCCATTGCCGGCGGTGGCGGCGTCAACCTGTTCAACTCCATGGGCAATCCCTGGACGGCCGATTACCTCAAGATCACCGGCGAGCTCGACGTCGACCTCCGCAGCAACATCGCCGCCGAGGCGCGCGCCAAGATCGTCTACGAGCGGCTGATCGACTTCTGCCGCGACCCCGGCACCAAGGACGCGCTGCAGTTCCTGATGACGCGCGAGATCACCCACATGAAGGCCTTCGCGCTGGCGCTGGAAAGCATGGGCAAGCCGCCGCTGATGGTCGGCCGCATCGCCCCGACGCCCCGGCTGGTCAACCAGTATTTCAACGAGTCGACCGGCGAGGGCCAGCTTGGCGAGGTGGACGCGCGCGGCCCCTGGAACGAGGGCGACAACTGGGAAATGGTCGAGGCCAAGGCCTTCATGGGCCTTGAGGGCGATGGCGCGGCGCCCGAGATGAGCGACGTCGCCGCCGTCACCAGCGACACCAAGGACGCCGATGCCCTGCGCCAGATGCTGATCGAGGACCTGCGCTACCTGCTCAGCGCCGAGCAGCAGCTCGTCAAGGCGTTGCCCAAGATGGCGGAAGCCGCCAACACCCAGCAGCTCAAGGACCTGTTCGAGTTCCACCTCAGGGAAACCAACACCCAGGTCGACCGGCTCACCGAGGCGCTGAAGGCGCTCGGCGGTTCGTCCAGCGCCAAGGTGTCCAAGGGCATGCGCGGCCTCGTCGAAGAGGGCGAGGAGATCGTCAAGAAGGGCGAGCAGAACCCCGATGCCTTCGCCGACCTGGCGCTGATCGGCGTGGCCCAGCGGGTGGAGCACTACGAGATCGCCGCCTACACGGCGGCCCGCAACATGGCCATCCAGCTGCACGAGCACGAGATCGCCCAGCTTCTCACCCTGTCTCTCGGCGAGGAGATGAAGTCGGACTATCTCCTGAACCAGGTGTCGCAGCCGCTCACCTCGCTGGCCGGCATGCCGCCCGCCGTGCGTTGAACGGGGCCGGCCAAACGAATGAGGTGCCGCCGCGCGTCGGCGGCCCCTTCAGCTGCGGACGAAGCCCTCGTCCGTCAGCCTGAGCGCCCGAAGGTCGACGCCTAGTTGGGCGCGGAAGCGGGCCACGGCCGCCTCGGCCAGCCGCTCGGCGGCGGTGCGGTCGCCGCGTGCCACGGCATCGACATAGGCGGCGTGCTCGACCAGGAACTCCAGCATCAGCGCCTCGGACAGCCGCTGCCGCTCGGCTTCGTCGAGCCGGTCGAAGCCGGGGCTGGCGACGATCATCTGCCGCACCTGCCGGCGCACCGCCTCGGCGCCCTCGCGGCTGCTGTCGGCGCCGTTGGCGATGGTCCAGTTGAGCAGCCAGTAGCCGGCCACGACATCGGCCATGTCGCCGGGGTGAAGGCCGTCGTCGCCGACGATCCTGGCCCAGCCGCGCACCGGGTCGCGATCGCCGAGGGCGGCGGCGACGCGGCGGCCGCTCTCGGCGCTCCTGAGGAGCGACATCCATTCGGCATAGGCGCGCCGGGCGTCGGCGCCCGCTTCCGGCGAGGCGCGATAGGCGGTGGCCGATGCCCTCGGCCGAACCGCCTCCGGCGCGCCGCCGCGCCCGTCGAGCACGTCGGATATCACGCGGCTGTCGGGCAGCAACGCGGGCAGCCCCTGCGCTCCGGCCGGCGCGGCCAGAGTGAGGGGAACGAGGATCAGCAGGCGAGCGAAGCGTGGCGTCATGGGCAAATCTCCCGATGATGCTTTTCCAACTCGCCAGCCCGCCGTTTTGTTCCGCCCCGCTTCGCCGCCGTCCCGAAGCCTCCTGAAAGCCAAGAAAGCATGAGTGCCGCATGGAACTTCCGGCAAGGTCGAGCGTCTTTACAACACAGGATCTGGTGGCGCTCGGCCAGTCGGTTCGCCGATATTGATAAATTCCACAGTCTAGCTTCAGACTTCCCCAGGGCCTCGCCTGCAATCTGGCCACCAAAGGAGGTGCCCGGCATGAACATGGAGGACCTCTACCGCCTTCTCCGCACCGGCCACATCCAGGCGCAGGGCATCGTCGACACCGTGTCCGACCCGATGTTGCTGCTGGACGAGAAGCTTTGCGTGCAGAACGCCAGCCGCGCCTTCTTCGAAGTCTTCCGGGTCGAGCGCTACGAGACGATCGGCCAGCCGCTCCACGAGCTTGGCAACGGCCAGTGGGACATTCCCGACCTTCGCCAACTGCTCATGCAGGTGATCCCCCGCAGCACCGCGGTGATCGACTACCGCGTCGATCACGACTTCCCCCGGCTCGGCCGGCGCGTCATGCTGCTGACGGCGCGAACGCTGCACCACCCCGACAACAACAGCCACCTCATGCTGCTGTCCATCGTGGACGTCACCGAGCGCGACGAGCGCGACTCCGAGAAGGACATGCTGTTCGGCGAACTGAAGCACCGCATGAAGAACCTGCTCAGCGTGGCCCGGTCGATCGCCCGCCAGGCCACCACCGAGGGGCGGTCGGCGGCCCAATACCGCGACGACTTCCTGGGCCGGTTCGGGGCGCTGGTGGAGGCGCAGGAGCTGGGCTTCATCGGCGACGAGGCCACCGACCTCACGGCGCTGATCGAGCGCGTGCTGGCGCCCTACGCCAACGATCCGGAGGCGGTGACCATCACGCCCGACGGGCCGGTCATCCTGGGGTCGAGCACGCTGACCTCGCTCGGCCTGGTGCTGCACGAACTGGCCACCAACGCCGCCAAGCACGGCGCGCTGTCGGTGCCCGAGGGACGGGTGTCCATCGGCTGGCAGGCTGACGAGGCGAGCGGCTATCTCCAGATCACCTGGGTGGAAAGCGGCGGCCCGCCGGTGACGCCGCCGAAGACCACCGGCTTCGGCACCCGGCTGATCCGCACCGCCATCTACCACGGCGAAGTCCGGCAAACCTACGCGCCCGACGGCCTGGAAGTAGAGATCCTGATCCCCTTCGGCTCCGCCGCCATTCCGACGTGACGGCTATGGCAGGCATCTGCGGCGAGAGGATCCGAGGACGGCGGAACGAAGGGAAGTATCGCGCTGGCCCGGCTTGGGGAGCGCGATAGCGGCCGATTGTTTCATTCTGCCCGAGGTCCTCGCCTGCGCAAGGATGACAGTATGATAGAAAGGGGAAACAGCTGGAGTGCGCGCCATACAGCTTGATTCCGCACGAGCGGCAAGCGTTGCGGGTGACAGCGCGATGAAAGATGCTCCTCACCTAACCGATTGTCATCCCTATATATAATGCTGTCATCCTTGCGAAGGCGAGGACCTCGGGCAGAATGAAACAATCGGCCGCTATCGCGCTCCCCAAACCGTGCCAACCTGACCCTCCGCGCTCCCCGCAGATGCGTGCACACCGTGGCGCCGCCGGCTACCGCTCCAACCCCGCCAAAAACGCCCGCGCCGCCGCCTGCACCTCGTCGAGGTGGGTGAAGAGGGCGGTGTGCCCTCCCCCCGGCACCACGTGCAGCGTCGCCCCGGCGATCTCGCGCGCCGAGCGTTCGCCGTGGGAGAACGGCACCACCTTGTCGGCGTCGCCATGGATCACCAGTGTCGGCGCCGTCACCCCGGAAAACGGCAGCGGCGGCAGGGTGGCAAAGCCCATGGTCTCGGCCAGCGTGCCGGGCATCCGGTCGGCCAGCCGGTCGAAGGTGCTGGCAAGCAGCGAGCGCAGCAGCGGCCCCGCCTCCGGGTGGTCGAGCGTCTTTCGCACCAAGGCCGGATCGCCGATGGCCCGCGCCGCCGCCCTCTCCGGCTGCCGCCCCCTGAGCCAGGCGAAGAGCGACATGAGGCCGGGCACGCGGATCAGCCAGCCGAACCAGCCGAGCCGCTTCAGCACGTAGTCCGGCACGTCGAAGCGGCCACTCGCCGTGGAAACGAGGATCAGCCCGGCGCAGCGCTGCGGATGGCGGGCGGCGAAGGCGATGGCCGAGGGACCGCCGGCCGACACCGCCGCCACGATCGCCCTGTTGATGCCGAGCCTGTCGAGCAGGGCGGCGATGAGATCGGCCTGTTCCGAGGCACTGGCATCCGCCCGAAAAGTTGCAGACTTTTCGGACAAAGCGGATGCCTCAAAAGTGTCCCCGGACGCACGTGGCGTGCCGAGATAGCCGGGGCGCGACAGGGCGACCACCCGGTAGCCGGGCGCCTTGCCGAGCAGTGCCTCGGCCAGGATCAGGCTCTGGTCGTAGCCGCCCATGCCGCCATGCAGCGCCAGAAAGGCCGGGCCGTCGCCGCCGTCGGTGTGCTGCACCACGCCACGCGACGTATCGGTGAGCAAGACGGGCGGCTTGTCGGCGAGGGGAACGAAGCGGGGCGACCGACGCGCGTCGGCCGCGCGGGAAAGCGTCCTGGACATGACTCATCCTCGATGCGTGCCGAAATCGCTGGCGATTGTCGTGGTCGCTGCCTTGCGACGCGGCACGGGTGAGTGTCCGTCACGGGCTCTGGAACATTGTGCGGAAAAGTGGAAACCGGTTTTCCGCAAAAACAATGCGACAACATGCTCTGTAAGAACGCCCGGAACCGCTGCCGGTTCACGGCTGTCTCAAGCGGCAGGTTTAGCACCCCCTCTCGGGGACAGCGACGCCTCGGTGAACTGCCGACCGAGGGCAGAAATAGCGCGAGATCGAGCGGTCGGCAAGGCGGCCTCCTTGGGAGTCCATGGGAGTCCAACCGCGCCTATGTGGAGTCAGCGTATCGCGAAAAGAATGCCGCCCCGGTAGAGTTTCGGGTCAAGCTCTCAGCGCGGCGGGGTCAGCGGCCCCGGTATCGGCGGAACCGTCGCCCTCTCCACCATCTCGTCGAAGAGGTCCGCCACCGCCTGCGCGTCCGACGCGTCGACGACCCGGAGCCCCGTGTCGCGCGCTTCGGCAAGGAGGGCGGCGTTCTCCCTGAGCGAACGGTCGATGAAGGCGTCGATCGGCGGGCGCTCCGCCGGACCGCGCGTCTCGTAGGCGGCGGCCGAACGCATCCGCTCGGTGAGGAAGCCGTCGGGCGCGTGGAGCAGCACGCCGAACACCTCGTCGGAGAGCAGCGGGGCGATGTAGGCCGGCCGGAGCGCTGCGCCCTCCAGCACGAACGGCCGCCCCGCCGCCCGCTCCGCCTCGATCATCGGCCGCACCTGCCGCCACATGTTCTCGTGGTGCACCTTCAGGAACCAGTGGATCGTCTCGGGCGTCAGCCGCTCGTAGAACTCCAGCACCTGTGACGGCGCGCCGAGCCACGGCCGCCCCGGATGCCGCCCCAGCCCATCCGTCGACAGCCCCGCCCAGCCGAGCCGCCCGGCCAGCCTTTCGGCCAGCGTCGACTTGCCGACATGCGACGTGCCGGAAATGAGGATGGCTTCGAGGGGGAGCGGCATGGAGACCTCGCGTTTACCTGACGTTAACGACCGGTCGACTTTCCGGCCCTCTTTTCCACGCAATGACAACGGCATCGCCCGGCGGAAACTTCCCATCCGATCAGTGCGGGCCTAGAGCAGCCGAACACTGCTCGCGAACCCCGAAAAGCGCCGAACATGACCGCCGACGACACCGCCAACCTGCGCGGCATCAAGGGATGGCTGGCCCTTCTAGCCCTCTACCAGATCATCACCGTTATCAAGGTGACCGTCACCTACGTCCAGAGCTTCGCGCTGTACCTTGCGCCCCTCGAAGAGCCGGGGCCGCACCTCCTGGACTACGCCCAGCTCGGCATGCGGTCGCTGATCATTCCTCCGGTCTATGCCACGTTGATCACGCTGTTCGCCCGGAAAAGATCCTTCAGAGCCTGTCTCCTGCTCCAGTGGCTCGGCAATCCCGGCATCATAGCCCTGGACATGATCATCATAGCCGCGGCCACCGACACGACCATCATGGACATGCTCGGCCAGCTTCCAAGAGCCGACATCATCATGCTCGTCGAGAGCTTCATCGTCACCGGCATCTGGGTCGCCTACGCCAGGACATCGAGGCGCGTCGCCAATACGATGGTGAACTGAGGCCCTGCGGCGCGTCCCGGTCGGCGGAGAGGCGTCCTTTGCGCACCATCAAAAAGCAGCCCTACCGGGTGCGGCGCCCTGAGACGGTTGTAAATGGCTCCAGCCGGCCATTTACGTAAAAACAAGAGGATAAGACAAAGCCCATTTCCATCCGACCGACACCGCAATACGCTTCAATCAAGAATTGCGTTGAGTTGAGTCTTCACGAAAGGTCGGCCATGACGTCCATCTCCAAACCACCTCTGGAAGGCATCGGCGGTTGGCTGGCTGTATTGACCATTGTTCAGGTCCTGAGCACGTTGAAAGTCCTCGCGGGTTTCGCCGTGATTTATCAGTACTATGACCCAGTTACCAACACGCCCGCTGCCGATGTTGTGGTGTTCGGTGAACTTGCGTTGAATGCAGCGCTGTTTGCATTGATGGCAGCGACAACAATCGCGATCTTCAAGAGAAAAAGGGCCTTTCTCACCCTGCTCCTGTGGCAGTGGATCGCGATACCGGTCGTCCCTTTGCTGGATGCGGCTCTCGTCTCCACAGCGTTTGACCTACCGTTCTTCCCTCTTGCCAAGCATCTCGTGACGGCACAGGCATTCGCCCCCTTCCTCTGGACCGGGCTTTCGGTCTGGTACACCCAGAAGTCAGAGCGCGTCGCCAACACCATGGTGAACTGACGGGCAGCGCCTCAGCTAGCGGTCGCTCTGCCTCAACGCCGCGCCGCATTTCCTCCTCTCCCGCGACGAGGTGACCGCCATCGCCGCCGGGCAGATCGCCTCCATCAAGCGGAACTGGCAGACCGTCTGCGACGAGGCAGCACTCGCCACCATCGACCGCGACCTGTTCTGGCATCGCCAGTTCCTCAACCCTTTCGCCTTCGAGGGTGCACCGGAAGCGTTGAGGGAGATGGTGGGTGGGGGTCGACCTTCGCCCGGCGAGACCGTATGACCTGACGTCGACAGGACATTTCAGGATAAGGGCATGGACCTCAGCCAGCTTCCGACGCGCCACGAGACGAGCCGCCTTGTGCTTCGCCCCTTTGTCGCCGGCGACTGGGCGGCCTATGCCGAGTACCACTCTAGCCCCGATGTCTACGCCTTCCTGTACACGGCAGCCCCGAGCGGGCAGGCCCTGCGCGACCAGTTCGAGCGCAGGCTCCACACCCGTTTCGAAGCCGACGACGACATCTATCGGCTGGCCGTGACGGTGAAGGAGGGCGGCGCGCTGGTCGGGGAAGTGCTGCTGAAACTCGCGAGCCGCGACGCCCTGCAGGCCGAGCTGGGCTACATCTTCAACCCGGCCCACGCCGGCCGAGGCTACGCCACCGAAGCGGCCACCGCCATGCTGTCCATCGGCTTCGACAGCCTAAGCTTCCACCGCATCTTCGCCCGCCTCGACACCGCCAACGCCGGTTCGGTGGGCGTGGTCGAGCGCCTGGGCATGCGCCGCGAAGCCCACCTCAGGGAAAACGACCGCTTCAACGGCAAATGGGGCGATGAGTATGTCTATGCGCTGTTGAGGTCGGAGTGGGAGGAGAGGAAGCGCCACCCCTCCCCCGCGACACAGCTTTGATATCATTGCCGGCGGTGGGGTGCGGGTGAGGCGATAGAGCAGCGCGTGGGCAGTTGTGCTGGTCAGCGAGGCGGTTCGCACGCTGTCGGTCGCATCGAGCGCATCGAACCGGCTGACTATGGCGGGGCGCGCCTCGCCAAGTCGCCTTACACCGCCACTGTAATGAGATCGCCGCGCCTTACTCCTCAGGCCATTCAAAAGCGCCCCCGATGAAGCCTAGCGCCCCCGCCTCCTCGGCACGGCCACGCAGGGAAAGCCCCTGCCGCCTGGCCTCGGCGGCAAACTCCGGCCGGTTGGGATCGGGCACCCAAATCCGCAAAAGCTTCATGCCCCGGCGCTGTTGTTGCTGCCGGTAGCGCTGAAACTTGGTCAACCCATCGTCTGTCTGCTTGGGGCGCGGCACAGATGCCCTCCATAAGGTTGCGCACTACCTTAGCGTGAAAGGTGCGCTAATTAAGTCCCTCCATGGTGGACATATGTTTGCTCGATAGGCGCGAGTCCATCTACACTGCACACACCGGGGTCCATAAGCTGAAGCTGCCTAACATGTCTCGAAAGGCGGCCAATCATTGTGCTTTGAATGCTGAATAGTCAGTCTCAGAGAATAGCCACCAAAGCGGGCGCCCCCCCAGTCTGACCGGTTTAATGATATACGGATTCCGTCAATCACTAAAGCTTCAGGTGCAGAGACTTGAGCGCAAGCATAGATCTCCGCCGCCTGAGTAGAGTCAAACGCCTTAGCAATTAGCGCGACTACACGTTCGTCGAAGGCACGCTGCGCTTCATTTTCGTCGTTCTGGTTTGAGCCATCGAGTGCAATCCACAGCCGCGTCGCCGCCCCTTCATTACCGGCGATACCATAAGAGATTTTGTCGGCCAGCATCTTGTCGTCCAACTTTACCGGCGATGTAGCCGCAAGCCACTCCCAATGCGCACGGTGATAATCATCGGTGACGAGGCCGTATTCTTCAAGGAATCGCCGTGCCACGTAAGGCGACCAACCTTCGGCGCGCATCACGATCGGCGGATTCTTCTCGACCCTACGAAGGCGTTTGATTTCCTTTATGGCGTCCCTAACGCCATTCTTGTCAGCGATGTCACGCTCACGCATATCGCGTGCGAGACGTTTCAACCCGTCTGTGTTCCAACCGAACGCAAACAAAGATTGCCATCGTGCATAATGGACGATAGGGGCCTGTTTTGGCCTCATCTGTAAACGGACGAGGACGTCCTCATAAGTTAGGTAGACCGATAATAAGAAAATGAACGGGATGAACATCACCCAGAGCAGTAAGGGCAGTCCGAACTCACGCAACGTGTTCAACGACCAGAAATCTGCCAACCTGCTAGCGATCAGCCAACAGCTAAAGGTGAAGATGAAGACACCTGCAAGAACCTGGAGGCTATTCAGAACTCTCACTAATCTAAGAACACTAGGTTTGTCAGTCTGACGCTCTCCAACCGCGACAAGAAGACCAAGAAAGACAAGTGCCGGAAGCATTATGAGTTCAACCCACAGCGGGAAACTCACAAGTTCGACAACAAACAGTATAACTGCGGACAGTTTGAACGCATCGCTCAGCAGCCTGGGTAGCATATGCTGCTTTTCCTTAAGCCGCATCGCTTCAGACACACTGGTAAAGCCAACCGTCAACCACCAAACTAAGGTCGACTTCAGGTTGGGCCACTCCCAAAGTTTCACAAACGCTAGCAACCAAACACAAGCCGCCACGTAGAGAGACATGAGCAGCCAGAGTTGTACGAGCCTCGGCGCAAAGAAGGCGCGAACAACGCCAATCGCAGGCGAGCGGCTCTTTTCCCACGACAGCAGAGCAGCGACCAGAAGCCCCAGATAAAATAGGGTCGCTAGTTCACGATTGTTCAGATCAAACCCGAGGCTGGCCGGTGTGAACGACATGCTTTTTCTAAGCACACTTCACGTGCGGCTCCAATTGCTCGTTTTTCGTATGTCGGCGGACAGTCTCAACATTAAGGCAACGCCCACGAACGTAATTAGGCAGGCTTATGAAAGATACCGAAACCGGAGCCCCCCCTACCCCCTCAAGAAATACAGCGTCTTCCTCGGCCCGCCGCCCTCCGTCGCCACGCTCTCCCTGGTGATCGCGCCCGTATCCTCCAGCGTCTCGATCACTTCCCTCAGGTCCCTTGCCTTCAACCTGTTCTTCATGCGTGCCCTCAAGGTCTCCTGGGAGATCTCGCCGCCTTCCTTGTCGATGATGCGCAGCACCCTGTTCGCCTCCGCCTGGAACTCCGTTTCGGAGATGTAGAGGCGGCCCATGCGGTAGAGGGTGCGGGCGGACCAGAGGGCGACGGCGCGGCCCCATTGCATGTCGTCCTCGCTGATGCGGGGCATCACCGGGTCGCAGCCACCGGCGCGGATGGTGGCCATGCGGACGGCCATTTCGGCGGCGCGGCCGATGAAGTTCTCGGCGTCGGCGTCGCGGTCCTGCCAGGCGAGGATCTCGCGCTGGAAGGCGGTGTAGACCGCCTCGGCGCCCGGCCCCCAGGGGATGACGAAGGGCTCGATCTCCACGTCCGTCTCGTGCAGCTTCGAGGCGACCACCAGCGGATTGCCGCCGCCGAACAGCCGGCGCAGGCTTTCCGACAGCTTCTCGGGCACCACCAGCGGCGGCTCGGCCGGCTCGCGGTCCTCGGTGCGACTTGCCACGGTGAGCAGCGTGAAGCGGTTGAGGAAGCCGTTGGAAACGTCGCCGCCGTCCAGCGCCTCGAAGAAATCCTCCGGCGTCGAGGCGCCATAGATGGACAGCGCCGGCGCGCGGATGGTGCGGGCCGGCGTCGCCGCCCATTCCGGCGTGGTCATCAGGCCGAAGTTGGTGCCCCACACCGAGCGCATGATCTTGGAAATGCCGCGCTCGAAGCCGGAGGCGCGCTTGGCGTTGATGCGCTTCAAGAAGGCGCCGAACTCGTCCATCGGGCAGAGCGACAAGGGCTCGCGCTCAATGAAGTGGATGACGGCCGGCATGGAGATGAACTCGTCCGGCCCGATGGTGCGCGTCATCTTGGCGGCGGACAAGAGCCGCTTGATCTGCTGCAGCGCGTGGTCCTTGCCGACGCCCGACGGCGCCAGCGCCAGCATGTAGAGAACGGTGGAACTCAGCGTCGGCCCGGACCAGAAGCGGCCCATGGCGGTGCCCACCAGCGTCAGCGCCGCGCCGAGCGCCAGCACCCGGTTGGGCCGGCGGGCGGTGGCGCAGATCCAGTCGACGATGTCGCCGACGAGGCCGGGCACGTGGGTCAGCGCCTCGGGGAACTCCACGGCGGCGCGGGCGCGTTTGGCCTCGTGCACCACCTCGCCGGTCGCCTCGTCGACCACTGCGCCGGAGCGCTCCTTGACGAGGCGACGCGGGCCGGTTGGCGGGCGGGATGGGCGCGGCGGCTCGGGGCGCGTGTCCCTCGGCGTCTCGCGTGGCAGGGCACGACCATCTTTCAGGCCGCTGCGGATGGTGGCAAGGCAGGCCGGCAAGCCGTCGTCGGCAGCAAGGCCGCAATCGGCCGCCGCCGCGGCGAGCAGCGAGGTCGCCGTCGCCTCGGTGAGCCAGCCGGCGCCCACCATCTGCCCCAGCGCGAAGGCGCTGCGGTTGAGCTGGTTGTTGCGGCCGCCCTTGCCGGCGCCCTTGAGGGCGGCGATCTCCGCCGCGATGGCCGCCTCGGCATAGCGGTCGAGCCTGGCGTCGGCGAGCGGCGCCGCGCCGGGGCGGGGTTCCGGCCTCTGGGAAACGTCCGGCTTGGCGGCCTCCGGCTTGGCGGCGGGGGGATCGATCAACGCATAGAGCCAGTCCGGCACCGGCGGCGCGGCGGCGATCTCGCCGGCCGTCACCGGCTGGTAGGCGCCCTCGCCATCGGCCCGGAGCGCGCCGGGCGCCACCACGTAGCCGCCCTGGCCGCGAATGTTGATGCCGCGCCCCTTCAGCGCGCCTTCACGGTTGCCGTGGGCGCGCCCCTCCGGCTGGCGGAAATAGATGTGGCGGCCACCCGAGGGCGTGTCGACGGCCGGCGCCGTCGCGCCCCGGTTCACCTCGCTCCAGGCGGCGAGGCCATCGGCGCCGCCCTCGTGCCGGTCGAGATCGACCACCAGCAGATGCGAACGCCCGAGATGGATGGCCGGCATGGCGTCCGGCCAGCGCCGCCACCAGTCGCCGATGGCCTTCGGATCGGTGGTGGCGTCATCGCCCCAGCGCACCGTCGGGCAGGGCTTCTTGGCGTCCGGGCCGGCGCCGCGCACCGGAAAGACGAAAAAACCCGCCCGTGCCAGATCGAGCGCCAGCGCCCGGTTGGGGGCCGGCGACAGCTGTGCGATGGCGAAGGGCGTCGTCAGCGGGGCCATGGTCAGGCAGGCTCCACCAGCAGCCGGATCTCCTCGACGAAGTGCGTCTGAAACGTTGTCAGGAAGGCCTCGTATTCCTCCAGCGTCAGGCAGGCGAAGTCGGTCTTGCCGATGGTGTCGAGGAACTGCCCGGCCCGCTGCGCCGCCAGCGTGAACGCCTTCCGCTCATAGAGATCGAAGTCGCGCATGCGCGCCACCCGCCGGGCTCGCTCCGGTCCGCAATCGTTGCAGACCCAGACGGCCGGCATCCGACCGTCGATCGCATGGCCGATGCCGTCGGCCCGCCGGCCGCAGATGCCGCAGGTGGCATGGTGATGCGAGGCCGGTCCCCTCATGTCGACGGGCTCCGAAGGCCGCACCACATTCTCGACCAAAAATTGTGCTTCCATTTGTGGAACAAATAGGACAATATTAAACGGCCAGCGAAAAACCGGCAGTTTGCCGGCTTTTCGATTGTCGTTCCCATCTTCGTGCCCAACGCCCCGTTGAAAGGAGAACGACCTCTGATTGTATCATCGACACCCAAATCCAGGGCCCGCCTCGAACTCGAGGGGCGCTCGCCCATACCGCTGGCGTTCCGGGCCGACGCTTGGTTCCGCAGCGATGGCAGCCTGATCGTCGAAGGCAAGACCAGCGTCGAAGAGGATTTGACGCTGATGATCGGCGCCCCCGGGCGCATCAACATCAACCACGAGGGCGTCAGGCTCGGCGTGAGAATCGCGGCTACGGACCCCGACCACGGCATCGTTCGCTTCCTCGTCCAACCAAGGACACTCTTGTGATGGACAGCTTTCAAACCCACCCCGCGGCAGCCGGCCAACAGGCCGTCACGCCGAGGCAAACGATCGAGCTCGTCCGGAAACTGGCGGAGGCCAGCTTCGGACCGATCGGCGTCGTCAACTTCGAGTTCATTCCCCTGCCCGACAGCGCCCGCGACGCGGCCAACTGGAACCTCGCCTTCCGCGCCGCCCCGGCCGACCCCGAGCTTCTGAGCTATCCGCGCCGGCTGGCCATCCAGCGCGCCATCGACGAGGTACGCGCCGCCTACCCCGTGATCCGCTGGCCCTGACGCGCCGCTTTCGCCACCCCGAAGATCCGTCACGACCGCTCGCCGATCAGCGCCAGCACCAGGCGCTTGCTCTCCTCGCCCATGGCGTAGCCCTGGCCCCAGATGGTGTCGATCCGCACCTGATACCGGCTGAGCTTGCTCCGGATCTTGCAGACGAACACGTCGACGATCTTCGGCTCGGCCTCCGGCGCCACCACGGCGTGGAGGTGCGGCCGGGTGCAGGCCCGCGCCCGCAACAGACATTGCAGCAGCCGGCTCTCGGCCGGGGTGAGACCGAACGCCGCCTTGCAGCTGGCAAGGAAATCGGGCCGTTCCTCCAGGCGGATCGGCGCCGTGGTCGGCTTGCGCAACCGCGAGCCGGCCGGCCAGTCGGCCTGCGGCATGTCGACGATGACGCCATCCTCCAGCGCCTGCCGCACGATGCCGTGGGCACTGTCGTAGGGGATCTTGAAGGTGCGGCTCAGCGCGCCGATCGGCACGCCCTCATCGGCGAGGCGCACGATGGAGTTGCCCACGAAGGTGCCGCGCAAGGGATGGCTCATCACCGCGCTCCCTCGGCTAGAGCGTCATCGGCCAGATCCAGCGCCTCGTCGATGGTGAAGGCGCCGAGGCGATGGCCGCCGTGCGACACGGTGAAACGGGTGGTGAGTTCCAGAAGGCAATAGGGCCGGATGGCTTCCAGCACGCCGGCCGTGGCTTTCAGCGCGGTCATGGTCTTGTCGTCGGGCATGGGTTCGGCGGTCATCGTCACGCCTCCGTGCGATGTGGGGTGGATCGGGAAATGTCGGATGGAGGGAGCTAGGACGCGGGGTCCCATGGCCGGCGGGCGCTCGCCGTCCGTCGCGGCGGCGGCGTCGGCGGGGCGACGGGGCGATAGTCCTTGATGGCGTTGCGGTCGCTGTAACCGTCGCTGCCCGGCTGGATGTCGACGCGGATGACGACCGGAATACCGTGCAGTTCGTCGCTGTCGGCGATGCCGGAAAGACCGGCGGCGGCGCAGAGGCGCCCCAGTTTCTCCTGGGCGATGCGCTGCGCCGTGGCGTGGGCATTGACGATGTTGAGCCGTTCGACGATGCGGCGACGGCGGAAGTCGCCGGCCGTCACCTCGAACACCAGCTTCAGCAGCTCGCCATTGCCCGAGGCGGTGGGCAGCACGGCGCTCTCCACCACCTTCGCCTGATAGTCCCCCTTGGGAATGAGGGCCGACGCGGTGTCGGCGGGCGCGAGCGTTGCCATTGCCATTGTCCTTGCCGGAGTGTCCGGACGGCGCGAAAAATATGGGGGAGGCTTTGCCGGAAAGGCCAGCCTCCCCCGCCCCACGACGTGCCCGTCGGCCGTCGAATTCCTGTTTGTTGGAGCCGCCCGGTCAGCCGGGCCGGCGAAGGTCTCGCGCCAGGGCCGCCTCGACGCGCTCAAAGGTCTTGAGCGTCATCGACCGGCCCGACCTGAGGCGCGCCACGAACTTGCCGTCGTTGACGACGTAGCGGCCAAAGGTGCTCTCCCTGATGCCGCGTGCCGCGCAGTAGCACTCAATGCGAAGGAGAAGATCGGTTATCGGGTTCATGCGCAGATTGTAATGGTCAAAATCCCATCGTGTCAATGGGCAAATACCCGTTGACGGGACGCTGAACAATGGGCATAATCCCACTCATGGAACAGACCTGGAAATCACGCCTCGAGCTTCTGATGCGCCAGAAGGGCTTCAACATGAAGTCGCTGTCGCTCAAGGCCGAGCTCGGCGAAACCTACGTGCGCGATATCCTCAAGCGCGGGCGCGACCCCGGCGTCGAGAAGATGCGCGCGCTGGCCGACATCCTCGGCGTTCGCCTCAACGAGATCATGAACGAGCCCTACACCGTCACCCGCGAGGGCGACGACCACGGCTTTCGCGAGGCCGAGGCGCCCGAGCGCGTGCCGCTCGACGAGGCCAACGGCAACGGCTGGCAGGAAGGCTGGCAGGCCCGCCTGCCCGGCGGTTCGGCCGAGGTCGACGCCCGGGCCGGCGCCGGCGACGGCTCGTCCGGCCAGGTGCTGACGCTCCGGTCCGGCGGCATCCAGTCGGGCCATCTCGTCACCGGCGAATGGGTGGTGCCGCGCGCCCATCTCGGCGCCAACCCCGCCCGCGTCATCTTCATTCCGGTCATCGGCACGTCGATGCAGCCGATCCTCAACCCGTCCGACGTCGTCGCCGTCGACACCACGGTGAGCGACATCAAGGACGCGGAAATCTACGTCATCGACGAGGGCGACGGCCCCTCGGTGAAGCGCCTGCGCCTCAACCACGACGACAACCCGCGCACCGTCGACATCATCTCCGAAAACGCCGCCGTGCCGCCCAAGCGCCGCCCGGCCGAGCTGGTGCGCGTCATCGGCCTCGTCATCGGCAAGTGGTCGCGGATGTAGGGCGCCCGGGCTCGGCGCCCGCTCCATCCTGCCAGAAAGAGGGCGCGGAGCCGGCTATCGAGCTGCGCAACGGCTCGCAGCGATTGGCGACAGTTTGAACGATCCCCGAAAGACTTTCGTAACGCTGATTTGTAGCATCGGTGAGGTTCAACCACACGTTAATCACAGGCGCCCAAGTTTACCCTATTGGTATTTGCGTAGTTGGCATTCGGCGGAGCTGAAAACCTCGATACACCGGGGATGAAGGCGCCTCGTTGGAATGCCGGAGCAGTCGCCCGCCGACCATATCGGGTCATATGGCCGGCGAGTGCTCCCCGAAGGGGCGACACACAATGATGTTCGACAGATTGATTGCTCTGAGCCAGGGGAAGACCCGCGAAAAGCGCCGGGATCTCCTTGTCATGATCTCCGAGCTGTTCACCGACGGCGCGGAAAACTACACCGACGCCGAGACCCGTCTGTTCGGCGACGTTCTCTGCCGCCTCGTCGATCAGGTTTCGGTCGACGTGCGCGCCCAGTTTTCCGAGCGGATGGCGCCGCTCAGCTGCACGCCGCACGCGGTGGCGCTACGCCTTGCCCAGGATGAAGAGCTTTCCGTGTCCGGCGTCATGCTGGAACAATCGGACATCCTGACCGACACCGACCTCTGCGAGATCGCCGGCGCGCTGTCGCAGGGCCACCTTTTGGCGATCACCCGCCGCAAGGGCCTCAGCGAAACGGTGACCGAGGTGCTGGCCGACCGTGGCAACGCCGAAGTGCTCGAAGGCGTCACCCGAAACGAGACGGCGCGTTTTTCCGACTTCGGCCTGAAGCGGCTGGCGACGCGTGGCCTCGACCACCCCGAGGTTCTGCGGGCGCTGTCCAAGCGGGCCGACATGCCGACCGAACGGCTGGCCCGGGTCGTCGCCGCCTTCGACGCCGAGGCGCGCGGCAAGCTGGAAAGCCTGGTGGCCCTGTCGCCCGACTTCGCGGCGCTCCTGGTGACCGAGGCGGCCGACATCGCCCGCCAGCAGAAGCTGGAGCTGGAACGGGAGATCACCACGCTGGTGCGCCGGATCGGCCAGCGGCTCAGCACGCTCGACGATGCCATCGACGCCTTCGTGCGGGACGACCGGCTGGACGCGGTGGCCGAACTGCTCGTCCAGGTGAGCGGCCTTGAGGAATCGCACATCGCCAGCGTGCTCAACCACGAAAACGGCTATGGCATCGCCGTCGTCTGCCGCAGCCTCAGCATCGGCGACAAGGCTTATCTCAAGCTGTCGCAACTGCGTGCCAGCCACCTGAAACAGACGGCAGCGGCCGTCGACGCCTGGGTCGCCAACTACGCCGAAATCGACCGGCAAGCCGCCGACCGCGCCCTCTACTTCCATCGCATGCGCATGGCCGTGCTGAAGGCCGAGAAGAAGTAGGCGGCAGGATCGAACCCGGCGCCCCGTGTGTGCTGATCGACCTGCTTTCCTGTGATCCACCTGAACTCGTGCGCAAGTTCAAGCGGCCTTCGCGCTATGGCAGGTCCATATCCGCGGTGAGAGGATCAGGTTGGCTTGGCTTTTGGAGCACGATATCAGCCGATTGCTCCATCCTGCCTGAGGTCCTCGCCTACGCAAGGATGACAGCACTATATAAAGGGGAAATAGCTGGAATGCGCGCCACACAGCGTGATGCCGCATGAGCGGCAAGCGTTTGGGACACACAATGAAGAGCCCCCCACCTAACCGATTGTAATCGCTATATATAATCCTGTCATCCTTGCGAAGGCGAGGACCTCAGGCAGGACTGAGCGCAACGCCGATATAGCGCTCCCTCAACAACGCATCCTCACCAGCTCGCCAATCTCATTCAAGCGCCTTCAGATAGGCGACGATACCCGAGCCGGAGCCAACCGGCGCACCCCACCATCCGTCAGCCCATCGGCTGTCGATCAGCCCATCACACGAAATAGGCTATTGCCCATTATGGTCCCGTCATGCCCGCCGTTCGCCACGGCGCCGATGATGGAGACCGCTTTGCTGACCACCGACGCCATCTGGTCGAGCCGCCTTGCCGCCTATCCCGACCGCCTCGACGGACCGGACCTTGCCGGCCGGACGGCGGACGTGCCCACCCACGTCGAACTGTTCGGCCGGGCCGGCGTGCTGATCGGCGGCATCGACTGCACCGTCACCCTGGAGCACGACGGCGACGACTGGGAGATCGCGGCCGTCGCCTACCGGTCGGAGTTCGGCGGCGCCGGCCACGACTTCGACGCGGCGTGCCTCAGAGCCCGTGCCCCGGACGGCACGCTGGCCGACCTCGTCGAACGGGAAATCCTCCGCCTCGTCGAGCGTGAGTACAACACCCTCGCCGACGCCGCGACGGCCGAGGCGCGCGCCGGCTGAGCGATCCCTGCCGACTACGACCTTCGGTAGTTCTACCACCCACGATTCCGCCTCAATGCCGGGCGATGGTCCGCGTCGATCGGGGCAAGCCTCGAAAAGACAACGTGCCCTCGGGGCTAGCCCCGAAAGACGAGACGGAGAGACTGACGATGATCGCCTTTTCCCGCCCGCTTCTGGTTGCCGCCGGCCTGGCGCTGCTGCCCGCTGCCGCCTTCGCCGCCGATCCGGCAACCGCCACGCTGACGCTGACGGCCGACGGCGTGGTCAGCGCCGCGCCGGACACCGCCATCGTGTCGCTGGGCGTCGTGCAGGAAGCGGACACCGCCGACAAGGCGCTCACCGCCAACAACGCCGCCATGCAGAAGACGCTCGCCGCCCTGAAAGAGGCCGGCGTCGCCGACAAGGACATCGCCACCTCCTCGTTTACCATCGACCCGGTGATGGTCTACCCGCCGCAGAAGGACGACGGCACGCAGGACCCGCCGAAGATCACCGGCTACCGCGTCTCCAACGCCGTCACCGTCAAGCTGCGCGACATCGCCAAGGCCGGCGGCCTGCTCGACAAGGTGATCCGCGTCGGCGCCAACGACGTGCGCGGCGTCAGCTTCACCGTCGACGACCAGGACAGCCTGATGGACGAGGCGCGCGTCGAGGCGATGAAGACGCTGGAGACCCGCGCCGAGCTCTACGCCAAGACCGGCGGTTTCACGCTGAAGCGCGTTCTGGCGGTCTCCGAGGGCGGTCAGCCGACCCCGCCGGTGCCGATGATGATGGCCAAGATGGCGCCGCAGTCCGACGCCGTGCCCTTCATGGCCGGCGAGCAGGACATCCGCGCCACCGTCAACATGACCTGGGAAATCGAGCCGGCCGCCAAGTAAGCGCCCGACGAAGCCCTCCGACGCGCCGGCCGGGATCCCCGCCGGCGCGTTTGACATTCACTTGCCGCCGGTCACATCGAGGAAGGTGCCGGTGATGAACGACGCCTCGGCGCTGGCCAGCCACAGGATCGCCCGCGCCACCTCCTCGGGCTGGCCGCCGCGCCCCATGGGAATGGAGCTCTTGACGCGGTCGACCCGCCCCGGTTCGCCGCCGCTGGCGTGCATTTCCGTGTAGATGTGGCCGGGACGGATGCAGTTGACGCGGATGCCCTCGGCCGCGACTTCCTTGGAAAAGCCGGTGGTGAAGGTCTCGAGCGCGCCCTTCGACGCCGCGTAGTCGACATACTCGTTGGGGCTGCCGAGCCGGGCCGACGCCGAGGATATGTTGATGACGACGCCGCCCCGGCCGCCGTGGCGGTGCGACATGCGCCTTGCCGCCTGCTGCGCGCAGAGAATGGGGCCGATGGCGTTCACCGCGAAGATGCGCCGCATCCGCTCGAAGTCGAGATCCTCCAGCCGCGACTGCCGCCCGATGATCCCCGCGTTGTTGACCAGCACGTCGATCCGTCCGAACGTCCGGTCGATGGCCTGGAACAACGCGGCGACGTCATCGGGGTCGGCGCTGTCGGCCCGCACTGCCAAGGCCCGGCGCCCGGCCGCCTCCACATCGGCCGCCACCGCCTGGGCCGCCGCCTCGTTGCCGAAGAAGCTGATCGCCACGTCGTAGCCCGCCGCCGCGGCGAGCCGGGCCGTCGCCGCCCCGATGCCGCGACCTCCGCCGGTGATCAGCATGACCGGGGCCTCCGAGGTGATGTCCATGTCGATATCCTTCGTGATGGTGGAGCTTCAGGTGTTCGGGGCGCGGCGGGCATGGCCGTCAGCGTCGGAGCGCCGGGCGCAGGGAGAGCGCCAACGGCACGATGAGGACGGTCGTCGCCACCGTCGCCAGAACGCCGACGGTCTGGCCGCCGACGTCGGCGATGGCGCCATAGGCGATCGGCGCCAATCCCCCCGAGCCGATGACGAACGTGTAGAAGACGGCGAAAGCCCGGCCAAGGTCGCCCTTCGAGGCTAGGTCGGGCACCGCGCCGTAGAGTACCGAGGAGGTGCCGTTCAGAACCACGCCCAGCGCCGGCAGGACGATCATCATCTCGGTGAGCGGCGTGAACAGGGTGGCGAGGATCAACAGCGCGGTGACGCCTTTCGTCGCCATGACGCTGCCGATGACGCCCATCCGCTCGCCGAGCCAGCCGCAGGTCGCCTTGCCGAACGCGCCGCCGATGAACAGAAGCGCCAGACCGAGCCCGATCTCCGGCGTGTCCCCGCCGCGCCCCTGGATCAGAAACGGCAGGAACAGCAGATAGCCCATGCGGGTGGCGGTATCGAGCGTGCCGATGACGATCAGGATGCCGAAGCCGCCCCGGCCACCGGCGGCGGCCCTGTCCCGCGCCTGCCCGGCCGAGAGGGTCGCGGGCGCCAGCCACGCCAGGGCGACCGCCAGGGCGATCCCCAGCCCGGCCATCAGGCCCAGCACCGGTTGCCAGGCGAGAACCGGCAAGAGGACGGCGACCAAGGCCGGCAACGCGGCCTTCCCGAGGTCGCCCGCGAAGTTGTAGATGCCGAGCGGGCCGCGCGACGCCTTGCCATAGCTGTCGATGACCAGCATCGAGGCGCGCGGATGCTGGATGCTCGACCCGATGCCGGCCACCGCAAGGCCGATGCAAAGACCGGCAAGGCCGGTCGGCAGCGCCATGATCAGCAGCCCCGCCGCCGCGACGACGGTGGACAGGATCAGCGCCGCGCGTGACGACACGCCGCGAAGAACCCGGACGGCCGGCATCTGGAGGCCGCCCATGGTCGCGAAGTAGAGGGCGCGAAGGGCGGCGAGCATGGCGTAGGACAGGCCGAACTGCGCCTGCCAGATCGGCAGGAAGGCGTAGAGACCATCGGTGTATCCGTCGTGCAGCGCGTGGGCGAGGCAGGCGGCCCACAGGCTGCGCTTCTTGGTCGCCGGCGGCGGGTCGGGATGCTCCGCTGGTCGGATGGGGGCGGTTGAGGTAGCCATGGCCGGATGATAAATAGGAGATAATTTCTCAACAAGCCGCCCATTGCTCACGATATCCGTCAATTTTTCTCACCGGACTCCCATGCGCCGCCTGCCGCCCCTCAATGCCCTCAAGGTCTTCGAAATCGCCGCGCAGACCGGCAGTTACGCCGAGGCCGCCGCCGAGCTGGGCGTCACCCATGGCGCGATCAGCCGGCAGATCGCGCTGCTCGAAAACTGGCTGGGGCAAAGGCTGTTCGCCAAAGAGGGCCGGCGCATGGTCGCGACGCCGATGGCGAAGATTCTCGCCGCCGAAGTGGGACTGTCGTTCGACCGGCTGGCCGTCGCGGCCGATGCCTGCGGCCGGCCCGGCGCACGCCGCATCCTGCGCGTCAGCGCCCCGACGAGCTTTGCCATGCGCTGGCTGATTCCACGGCTCGACCGCTACCACGCCGGCCATCCGCACGTGGAGGTGGCCGTCACCACGGTGTCGACGGTGCTGGAGGACCTGCGCGGCGGCGTCGACGTGTCGATCCGGCGCGGCGTGGGCGAAGGCAGCGCCTGGCCCCAGCACCGCGTGGTGCCGGTGCTCGCCGACGTCGACACACTGATCATGAGCCCGTCGCTGTTCAAGGAGCGACCGATTCTCAAGCCGGCCGACATCGAGGGCCACAGGCTGCTAGCCAGCGAGACGCGCCCCGGCGATTGGGCGAACTGGCTCGACGCCGCCGGGCTTCAGCACCTCGCGGGCAAGCCCCGGCGGGTGTTCGACCACTTCTTCGTGACGCGCCAGGCGGTGGAAGACGGGCTTGGCATCGGCATCGGCCCGCTGCCCATGCTGGAGATCGACGTCGCCGCCGGTCGGTTGATGACGCCGCTGCCGGAGATCAGGGTGCCGCGCACCGGCTATGTCGCGGTCATCCCGCGTCAGGCCGATGCCGGCAACCTGCTCGCCGGCTTCGTCGACTGGCTGGTCGGCGAGGCGGCCGGTGCCGCGCCGGTCAGCGATCGACCGGCCGCGAGCGGCCGTTCTCGTCGATCGCCACATAGGTGAACTCGCCCTCGGTCACCTTCTCGTGCTCATCGGTGATGAAGCGCCGCACCCAGACCTCGATGCGGATGTGCATGGAGCTGCGGCCGACGCGGACGATGTCGGTGTAGACGCAGAGGATGTCGCCCACCTTCACCGGCCGGTGGAACACCATGGCGTTGACGGCCACCGTCACCACCCGGCCGCCGCAGCGCTGCACCGCCGCCATGCCGCCGGCCGAATCCATCTGGCTCATCAGCCAGCCGCCGAAGATGTCGCCATTGGCATTGGTGTCGGCCGGCATGGCGATGGTGCGGATGGTGAGTTCGCCGTGCGGTTCTTCCAACATGATGGTCCGACCCGGATTTGTTAGCGCGTGAAGCGGTCTTAAGCCAAACCACCCCACGGATCAAACTCGGCTTTTGGAAATGCCCGGTGCCGCAGCAGTCTTTGCGCCACCCCCGACGCCCGGTAAGGTGGCCGGCATGGCGCCAACAGGGAGTGAGCGATGACGAAGACGGAAAAGCAGAAGATGCTGGCCGGCGAGCTTTACCGCGTCGACGACGAGCTGATTGCCGACCTCGTCGCCTGCTCGCGTTGGACGCTGGCGCTGAACGCCCTTTCGATCGACAGGGCGGACGAGCGAGATGCGCTCTTGCGCGCCGGCCTTGGCCGCCTCGGCAAGGACTGTTTCATCCGTCCAGGGTTCCAGTGCGACTACGGCTACAACATCTTCCTTGGCGACGGCGTCGCGCTGAACTTCAATTGCGTCATTCTCGACGTCGCCAGGGTAGAGATCGGATCGGGGACGCAGGTCGGGCCCAACGTGCAGATCTATACGGCCGATCACCCGCGCGATGCCGAAAGCAGGGCCCAGCACCTTGAAAGCGGCCGTCCGGTGCGGATCGGCGAGAACGTCTGGATCGGGGGCGGAGCCATCATCCTGCCGGGCGTGGTGGTGGGCAACGACGCGATCATCGGCGCTGGCAGCGTGGTAACGCGCAACGTTCCCGATGGCGCGACCGTTTTCGGGAACCCGGCAAGACCCCGGGCTCATGCGCCCTGAAAAGCGTTGCGCGAAGGCGGCGCACGCAGCTGTACTCATTTCGGCTCGCCACTCCCCGACAGGATCCTCGCCGCGCCCCGGAGCGCGGTGCGGAAGGCATCGTCGAAGCTGACGCCTCGCACCTGCCAGCGGTGAACCGCCCCGCCCGCCTCCAGCGCCCAGTCGGCCACCCAGCCGTGGTCGGCATCGCTCCAGGTGAGCCGTCCTGCGAGCGGCAGGTCGCCGCCGGCCACCTCGGCCGCCGTCTTCAGCGCCGATGACGCGGGATCGAGATGGGCGGGGTCGAGGTTGAGCGCCGCCGTCTCCGGCGGGAACACCACGTCGAGCGCGATCAGGTTGGAGGCGTTGCCGAACGACTGGCGCATGGCGAGGTCGCGCTGGTTGTTGGCGGCCACCGTGTAGCGGGCGGCCGGCTTCCGAACGTCGAGGAAGACGGCGATCACCGGCCGGCGCATCAGCCACGGCTTGCCGCCGAGTTCGCCGATCAGCCGGTCGAGCGGGCCGGCCTTGAAGCGGCAGGTGAGGTTGTGCGGCCGGTCGTAGGTGCCCTGCTCGTCGTGGATGGGCCGGCCTTCGAGGCGGTCGCGGTAGGAATAGGCGGCGACATAGTCGGCCCCTCTAGCCATCGCCGCCTTGGCTTCGGGCTTGGCGGCCAGCGCGGCGTCGCCGGTGACGCGCGTCAGCACCCGTTCGAGGCAGATGCCGAAGCCGGTCAGCCGATTGGCCTCGCCCTGCCCGCTCACCACCACCTGCGACGTGTAGATGTCGCTCGGCTCGAAAGCGGCGGCCGGGCCGGCCAGCGCGGCGAGCAGCACCGCGATGGCCGGAAACAAGTGGATGCGTCGCATGGTTCCCCTCGCTATCGTTGTCTCGACCACTGTCAAAAACGCGACGGCGGCATTAAGTAACCCCATAAAAGGTTACAGGACGCAACGGAAGCGATCAATGGACGACGTACCGGCCTATTTCTCCGAACTGGGGCGGCTCCGCATGCTGGGCGGCGACGCGGCGCTCGATTTTGCCAACACCCGCCACTGGCGCGACGGCCGCGAGATCGACTTCCTCACCGGCTACCCGGCGCTGATCGATTGGGCGGTGGTCGCCGGCCTGCTGTCGGAGGGGGAAGGCGCCCGCCTGAGGGAGGCCGAAGGCGTGATGCCGCTGCAGGCGGCCGACGTCTTCTCGGCGGCCGTGCGCCTCAGGGATATCTGGAAGATCCATCTCGGCGAGGCGACGCGCGCCTTGAACCCCGCCCTTCAGCCACCCGAGGCACTGCGCCGCATGGTCACGGCGGCACTCGGCCCGCCGGATCTCGCCATCGCCGGCCTGCCGGACAAAACGCTCACAGGGGCGGACATGGCGCTGCCGCTCGCCCGGGCGGCGCTCGCCATCGGCGCCTTCCTGGCCCTGCCGCACGCCGGCACGCTGCGCATGTGCGAGGCCGACCCCTGCGGCGGCGTGTTCCTCGACACCAGCCGATCGCAGAAGCGCCGCTGGTGCGCCATGGACTCCTGCGGCAACCGCATCAAGGCCAAGCGCCACCGCCTTCGCATGAAGGCGGAGGCCGTGGAGCCGCCGACACGCGAGGCATAAAGACCGTCTCGAAATTCGCTCCGGTGAGTCGGCTGGCACGGCTTTCGAGAACCGGAGCGCAGCGGACTTCAGCAACTCCAGCAAAAGTGGGAACCGGTTTTGCGTCCGGAGTTGCGTCGAGCAAAACACAGGGCATTGGCGGCAAACCGCCAATGCCTGGGGTCCGTGAGCACCGGAAGCGCAGAAAACTAAGCCAGATGCCCGCTCCAGTAGAGTTTCGGGTTGGGCTCTCAGTCGAAGACCGATTTTCCGAGCTGATCCACGATCAGCTTTCCCTTTTCGAAGGCCATTTCCTTGGCCTGGTCGGCGTCGGAGAACTTGTCGGCGCGGATGAAGCGGTGTTCGCGGGTGACGCCGTTCTCCTCCAGGCTGACGACGCCGCAGAGCTGCCACTGCCCGCCGTCCTTGAACGGCGTCGCGGCGATCTTGAAGCCCTTGTAGTCCTGCGTCTCGGCCGGCTTTTCCGCCGCCGGCGCGCTGCCACCGAGGCCGAACAGTTTCTTCAGGAACGACATGGGCTTCCTCCGTTTCGTGGGTCTCCCAGCAATAAGGCCGCAAACGGACGAGGGCAAGGCGGAGGGGCGGCTCCAGGCGGTCGACAACCAGGACCATCGTTGACGAACCGGATGGATGCGCGAATAATCGGAGCAAACCATATTGAACCACACAGGTTACACGCCATGACCGCGTTCACCGTCCGCCTCGATGACGAGAAGACTCGCAAGCTGGACCAGTTGGCGATCAAGCTCGATCGGTCGCGGTCCTACCTGGCCGCCCAGGCCATAGACGACTTTCTCGCCCGCGAGGAATGGCAGATCGCCGAGATCGAAGCCGGTTTGGCGGAAGCCGATCAGGGCGAGTTTGCGACAGCCGACGACCTGTCCCGTATTGTCGCCAAATACGTGGCATCCGGCAGCAAGACATGAGCCGCGAGATCCGTTGGACGAAGCGAGCGGTTCGGCGCCTCGACCAGATTGGAGCGCACATTGCGGCGGATGATCCCACTGCCGCGGCTCGCGTGATCGCTCGGATCATCGCCGGGGTGGAACGTCTGGCAGACCATCCAGCCATCGGCCGGGTGGGACGCATCAGAGAGACGCGCGAACTGGTCTTTGCCGATATCCCCTATATCGTTCCCTATCGAGTCCAGACGTCGGCAATCGAAGTCCTGACGGTGATGCACACGGCGCGAAAATGGCCGGAGAACTTGTAAGCCCCCCGCCCTGTCCCCAAACGCCTTGAGGTGCGCGCCGATAGACGAGACCCCCACTCGCCGCCGCGCAGAGGTCGAAAGAAGACAACAGTTCTCAGACGGGAAGACGGCACCCCGGATGAAGATGGAAACACGGGGCTCAATCGCCAACTCCCAAGGACTGATCCTTGAGGGATACGCATGCGATTTCAGGAGAAATCTTCCGTAATTCGAATTATTCCAAATCTACATTTGTGGACAGACCCAGCCACCAAGTTAAAACGTATCTAAAGACGCGCTTTCGCGTTGACTGGCTTTCCTTGCGCCTTTTAAGTGGAGTTATTAACTCATATTAACCGCACATCCGCAGGCGGATGTCCGGCACTTGAAGGGGGGCTCCGTGCTTCGAGCCATAGCAAATCACCCGTCCCGGTCGGCCACCGCCGCCCGTGGCGCCGCCATCCTGTTCACCGGGTCGAGCCTCGCCGTCATCGCCATGCTCGCGGCGGCGCCGGCCCTCGCCCAATCCGCCGGCAGCCCGTCGTCCGCCGATCTCGAACCGATCGTCGTCGAGACCGGAACGGGCGACAACCCGGCGACGTCGATCGTCTCGACCACGTCGCAGAGCGCCACCAAGAGCGACACGCCGATCCTCAGGAGCTCCAATTCGGTATCCATCGTCACCGAGAAGGAGATCGAGACGCGCGGCGCCCAGTCGGTGCAGGCGGCCGTCTCCTATACGTCGGGCGTGTCGGTCGACGAGTTCGGCTCCGACGACCGCTACGACTACTTCCGCATCCGTGGTTTCGACCAGACCTCGCTCGGCACCTATCGCGACGGCCTGCCGGCGCGCATTCCGGCCTGGTTCACCGCCGCGCGGCTCGATCCTTACGGGCTCGAGAGGGTCGAGGTGCTGAAGGGCTCGACCTCGACGCTGTTCGGCCTCAACGGCCCCGGCGGCCTGATCAACGCCGTGACCAAGAAGCCGACCGCGACGCCGTTCGGCGAGGTCTACGCGACGTTCGGCACCGACAACCACTTCGAGACCGGCTTCGACATCGGCGGCGCCCTGTCGCCCGACAGCCCCTGGGCCTACCGCATCACCATGAAGGGCCAGAAGTCCGACGGAGTAGGCTACGACTATTCCAGTGACGATCGCCTCTACATCGCGCCGGCACTGACCTACAGCCCCGACGCCAACACCAGCCTGACGCTCCTCACCAACTACTCCAAGCGCAACGGCTCGCCGGCCCGCGGCCTTCCCCATGGCGTTCCCGGCCTCGACACCAACACCTTCCTGGGCGAGCCCGACTTCAACACGTTCGACACCAACCAGGCCGACGCCGGCTACGAGTTCATGCACCGGTTCGACAACGGCCTGACCTTCCGGCAGAACGCCCGCTATTCGCATGTCGGCCTGGACTACAAGGAGGTCTACGGCGCCTCGGCCGATCCCACCGCCGACCGCACCTCCTTCGGCGTCGACGGCACCTCCAACCGCTTCGCCATCGACAACCAGCTGCAATACGATCACCGCATCGGCAGCGCCGAGAACAAGCTTCTGGTCGGCGCCGACTTCACCTACGACAACACCAGGGAGACCATCGTCTACGGCACGGCCGGCCCGCTCGACATCTACAACCCCATCTATTGCGGCCTCGCCTGCATCACCACCGGTCCCTACGTGAACTGGCACGTCAAGCAGAGCGCCCTCGGCCTCTATGCGCAGGACGAGCTGACGCTGTTCGACCGGCTGACGCTGACCGGCGGCCTCCGCTACGACCATGTCGACAGCACCGCCGACTACGTCGACAGCGGCACCAGCGACCACGGCACGGAAAACGCCCTGACCAAGCGGCTCGGCGCCAGCTACCTCCTGACTCCGGGGCTGTCGGCCTATGCCAACTATTCGGAATCCTTCCAGCCGCTGGTGGCGCCCACCGCCAACGGGTACGCCGTCGGCGGATCGCTGAAGGCCCAGGAAGGCACGCAATACGAGATCGGCCTGAAGTTCAAGCCGGAGGACTTCAAGGGCCTGTTCACGCTGGCCTTCTTCGATCTCACCCAGACCAACGTTCCCTCGTGGAACGACACCCACACCGTGCAGCGGCAGATCGGCGAGGTGCGGGTGCGCGGCGTCGAGCTGGAAGGCAAGTTCGAGGTCTTCGACCGCCTCAACGCCACGCTCGCCTATTCCTATTGGGATGGCGAGATCACCCGCGACGGCGACGGCAGCCTCGTCGGCAACACGCCCGAGCGGGTGCCAAGCCATCTCGCCTCCGTGTGGCTCGACTACACCATCCCCGGCAGCGGCAACTTCGGCGACCTGACGCTGGGCGCCGGCGCCCGCTACGTCGGCTCGACCTGGGGCGACACGGCCAACACGCTGAAGGTTCCCTCCCGCGTCGTCTTCGATGCCATGGCCGCCTACAAGATGACCGACAACGTCACCCTTCAGGTCAACGCCACCAACATCTTCAACGAGAAATACGTGGCCACCTCCTACTACGGCACCGACTTCTACGGCGACGGCCGCGCCGTGTTCGGCACCCTGAAATACAGCTGGTAATGACCGAGGAGCTGGACGATCTGCTGGCCCGCGCCGAACCGGCGCTGGCCGGCTATCTCACGGGCAAGCTGCGCCTCGTCGTCCCACCGGGCGGCGAGGCGGTCGCCTGTCGCGACCTCTTCACTGCCGCTGGCCTCGACGGCGCGCTCGCTCCGCTTCTGGCCCGCTACCCCGACAGCGACCGGCGCGCCGTGGCGTCGCTGTGGTCGCTCTACTATTTCTCGACCCTCGCCATCGCCCCGATCGTCCTGTGGCGGCGGCTCGGCCTGATGCTGCCGCTGACGCTCGACGACATCGGGATGATCGCCGCGCCCGACACGGGATTGCCGGAGGCCTTCGTGCTGCCCGGCACCGGCACGGTCGTGCCCGGTCTCCGGGCCAGTGAGGCCCTCCGGCCGATGATCGAGGACCACCTCCGCCCGGCCATCGCCTTCATGAGCGGTCACTGCCGCCTGTCGCCGCGCCTTCTCTGGTGCAACGCCGCCGGCTACATCGACTGGATCGCCCGCGCGCTCGACCCCGACAGCGACGACGCCGAGGGCCTTGAGCTGTTCGCCAAATACCCGCTCACCGACGGCACGGACAATCCGCTGCACGGGTCGATCAAACGCATGCCGGTCGCCGATGGCTCCGTGCAATCGCAGCGCAAGATCTGCTGCCTGCGCTACATGCTGCCGGGCATCGGCGGCTGCGGGGAAACCTGCCCGCTGCCGCAGGGACGGGCCTAAAGCGTTCCGGTGAAAATCACCGGACGCTCTATCCTTTTGTAAAGACGCAATCTCGACCCCAAAACCGGTTCCCACTTTTGCTGAGATTGCTTCATCCTTTTGTTAAGACGCAATCTCGACCGCAAAACCGGTTCCCACTTTTGCTGAGATTGCTTCGGTTCATCCGCGCCGGATCAACGCCAGCAACAGCGGCGTGCCGATCAGCGCCGCCACCAGGCCGGCCGGCATCTCGTAGGGGAAGGCGAGGTTGCGGCCGGCCCAGTCGGCCAGCACCAGAATGCCGGCTCCCGCCAGCGCCCCGCCGACGATCTGCGAACCGGCCCGCTTCAGCCCCAACTCGCGGGCGATATGCGGCCCCATCAACCCGGCAAAGCTGAGGGGACCGGCGGCCAGCGTCGCCGCGCCGGAGAGGATGCCGGCCACCAGGAACAGCAGGAAGCGGGCGCGGCCGAGATCGATGCCGACGCCGGACGCCGTCTCGGTTCCGAGCGGCAGGATGTCGAGCCAGCGCCGCATGGCGAGAGCGGCGACGGCCAGGACGAGGCCGCTGCCGAGCACCGTCAGCGACAAGGGCAGATCGGCCGAATAGGTCGAGCCGCTCATCCAGCGCAACAGGATCATCGCCCGGGGATCGCCGTTGACGGCGATGACGCCGCAGATCGCGTCGACCAGCGCGCTCAGCGCCACGCCGGCCATCAGCAGGCGCTCCGGCTCGAAGCGCTTTCCGAAGCCCAGCGTGAAAATGGCGGCCAGCACGGCGAGCGAGCCCAGCGAGGCCGCCAGAAGCTGGAGCGGAAGCGTCGGCACGGCGGCGACGAACAGCAGCACGGTGACGCCGACGGTCGCCCCGGCGCTGATGCCCAGCACTTCCGGACTGGCGAGTTCGTTGCCGGTCAGCCGTTGCAGGATGACGCCGGCCACCGCCAGCATGGCCCCGGCCGCCAGCGCGGCGACGACGCGCGGCAGGCGCAGCGCCAGGATATCGTCGATGACCTCAAGCGGCGGCAGGCTCCACCCGCCGGTGAGCGGCGCCCGGCCGACGAACAGGGCCAGGGCCAGCAGCGCGGCGAACCCGAGCGACAGCACGACCCAGCGCGCCCTGCCCCACCGCTCGGCGCGTGCCGCCAGCATCTGCGGGCGGGCGGCCGGCAGCGGCCGGTGGCGCGCCTTCAGCCCGCCGAGCAGCGCCAGAAGAAGCGGCGCGCCGATGACGGCGGTGACGGCGCCGGTCGGCACGAAGTCCTTCATGCCGCCGGCCATCCACTGCACCAGCCCGTCGGTGGCCGAGAGCAGGCCGGCGCCGAACATGCCCGACCAGAGCAGGATCGCCGCCGGCCGGCGCGCGCCGGTGAGGCGGGCGATGGCCGGCGCGACGAGGCCGATGAAGCCGATCACGCCCACCGTGCTGGTCACCAGCGCCGCCAGCACCACGGCGATGGCGACGGCCATGAAGCGCAGGCGCGGCACGCGGGCGCCAAGCGACGCCGCCGTCGCGTCGCCCGCCTCGAGCAGCGCCAGCGGCCGGAGCATCAGCCCGGCGAGCACGGCGGCGACCAAGAGCTTGGGGGCGAGCGACAGCACCGGCTGCCAGCTCTGCTGCGACAGTGAGCCGGCGCCCCAGATGAACAGGCCGGCGAGATAGCGGTCGTTCATCAGGATCAGGATGGCGGCCAGCGCGCCGCACCACAGCGACACGATGAGGCCGGCGAGGATCAGCACGAAGGGCGAGAAGTCGCGCCGCGCGCCGAGGCGCAGCACGACGGCCGCCGCGATGCCGCTGCCGACAAGCGCCACGACGTCGCGCCCGAGCCCCATCAGGGCGGGCGCGAACAGCATGGCGACGACCAGCGCCAGATTGGCGCCCGCCGACACGCCGAGCGTGGCGGGCGAAGCCAGCGGGTTTTTCAGGACGAACTGGAACAGCGCGCCCGACAGCCCCAGCGCGGCCCCGGCGAGCAGCGCCACCGCCAGCCTGGGCAGGGCCGAGTTCACCAGCAGAAGACCGCTGACCGGCGACTGCCCGGAAGCGGCGACAAGCGGCGCCATCGTGAGCCAGGCGAGCCAGCCGGCCAGCGCCAGCAGAAGGGCGGCGAAGGGCGCCGGATGCCTGAGCCGGAACGGAGAGAGAGGAACCGAAACGCTCATGTCACCCGCCTCGCATAGTCTGCCATCTGGCCGGCAAAGCGCATCGCCTCGTTGATCATGCCGAACATCAGCGTGATGGGCAGCACGGCGAAGCGGCGCTCGCGCACGAAGTTGAGGCTCGACCAGATGGGGCTGTCGCTCAGCGTCGGCAGCACCTCGCGCGGCAGGGGTTCGAGCGCGATCAGATGCGCGTCGGGCGCGTCGATCTCGGTCAACCGTTCGATGCCGATGGTGTCGAAGCCCCAGTATTGCCCACCCTGGGGCCAGGCGTTGCGCATGCCGATGCGGCCGAGCGTATCGTCGAACAGGCCCGGCGCCGTGTAGATGCGGGCGTGCCGCGCATCGAGAAAGCTGATCACCGCCACCGGCGGCGCGCCGGCCGCCCGCACCGCCGAGCGGCACGTATCGAAATGCCGCTCGGCGCGGTCGAGAAAGGCTTCGGCCTCGGCGCGTCGACCGAGATGGTCGCCGAGACGGCGCGTCGCCGCCGCGGCCTTCGGAAGCACCGGCCCACCGCTGGCGTCATAGACGGAAAGCCTGAGAACGGGCGCGATCGTCTCCAGCATCGGCTTGAGACCGTCGAGATAGGGCGTCGACAAGATCAGCGTCGGCGACAGGGCGGTCAGCGCCTCCCGGTTGACCATCAGCGCATCGCCGACGTCGGCGATCCCAGGCGGCAGCGGCGGCTCGACCACCCATTTGCCCCAGTCGGCGACGCCGGCGATGCCGACCGGCGTCAGGCCCAGCGACAGAAGCGTGGAGGAGAGGCCGTAGTCGAGGCTGACGATCCTCTGTTCCCCGGCGCCGGCGCGGGCGGGCATCCAGAGGCTTGCACCGGCCGCCGCCAGCAGGCTCCGTCGTGAAAGGGATCGCATATCCAGCCTCATCAACCGACGTAAGCGAGCGGCATGTCGAGCTCGGGGTGGCGGGTGATGCCCATGTTCACGCCGTAGATCTCCTTGAGCAGCGCCCTGTCCATGATGGTGTCCGACGCGGCGTCGATCAGCAGCCGGCCGCCCTTCAGCGCCAGGATGCGGTCGCAGAAGCGGGCGGCCATGTTGACGTCGTGCAGCACCACGATCACCCCGAGGCCGCCGTCGTGGGCGAGCGCCCGGACCAGCGTCAGCACCTCCACCTGATGGGCGATGTCGAGCGCCGACGTCGGCTCGTCGAGCAGCAGGAAGCGGCTGTTCTGCGCCACCAGCATGGCCAGCCAGACCCGCTGGCGCTCGCCGCCCGACATGGTGGCGACGATCCGCCCTGCGAGGCCGTCGACGTGGGTCCGCGCCATGGCCTCCTCGACCGCCCGGGCGTCCTCCGCGCTGAACCGGCCGAGGGCGCCGTGCCAGGGGTAGCGGCCGCAGGCGACCAGCTCGCGCACCGTCATCTGGCCGGTGTCGCCGCCGTGCTGCGGCAGGTAGGCGACCTCCTTGGCGAAGGCGCGCGGATCGATGGCGGCGATCGGCTTGCCGCCATAGGTCACCGATCCCCCGGACGGGGAGATCTGGCGGGCCAGCACCTTGACCAGCGTCGACTTGCCCGAGCCGTTGTGGCCGATCAGGCCGATCATCTCGCCCGGTGCGAAGGCGGCGGAGATATCCTGAAGAAGTGGGGTGCCCGCGATGGCGACGTCGAGGTTGGAGACGGAGAACACGCGCTTATCCCTTGACCATCGGTCGGCAACGCGCCGACCGCGGCCCGGCGAGGCGGGCCACTCCCTCGCCAATCTCAAAGTTGATAAGTTGAGTCAAGTTTATTCGCCGTGCGGCGCAAACATCAGAATGATCCTAAATTTGCAGCTGCGCCGCCGGCGGCGGCGATACGAGATGCGGGAGGATTTGAGCCGGTCGGAGGCGGGCCCGACGCCCGCCACGGGTATGCGCGGCCTCCCCGGAAGATTGCCAACGACCGACAGGCGGCTTGCTTGATGCGGGCCTTGTCAGGCCGAGGTGGCGAGCCCGGCAGCTTCACGGATGGCCGATGCGATCTCGTCCTCGTCGCGTCCTCCGTTGATGGCGATGCGCCCGCCGAAGACGAGGTGAGGAACCGACCGGACACCGGCCGCCATAGCCTTGGCCGCCTCTTGCTCGACACGCCTGTGTTGCTCGGGGTCGAGCGCGATCGCACGAGCTTCCTGGCGTTCGAACCCATGGGCCACGGCAATGTCGGCGAGGACATCGGCGTCCGAGATGGTCTTGGCTTCCAGGAAATGCGCATGGGTGATCGCGACGGCGAGCCGATGCTGCGTACCTCGTGCCCGCGCCGTAAGGACCAACCCGTGCGCGGCCTGCGTCCTGTAGGTCCACGGTTGGCGGCTCAGGTCAAGATCGAGGCCGGACGCGCGCGCCTCCGCCTCCGGCCGGGCGAACGACGCCTTCGGATCGGTCACGCCATAGCGCGAGCGGAGAAGATCGGGAATGTAGAGGCCCTCCACCGGCGCATCGGGAAGCAGAAGGACCGGATGTTGACGGATATCCACCTCCAGCTCGGGAAAGCGTTCCGCCAGGACCTTGTCGAGACGGTGATGGCCGATGATGCACCAGGGACAGGTGATCTCGGTGTAAAGATCGATTTGCAGCATTGTGTGCCCCTTCCGGTCGTCGAGCGTGCGGCTCCGGGGGTGTTCCGGGCGCACGCTCATCGGAGTTGGGTTCAGGATTGCGGCGGTGCGGGCAGGATCACTTCGGCCCGGTCGCGATTGACGACGAGGGTCCGGATCTCCTCCGCAACGGTGTCGGGATCGATCACCGCAAGCCTCGGATCGAGTGGCGCACCGCCGGCAGTCGCAACGCGCATTCCGGCCGAGCGGTCGATCATCGCGCCGATGCTCACCGACCCCGCGAACACGCCCTTTGCGGCCACCTCGGCATTCAGCGTGAGGATGTAGTTGCGCGCCGCCGTCATCGCGGGGCCGATGCCACTGAGGCCGGGCACGATGGTCACGGCCGTGAGACCCGTGACGAGGACGATCGCGCCATCACCTCGGGCCAGCATGCCCGGCAGCAGGGCATGCGACAGCTCGATCGGCGCATAGGTGTAGATCGGCGTCATCGACTTGAGCGTGGCGCTGTCGAGGTTCACCGCCGAAACGAAACCGAGATTGGAGGGCACCGGCGAGTAGACCGCGACGTCGATCGTGCCGAAGCGCGCCTCGATCGAGCGAACGAGCGCGGGGATGGCCGCCAGATCCGTGAGATCCGCAGGGAACGCGGCCGCTTCGATTCCCTCTCCGGCCAGTTCGGCGGCTCGTTTCTCCAGCGGCTCGGCAGAGCGCGCAACGAGGGCGACGCGGTAGCCTTCGCGACCGAAACGCCGTGCAAGTGAAGCTCCAAGTCCGGTGCCCGCACCGAATATCGCGATCGTTTTCCTGGTGGTCATGAGAGATCCTTTTCGCTGCCATCTGCTTGCGCTCACAGCCTGAGGAGGTCGCCGGCTCGCTTGCAGGCGGCCTTTACTCCGGCGTGAGCTGGGTAGTAACTTCTTGTTACCGACACTATTAAGGTGACCACCAGCTCCCTCGCAAGAAGGCACTCCCATGACACTTAGTGACATCGATTTTCCTACCCCCGGCGAAGGCGACGATTGCCGGATGGTTCGGGAGATCCTCGATCTCGTCGGCGACAAGTGGACCCTGTACATCATCGCGACGCTCAGAAGCGGGCCGGTCCGGTTCAATGAGCTGCGGCGCCAGATCGACGGCATTTCACAGCGGATGCTGACGATCAACCTGCGGGGGCTGGAACGTGACGGGTTGGTGAAGCGAACACTGTTTCCCACCATTCCGCCCCGCGTCGACTATGAGTTGACGGAGCTCGGACGGACGCTTCTGGCGCCGGTGATGGCTCTGGTGACCTGGGCGAACAGCAATCAGGAAAACATCCGGGGCGCTCGTGCCCGGTTTGATGCAAACTGAGGGGTGGGGGAAGCTCAAGCCAATATCCGGCGCCCCACGCGAGTGACCGCATCGCGCGACGAAATCACCCAGCCGGCACGGGTGATCAACAGTCCACCAGGAAGACCTCAGATCCCCTCTCGGAACACCCTGAGCTGCGCCTCGAACGCCCGCTGGTAGGCGGGGCGGGCCTGGCCGCGCGCCACGTAGGCCGCGAGACTCGGGAACTCGTCGAGGATGGGTGGTCCGAGGCGCATCAGCACCGACACCATCAGGAGGTCGCCGGCACTGAAGGCGCCGTCGAGCCAGTCGTCGTCGCCGAGCCGGACCGAGAGCTGCGTGAGGCGAACTCGGATGCGGTCCTCGGTGAGGCGCAGGCGCGCCTCGCCCCAGGTCTCGCCGCGTTCGGCGAGAGCCGTCGTCTCCCGGTCGAGGATGGGCGGCTCCACCGTGTTGAGCGCCGCGAACATCCAGGCGACCGCCCGCGCCCGCCCGTCCGGCTCCCCGGGCAACAGGCCCGGGTGACGCTCGGCGATGTGGAGGACGATCGCCCCCGTCTCGAACAGGGCAAGGTCGCCCTCCTCAAAGGTCGGGATCTGGCCGAAGGGGTGCAGCCCGAGATGGGCCGCCTCCTTCATGGCCGCGAAGGACACGAGCCTGACCTCATAGGGCTGGCCCGTCTCCTCCAGCGCCCAGCGCACGCGCATGTCGCGCGCCAGTCCGCGGCCGCCGTCGGGCGACCGCGCGAAGGCGGTGATGGTCGGGATCATCCGTCCTCCTCAGGCTGCGGCCGCCGCCCGCTCCAGCGTGGCGATGTCGATCTTCCGCATCGTCATCATGGCGTCGAAGACGCGCTTGGCCTTGGCGGCGTCCGGGCCGGCGGTCAGGTCGAGCAGCACCCTCGGCGTGATCTGCCAGGAAAAGCCCCAGCGGTCCTTGCACCAGCCGCATTCGCTCTCGGCGCCGCCGCCGTTGACGATGGCATTCCAGTAGCGGTCCGTCTCCGCCTGGTCCTCGGTGACCACCATGAAGCTCACCGCCTCGTCCGGCGTGAACACCGGGCCGCCGTTGAGGCCGACGAACTTCCGCCCGAGCACGGTGAACTCCACGGTCAGCTCGGTTTTCTCCTTGCCGCCGGGGTAGTCGCCGGGGGCGGCCATGGCGCGGCCGACATGGCTGTCGGGAAAGGTCGCGGCGTAGAACTCCGCCGCCTTGCGGGCCTCGCCATGGTCGAACCAAAGGCACGTCACGAGATCGGTCATGATGGGTCCTCCTCTCGACCGCCCATCGCGGGCGGCGCTTTCATCGCTCTGCCGTCAGTCGATGATGATGTCCCGCCCCTCCGCCTTGAGGCGCGCGAGGCCGTCGCGCATCTGCTGCAGCCGTTCGGCCGAGTGCCCCTCCCACTCGGTCACTTCGCCGACGATCCGAAGCGGCTCGCGCGAGCGGTAGGACCTGGTCGGGTTGCCGGGAAACTTCTTGTCGGTCAGGTTGGGATCGTCGATGAAGTCGCCCGTGGGCTCGACGATGTAGATCCGCTGCGGCCCGTCGCCGACCGCCAGCTCGGCGCCCCAGATGGCGGCCTCCAGGGTCTGGGCGAAGTAGACCCAGGACAGCGGCTTCCCCGTGCCGTGGTTCGACCCGAACCCGACGCTGATGAAATCGCCGACGTTCAACTGGGCGCGCGTTCCATGATAAAACGGGTCGGACGTCGTCTTGTCAGTCGTCGTCTTGTCAGTCACTGGCATCTCCTTTTGCGGGATGGATGGAAGCAAGCGAGGCAAGCCACTCGCTTCGCGTCATCTCGTATTGAACGTCGCCGTGTTCCGAGCCCGGAATGGGGTCGGGGAAGTCGATGAAGTCCGTCCGGACGTGCCTCATGCCGATCTTCTCCATCACCCGGCGCGAGCCGAGGTTGACCGCCATGGTGGACGCCACGATCCGCTCGTAGCCGCCGTGTTCGAACCCCCAGGCGACGAGCGCGCGCGCCCCTTCCGAGGCGAGACCCATCCCCCAGTCCGACCGGCGCAGGCGATAGCCGAGTTCGGCCAGCGTCTCGTCCTCCGGAAAAAGACAGAACCAGCCGACGAACGCATCGCCGGCCGTCCGGCGGGCCGTCCAGACGTAGGGCTCGGTCCCCCTGGGCATCAGAAACGCCGCCGCCTCCGGATCGGTTGCAGCGTGATCGACGGCGCCGCCATTCAGGAAGCGCATCACCTCCGGATCGAGTTCGAGGCCGATGAAGTCCGCGGCGTCGTCGGGGCGGCAGGGCGACAGCGTCATGCGCGCCGTCCGCAACACGGCCGCCGTTGGCCTCACGGCGCGAACTCGCAGTCGAACCAGATGCGGTGCGTGCCGTCGGGATCGATGGCGATGCCGCCGCTGCCGGTCATGCCCCTGAGGTCGCCGGTGCCGCTGCCCTCGACGATGGCGAAGAACTCGTTCGCCCTGTCGCGCCCCTTGGTGGAGGCCGAGTGCAGGAAGTTCACGCTGCCGGCCCGGCCAGCGACGCTGCCCTCGAAGCTTTCCATGGCGACATAGGAACCGATGCCGAGGGCGGGATCGAAGGCCGAGGTGAACAGCGTGGCCGACTGGCCACGAATGTCGCCCGCGTAGGACTTGGTCATGGTGGAGACGCCCACCGGCAGCGCCGTCGAGATGGGGGGAGCGGCGATGAGGGACGTCGGTTTGAAATCGCTCGTCGTGAATGATCCGTGGACTATCAACGGCGCCTCCATGTTGCTGACAGACCGAATAACCTCTTAAACGGTTATGACGGGTTCCGGCAAGATACATTCAAGAATCTTCATGAGATAACCGGGAAACGTCAGCCCCTGTCAGGAGACTTCCCCGGCCAGGGATCGGCCCAGGCGGGAAGCGTCATCAGCCGGTCGAGCCAGCCCGTCACGTTGGCATAGTCTTCGAGCGGCATGGCCGAGATCCGCCAGTAGCTTGCCATCGACGCCAGCTGGAAGTCGGCAATCGTCAACCGGTCGCAGGCGGCATAGGCATGCTCCCGGAGATGCCCGTCGAGAACGGCGGCATATCGCCTGACCGCCTCCGCCTTGCCCTTCAAGGCATCGGCGTCTGGCGGGCCGACGCCGAAGGTCGCCTTCACCACGTGTTCGAAATAATAGGGCGCCACGGCCGGCGACCAGTGGCTGTCGCACCAGGACAGCCAGCGCAACACCTCCACCTGCTCGGCCGGCGCGTGGGCCGGCCACATGTCGGAGCCGGCGCGGATGCAAAGATGCGCCATGATCGCGCTGGCCTCCCACAGCACGTAGTCTCCGTCGACAAGCGTCGGCGCCTTCCGATTGGGATTGAGGCTGGCGTAGTCCGGCGCGGCAAGTTCGCCCGCAATCAGGTTCTTCTCGACGCAGTCGACGTCGAGGCCGAGGTGCTTGATCAGCGCCAGCACGCGCCGGGGAGCCTGGGCCTTGATCCAGTAGAGCCGCATCGTCGTGTCCTCCCGTTCATCGGTCAAACCATCGGCGCCGGCGATGTGTTCCGGAGCGATCATCGAGAGTGAAGCGGCCATGAGCGCCGTGAACGGCCCGGCCGTGTCAGGCGTTCGCCGAGCTCCGCGCCGGCTGGCCGGCCGGCACCCGGCCGAACAGCAGCTCGATGTAGCGCCGCAAATGGTCGACGCTGTCCTTGGCCACCTCCGCCCCACCCTTGGCCTTGGCCAGGATGAAGGCGCCTTGCAGGACCGCCTGCGTATGGAGGGCCAGCGACTGGGCCGTCCATCCGGTCGCCACCATGCCCCGCTCGGCCATCGCCGCTTCGATGTCGGCGACCAGCGTCGCCGCGTGGCCGCTGATGCTGCGGTCGCAGGCGTCGCGGATCTCCGGCGCCGTCTCGTAGGTTTCCTGCACCATGGTACCGACGAGGCAGGTGAAGTCCGGCACCCCGCCGGCGATGAGGCTCTTGCGGAAGTCGACATAGGCGAGGACGCGGTCGAGCGGGTCGGCGTGCCGGTGATAGGCCGCCTCGGCAAACAGCGCCGACGTGGTCTCCGACCAGTGGTCCGCCGCGGCGACGCCGAGCGCATCCTTGCTCCTGAAGTGGTGGAAGAAGGCACCCTTGGTGACGCCGGCCGCCGCGCAGAGCTCGTCCACCGTCGAGGCCGAATAGCCCTTGTGGCGGATCACCGACAGCGCGGCGTCCAACAGCTTCGTCCGGGCATCCATCTTCGCAGCCAGCCTGAACATCGCCTCGCCTCCCTGGAACGAGACATACCAACTAGTCGGTATTGCGACAACCCTGCGAGTTTTCGCAAGGTGGCGCGACCGGAGGCGGCATTCCCGACGCACTCTTCGACGAGGCGCGCAGCCACTTCTCGGAGAAGGAACTATCCGACCTGACCTTCGCGATCATGGTCATCAACGCCTGGAACCGTGTCGCCATCGCCTTCAGGGCGGTGCCTGGCTCGGCCGACAAGCTCTATGGCCTCGACAAGGCGGGCCTCAGCTGACGCCGATCGCGCAACTCACAGCCGGGGCGCTATGGCACGCCCTTATCAGCGGTGAGAGGATCCAGGGACACTGGAACGCGGAGGTTCATGCCGGCTTGGCTTTTGGAGCATGATACTCGTGTTGCGCTCCATTCTGCCCGAGGTCCTCGCTTTCGCAAGGATTGTTCGTTTGTGCTGGGGTAGGTTGAAGGCGGCCTCTCCGGCTGGTTTGACGCCCCGGAGAGGCCGGTGGCAGGCGACCGGGCAAGGATCGGGCTT
>Ga0206117_100134_pt1 | contig 120782 bp, 112 predicted proteins | sample 3A5Ametagenome_FD_177997 | JGI IMG/M metagenome (GOLD analysis project Ga0206117, IMG submission 177997) | Enriched microbial communities from leaf-cutter ant dump, University of Wisconsin, Madison, United States - 3A5A | ecosystem: Environmental > Terrestrial > Nest > Insects nest > Nest dump...
TGGTGGTGCGCACCACGTTGTTGTACGGGTCCTGCTCGGTGAGCGACCAGCCGGAGGTCTGCGAGTGGGTGCGCAGCATCATGGACTTCGGGCTCTTGGGCTCGAACTGCTTCATGATGCGCCACCACAGCAGGCGCGCCGCCCGCATCTTGGCGATCTCGAGGTAGAAGTTCATGCCCACTGCCCAGAAGAAGGACAGGCGGCCGGCGAAGGTATCCACGTCCATGCCGCTGGCGATGCCGGTGCGCACGTACTCCAGTCCGTCGGCCAGGGTGAAGGCCAGCTCGATCGCCTGGTTCGCCCCGGCTTCCTGGATGTGGTAGCCGGAGATGGAGATGGAGTTGAACTTCGGCATGTGCTGCGCGGTGTAGCCGAAGATGTCGGCGATGATCTTCATCGACGGCGTGGGTGGGTAGATGTAGGTGTTGCGGACCATGAACTCCTTGAGGATGTCGTTCTGTATGGTCCCCGACAGCTTCTCCTTCGCCACGCCCTGCTCTTCGGCGGCGACGATGTAGCCGGCTAGGATGGGCAGCACCGCGCCGTTCATGGTCATGGACACCGAGATCTTGTCCAGCGGGATGCCGTCGAACAGGATCTTCATGTCCTCCACTGAGTCGATCGCCACACCGGCCTTGCCGACGTCGCCGGTAACGCGCGGATGGTCGGAGTCGTAGCCGCGGTGGGTGGCGAGGTCGAAAGCCACCGACACGCCCTGGCCGCCGGCGGCCAGCGCCTTGCGGTAGAAGGCGTTGGAGGCCTCGGCGGTGGAGAAGCCGGCGTACTGGCGTATGGTCCAGGGCTTCACCGCGTACATGGTGGGCTGCGGCCCGCGCAGGAAGGGCTCGAAGCCCGGCAGCGTGTCGGCATGCTGCAGGCCGGCGGTGTCGGCGGCGGTGTAGAGCGGCTTCACCGTCAGCCCTTCCGGCGTCACCCAGCTCAGCTTCTGCAGGTCCCCCTCCGGCGCCTGCTTGGCGGCCGCCTTGTTCCAGGCCTCGAGGTCCGGCTGCGGATAGGCGGGCGGGTTGGCGTTCGACATGGCAAAGCTCTCCGGTACTAGGGGCCGCTCCTGGACGGCCTCGCAGATTCGCATGGAGCACGGACAGCTTTCCGCGCTCGCTCGACAACCGCGCCATTGGCAGCCGCTCTGGATCAGGGCCGGCTGAAGACTCCATGGGCGGCGGGGTGGGGCGCGACGACAAGGCCGTCCGCGGAGCTTCCCGCAGACGGCCGCCGACGCCCCCGCACGGCGTAGTCCCTCTCATGTACCCCTGGCATTGACTGCCGCGAGGCCTCCCATGCTACGCCGCACAACGGAAACCACCTTGACTTCGGTTCGCCGCAGATAATACTGTATCCATAATTATGAATGCAACGTCAGGGTGAGATCGGGCACGGAAGCGGTTATCCTTGCGCCTCCCGTTTCGCCAGCCCTGCCGTTTTACGCCATGACCGCGTCCCGCATCGCACCGCTCGCGCTGTACCAGGAAGTCGCCGAACGACTGCGCCAGCGCATCTTCTCCCACGAACTGCCACCCGGCACCTGGGTAGACGAACAAGCCCTGGCCGAGCAGTACGGCATCTCCCGCACGCCGCTGCGCGAGGCGCTGAAGGTATTGGCTTCCGAAGGGCTGGTGACGCTGAAGCCGCGCCGGGGCTGTTATGTGACGGAGATTTCGGACCGCGATCTGGACGAAGTCTTCACCATCATGGCGCTGCTGGAAGGCGAATGCGCCCGCAACTCCGCCGACCGCGCCAGCGCGGCCGAGCTGGAAGAGCTGCAGGGCATACACCGGGATCTGGAGCACGCCGCCGAGGCGCAGGACATAGACCGCTTCTTCGAGGCCAACCAGGCCTTCCACCACCGCGTCCAGTCGCTGGCGGACAACCGCTGGCTGCTTCAGGTGATCGAGGATCTGCGCAAGGTCATCAAGCTCTCGCGCCACCACTCGCTGTTCTCGGAAGGCCGGCTGGAGCAGTCCCTGGCCGAGCACCGCAACATCCTGGACGCCCTGCTCGCCCGCGATGCGGATGCCGCCGAGGCGCGCATGCGCGAACACATCCGCAGCGGCCGCGCGGCACTGGCCCGCATCGCCGAAGCACGCAACCGCGCCGCCTGAAATCCTCTGGCCCTGAAGCGCCGAAACGCCTCAGGACGCCGAAGCGGAAGCCGCCCCCGCCGCGCCCTCTTCCCGCGTCACCAGCACCTGGTCGATACGGTAGTTGTCGATGTCCACCACCTCGAACTTGTAGCCGTGGTAGCGCACGAAGTCGGTGCGCTTGGGCACCTTGCGCAGCATGTACATCAGGAAGCCGGCGATGGTCTCGTAGTTCTGGAAGCCCTCGAACACTTCGATGTGCAGTGCCTGCATCACATCCTCGATGGGCGTCACACCGTCGATCAGCCAGGAATGGTCGTCGCGCTGCACGATCAGCTCTTCCTGGAAAGGGCTCACCAGGTCGCCCATCACCGTGTTCATCACGTCCTGCAGCGTCAGCAGGCCGACCACCAGTGCGTATTCATTGACCACCAGGCCGAAGCCTTCCTTGTCGTCGCGGAAGCGCTCCAGCGCCTCGAACAGCGTCAGCGTGTCCGGCAGCATCAGCACCTTGCGCACGATGGGCTGGGTGCGCAGCGACAGATCCTGCCCGGTGACGATGCGCGGCAGGATGTCCTTCACGTCCACATAGCCGATCACGCTGTCTATGGTGCTCTCGCACACCGGGAACTTGCCGTGCGGGTTCTCGGCGATCTTGCGCCGTATGCTCTCCTCCGACTCGCCGAGGGTGAGGTAGACGATGCTCTCGCGCGAGGTCATCGCCGACGGCACGATGCGCGAATCCAGCTCGAACACGTTGGTGATCAGGTGCTGCTCCTGCTTCAGCAGCACGCCGGCCTGGGCACCGGCATCCGCCATGGCGACGATGTCGTCGGCGGTGATGTCGTCCGGCCGCGCGTTGGGAACGCCGAGCAGGCGGAACAGCCAGTTGGCGAGGCCGTTGAACACCCACACCAGCGGCGCGAACACCCACATGCACAGCTGCATCGGCCGCACGATGGCCACCGCCACCCGCTCCGGCCGCACCATGGACAGGCGCTTGGGCATCAGGTCGGCGAAGAGCACGAACAGCGAGGTGACGAAGATGAAGGAGATGATGAAGCTGGCGGTGCCCAGCGCCGGGCCGTCGTACACCGACACCAGCGCCGCCTCGACGTAGGGCGACAGCGCCTGGTCGCCGACGATGCCGCCGAGGATGGCCACCGCGTTGAGGCCGATCTGCACCACGGTGAAAAAGTTGCCCGGGCTGTCCTGCAGTTGCAGGACCCGCGCGGCGCCGGCGTGGCCACCATCGGCCATCAGCCTCAGCTTGATCTTGCGCGATGCGGCCAGTGAGATTTCCGACAGCGAGAAGAAGGCGCTGACGGTGATGAGAAGCAGGATGAGCAGCAGATTATTCAACAAAGACACGGGGAGGACTCCTTGCGGGACCACCCGTTCCGGCATCCGGCCGGAGCGGCGGTACCCGCCTGGAGTCTATCACCGCGCCCTTCAGCCCGTCTGCGCCGACGCGCCCGTCATGTCCGCCGGCACCACCCAGCGAGCGTACTGCTCCTCGCTCACATAGCCGCTGGCGAGCGCCGCCTCGCGCAGGCTCAGGCCTTCGTGGTGCGCCTTCTTGGCGATCTCGGCGGCGCGGTCGTAGCCGATGTGGCGGTTGAGCGCGGTGACCAGCATCAGGTTGGCCTCCAGATGCTCCTGGATGCGCGCGTAGTCCGGTTCGATGCCGACCGCGCAATGCTCGCGGAAGGCAGCGCAAGCGTCGGCCAGCAGGGCGATGCTCTCCAGCACGTTGTGCGCCATCACCGGCTTGTAGACATTGAGCTGGAAGTTGCCCTGGGTGCCGGCGAAGGCCACGGTGGCGTCGTTGCCGAACACCTGGGCGCAGACCATGGTGAGCGCCTCGCACTGGGTGGGATTGACCTTGCCCGGCATGATGGACGAGCCCGGCTCGTTCTCCGGGATGCGCAGTTCGCCGATGCCGCAGCGCGGCCCGCTGGCGAGCCAGCGCACGTCGTTGGCCATCTTCATCAGCCCGCCGGCCAGGGTGCGCAGCGCCGCCGAGGTCTGCACCAGCGCGTCATGGGCGGACAGGGCGAAGAACTTGTCCGGCGCGCTGCGGAAAGGCAGGCCGGTGAGACGGGCGAGGATGGCGGCGGCGCTGTCGCCGAAGCGCGGATGGGCGTTCAGCCCGGTGCCCACCGCGGTGCCGCCGATGGCGAGGTCGTGCAGCCCCGGCAATGCCGCATGCACCGCGGCGAGGCCGAAGTCGATCTGCGCCACCCAGGCGCCGATCTCCTGCCCCAGCGTCACCGGCGTGGCGTCCTGCAGGTGGGTGCGGCCGGTCTTGACCACGTCATGGAAGGCAGCGGCGCGTTCGGCCAGGGTGTCGCGCAGTGCGGTCACCGCGGGGAAGAGGCGCTCGTGCAGCTCGCTCACCACCGCCAGATGCATCGCGGTCGGGAAGGTGTCGTTGGAGGACTGGCCGCGATTGACGTGGTCGTTGGGATGCACCGGCGACTTGCTGCCCAGTTCGCCGCCGGCCAGCTCGATGGCGCGGTTGGCGATCACCTCGTTGGCGTTCATGTTGGACTGGGTGCCGGAGCCGGTCTGGAACACCACCAGCGGGAAGTGATCGTCCAGCGCACCGGCGATCACCTCGTCCGCCGCACGCACGATCTGCGCGGCGATGGGCTCCGGCAGCTCACCCAGCTCGGCGTTGGCCTGGGCGGCGGCCTTCTTCAGCAGGCCGAAGGCGCGGATCATCGGCCGCTGCCAGCGGAAACGGCTGACGCCTATCGGGAAGTTGTGCACCGAGCGCTGCGTCTGCGCGCCCCAGTAACGGTCGGCGGCGACTTCCACCGGCCCCATGGAATCGGTTTCGATACGACTGCTGGCCATGCTGTTTCCTCTCTGTACGGGATGCGGGTCCCGGATTGGACGACAGTGCAGCGCGGGGATTCCCACCGGTCGCGGCGGCATGTGCCCGGCCGCGGGAGTCCGGCCGCCTCCCATCGCGGCGACAGACGCCGGCCGCAGCCCGCCCCCGCGCCATCGCGCGGAGTAGCGGGTCGGCTATCATACGCCGCCCATACGAATGCGTACGGAAGCCCTCCGGCCCGCCGTACGCCCCGACCAAACCCAGCGCGGACCCGAAAGATGAGCGGAAGCATCCTGACCGAAACCGTGGACGGCATCGCCACCGTCACCCTGTCCAACCCGGCCAAGCTCAACGCGGTGGATCTGGCCATGTGGCACGGCCTGCGCGCCAGCATGCAGACGCTGTCGGCCGAGCCGGGGCTGCGCTGCGTGATCCTGCGCGGTGCCGGCGACCAGGCCTTCGCCGCCGGCGGCGACATCGAGGAATTCCTCCGCGTGCGCGCCACGGTGGATGACGCCCTGCGCTACCACGAAGACGGCGTGGCCGCCGCGCTGGCCGCGGTGCGCGACTGCCCGCTGCCGACGGTGGCGGCGATCAGCGGCGCCTGCATCGGCGGCGGGCTGGAGATCGCCGGCTGCTGCGACCTGCGCATCGCCGGCGAATCTGCCCGCTTCGGCGCGCCGATCAACAAGCTGGGCTTCTCGATGTATCCAGGCGAAATGGCCGGCCTGCTGGCGCTGGTCGGCCCGGCGGTGGTGCTGGAGATCCTGCTGGAAGGCCGCATCCTGAATGCGGCGGAAGCACTGCAGAAAGGTCTCCTGACCCGGGTCGTCGGCGATGGAGCGGTGTTCGACGAAGCCCAGGCCAGCGCCCGCCGCATCGCCGCCGGCGCGCCCGGCGTCGCCCGCGCCCACAAGGCCTGGGCACGCCGGCTGCAGTCGGCTGAGCCGCTGAGCGAGGCGGAAAAGCGCGCCGCCTTCGATTTCCTGGACACAGAGGATTACCGCGAAGGCCTGGCCGCCTTCCTGGAGAAGCGCAAGCCGGTGTTCAGCGGGCGCTGAACGGCGATCGGCCCGGCAACCGAATCATCAACAAGAGATGCCGTTCACCCCGAGCGAAGTCGAAGGGCTCGGGGCTAACGGAGCCCCCTGCCTGGCTGCCAGATAGACAAAACAGCGAGGCGCATTGATCTGTGCAACGGGGGCCGCCCGCTCAAGCCGGCCGCCGCTCCCCTCCCGCCACCTCCAGCAGCGCGGCGACGTCCATGTGCCGCTCCACCGTATCCGCCAGGCGGTCCAGATCCGCCTCCCGCCGCGCCGCCAGATCGACCCGCTCCAGCGCCTCCGCCCCGGCCCAGCCCAGCAGCGCGTCCGGCTGGTCGAACAGGCCGTGCAGGTAGCTGCCCAGCACCTGGCCATCCGCCGACAGCGCGCCGTCGCTGCGGCCGTCGCCGAAATCCACCGCCGGCCGCGCCAGCGCCGGGCCACGGCTCACGCCCATGTGGATCTCGTAGCCGCTCACCGCCGGCGCACCCGGCAGGGCTAGCGTGCCAGCGACGTTGGCCAGCAGTTTCTCCCGCTCCAGCACCGTTTCCATATCCAGCAGGCCGAGGCCGGCCACCCGCGCCGGCCGGCCTTCCAGGCCCAGCGGATCGTCCAGCGCGGCACCCAGCATCTGGAAGCCGCCGCAGATGCCGATCAGCTTGCCGCCATAGCGCAGATGCCGGCGTATCGCCGCCTCCCAGCCTTGGGCGCGCAGCCAGGCGAGGTCGGACTGCACGCTCTTGGAACCCGGCAGCACGATGAGGTCGGCCGGCGGAATCGGCTGGCCCGGCCCCACCCACTGGAAATCCACCTGGGGATGCAGGCGCAGCGCGTCCAGGTCGGTGTGGTTGGACACCCGCGGATACACCGGCGCCACCACCCGCAGCGCCGCCCGCTCCGGCGCCACGCCGCCGCCGGCCACCGCATCCTCAGCATCGAGGAAGAGGCCGTGCAGATAGGGCAGCACGCCCAGCACCGGCCGCCCGGTCCGCGCCTCCAGCCAGTCCAGGCCGGACTGCAGCAGGCCGATGTCGCCGCGGAAACGGTTGATGACGAAACCCTTGACCCGCGCCTGCTCCGACGGCGACAGCAGCTCCAGCGTGCCGACCAGGTGGGCGAAAACACCACCACGGTCGATGTCCGCCACCAGGATCACCGGCACATCCGCCGCCTCGGCGAAACCCATGTTGGCGATGTCGCGGTCGCGCAGATTGATCTCCGCCGGGCTGCCGGCGCCCTCGATCAGCACGCAGTCGTAGGCCGCCTCCAGCCGCCGCCAGGAGGCCAGCACCGCCGCCATCGCGGTGGGCTTGTAGCGGTGGTAGTCGCGCGCCGAGAGATCGGCCACCGCCTTGCCGTGGATGATGACCTGGGCGCCGATGTCCGACGAGGGCTTGAGCAGCACCGGATTGAAGTCGGTATGCGCCGGCACGCCGGCGGCCAGCGCCTGCAGCGCCTGGGCGCGGCCGATCTCGCCGCCATCCATCGTCACCGCCGAGTTCAGCGCCATGTTCTGCGGCTTGAACGGCGCCACCCGCAGCCCGCGCCGGCGCAGCGCCCGTGCCAGCCCGGCCACCAGCGTGCTCTTGCCGGCGTCGGAAGTCGTGCCCTGCACCATCAGGGCCGCAGCCTTGGACATCGCGTAGAATCTCCTGCCTCGTCGAGGGGCGGGATTATCGCCCGTACGGGCCGCGCGGCGGCGCTCCGCACACGCAAGCTGGGTTCGGCACGGCGGAGCCATCTTGGGACGCCGCCAAGGCCCGCGCTATCCGGCCAGACCCGCCCTGTAATTCCGCCATCGCCGCTCGCCCCGACACCAGCCACAACGCCCCAGCCGCCGATGTCCGCCTTCGCCCTCCTCGTCATCAAGCTCGCCGCCGGCCTGCTGGCTGACCGCCTGTTCGGCGAGCCGCGGCGCTGGCATCCACTGGTGGGCTTCGGCAACTGGGCGAAGGCCATCGAAGGCCGGCTGCGGCGCCCGGGCGACAGCCATCGCCGCGAACTCGCGCTCGGCCTGCTCGCCTGGCTGGCCGCGGTCGCGCCCTGGGTGGGCCTGGCGCTGGTGCTGCGCGGCCTGCATCCGCAGGCGCACTGGGCGGTGGACATCCTGCTGCTCTATTTCGCCCTCGGCGGCCGCAGCCTGGCCGAGCATGCGGAAGCCATCGCCGCGCCACTGGCCGCCGGCGACCTGCCGCTGGCACGCGAGCGGGTGAGCTGGATCGTCAGCCGCGACACCCGCGCGCTGGACGAAGCCGGCGTTGCCCGCGCCGCCACCGAATCTGTGCTGGAAAACGGCAACGACGCGGTATTCGGCACCCTGTTCTGGTTCCTCATCGGCGGCGGCCCCGCGGCGCTGCTGTTCCGCCTCGCCAACACGCTGGACGCAATGTGGGGCTACCGCAACGCCCGCTACCTCGCCTTCGGCCGCGTCGCCGCCCGCGTCGACGATCTGCTCAACGCCCTGCCCGCCCGCCTCACCGCCCTCACCTACGCCCTGCTCGGCCGCACCCGCGCCGCGCTCGCCTGCTGGCGCAAGCAGGCGCCGGCCTGGGACAGCCCCAACGCCGGCCCGGTGATGGCCGCCGGCGCCGGTGCGCTGGGCGTCGCCCTGGGCGGCGCCGCGATCTACCACGGCCAGCTGGAACAACGCCCACCGCTGGGCGGCAGCCAGCCGCCAGACGCAGGCTCGATACGCGCGGCCGTCGCGCTGGTCCGCCGCGGCATCCTGCTGTGGCTGGGCCTTGCCGCCCTGCTCGCGGCAATCCTGGAGCAGGCCGGTGCTTGAACACGGCGGCCGCCTGCGCGCCGCGGCGCAGGCCCACAACATTCCGCTGGAGCACTGGCTGGACCTCTCCACCGGCATCAGCCCCTATGCCTACCCGGTGCCGCCGGTGCCGACCGCCGTCTGGCAGCGCCTGCCGGAAGAGGACGACGGCCTGGAAGCCGCCGCCCGCGACTATTACGGCGCCGAAGCGCTGCCGGTCGCCGGCTCCCAGGCCGCCATCCAGGCCCTGCCCGAGCTGCTGCCTGCCCAGCGGATCACGCTGGCCTTGCCCAGCTACGCGGAACACGCCGCCGCCTGGGAAGCACGCATCCAACACCGCTGCCCGGCGGGCGACGCCGAAGCCATGGCACGGGCGCTGGACGACACCGACCTGCTGCTGCTGGTCAGCCCCAACAACCCCACCGGCCATCGCCATCCGCGCGAACGCCTGCTGGAATGGCAGCGCCAGCTCGCCAGCCGCGGCGGCTGGCTGGTGGTGGATGAGGCTTTCATCGACTGCACAGCGGAAGACAGTCTGGCCGCAACGGTGGAACAAGCCGGCAACCTGGTGGTGTTGCGCTCGCTGGGCAAGTTCTTCGGCCTCGCCGGCGCCCGCGTCGGCTTCGTGTTTGCGCCCGCCGCGCTGCGCGCAGCGCTGGCGGAGAAGCTGGGGCCGTGGGCCGTCAGCGGCCCGGCCCGCCATGCCGCGCAGGCTGCCTTGAACGACCGCGACTGGCAGCAGGCCCAGCACCTACGCCTCGCCAACGCGGCCTCCGCGCTGAACGAAATCCTGCGCGCCGCCGGCCTGCCAGGCGGAAACGGCTGCCCGCTGTTCCGCTGGGTGCCGCACCCCCGCGCCGCCGAACTCCAGCACGCCCTCGCCCGCCGCGGCATCCTGGTGCGCCGCTTCGACCATCCGGCTGGCCTGCGCTTCGGGCTGCCGGGCGATGCCACCGCCCTCAGCCGGCTGACCGAGGCACTACAAGAACTCCGCCCCCTGATCGAGAGCCCCAAGTGAGCACCTCCTTACGCCCCCGCGCCGCCCTCGCCCTGCTTGCGCTGAGCGCCGGCCTGACCACGACCACCGCCCGCGCCGAGATCGTCGTCACCGACGACGCCGGCCGCCAGCTGCGCCTCGCCGCTCCGGCCAAGCGCATCGTCAGCCTCGCCCCGCATGTCACCGAACTGTTGTACGCCGCCGGCGCCGGCGACAAGGTGGTAGGCGCGGTGAGCTACAGCGACTACCCGGAGGCGGCGACCAAGCTGCCGCGGGTCGGCGGCTACAACAACGTCGACCTGGAAGCGGTGGCGGCGCTGAAGCCGGACCTGGTCGTCGCCTGGAAGACCGGCAATCGCAACGGCAACCTGGACAGGCTCGCCGCGCTGGGCATCCCGGTCTACGTGAATGAACCGCGGGAACTGGAGGATGTGGCGACCAGCCTGGAAACCCTGGGCCGCCTGGCCGGCACCCAGCTCAGCGCTTTCCATGCCGCCACCGCCTTCCGCGAACGCCAGAAGACGCTGCAGCAGCGCTATGGCAAGCGGCCGGTGGTGCGCACCTTCTACCAGATCTGGAACCAGCCGCTGATGACAGTGAATGGCGAGCACCTGATCTCCAAGGTGATCGCGCTGTGCGGCGGTGAGAACGTGTTCGCCGGGTTGCCACAGCTGGCGCCCAACATAGGCACCGAGGCGGTGCTGGCGGCCGATCCGGAAGCCATCGTCGCCAGCGGCATGGGCGAGGCGCGGCCGGAATGGCTGGATCAGTGGAAGAACTGGGACAAGCTGACGGCCACTCAGCGGGGCAATCTCTTCTTCATCCCGCCGGACCTGATACAGCGGCACACGCCGCGCATCCTGGATGGCGCCTCGCGCCTGTGCGCCCAGCTGGAAGAGGCGCGCTCCAGGCGCTAGCCGGAAACAGCGCGGCGATCAGGCCTCGCTGTCGTCGCGCGCGGCGCGGCTCCTGCGCTCGCCGCGCAGCATGCGGCGCATGTCCTGCCACCAGGCGCGGTCGAACACCCAGGCGAGGCTGGGCAGCAGCGGCGCGAAGTAGTGGCTGGCGGCGGAGGGCATGTCCTCGGTGGCGACCTCGGCGCCCACGCCCAGCGCGCGCAGGCGCTCGGCCAGCGTCGGGTGGAGGAAATCGCCGTCGCGCTCGCTGTCGACCAGCGCCATCGCCGTCATCCGGGCCGCCACCGGCCGCAGGAAACCGGCGGCCACACCCAGGCCCATCTCCCGGTAGGGGCGGATGGAGGGCTGGTTCTGCGTCGCGCCGCGCGCCATCACCATCGGCCAGTAATCCTGGCTGAGGAAGCGCTCCTTCAGCGTCACCTCCACCAGCGTCTGGCCCAGTACCGCCGGGCCGACCATCTCCGCCGCCATCGCGTCCGCCTCGAACTCCTCCAGGCGGGACAGGCGCACCATGTCGCGGTAGTAACGGCGGAAGGTCACGTCCAGCGAAGGCGCCGCCACCGGGCAGACCAGGCAGGCCCGCTCCAGCACCCGCAGCCACCAGGCGCGGAAGTGCGCCAGCCAGGCGCCGGCACCGCGACGCTGCAGGGCAAGGTGGGAAAATTCGTGGGCCAGCACCGCCGCCAGCTGGTGGCGCGACAGGCTGTGGGCCAGCGGCAGGCCGACCAGCAGATGCGTCCGGATGGGGCCGAAACCGCCCCAGCTGGCACGCTGCACCACCGCGGCGTTCATCTCGCCGGTGATCCACACGCCGTGGATTTCGCCGGAGCCCAGGCGGTCGCCGATGCGGTCGATGAGGCGGTAGAAGGAATCCGCCGCGACACGCGGCAGCAGGATGCCGGAGGGCGGCGGCAGCGGCACCCACAGCAGGTGCAGGGCGATCACGAAAAAGGCGCCGGACAGCAACGCCACCAGGCCCCAGGCGAAGGCGACGAAGCCCAAATCCTCGCCCAGTGCGTTCCACGCCAGCAACAAGCCGACGAGCTGCAGTGCCAGCGCCACTGCGGCAAACAGGAGCACCGCCGCCAACCCGATGGCGGCAACCGCGCCGAGGCGCAGGGCGAGCCGCGAACGGATCGGGGATAAACGGGACAGGACGGCGGGCATCGCTCGTCTCCAAGCATTTTCGGGACCGGAGCGGACTATAGCGCCCGCAGCGCAGCACAGATATTGTCCGAAAGCAATAGAAGCGTATTTTGTTACCCGCCTGTTACCTGTCTGTGATGTTTCCGCCGCAGCGCATCACAGGCACCGAACTCGCCACCTTGCAGCGAAACCGCTATCATTCGCGGCCTCCGCGGTCCTGGCCAATCGATCGCGGCTTCTTCTCAAACGACCCCTTCGGTCCCCTTTCCCGCCCGCCTCGATTGGTGTCTCTCGGCTTCGAGCGACAGGCCGTCGCTGGAGCACTGCTGCATGACTGCTGAAATCACCTTTGCCGGACTCGGCCTCGCCGAGCCCTTGCTGCGCGCTATTGCCGACACCGGCTACACCGCGCCCACCCCGATCCAGGCAAAGGCCATCCCCCTCGTTATCGCCGGCGGCGACCTGCTCGCCGCCGCCCAGACCGGCACCGGCAAGACCGCCGGCTTCACCCTGCCGCTGCTGCACCTGCTGTCCAGCCAGCCCAAGCAGGTCCAGCCGGGCCGGCCGCGCTGCCTCATCCTCACGCCGACGCGCGAACTCGCTGCCCAGGTCGAGGAATCGGTGCAGACCTACGGCAAGCATGTGCCGCTGACTTCCATGGTCATGTTCGGCGGCGTGAACATCAATCCGCAGATCAACGCGCTGAAGAAGCGGGTGGACATCCTGGTCGCCACCCCCGGCCGCCTGCTGGACCACGTCGGCCAGAAGACGCTGGACCTCTCCGGCGTCGAGATCCTGGTGCTGGACGAAGCCGACCGCATGCTGGACATGGGCTTCATCCGCGACATCCGCAAGGTGCTCGCCCTGCTGCCCAAGCAACGCCAGAACCTGCTGTTCTCCGCCACCTTCTCCGACGAGATCCGCGAACTGGCCAACGGCCTGCTGCACAACCCGGGCTGCGTCGAAGTGGCGCCGCGCAATACCGCCTCCGAGCGGGTGGAGCAGGCGGTTTACATGATCGGCCAGAAGCAGAAGCGCGAGCTTCTCGCCTGGCTCATCAAGGAAAAGCAGTGGTTCCAGGTGCTGGTGTTCACCCGCACCAAGCACGGTGCCAACAAGCTGGCCGAGTACCTGACCCGGCATGACATCCCGGCCGCCGCCATCCACGGCAACAAGAGCCAGGGCGCCCGCACCCGCGCGCTGGCCCAGTTCAAGGACGGCTCGCTGCCGGTGCTGGTCGCCACTGACATCGCCGCCCGCGGCCTGGACATCGACCAGCTGCCGCAGGTGGTGAACTTCGAACTGCCGAACGTGCCGGAAGACTATGTGCACCGCATCGGCCGCACCGGCCGCGCCGGCGCCGAAGGCCACGCGATTTCGCTGGTCGACTCGGAAGAAACCAAGCTGCTGGCCGCCATCGAGCGCCTCATCCGCCGGCGTGTCGACCGCGCCACCGCCGAAGGCTTCGTGCCCTCGGCCACGCCGGAACCGGCGGAAGAAGAACGCGGCGAGCGTCGCGGCCAGGAACGTGGCGGCCGCCGCGGTCAGGGGCAAGGTCAGGGCCAGGGACAAGGTCAGCGCCAGGGTCAAAGCCAGGGCCGCGGTGAGAACCGGGGCAACGGCGGCGGCGCCCGCCCCGCTGGCGGTCGTCCGAATGGCGGTCGTCCGAATGGCGAGCGTGCCCACGGTGACCGCCCCAATGGCGATCGTCCGCATGCCGGCAATCGCCAGGGCCGTAATGGCAATGGCAGCCAGCGCAGCGACCGACCGCGCGGCGAGGTGGATGGCAACCGCGCCCCTTCCCAGCGTCAGCACGGCGAGGTCGACGGCAACCGTGCGGCACCGCAGCGGCCGGACATCGATGGCAACCGCGTCGACAACAGCCGCCGCCCGGATGCGAACGGCAACCGCGCCCAGCCGGCGCGCAACAACGGCGGCCGCGACGGCAACCGCGGCCAGCGCGCTGCGCTGTTCTCGGCCAAGCCGGGCGGCAACGGCAACCGCTGAGCCCGGCGGCGGGCGCCCTCAGCCGGGGCGCTCGCCGACCACGATCTGGTACAGGCCGCCGAACAGGCTGCGCCTGCGCCAGACGAAGCCAGCGCCCAGCGGCGACAGCGCGGCGATGTCCGCCCGCAGCAACGACGGCGCATACGGCTCCAGCCAGCGGAACACCGCCGCCATCACCGGCCGCAGCGGATTCCAGCTCGCGGGCCGGTGGTAATCGACGAAGACGATGCGGCCGCCCGGCCGCAGCGCGCCCAGCAGGTTGTGCACGATGCGCGCCCGCTCCGGCGCCGGCACCTCGTGCAGCAGGAAGAAGCAGCACACACCATCGAAAGGCGGCGTCGCCGCCAGCGTGGCCTCGGCCGCGAGATCACCAACGCGGACCTCCAGCCGGCACTCCCCGGCAGCCTTGCGCCGCAGGTTTTCCACCTGCACCGGCGCCACGTCCACCACCTCCAGGCGACCTTTATCGCCCAGCCGGTGCGCCAGCCGCATCGAGAAATCGCCATACACGCAGGCAGCCTGCAGCACCCGCTGACCGGGCTCGAATTCGGCCACGGCGGCCTGCATCAGCCGGTTCGCATTGCCCCAAAGGATGGCGTTGACCACCGGCATGCGATCCAGCCACCGCAGGTTGCGGGGGTTGAGATAAGCCCAGGTGTAGGTATGAGCGAGGTAGTCAGGAAGGGCATCGGTGGAGGCCCTTGCGCGGGGCTGCTCGGCCGTGGTGCCGCGCAGGACGGGGTCTTCGGGTACCGGTTTCATGGGTAGAGCATAACCTCTGACGCGCGGATGGAAAAAAGCCGGAGGCGACGATGCCGCCTCCGGCTTTTCTCTTGCGTCCCGCTTTCGTGCCGCCGGCATGCCCAGGATGCGGGCGATTGCCGGAGGCCGAAATGCTACCGGGCTATTCGTGAAACAGGCTCAGCTGCCAAGCTTGGCCACAGCTGGTGCCGCTACCACGCCACGGGCGGCGAGGCGGTCGATGCCGGAAAGGATGGCGAGGATGGACGCGGTGACGATGTTGGCGTGGATGCCGACGCCGAAGGTGGCGCCGCTGCCATCGCTGCCGGCCAGTTCCACGAAGGCCACCGCACGCGCATCCGAGCCCTGGCCGATGGCGCGTTCCTCATAGCCGAGCAGCACCGCGCCGGCGTCGAGCGCATTCAAGGCCGCGTCTATCGGGCCGTTGCCAACGCCGCGCAGCACCCGGCGCACGCCGCCCTCTTCCACCGTCAGGCTCACGCCCTGCTGGCCGCCGTGCTCGGCGAGGTGGTGTTCGACGTAGGCGAGCGGCGACTTCAAGGACAGGTATTCGGTCTCGAAGGCGTTCCAGATGTCGGCGGCGCTGACTTCGGTACCCGTTTCGTCGGTGATGCGCTGGATGGCGGAAGAGAATTCCACCTGGAGCCGGCGCGGCATCACCATGCCGTATTCGGTTTCGAGCAGATAGGCGATGCCGCCCTTGCCGGACTGGCTGTTCACCCGAATGATGGATTCATAGCTGCGACCGAGGTCGGCCGGGTCTACCGGAAGGTAGGGCACTTCCCAGATCGCGCCTGGCTGCTGCGCGGCGAAGCCCTTCTTGATCGCATCCTGATGCGAGCCGGAGAAGGCGGTGAAGACGAGATCGCCGACATAGGGATGGCGCGGATGGATGGGCAACTGGGTGCAGTGCTCCACCGTGCGCGCGACTTCGTTGATGCGGGAGAAGTCCAGGCCGGGATGCACGCCCTGGCTGTAGAGGTTGAGCGCGAGGGTGACGAGATCCACGTTGCCGGTGCGCTCGCCGTTGCCGAAGAGGCAGCCCTCGACACGGTCAGCGCCGGCCATCACCGCGAGTTCGGCGGCGGCCACCGCGGTGCCGCGGTCGTTATGCGGATGCACGGAAAGCATCACGCTGTCGCGACGGGCGAGGTGGCGGTGCATCCATTCGATCTGGTCGGCATAGACGTTGGGCGTGCTCATCTCCACCGTCGCCGGCAGGTTGATGATGCATTTCTTCTGCGGCGTCGGCTGCCACACCTCAATCACCGCGTTGGCGACCTCGACGGCGAATTCCAGTTCGGTGCCTGAGAACACTTCCGGGCTGTACTGGAAGGTGAAATCGGTTTCCGGCTGGCGCGCCGCCATCTCGAGGAAGAACCTGGCGCTTTCCACCGCCAGCGCCTTGGTACCGGCCTTGTCCTGGTCGAACACGATGCGGCGGAAGTTGGGCGCGGTGGCGCTATAGACGTGCACGATGGCACGCTTGGCGCCGCGGATGGATTCGAAGGTGCGCTCGATGAGGTGCGGGCGCGCCTGGGTCAGCACTTCGATGGTGACGTCGTCGGGAATGTGGCCGCCTTCGATGAGCTCGCGGACGAAGTCGAAGTCGGTCTGGGACGCCGCCGGGAAGGCCACCTCGATTTCCTTGAGGCCGATCTCCACCAGCATCTTGAACATGCGCATCTTGCGCTCGCTGTTCATCGGCTCGAACAGCGCCTGGTTGCCGTCGCGCAGGTCGGTGCTCATCCACACCGGCGGACGGGTGATGGCCTTGTCGGGCCAGGTCCGGTCGGCAAGCGGCTTGCCGCCGGGAAAGGGGTTGAACGGACGGTACTTGGTGTCGGGCTGCTTCAACATGGTCGATTCCTTTGCATTCGAGGTCGGACTGCGTTCAGTGCATTCGCGGTGGCCTGCGCGGCGGATTGGCTGCCGGACGGCCGTTGGCTCGTGGTCCGGCAACCGGGTCGCAGTCGTAGCAGGGAATCGAGGTTGAACATGGCTTGCTCCGGGAGGAAAACTTGCGCCACATCACGCACCGGGCCCGAATGGACTCGGCCACCCGACGGGGCGGCACAGGAAAACGACAGGAGGGGGGTATTTTTTAGCTGCGCGGGCCGCGCAGCAGCAGGCCCAGCGCGGGGAGCGCCGGCAGCAGCAGGAGAGCGAAGGAGATGGCCGGAACGGCCTTGCTCGCGTTCATGGGGCACAACCCTAGCCGAAGCCCGGCGGGCGCGTCAAGCACGCAGCCGGGCGCAGGCCTTCATCTGGAGGCTGGGCCGTGACGCCCGCCACGCCTCACACCGGCCGTTCTTCCTCCGGCAGCGGCGGGCCCACTTCGAGGTAGTTCTGCACGCAGCGGATGCCGCTGGTATCGGCGGCAAGGCTGCCGGCCAGCTCGACCATGGAACGGGAACTGACCCGCCCCGACAGCATGGCCACGCCGCCGGTGACCTTGGCGTTGATCTTCTCCCGCAGCAGCACCTTGTTGAACTGCAGCTTGCTGCTGAGCTTCACCGTGAGGCCGTTGTCGCGGAAGAAGTTGATGTCCTCGTTGCGCACCTCGCAGCTTGCGGCCCGCTTGGGTGCCGCGGCAGCCGCGATGTCCGCCATCAGCAGCGGCAGGGTGGCGGCAAGGACGATGGCATGGATTTTCGTTATACGCATGGCTGGCTCCGGGGGAGGCAGGTCATTCGACCCGGGGCGACCGAGTCTAGCAGCGCCGCCGGAGCCGAAATCACGCTCGGTTGCGGCATTTGTAACGAAACCTGCGGTATCGACGTTGTAATAAATCCATTCGTCGGATAGGGTCTAACGCTTTCCGTCCGGCGTATATCGCAAGCACCGTCGGCATTCCACCAGGGAGATCAGGCAAGGATGAGAAACGTCGAACTGTTCGACGACGGCAAGCACCGTTTCGTACTGTTGAATGAAAGCGAGCCGGGCGAGGAAGACGGCATCCGCTCCAACCAGTACCTCATCGTGCACGAAGGCCATGGCGCGCTGCTGGACCCCGGCGGTTTCGGCGTGATGCCGCAGGTGCTGGCCGAGATGCTCGGCCATGTGCGCCCGGAACAGATCGACACCATCGTGCTGTCGCACCAGGACCCCGACATCGTCGGCGGCCTCTCCACCTGGATGGAACTGACCCGCGCCCGGGTGCTGGCCTCCCGCATCTGGCTGCGCTTCCTGCCGCACTATGGCCTTCGTGACATGTCGCGCTTCGTCGGCGTGCCCGACGAGGGCATGGACTGGGAGATTGCACCCGGTTACGCGGTGCGCATCGTGCCGGCGCACTTCCTCCACTCCGAAGGCCAGATCAACGTCTACGACCCGGTTTCGCGCATCCTCTTCACCGGCGACATCGGCGCCGCCATGCTGCCGAACGATCAGGACGAGGCCTTCGTCGACGATTTCGACGCCCACCTGCCCTACATCGCCGAGTTCCACCGCCGCTACATGTGCTCCAACCACGCCATCCGCTGCTGGCTGGACACCATCGCCGATCTGGACATCGACCTCATCGCCCCGCAGCACGGTCCGGTATACCGCGGCGCGGCGGTACCCGCCTTCCTCGCCTGGCTGCGGGAGCTGCGCTGCGGCGTGGACCTGCTGCAGCCCGGCGGCCGCTTCGTGCGGGAGTAAGGGGCGATGCAAGATCTCCCCATGGCAGCCCCGTCGGACACCGTCGCGCCGGTGGACCTGCAGGCCCTGCGCCTGCGCGTCATCGGCCGCCTCGCCGGCCTGCTGGAAAACCAGACGCGCAGCAGCGCCTTCGGCGCCGCGCTGGGCGACCTCATCCGCGACAAGCACGGCGAAGTGAGCCGGGTGCTGGATGCCGCCGCGCAGCTGCCGGCCGGCGCCGAAACCAGCGCGCTGATGGACCGGGTGCAGAACGTGCTCGGCCGCCTGCGCGGCAGCTTCGACCTGCTGCTGGCCGAGCGCTCGCGCCAGAGCAAGGCCGGCAGCGACGACCTGCGCGACATCATCGCCGAGTTCGACGACATGTTCCGCCTGCTGCTCAACTCGCTGGTGGAGCGCGAACTGCTGGAGCGCCAGAGCCGGGTGCTGGAGCAGATCATCCTGTCCCACGAGCGCATCGGCCAGTGGAAGGAATTCGTCCAGTCCATCCTCAGCGACTTCCACACCATCTTCCCCTTCGACGTCTTCTTCGTCGCTTTCGCCGAAGAGCACGGCCTGGTGCTGTACGTGTATTACTTCGGCAGCTGCGACGAGGACTGCCGCAAGAACATCCGCCAGCAGCTCGCCCGCAGCATGATCGAGAACCTCGGCCTGCCGCCGGACTCGCCGCTGGATTACGAGGAGTTCGAGGTACAGCGCGGCCGCGAGATGAGCACGCTGCGCGCCGACCAGATGATCACCGTGCGGGTGCCGGACCACTCCACCCAGCTCGCCGGCCTGCTGGGCGTCACCTACCTCGCCTCCGCGCCGCTGAACCCGCGCGAGGAAAGCGTGGTGCGCTCCATCCTGGCGGTGATGGTGATGGTGGTCGGCTCCAGCAAGATCCTGTCGCGTACGCTGGCGGAGCTGGAGTACTACTCGGTGCACGACCCGCTCACCGGGCTGTACAACCGGCGCCAGTTCAACAACATGCTGGAGTACGAAATCGGCCGCTCCGAGCGGCACGACCACGAGTTCGCCCTGCTGCTGCTGGACCTGGACGACTTCAAGGATGTGAACGACTCCTACGGCCATCCGGTGGGCGACCAGGTGCTGTGCCGCGTCGCCGAGATCCTGCGCGCCCATGTGCGCAAGGGCGATCTCGCCACCCGCATCGGCGGCGACGAATTCGCCATCCTGCTGATGGAAACCGGCCGCGACGGCGCGGTGGCGGTGGCGGAAAAGCTGGGCGGCGCGCTGCGCGACTGTGTGTTCACCAGCCCCAACGGCTCGCGCTTCCACATCACCGTGTCCATCGGCATCACCGTGTTCCCGCACGATGCCCGCACCGAAACCGATCTGCTCGCCGGGGTGGACATCGCCCTCTACCGCGCCAAGGAAATGGGCAAGGACGGCGCCTGCACGCTGGATGCGATGCCCGACCGCCTGCAGGCCACCCGCAGCACCCGCGAGTACGCCGAAACGCTGCGCGCGGCGCTGCGCGAAGGCCGCATCGTGCCCTTCTACCAGCGCATCGTGAATTGCAGCAGCGGCGAGACCTTCGCCTGCGAGGTCGTGGCCCGGCTGCGCGAAACCGACGGGACCACCACCGCCGCCGGCGCCTTCATCGACACCATCGAGAAGTACGGCCTGGGGCGCGAGCTGGACCGCAACATCATCACCCAGGTGCTGGAGGCGAGCTCCGCCCGCATCAAGGGCGGGCAAGAGGCACAGCGGGTGTTCATCAACCTGTCGGCGCAGGAAATCCAAGGCCGCGGCATCCTCAACTACGCCGAGGAGCTATGCAACCAGCTGGAGATCCCGCCCAACCGGGTGGTGTTCGAGATCCTGGAGCGGGATGCCATCGGCGACATGACCAACATGCGCAAATTCCTCGCCAAGCTGCGCAAGAAAGGTTTCGCCTTCGCCCTGGACGACTTCGGCAGCGGCTACAACTCCTTCCACTACCTGCGTGAACTGCACTTCGAGTTCGTGAAGATAGACGGCGCCTTCGTGCGCAACATCGTCGAATCGGCGGTAGACCGGGCGCTGGTGCGCAACCTCGCCAACCTGTGCCGCGAGCTGGGCATCCTCACCATCGCCGAGTTCGTCGAGTCGGCGGAAATCCTCGCGCTGCTGCAGGACATGGGGATCGACTACGCCCAGGGCTATCACATCAGCCTGCCGCAACCCGCGCTCTCCCAGGGCTAAGCCCGCGCGCCTTCCCCCCGGCGCCATCCCGGCAACACATCACCCCTGAACACCCCGCCAATGCAGTGCATGCTGCATTGGCGGGCGTGCGCGTGCGCCCGCCAATCCCGCCCGGCCCCCCCCTCCCAGCCGGCACGCCCGGGAAATGCACCCATCTGGCCGCCCTCATGCCCAGCGAGGGGGAGCCGATTCCATTCGCATTTCCAGTCTGCACTCCAGTTGCCACAGCCTGCGGCCTTGTCGGTCCATCGCCGGCCTGCGCCCGCTTTTCGTGCATTCCCCTGCCTTCGGCACCCTGAAAGTGCATTTACTTTTCTCATTAAAACTTTATATAAACTTTATTGACGTATAGTTTTCTGGAACCTACACTGGATTCCAGCCCGTGCCTGAACACGGGCATATCACGGTTGGCCAGCCGATATCTCTGCACCTCGACAGGAGTTGGATATGAAGATCGCAGTTCTCGGCGGTGGCAACGGCTGTTATGCCGCCGCCGCCGACCTCACCGAACAGGGCCACGAGGTGCGCTTCTGGCGCCGCGATGCGCAAGCGCTCGCCCCGGTACTGGAGACCGGCGCCATCGTGCTGAAGGACCGCGACGGCAGCCGGCCGGTCAAGCTCGCCAGCGTCACCACCGACATCGGTGCCGCCGTGCGCGGCGCCCAGCTCATCCTCATCCCCACGCCGGCGCTGGCGCAGGCCGACATCGCGCGGGCCATCGCGCCGCATCTGGAAGACGGCCAGGTGGTCTTCCTGCCGCCGGGCACCTTCGGCTCGGTGCTGATGGACCAGATTGCCCGCACCGCCGGTGCCACCGCCGACGTGACCTACGCCGAAACCGGCACCCTGCCCTACCTCACCCGCAAGCACGGCCCGGCGGAAGTCGCCATCACGGTGCGCGCAGTACGCCTGCCCACCGGCTGCTATCCGGCGCGCAACGCCGCCCATGCCATGGAAGTCATCGGCCGCGCCTTCCCGGTGATCCAGCCTTGCGAGGACGCGCTGTCGGCGGCGCTGCTCAACGGCGGCCCGGTCATCCACCCGCCGCTGATCATCATGAACGCCGCCCCGCTGCAGCATTTCCCCGCCTGGGACATCCACAACGAGGGTACCCAGCCGGCGGTGCGCGCCGTCACCGACGCGCTGGACGCCGAACGCATCGCGGTGCGCGAGGCCCTCGGCTACCACTCGCCCCACTTCCCGCTCGCCGACACCTATTCCAGCGACCGCTGGATGTATGGCGACACCCACTCCCAGCTCACCGACAGCGGCGACTGGCGCGAGAAGATCGACCTCAAGACCCACCGCTACATGCTGGAAGACGTGGTGCTCGGCCTCGCCTTCCTGTGCTCGGTGGCGCGCTACGCCGGGGTGGCCGCGCCGGTCGCCCACGGCCTGCTGGCCCTGGGCGGCGCCATCGCCGGCCGCGAAGTGCTGCCCGGCGAGCGCAGCCTGGAGGCCATGGGGCTGGACCGCCTGGCCGTCGCCGATCTGCAGGCCGGCCTGCGCCAGGGAGGACTGTGATGACGGCCAGCGCCCCGATTGCCATCGTCGGCGCCGGGCGCATGGGCCGGGGCATCGCCCTGGCCTTCGCCTACGCCGGCCTGCCCGCGCTCATCATCGACCTCAAGCCGCGCGACGCCGGACAACGCGCCGCGCTGGCGGCCGACATCCAGCGCGAGATCGCCGCCGACCTCGACACCCTGCAGGAACTGGAAGTCATCGACGGCAGCCAGGCCGACGGCATCGCCGCCCGCATCCGCTTCGCTCCGGCGGCGGCGTTCAACGGCCTGACGGTGGACGCCGAGGTGGTGTTCGAAGCCGTGCCGGAAGTCATGGCGGTGAAGCGCGAGGCCATGGCTTGGATGGATGCGCATTTCGCCGCCGGCACCCCGCTCGCCTCCACCACCTCCACCTTCACCGTCACCGAACTGGCCGCCCTCACCGCGCGGCCGGCGGATTTCCTCAATGCCCACTGGTTGAACCCGGCGCACATCATGCCGCTGGTGGAACTCAGCCTGCACGCCGGCACCGCCGCCGGCACGCTGGCCCGCGTGCGCGGCCTGCTGGAACGCATCGGCAAGGTGCCGGTGACCTGCAAGGCCGCTCCCGGCTACATCGTGCCGCGCCTGCAGACGCTGCTGATGAACGAGGCCGCGCGCATGGTGGAAGAAGGCGTGGCCAGCGCCGAGGAAATCGACAAGGCCACCCGCTACGGCCTGGGCTTCCGCTTCGCCTCGCTGGGTGTCGCCGAGTTCATCGATTTCGGCGGCAGCGACATCCTCTACTACGCCAGCCGCTACCTCACCGAAACCCTGGGCAACGAGCGCTACGCCTCGCCGCCCATCGTCGCCGGGCTGATGGAACGCGGCGAACTCGGCTTCAAGAGCGGGCGCGGCCTGTCCGACTACGCCGGCGCCGACCTGCCCGCCCTGCGTCGCGACATCCTGCGCCGCACGCTGCGCATGCTGGATTTCACCGGCCTGTCCCGCCCGCCCGGCAGCGCCCTGCCGCCAGCCTGAAACCGGCAACGCCGGACCACGCACGACAACGATAAAACCGCCCCACCCCGCCCCCCAGCCTCAACGGAGTCCACCATGCCTTCACTGCTTGCCCGCTTCTCCGGCTTCACCCGTGGCACCGCGCCTGCCCGCTGCCTTGCCGCGCTCTCCGCCCTGGTCTGTATCGGCAGCGCCAGTGCCGCCGACCTGCCCACCATCCGCGTCGGCTGGACCATTCCCAACGAGGAAACCAAGTACCTGATGATGAAGCGGCCGGAGCTGTTCCCCGACCTCGGCACCAAGTACCAGGTGGACTGGAAGCAGCTGCAGGGCACCTCGCCGATGGTGCAGGGCATGCTGGCCGGCGCGCTCGACTGCGCCACCCTGGCGCCCATTCCCATGGCCCAGGGCGCCGAGCGCAATGGCCTCAAGGCCTACATCGTTGCCCAGCACTCCGAGGAAAGCCCGGGCAACTTCTCCATCTACTGGGGCGTGCGCGAGGACAGCCCCATCCGCAGCGCGGCCGATCTCAAAGGCAAGACCATCGCCACCAACGCCATCGGCAGCGGCGTCTACTACAACCTGCTGCTGTGGCTGAAGAAGCAGAACCTCGACCCGGAGAAGGACGTCCGCATCGTCGAGGTCAGCTTCGCCGCGATGGACACCGCGGTACGCACCGGTAAGGTCGACGCCGCACCCTTCGTCCAGCCCTTCGCCGGCCGCGCCCAGGATGCCGGCGGCATCCGCAAGCTGTTCTCGCTATCCGAGGTGCAATCGCCGCTGGTGCACATCTTCGAAGGCTGCGAGAAAGGCTTCTCCGACAAGAACCCGGAACTCGTCCGCCTCTACATCCGCGACCTGACCAAGGCCATGGACATCCTGAAGAAGGATCGCAGCCTGGCGGTGGACGTGAATGTCGAAGTCATGCGCGCGCCGCGCCCGGCGCTCGACCGCTACGTGTTCACCGACCAGGACATGGGCCACACCGACGGCAGCGCCCCGCGGCTGGACGTGATCGCGCAGTCCTTCGCCCTTTACCGCGAGGCCGGCTTCATCACCAAGCCGCTGTCCATCGACGACTTCGTGCGCCGGGATCTCCTGGCCCCGATCCGGTAAGCAGCGGGAGAGTTCGCGGTGATTGCACTAGAGAACGTCAGCAAGGTCTTCCGCACCCGCCAGGGCGGGCTGCACAAGGCCATCGAGGCCGTCACCCTGGATGTGGCGGAGGGCGAGTTCGTCTCCATCCTCGGCCCCAGCGGCTGCGGCAAGAGCACCCTGCTCTACATCGTCGGCGGCTTCGTCGGCCAGAGCGAAGGGCGGGTCGAGGTCGCCGGCACGCCGGTCACCGCGCCCGGCCCGGACCGCGGCCCGGTGTTCCAGGAGTTCGCCCTGTTCCCGTGGAAGAGCGTGCTGCAGAACGTCATGTACGGCATGCTCGAACAGGGGGTCAAAACGGCGGAGGCGAAGTCGCGGGCGCAGGCCATGCTGCGCAAGGTCCACCTGGAGAAGTACGCCGACTTCTATCCCCGCGAACTCTCCGGCGGCATGCGCCAGCGCGTGGCCATCGCCCGCACCCTGGTCTACGAGCCGCGCATCCTGCTCATGGACGAGCCCTTCGGCGCGCTCGACGCCCATACCCGCATCGCATTGCAGAACGAGCTGCTGGAGATCTGGGAGCGCGACCGCAAGACGGTGCTCTTCGTCACCCACGGCGTGGACGAGGCGGTGACGCTGTCCGACAAGGTGGTGGTGATGAGCGGCACGCCCGGCCATGTGAAGGCGGTGGTGGATATCGACCTGCCGCGGCCGCGGGTGCGCGAGGACCTGCTGCGCAACCCGCGCTACCAGGAATACATCATCGAGCTGGAACGGATGATAGATCGCGGAGGCCAGCATGACGGCCACTAGGATCGCCCACCTGCCCGGCCTGATGCCGCTGGCGGTGCTGGCCATCACCCTGCTGCTGTGGCAGTCCGGCGCGCTCATGCTGCGCGCCGACTTCCTGCCCACGGTCGGCCTCACCTGGGACGCGCTCACCACGCTGGGCGGCGAGAGCGACACCGCGCGCATGGTCTATAACTCCCTGCGCACCATGTTCGCCGGCTTCGGCCTCGCCTTCCTCGTCACCGTGCCGCTGGGGCTGGCGATGGGGCGCTGCGACTGGCTGCGGGAAATGATCCAGCCCACGCTGACGCTGTTCTACCCCATGCCCAAGGCCGCGCTGATGCCCATCTTCATGCTCTGGTTCGGCCTCGGCGACACCTCCAAGATCGTCGTCATCTACCTCGGCGCCAGCCTGCCGCTGCTCTACCACAGCTACCAGGGCGCCGCCTCGGTGGACGAAAAGCTGCTGTGGCAGGCCAGCGCCTTCGGCATGTCGCCGCTGCGCCGGCTGTTCAAGGTGGTGCTGCCGATGTCGCTGCCGGATGTCTTCCTCGGCTGCCGGGTGGCGATGTCGATGGCGCTGATCGTGATGGTGTCGTCCGAGATGATCGTGCGCCAGGACGGCATCGGCGGGCTGATGTTCAACGCCCTCGACCTCGCCCAGTACGACTACGTATATGCCGCCATCGTCATCGTCGCGCTGATCGGCGCGCTGCTCGACATCGCCCTGGAAGCGCTGCGCCGCCGCGTGGTGTTCTGGGTACCCGGCGATGTGCTCGAAGGAGGCCGCTGACATGCTGGACCGTCTCCCGCTCTACGCCCTGCGCTGCTCGCTACCGCTGGCCGCACTGCTGTTCTTCGAAGCCGCCTGCCGCGCCGGCCTGTTCCCGCCGGCGCTGCTGCCGGCGCCCAGCGCCATCGCGCTCGCCACCCTGCGGGCGATCACCGATCTGCACACCTGGCAGAGCCTGGCCATCACGATAGGCCGCCTGCTCGGCGGCTTCGGCATCGCCCTGGTGGTGGGCGTCACCGCCGGCCTGCTGGCCTCGCAGAGCCGGCTCGGCTCCGCCATCTTGCAGACCTTCATCCGGGTGTTCTCGCCAGTGCCCAAGATCGCGCTCTACCCGGCGCTGATCCTGCTGCTCGGCTTCGACCATGCGCCCAAGGTGCTGCTGGTGGCCGCCGACTGCCTGTTCCCCATCCTCATCGCCAGCTACCAGGGCGCCTGCCGGGTGGAACCCAAGCTGCTGTGGTCCGCCCGCGCCATGGGCACTGGCCGCCTGCGCCTGCTGTTCCGGGTGGTGCTGCCGGCCGCCGCGCCGCAGCTGATGACCGGGGTGAAGATCGCCGCCACCGTCGGCTGCGTGGTCGTCTTCATCGCCGAGATGGTGGCCTCGTCCAACGGCATCGGCCACGACCTCGCCCTCGCGGTGCGCACCCTGCGCACGGTGGAGATGTTCGTGCCGCTGGTGTTCATCTCCGCCATCGGCCTGCTGCTCAACGCCACCCTTTCCGCCGTGCAACGCCGCCTCCACGCCTGAGCGGCAGCGGCTCCCGACACAGAGAAACCATGCAAACGACGACACCCCTCGATGCCGGGCGCATCCGGGGCCTGGTCCGCGACGGCCAGGTGCACCGCGACGCCTACATCTCCCCCGCCGTGTTCGACTGGGAGATGCGCCACCTCTTCCGCAACGCCTGGGTCTTCCTCGGCCACGACAGCCAGATCCCCGCGGCCGGCGACTACTACACCGCCGACATCGGCAACACCCCGCTCATCATGGTGCGCCACGCCGACGGCAGCGTGCGCGTGCTGCACAACCGCTGCGCCCACAAGGGCGCGCGGCTGGTCTCGGCCGAATGCGGCAACAGTGGCAAGTTCTTCCGCTGCCCGTATCACGCCTGGACCTTCAAGCTCGACGGCGACCTGCTCTCGGTGCCGCTCAAGCAAGGCTATGCCGACCCCGGCTTCAAGGACTGTCCGGCCGGCAAGGGCCTGGCCGCGGTGCGGCACGTCGCCAACTACCACGGCTTCATCTTCGTCCGCCTGAGCGAGCACGGCCCCGGCTTCGAGGAATACTTCGGCGACGCCCTCTCCTCCATCGACAACCTCGTCGGCCGCTCGCCCGAGGGCAAGGTCGAGGTCGCCGGCGGCGTGCTGCGCTACCTGCACGACTGCAACTGGAAGATGTTCATCGAGAACCTCAACGACGCGATGCACCCCATGGTCGCGCACGAGTCCTCCGCCGGCACCGCCAAGACCCTGTGGGCCGACCAGCCGGTCGATGCGCCGAAGCCGATGGCCATCGAACTGCTGCTGCCCTTCACCGAGGGCTACGCCTTTTCCGACGCCATGGGCACGCGGGTGTTTCCCAACGGCCACTCCTACTCCGGGGTGAACGCCAGCATCCACGGCGGCTACAGCGACATCCCCGGCTACGAGGCCGCGCTGGTGGCGGCGCACGGCGAGGAAAAGGCCCATGCCATCCTCGCCGACGTCCGCCACAACACCGTCTATTACCCCAACCTCACCATCAAGTGCGCGGTGCAGGTCATCCGCATCGCCCGCCCGATCGCGGTGGACCGCACCCTGATCGAAAGCTGGACCTTCCGCCTCAAGGGCGCGCCCGAGGCCCTGCTCGACCGCTCCTGCACCTACAGCCGCCTGATCAACGCCCCCACCTCGGTGGTCGGCCACGACGACCTCCATTGCTACCGCGCCATCCAGGAAGGGCTGCGCGCCGACCCCAACCCCTGGGTCAACCTGCAGCGCAACCAGGAAGCCGGCGAGTTCGACACCCTGCGCCAGCAAGGCAGCACGGTGGTGAACGGCACCAGCGAGATGTCCATGCGCAACCAGTTCGACGCCTGGCAGCGCTACATGCTGGCCGATGCCGTGCAAGCGCCGGAACGCGCCCTGGAAGGAGCCGCGCCATGAACGCCAGCGACGCCACCGACACCCTCGCGCCGCTCGACCCGGTCGAATTCCTCTACCACGAGGCCCGCCTGCTCGACGACGGCGCCCTGCCCGCCTGGCTGGCGCTGTTCGCCGACGATGGCCTGTACTGGATGCCGCTGCGCCGCGAGCAGCGCGAAGACGACATCCACACCTCCCTGCTGCGCGAAGACCCGCTGCTGCTGCGCCTGCGGATAGAACGCCTGCATGCGCCGCGCGCCTTCTCGCAGCAGCCCGCCAGCCGCTGCCACCACGTCCTGCAACGGCCGCGGCTGGAAGCGGAGGATGGCAGCCGCGGCGAATACCGCCTGCGCACCGAGTTCAGCTACACCGAAGTGCGCGGCAACGAGCGCTACGTCACCGCCGGCACCGCCCGCCATCACCTGGTCACCGTCGATGGCCGCTTGCGCATCCTGCGCAAGCGGGTCGACCTGATCGACGGCGAAGGCGTGCTGCCCTCCATCCAGCTCTTCCCCTGACCCGCGCCGCAGGAACCGCCATGACCTCCATCGCCCCGACCGGCAGCGCCCCCACGGTGTACGACGCGCTGCGCGCCAGCGCCCTGCGCGCGCCCGACGCCCCGGCACTCCACATCACCGCCAGCACCGCCCGCGCCTACGGCATTGCGGCGCGGGAATACCGCTACGGCGAACTGCTGGCCGCCATCGACACCCAGGCCGGCGCCTACCGCGCCGCCGGCGTGATCGCCGGCCTGCGCATCGGCCTGATGCTGGAAAACCGCCCCGACTTCTTCATCCACTGGCTGGCGCTCAACGCCCTCGGCGCCTCGGTGGTGCCGATCAACACCGAGCTGCGCACCGCCGAACTGGAATACCTGTTCGACAACAGCGAACTCTGCCTGGTGATGGCGCTGCCGCACTGCCTGGACGCCCTGCGCGCGGCCATCGCGCGCGGCGGCCGCGACATCCTGCTCGCCACCCCCGGCGACGCCCTGCCGGCGCTGCAAGCCCGCCCGGTGTGCCCGCCGCCGGCCACCCCGCGCGGCGCCGAATGCGCGCTGCTCTACACCTCCGGCACCACCGGCCTGCCCAAGGGCTGCGTGCTGGACAACGACTACTTCCTGCTCTCCGGCAAGCGCTACCTCGAACTCGGCGGCCTGTGCGAAATCCGCCCCGGCGTCGAGCGCCTCATCACCCCGCTGCCCATGGTGCATATGAACGCCATGGCCTGCTCCACCACCGCCATGCTGCTCTCCGGCGGCTGCATCATCCCGCTCGACCGCTTCCACCCCGCCAGCTGGTGGAGCGACGTGCGCGAATCCGGCGCCACCATCGTCCATTACCTCGGCGTGATGCCGGCCATGCTGATGGGCGCCGGCGCCGATCCGCTGGACCGAGCCCACCTCGTCCGCTTCGGCTTCGGCGCCGGCGTCGCCCACTCGCTGCACCAGGCCTTCGAAACCCGCTTCGGCTTTCCGCTGGTCGAAGCCTGGGGCATGACCGAAACCGGCAACCACGCCGCCATCGTCGCCAACCTGCCGCCGCGCCGCATCGGCCGCTCCTGCATCGGCCGGCCGCCGGCCCATGTGGACATCCGCCTCGTCGATGCGGCCGGGCGCGACGTGCCCGCCGGGGCGGACGGCGAACTGCTGGTGCGCATCCACGGCGAAAACCCGCGCCGCGGCTTCTTCCGCGAATACCTGAAGAACCCGGAAGCCACCGCCGAAGCCTGGGTCGGCGGCTGGTTCCACACCGGCGACGTGGTGCGCCAGGACGAAGAGGGCTACCTCTATTTCGTGGACCGGCGCAAGAACGTCATCCGCCGCAGCGGCGAAAACATCTCCGCGGTCGAAGTCGAAAGCGTGCTGCTGCGCCACCCCGCCATCCGCGCCGTCGGCGTGGCACCCACGCCCGACCCGGTGCGCGGCGAAGAAGTGTTCGCCTGCATCGTCGCCCGCGAGCGGCCGGAGGCCAGCCATGCGCCGGAACTGGCCGCCGCCATCGTGGACTGGGCGCTGCAGGAACTCAGCTACTTCAAGGTGCCGGGCTACATCGCCTTCGTCGACGAGCTGCAGCTCACCACCTCGCAGAAGATCCAGCGCGCCCTGCTGAAGGAGGTCGCCGCCACGCTGCCCGGCACCGCCGCCTGCATCGACCTGCGCCACCTGAAAAAGCGCCCGCGCGACGCCGCCGGCCATGCCTGAGCCAAGCCGCCGCCCACGCCCGGCGGCTGGAGACACGCCATGAACAGACTGCAACTGCGCGTAGACGCCATCACCGCCGAAACCGCGCGCATCCGCACCCTGACGCTGAGCGCGGCTGCCGGCGGCGCGCTGCCGGGCTTCAGCGCCGGCGCCCACCTCAAGCTCGCCATCCCCGGCATGGCCGAAGCGCGCTGCTACTCCCTGCTCGGCCTCGGCGCGGGCACGTCCGCCGGCAGCGCCGCCTTCGCCCGGCCAGCCTGCTACCGCCTCGGCGTGCGCCTGGAAGACGCCAGCCGCGGCGGCTCGCGCCACCTGCACCAGCTCGGAGTTGGCGCGCTGATCGAAGCCAGCGGCCCGGTGAATGACTTTCCGCTGCACCCGGCCGAGGCGGGCGAAGGGCCGGTGGTGCTGCTCGCCGGCGGCATCGGCATCACCCCCATCGCCAGCATGGCGGCGGCGCTGCAGGCCGCCGGCCGTCCCTACGTCCTGCACTACAGCGGCCGCAGCCGGCGCGAACTCGCCTACCTGCCCGCCCTGCAGGCGCTGGCCGGCGACGCGCTGCGGCTGTACGCCGACGACGAGCCGGCGCACCGGCTGGCGCTGGACGCCCTGCTGGATGGCATCGCCGCCAACCAGCACCTCTACGCCTGCGGTCCGCAAGGCCTCATCGACGCGCTCGTTGCCGGCACCCGGGCACGCGCCTGGGCCACCGGCCGGCTGCATTTCGAGCTTTTCACCACCGCCGCGCCACAGGCCGGCGACACGCCCTTCGAACTGGAACTGCGCCAGTCCGGCCTGCGCTTCACCGTCGCCGCCGACCAGACCATCCTCGAAGCGATGGAGGCCCACGGCTACGCACCGCTGTACGACTGCAAGCGCGGCGAATGCGGCGTCTGCGTGGCCGCGGTGCTCGACGGCGTGCCGGAGCACCGCGACTACTGCCTGTCCGACGCCGAGAAAGCCGCCGGCCGGCACATCCAGCTCTGCGTCTCGCGGGCGCGCAGTCCGCGCCTGGTGCTGGACCTGTGAGCGCCGCCATCCACATGGCGCACGCCACCGCCACGCCCGCCATCGCCCGCCCGGCGCCATATGACGGCGTCGCCGTGGCGGTACCGGTCACCGTGCCCTACGTCCGCCTCAGCGACGACGGCGCCGCCGCCTTCGTCGCCCGCGCCCTGGCCGGCCTGCTGGCCGACTCCGGCCTGCCCAGGCAGGCGGTGGACGGCCTCGCCCTGAGCAGCTTCACCCTCGCGCCGGACAGCGTCGTCACCCTCACCCAGCAGCTCGGCCTCGACATGCGCTGGCTGGAGCAGCTGCCGATGGGCGGCGCCTCGGCGGTGATCGCCCTGCGCCGGGCGGCGCGCGCGGTGCAGGCCGGCGACGCCAGCGTCATCGCCTGCATCGGCGCCGACACCAACGGCCCGGCCTCCTTCCGCGACACCCTGGCCGGCTTCAGCCGCTTCGCCCGCGACGCGGTGCTGCCCTACGCCGCCGGCGGCCCCAATGCCAGCTTCGCCCTCATCACCGCCGCCTACATGCGCGAATACGGCGCCACCCGCGAAGACTTCGCCCGCCTGTGCATCGCCCAGCGCGCCAACGCCGCGCTCAACCCCAACGCCCTGCTGCGCGCACCGCTGACGCTGGAGGCCTACCTCGCCGCCCGCCCGATCGCCGATCCGCTGTGCCTGTACGACTGCGTGATGCCCTGCGCCGGCGCCGACGCCTTCCTCGTCATGGACGCCGCCCGCGCCCGCGCCGCCGGCCTGCCGCATGCCCGCATCCTGGGCGCGGTCGAGCGCTTCCATGCCTATGGCGACGACCCGCTGCCGCTGCGCGGCGGTTGGGCGGCGGAACGCGACACCCTGTACGCGATGGCCGGCCTCGGCCCGGCGGACATCGACGCGGTGCAGAGCTACGACGACTACCCGGTGATCACCCTGATGCAGTTCGAGGATCTCGGCTTCTGCGCCAAGGGCGAGGGGCCGGACTTCCTGCGCCGCCACGATTTCAGCCTGGGCGGCGACCTGCCCACCAACACCGGCGGCGGCCAGCTCTCGGCCGGCCAGGCCGGCGCGGCCGGCGGCTACCTCGGGCTGGTGGAAGGGCTGCGCCAGGTTCTCGGCCAGGCCGGCCAGCGCCAACTGGCGCGCGCGCGCCACATGCTGGTGAGCGGCTTCGGCCTGATGAACTACGACCGCGGCCTGTGCACCAGCGCCGCCATCCTCGCCGGAGCCCAGGCATGAAGCCGCTCTCCGCCGTTCCATCCGTGCCCGCCTTCGCCCCCGGCGCCGACACCCTCGGCCTGGCCGCTGCCTGCGCACGCGGGGAGTTCCAACTGCAGCACTGCGAGGCCTGCAGCCATGCGCAGTACCCGCCGCGCGCCGCCTGCCAGCGCTGCCTTGCCACCAGCCTGCGCTGGCGGCCTGCCCGCGCCGCCGGCCGCCTGCTGTCGGCAAGCTGGCTGCACCACAGCCAGGACCCGCACTACCGCGCCCGCCTGCCCTGGCGCATCGGCCTGGTCGCGCTCGACGACGGGCCGGTGATGCTCGCCCATGTGCAGGCGGACATCGAAGCGGGCGCGGCGGTCCGCCTGCACCCCGGGCTGGACCGCGCTGGCCATCCGGCGCTGGTCGCCACCCAGGCCGGCGGCGCCGGTGCGCGCGAAGGCAAGCTCGCGCTGTTCGGCAACGCCGTCGGCGGCCGCCGGATCGCACTGTTCAGCGCCGACGCGGCGCGGCGCGAAGCCCTGCTCGCCGCGCTGACCCAGGCCGGCGCCGCCGCGGTGGCCTGCCTTGCCCCGGCGGCGGTCGACACCCGCGCCATGGCGGAGGCCGACATCGTGATCCACGACGCCCTGCCCACCGATGACACGGAAGACCGCGGCGACGGCGACGCCTATCCCACCCTGCGCGCCCATCTGCAGGCGCTGCTGCCGGCTTGGCGCCAGCGCGGTGGCGAGCCGCCGCTGGCCTGGCTCGGCCTGTTCTCGCTGGATGCGCTGCTGGCGGCGCCCGGCTGGCCGCTGCGCGCGGCAGACCAGGCCGCCTGCCGCGCCCTGTGCCAGGCGCTGCGGCCCCGGCTGGCGGCGCAAGGCATCCGCGTCGCCGAACTGATCGCCACCCCGGCCGGCGCCGAAGCCTGCTGGGAAAGCCCGGCGGCACGGCCGGCGGCGCTGGCCGGGGCCGCCATCGCCCTGCTCGCCGCCGGGCTGGAGAGCGCCGCCGCCGATGCCGGCGCGCAGCGCTGGCTGCAACGCTGGCTGGCCGACCCGGCGCTGGCCCAGCGCCAGTGCGGCCAGCAAGAGGATTTCCCCCCGGACTGGCCCGAACCGCGGGCCGCCCGCTGACCCCGTCTCTTTAAAAGGATGCCCGCATGACCACCGCTCCATCGCCCTCCGCCGCCCCGCGCTGCGCCCTCGTCACCGGCGGCAGCACCGGCATCGGCCTCGGCATCTGCCAGCAGTTGCTCGACGCCGGCTACCAGGTGGTAAACCTGTCGCGGCGCACGGCGCCAATGCAGCACCCCCGCCTGCACAACATCGCGGTGGACCTCGCCGACCCCGCCGCCACCCGCGAAGCGGCGGCCGAGGCGGCCGCCCGCCATGCGCCGACCACGGTGGTGCATAACGCCGGGGTGATCCGGCCGGCGCTGCTGCCGGATGTGGACATCGCCGACCTCGCCCTGCTGTCGCAGCTGCACCTCGCCGCCGCCATCACCCTGGTGCAGCACAGCCTGCCGGCGATGCAGGCGGCGCACTTCGGCCGCATCGTGCTGATCTCCTCGCGTGGCGCGCTCGGCCTCGCCCAGCGCACCGCCTATGCCGCCACCAAGTCCGGCATGGTCGGCATGGCCCGCACCTGGGCGCTGGAACTGGCGCGCAGCGGGGTCACCGTCAATGTGGTCGCGCCCGGCCCGGTGCGCAGCGAGATGCTGTTCGACGCCTTCCCCGACGGCAGCCCGCAGCAGACCGAACTGGCCGGCAAGATCCCGGTGGGCCGCGTCGGCGAGCCGGAGGACGTCGCCAACGCGGTGATGTTCTTCGCCGCGCCCACCAGCGGCTTCGTCACCGGTCAGGTGCTCTATGTCTGTGGCGGCGCCAGCATCGGCAGCCTGGTGCTGTAGGCCTGGCAAGAACCGTTGAAGGCGGATTATTTTTTAATCTTTTTACTTGATATAAAGCTAAACTGTATTTAGCATCTTTTCTCATTGAATCCTTAGCCGCGAGGTGCCGACATGACCGACTCAACCCCCAAGCTGCCCGCAGGCCTGCCCACGCTGGCCGAAATCCTGCTGGAAACCGGCAGCCTCGAATGGCGCGAGAAATCGCTGAAGGGCGTGCATGAAAAGATGCTGTGGCGCGACGAGGCCAGCGGCGCCTCCATCGCCCTGATCCGCTTCGACAAAGGCGTGGGCATTCCGCAGCCGCACTCCCACGCCTCCAACCAGTTCATGTTCTGTCTGAGCGGCCACTACGAGTACACCGCCACCGGCGTGACGCTCAAGCCCGGCAGCTTCTACTGCAATCCCAAGGGACTGGTGCACGGCCCGACCCATGCCCATGAGGAAACGGTGGTGGTGGAGATCTACGACGGCCCGCACTACCCGCAGAAGCCGGACTGGTACACCGACGAACGCGACGCCCACTGAGCGGAGCCACAGCCATGAGCCAGAACGCTCCCGCCAGCCGCCGCGTCGCGCCCGACGCGCTCGCCGGCTATGTCGCCGCGCTGTTCGAGGCGGCGGCGGTGCCGGCCGCCGATGCCCGCCAGGTCGCCGAGGCGCTGGTCGCCGCCGACCAGGAAGGCGTGTCCTCCCACGGTGTGATGCTGGTGCCGATGTATCTCGCCCGCCTGCGCGCCGGTTCGATCGCCGCCGCCGGCCGCATCGAAGTGGTGTCCGAGCGCGCCACCACGGTGGTGCTGGACGCCGGCAACACCCTGGGCCAGATCAGCGCCGCGCTGGCGGTGGCGCTGGCCGCCGGACGCGCCGCCGAATACGGCATGGCGGCGGTCTCGGTGCGCCGCGCCTTCCACTTCGGCGCCGCCAGCCGCTGGGCGCGGCGGATGGCCGAAGCCGGCTGCATCGGCATCGCCATGTCCAACACCCGGCCGCTGATGCCGGCGCCCGGCGCGGCCGAACGGCTGGTCGGCAACAACCCGCTGGCCATCGCCATGCCCGGCGGCAGCGGCGGCGCGCCGCTGGTGCTGGACATGGCGACCAGTGCCAGCGCGATGGGCAAGATCCGCATGGCCGCCACCACCGGCCGCGACATTCCGGCCGACTGGGCCACCGACGCGGAGGGCCGGCCGACCACCGATCCGGCCGCCGCGATCAAGGGCATGCTGCTGCCGGCCGCCGGCGCCAAGGGCTTCGGCCTGGCGCTGATGGTGGATCTGCTGTGCGGCGCGCTGTCGGGCGGCGGCCTCACCCGCGAGGTGCAGCCGCTGTATGGCGACAGCAGCCAGCCCTACAACTGCGCCCACTTCTTCCTCGCCCTGCATGTGCCCGACTTCCAGCCGGCGGAAAGCTTTTCCGCCCGCGTCGCCGAAGTCGCCCAGCAAGTGCGGCAGGCCGCCCGCGCCCCCGGCGTGGACCGCCTCTACACCCCCGGCGAGCGCGAATGGCAACTGGCGCAGGACAACGCCGCCAGCCTCGCCCTGCCGCTGCCGCTGATCGAAGAACTCGAACGCTGCGCCGCCGAATGCGGACGCGCCGCCCCCCTCCCCCTCCAGTGAACGGAAACGGAACCGCCATGAGCAAACAACAGATCACCACCGACGCCCTGCGCCAACCCAACGGCCACTTCTCCCAGGCCACCATGATCGAAGCGCGCGGCCGCCTGCTCTTCATCTCCGGCATGACCGCGCGCGCGCCCGACGGCAGCATCGCCGGCATCGGCGACATCGAGGAACAGACCCACCAGGTCTGCCGCAACCTCAAGGCCGCGGCCGAAGCCGCCGGCGGCAGCCTGGCCGACATCTGCCGGGTGGATGTGTACGTGCGCAACATGGAGCACTTCGCCGCCATCCACAAAGTGCGCCAGCAATACTTCCAGCCGCCGCTGCCGGCCTCGACCATGGTCGAGATCTGCAAGATGACCTCGCCCGACTACCTGATCGAGATCAACGCCATCGCGGTCATCCCGGAGAGCGCGGCATGAACGCCGCCGCACCGCAGCCGGCCGGCGCCGCCCGGCCCCGCCGCATCGCCCGCGTCGAGCATGCCGGCCGGCCCTGGCTGGCCCTGCTCGGCGAGGACAGCGCCACGCTGCTGCCGCATCACGGCGGCTCCATGGTGGCGCTGATCGAAGGCGGCGACGAAGCGCTGGCCGAACTCTGCGCCGCCGCCGCGCGCGGCGAGGGCGAGGTGGTGCCACTGGCCGGCCTGCGCCTGCTCGCCCCGCTGGACCGCTTCCGCCGCGACGTGCTGTGCACCGGCTGGAACTACTGGCGCCACTTCGAGGAAAGCCGCGGCAAGCGCGAGGGCCAGGAGGTGGACACGCCCAAGGCGCCGACCTTCTTCACCAAGGGGCCGGACACCGTCATCGGCCCCTGCGACGACATCGCCTGGGACCCCATCGTCTCCGCCAAGTGGGATTACGAGGCCGAAGTGGCGCTGGTGATCGGCCGCGGCGGCCGCAGCATTCCGCGCGCCCGGGCCATGGACCATGTGTGGGGCTACTGCCTGGCCAACGACGTTTCCCAGCGCGACCTGCAGCGCCGCCACGGCGGCCAGTGGCTGAAGGGCAAGAGCGTGGACGGCACCATGCCGATCGGGCCGTGGATCGTGCCGGCCGCCGATATCGACCCGGCCGCGCTGCGGCTGGTCTGCGAGGTGAACGGTGAAGTGCGCCAGGATGCCAGCACCGCGCTGATGGCCTTCCCCATCGACGAACTCATCGCCGAACTCTCCTTCGGCATGACCCTGCACCCTGGCGACCTGCTGCTCACCGGCACGCCGGCCGGCATCGGCAACGCCATGGAACCGCCGCGCTTCCTCACCGACGGCGACGAAGTGGTGGTGCGCGCCGACGGCCTGGGCGAGCTGCGCAACCGCCTGCGCGCCACCGACCTGCACGGCGGCAGCGACATCGTGATCGGAGGCGCGCCGGCATGAAGACCCTGTTCCAGGCCGACGGCAGCGTCATCGTCATCACCGGCGGCGCCAACGGCATCGGCCGCGCCCTCGCGCTGGCCTGCGCCGAAGCGGGCGCCATCGTCGTGGTGTGCGACCTCGATGCCGCCGCCGGCAGCACGCTCGCCGCCAGCCACCCCAACATCGAATTCCAGGCCCTGGACGTCGGCGACCGCGCCGCGGTGTTCCAGTGCTTCGCCGCCATCGAAGCCCGCCATGGCGCCATCGACGGCCTCGTCTGCGGCGCCGCCATCCAGCCCCGCATCGCCGTCGCCGACACGCCGGAAGCGGTGTGGCGCCAGGTCATGGAAGTGAACCTCAACGGCGTGGTGTGGTGCTACCAGGCCGCCATCGGCGGCATGCGCCAGCGCCGCCGCGGCGCCATCGTCGCCTTCTCCTCCGGCCTCGCCGCCAGCGGCTACGCCGGCGCGGCCGCCTACGCCACCACCAAGGCCGCGCTCAACGCCTTCGTGCGCAGCGCCGCCAAGGAAGTAGCCTCCGACCGGGTGCGCTTCAACCTCATCGCCCCCGGCGTCATCGACACCCCGCAGTACCGCGCCGCCAACCCCGGCGCGGACAACGCCCACTGGGCGCGCACCACCGGCATCGGCGGCCCGGAAGACGTGGTCGGCCCGCTGATGTTCCTGCTCTCCGACGCCGCCACCATGACCGCCTCGCTGCTCAGCCGCGACTTCGCCTACGCGGCGGCCGACGACGCCCGCAGCGCAGCCCCCTCCGCCACCTGACCGGGACGCCACCATGACCCGCAATACCCAGAACCTGCCCGTGCTCGTCGTCGGCGCCGGCCCCATCGGCCTGATGACGGCGCTGGGCCTGTCCACCTACGAGCTGCCCTTCGCGGTGTTCGAAGAAGACGACAGCTTCTCCTCGGACACTAAGGCCGGCACCATCCTCACCCGCACCCTGGAGATCTTCCGCCGCTACGGCGTGGCCGACGTGGTGCTCGCGCGCTCGCTGCGCATCGACGAGATCGGCTCCATCGACCGCGAGAGCAACACCGCCCGCCACCCCATCCACACCCGGCTGATGCGCGACGAAACCCGCTACCCCTTCGTCGTCAACCTGCCGCAGCACCACCTCGAACCGGTGCTCGCCCAAGCGCTCCAGGCGCGCGCGCCGGGCACGGTGCACACCCGCCACCGCCTCACCGGCTTCACCCAGCACGCCGACCATGTGGAAGCCGAGTTCGACACCCCGGACGGCCCGCGCAAGGTCAAGGGCAGCTACCTGCTCGCCTGCGACGGCGGCCGCAGCACGGTGCGCGACAAGCTCGGCATCGAAGTCGAAGGCATGACGCTGGACGTGCGCTACATGCTGGTCGACCTGAAGGTGGATCTCGACGTCCAGAACGCCCGCGACTACCCCTACCTCGCCTATTTCTCCGACCCGCAGGAGTGGATGATCCTGGTACGCCAGCCGCACTGCTGGCGCTTCCTCTTTCCGCTGCCGCTGGACCAGGAAGAAGCCAGCGAAGCCGAGCTGCTGGCCAAGGTCCGGCGCTTCATCGGCGAAGCCAAGGATGTGGAGATGCTCGGCAAGGTGATCTACCGGGTGCACCACCGCGTGGCCGACACCTGGCAGCTCGACCGCGTCCTGCTGATGGGCGACGCCGCCCACCTCATCACGCCGATGTGGGCGCTGGGCATGAACACCGGCGCGCTCGACGCCCACGCCCTGCCCTGGCGCCTGGCCTGGGTGCTGCGCGGCTGGGCGCCGCCGGCGCTGCTGCAGCAATACGAGCGCGAGCAACGGCCGATCGCCGTCAATGGCTCCGGCCAGCTCGCCGAAGCCGCGCGCATCGCCATGTCGCAGGCCAACGAGGCCGGCGACGGCCCCGCCGCCGGCGACTGGGGCAACGCCTGCACCCGCATGCTGCTGGGCGTGCAACTCGACCTCAGCGGCCAGGGCGGCGGCAACATGACCCGCAACGACAGCGCGCCGCCGCCGCTGTGCGCCGGCGACCGCATGCCCGACTGGGAACTGCATGGCGCCGAAGGCCGTGCCCTGCGGGCGCACGAGCTTGCCGACGGCTGCTTCGCCGCCCTCTACTTCACCGACGTGCGCCGCCGCCCCCGGCTGCCGGCGGCCGACTCCCCGGCGCTGCGCCACTACGTCGTCTCGCGCTGGGACGCCCCCTTCGACTCCGGCCTGCGCGAGCGCGCCCTGCTCGACATCGGCGACGCCCTGCGCACCCGCCTCGGCCATGACGGCGACGTGCTGGTGCTGATGCGCCCGGACGACCACATCGCCGCCATCGTGCCGCTGGACACCGCCTCGCCCGAGCAGGCCGCCGCCCTCTACGAACGCGCCGTCGGCGCCCCGCCGCCAGCCGCAACCCACGCACCCGCCAGCACCGGCAGCGACGCCACCGCCGCGCCCCGATCCCAACCCCTCACCGGATGCCCCGCATGACTCCCGTACGCCCCGCCGTTCTCGGCATCGCCGGCTTCGGCCTCATCGTCCCCGACCTCGCCCTCGCCGAACGCTTCTACCTCGACTACGGCCTGGAAGCCTGTGGCGGCGACGCCACCCGCCGCTTCCGCAGCCCCGGCCGCGACGCCGCCGAGGTCACCGTCAGCCCGGGCGCGAAGAAACGCCTGCACTTCGTCTCCTTCCACATCCCCGCCGGCAGCGAAGCGGTGTTCGCCGAACGCCTGCAGCGCCACGGCATCGCCACCGCCGCCGCGCCCGGCGCCGAACTGCCGGCCGGCCTGTGGTTCCAGGACCCCTGGGGCACCTGGTTCCACCTCAGCACCGCGCCGATGCAGCCGCTGGGCGAAATCGCCCTTCCCGCCTACAACTTCGGCGGCCGCAGCGAACGGGTGGACATCGCGCTCTGGACCGAGCTGAAGGCGCCGCGCGGCCCGCTCAAGCTCGGCCACATCCTGCTGTTCACCCCGGAATGGGAGCGCGCCGAAGCCTTCTACAGCGAAGTGCTGGGCCTGCGCACCACCGACCGCACCAGCGGCAAGGTGTGCTTCATGGCGGCCGGCGACGGCGTCATCGACCACCACTGCTTCGGCCTCATCCGCGACCGCGCCCGCGGCTTCCAGCACGCCAGCTTCCAGGTCGCCGACTTCGACGAAATCGGCCTCAACGCCTGGCGCATGCGCGAAGCCGGCTACCGCGAAGCCTTCGGCCCCGGCCGCCATGCGCTCGCCTCCAACCTCTTCCACTACGTGCGCGACCCCTGGGGCAGCTGGATCGAGTACTACGCCGACATGGACAAGATCTCGCCCGAGTGGGAATGCCGCGACTGGCAGAACCTGCCCTACATCTGGGGGCCGGGCTGGTCGCCGGAATTCTGGGGCAAGGAAATGAACGCCAACTTCGAAGCCGACTGAGCCTGGAGCCACCGATGACCCGGATCGCCCTCGACGTCCACGCCCACCTCATCCCCATCCTCCCCGGGCGCCTCGGCACGCTGCCCGGCGTCGCCTGGGACGGCGAAGCACGCAAGCTCACGCTGGATGACCATGCCATCGGCCTCGCCAAGCTGTTCGACCCCGATGCCCTGATCGCCTGGATGGACAGCCACGGCGTCGCCCGCGCCTGGGTCTCGGTGCCGCCGCCGGCCTACCGCCAGCACCTGGACGAAGCTGCGGCCCGGCAATGGGCGGCCTACCTCAACGACGGCCTGGCGGAAATCTGCGCTCGCCATGCCGACCGGCTGGCGCCGCTGCTGCACCTGCCGCTGGAGCACCCCGCACTGGCGGCGGAAATCGCCGCTGCTGTGCAGCCGGGCGAAGGCGACGCCTGCCCCGCCGGCTTCGCCGCACCCAGCAGCGCCGGCAGCCACGTTCTGTCCGAAGCGGACTACGGCCCCCTGTGGCAGGCGCTGGATGCCAGCCGCGCCTTCGTCTTCCTGCACCCCGGCGACTGCTGCGACGAGCGCCTGGAACCCTTCTACCTGCGCAACCTGCTCGGCAATCCCTACGAAACCGCCGTCGCCGCCAGCCACCTGATGTTCGGCGGCGTGCTCGAACGCCACCCCGGCATCCGCTTCTGCCTCGCCCACGGCGGCGGCTGCCTGGCGGCCGTCGCCGGCCGGCTGCAACAGGGCGCCGACACCCGGCGGCCGGGCCTGCCGCAAGCCATGCCGGCTCCCCTGGCACTGCTGCGCGGCTTCCACGCCGACTGCATCACCCACGATGTCCAGATGCTGGAGCAGGCCGCCCGGCTCTTCGGCGACGAGCACCTGCTGTTCGGCTCGGACTGGCCCTTCCCGATGGGGCTGCTGGAACCCGGAAAGCAGAGCACCAGCTGGCGCCCGGCGCTGCGCCAGGCCATTTTCCAGGCCCGGCCCAAGCGCTGAAGCACGGCGCCGCCGCGAACTTATTCTTAAGTCAAGATACTTGCCCTTAGAATACGCGGCCTCTAGCAGCACCCCGCCCGCCGGGGCCGCATGACAATGACCACACACGACCACATCGACCATCTCATCGACGACTGGGCCAGCACCCGTCCGGAACTCGAATTCAACGACGTCGCCGCGCTGCTGCGCCTGATGCGCCTGAGCGAAGTGCTGGATCGGGAGCTGGCCGCCATCGCCGCCGAGCATGCACTCAAGCCCGGCCAGTTCCAGGTGCTGGCCGCCCTGCGCCGCCGCCATCCGGCGATGATGACGCCGACCGAGCTGAACCACGCGGCCTTGCTCACCTCCGGCGCCATGACACCGCTGCTGGACCGCCTGGAGCAAAAAGAGTACGTCCGCCGCCTGCCCGATCCCAACGATCGCCGCGGCGTCCTGGTGGAGCTCACCCAGGAAGGCCAGAAGGTGATAGACGCCGCCCTGGATGCCCGTCTCGGCCGCCTGCACCAGTTGTCGGCCCTGCTCAGCCGCACCGAGCAGGATCAGGTCAGCGGCGCATTGCGCAAGCTCCTGATTCACCTGGAAAACAGATGAGCCGGCCAGGCGGGCAAAACTTCTTCCGATGAACAGTAACCGGATGTAAACCACGTAGCCCCGCCGGCCTTATGAGAACGCCATCGCCGGAGCGCTCAAGCCCTGTATCCAGCCTGTTCCGTCCTTGCAGCAAGCTGAATGAACCCGGCGCCTCAGCTGTCCATGTGTAAAGCTTTTGCCTGAAACTGTTTTCAAACCCATACACAGCGGAAAACTTGAGGCCGGGCAAGCCTTGCTAGCGTGCGCGCTTTAGACCTTCTCAAGCGCACCGCCATGCTGCAACGCCTTTCCTGGAAGCTGATGCCCAAACGGCAGCGGCAATTCCTGCTCGGACGCATGCCTGTAGTTGACCGTCAATTGGTCAATCGAGTCATGTCCGCCCGGGTCGAGTTCCCTCCTCCCTTCGCCCAGCGCAACTGCATCTTCGTCCATGTGCCCAAGTGCGCTGGCAGCAGCGTCTGCCAAGCACTGTTCGGCGACTGGCGCCCTGGTCACATTCCCTTGTATTGGTACGAACAGCAGTTCCCCGAACAGTACGCTCACACATTCAAACTCGCCTTCGTCCGTGATCCGTTGGAACGGGCCTATTCCGCATATGCTTTCCTGCGGGTAAATGCCCCGCTGAAGCGCGACGGCGAAGCGCAGGATCTCGTAAGACGCTACCGGGATTTCGACGACTTCGTCAGCCGCTGGCTGCATCCGGAAAACCTGCGGCGGCAGATGCACTTCGTGCCGCAGACCGACTTCCTTACCGACTCCCTGGGCGAGATCGGGGTGGATTTCCTCGGCCGCCATGAAACCCTGGCGCAGGACTACCAGCGGCTGGCCACCCACCTCGGCGTCGATCTGCCGCTGCCGCATGTGAATGCCACCCGCCACCGCAACGCCGCGCCGGCGCGCAGCTTCTGTTCCGACAGCACCCGGCGCCAGGTGTGGCGCGCCTATGAACGCGATTACGACCTGCTCGGCTATGCATGATCCGAACGGCGAGCGGCCGCCCATACGCCCCTACGCCCTGGCCCTCTCGCCCGCCCTGCGCGCGGCGGCAAAAGGGCAGCAACCGCACTGCATCTGGCTGACCGGCCTGTCCGGTGCAGGCAAATCCACGCTGGCGAACAATCTGGAGCAGGCCCTGCACCGGCGCGGCCTGCATACCTTCGTGCTGGATGGCGACAACCTGCGCCAGGGCCTGTGCCGCGATCTCGGCATGTCGGACGCCGCGCGCAGCGAGAATGTCCGCCGCCTGGCGGAGGTCGCGCGGCTGATGGTGGAAGCCGGGCTGATCGTCATCGTTGCCGCCATCTCGCCTTTCCGCGCCGACCGCGCCGCCGCCCGCGCGCTGTTCCCGCCGGGGCAGTTCAGCTGCGTGCATGTCAGCACCCGCTTCGAGGTCTGCGCCGCCCGCGACCCCAAGGGCCTGTACCGCGCCGCGCGGGAGCAGCGCCTGCGCAACTTCACCGGCCTGGACAGCCCCTATGAGGTGCCGCTGGACGCGGAATGCGAAATCGACACCGGCCTGCTGAACGAAGCCCAGGCCAACCAGCGCCTGCTCGCCCATGCGCTGGACTGCCAGCCCTATGCGGAGCCGGAAGCGAGAAGCGCGCTTTACCAGCTGATCTGAGCGCCTCGGCCCGGCGCCCCACCGCTACAGGAACAGGCGCGCCGCCGCCTCCGGGTTGGACGGGAAGTAGGCGTGCAGATAACTGGCGGTGAGCCGCCCCAACCGATACACCGCTTCGCCCGCACGCCCGTCCGGCGTGCGCGCCTGGGCGAGCGGCACCAGTGGCGTCTCGCTGCGGGAGTAATGGAAGGTATGGCCGCGCAGCTCGCCTTCCGGCAACGCCACCAGCTGGGTCCCCAGCGCGGTGAGCCGCGGCTGCATCAGCGCCGTGCCCGGCAGCAGGCCCGCCATCGCATGGCGCATGCCGGCCTTGTCCACCAGTTGTTCGAACAAGCCCATCATGCCGCCGCATTCGGCCAGCAGCGGCTTGCCGGCGGCCACATGCGCGTGCAGCGCCGCGCGGTGATCCTGATTGGCGGACAACGCTTCCGCATGCAGCTCCGGATAGCCGCCGGGCAGCCACAGCGCGTCGCACGCCGGCAGCGCCTCGCCGGCGAGCGGCGAGAAGAAGCGCAGCCGCGCGCCCATGGCCTGCAGCAGATCGAGGTTGGCCGGGTAGATGAAACCGTGGGCGGCATCACGGGCGATGGCGATGTCGCGGCCCGCCAGCATTGGCGGCGGCACCGGCGCTTGCGCCTCGGCGAAGCTCACCGCCGGCGGCAATTCCGCCGCGCCGGTGGCGGCCAGCGCATCGGCCAGCCTGTCCAGCCGGGTGGTGAGATCGGCGATCTCCGCCGCCTGCAGCAGGCCGAGGTGACGCTCCGGCAAGGCCGCATCCAGATCCCGCCCCAGCGCGCCGTACCAGCGCATGCCGGCCGGCAGCGCCGCGCGCAGCAGCCCGGCATGGCGCTCGCCCGCCACCTGGTTGGCCAGCACGCCGGCAAAGGGCAGGCCGGGGCGGAAGGTGGCGAGGCCGTGGGCCACCGCGCCCAAAGTCTGCGCCATGGCGCGGGCGTCTATCACCGCCAGTACCGGCAGGCCGAAGCGGCAGGCGATGTCGGCGCCCGAGGGCTGGCCGTCGTACAGGCCCATGACGCCCTCGACCAGGATCAGGTCCGCCTCGCGCGCCGCCGCGGCCAGCCGCCAGGCGGCGTCCGCCTCGCCACACATGCCGAGGTCGAGGTTGTAGACCGGCGCGCCGCTGGCGGCGGCGTGGATCTGCGGATCGAGGAAATCCGGCCCGCACTTGAACACCCGCACCCGCCGCCCCTGGCGCGCATGCAGGCGGGCGAGCGCGGCGGTGACGGTGGTCTTGCCCTGGCCGGAGGCGGGCGCGGCGATGAACAGCGCCGGGCAGTGCGGCTCGCGCTTGCCGGCCTGCGGCGATGTTTCAGCACCCTGCATCGTCATCCCTGCTTGCCGTCGCCCTGCAGCTCGCCGGCATGTACCGCGGTACAGCCCGGGGAGGCTTGCTTGTCGGCGGCAGCCTCGCTGGACTCACCGGCCTCGAACCAGGCCAGCCGCGGATAGAGCCCGACCACGCCGCCGACCACGGTGAGCGCCGGCGGCCGTATGCCGGCCTCCGCCACCCGTGCCGCCAGCGTTGCCAGATCGCCGACCACCACTTTCTGCGCGCTGGTGGTTCCGCGCTCGATGACGCCGGCCGGCGTGCTGGCCGCCAGCCCGTGGGCGATCAGGCCGGCGCAGATTTCCGCCAGCCGCGAGATGCCCATGTAGATCACCAGCGTCTGGCCCGGCCGGGCGAGCATGGTCCAGTCCAGGTCCAGCGCGCCGTCCTTGAGGAAGCCGGTGGTGAACACCACCGACTGGGCGTGATCACGGTGGGTGAGCGGAATGCCGGCGTAGGCGGCGATGCCGGCGGCGGCGGTGACGCCGGGCACCACCTCCACCGTCAGCCCGGCGGCGACCAGCGCCTCCATCTCCTCGCCGCCACGGCCGAAGATGAAGGGGTCGCCGCCCTTCAGCCGCACTACCCGCTTGCCGGCCTGCGCCAGCCGCACCAGCAGCGCATTGATCTCCGACTGCGGCAGGGTGTGGTCGGCGGCCTTCTTGCCGACGTAGATGCGCTCGGCGGCGGCCGGCGCCAGATCGACGATGGCGGGCGCGACCAGGTTGTCGTAGACCACCACGTCGGCGGCAGCCAGCAGGCGGGCGCCGCGCAGGGTCAGCAGTTCGGGATCGCCAGGGCCGGCGCCGACGAGATAGACATGGCCGGGCAAGGGGCCGGGGCGGCCGAAGGACAGGGGAGGCAGATCGGTTAGGGACATACTCGCAACTCCTGGAGCGCCGGCAAGGCGGCGCTTGCTCCCGCGCACCCTCGCGGGGCGCACACCATGCCCGATTCGACCCCGGCCCGCCACCGCTTTATCCCGGAGCCCCGGCCGCCACCGATTACCGCGGCAGCGCGGCCCCGGCCACCCCTCACTCGGGAATGAACAGCACCCGCCCTTCCACTTCCGCCCGCCGCAGCGGATGGCCGAAAGCCTCAGCGAGCAGCGCCGGCTGCAGCACCTCGTCGCGGCTGCCGGCGCGGGCGCCACCGTGGCCGTCCAGCAGCACGATGCGGTCGGCGAAACGGGCGGCGAGGTTGATGTCGTGCAGCACCATCACCACGCCGCGGCCGGCTTCGGCCAGCCCGCGGAACAGCGTCAGCACCGCGATCTGGTAGCGCAGGTCGAGATGGTTCAGCGGCTCGTCGAGCAGGAAGAGTGCCGGCGCCTGCGCCAGCAGCGCCGCCAGCGCCACCCGCTGGCGCTCGCCACCGGACAGGCTGAGGATGTCGCGCGCCGCCATCGCCTCCAGGCCGACGTCGGCCAGCGCCGCGCGGGCCAGGCGCTCGTCCTCGGCGCCTTCCCAATCCCAGCGGCCGAGGTGGGGATGGCGGCCGACCAGCACGGTTTCCAGCACGCTGGCGGCGAAGTGGTCCGGCTGCTGCTGGGCGAGCAGGCCGCGGAAACGGGCGAGTTCGCGCAGCGGCCAGTCCTGCACCGCGCGGCCACCCAGCGCCAGTTGCCCCGCCGCCGCCGGCCGCAGCCCGGCCAGGGTGTGCAGCAGGGTAGTCTTGCCGGCGCCGTTGGCGCCTATCACCGCCATGCATTCGCCGCGCTGCAGTTGCAGGTCGAGATCGCGGCACAGCCAGCGCTCGCCGATGCGCACGCCCAGGCCGCCGGCCTGCAGCAGCGGATCCTGCGCGGCAGGGTGCGTCATCGTCGTCATCGCCCCGGATGCCGCGCCAGCAGGAAGAGGAAGACCGGCACGCCGATCAGCGCGGTGAGCACGCCCACCGGCAACTGCATCGGCGCCATCGCGGTGCGCGCGGCGGTATCCGCCGCCAGCAGCAGGGTGCCGCCGGCCAGCGCCGCCACCGGCAGCAGCACCCGCTGGTCGTTGCCCAGCAGCAAGCGCACCAGGTGCGGCACGATGAGGCCGACGAAGCCCACCGTGCCGACCAGCGACACCGCCGCCGCGGTGAACAGCGAGGCCAGCAGGTAGAGCGCGTAGCGCAGCCGCCGCACCCGCACGCCCAGCGCCTGCGCCGCCAGTTCGCCGCGCACCAGCACATTGAGGTCGCGCGCCAGCGGCAGCACCAGCAGCAGACCCGCCGCCAGCAGCACCAGCGCCGGCCACGGCCGGTTGGCGCTGCTGGCGTCGCCCATCAGCCAGAACAGCATGGACTGCGCCTGGGTGGCCGGTGCCAGCGCCAGCATCAGCGTCACCACCGCGCCGCAGCCGGCGGCGACGATGACGCCGGTGAGCAGCAGCCGCGTCTGCGTCCAGCTGCCGTCGCCATGCGCCAGCCCGAACACCAGCAGCATGGCCGCCAGCGCGCCGGCGAAGGCGCTGGCATCGACGATGAAGGTCGCCGCGCCCAGCGTGATCGCGCCCAGCGCCCCCACCGCCGCACCGCCGGATATCCCCAGCACATAGGGCTCCGCCAGCGGGTTGCGCAGCAGCACCTGCATCAGCGCGCCGGCCAGCGCCAGCAGGCCGCCGCAGGCGAAGGTGGCCAGGGCGCGCGGCAGGCGCAGCTCGCGGACGACGCGGGCGGCCATGTCGTCGCCGGCGCCGAAGAGGGCGTTCGCCACCTCGGCCAGCGGAATGGAGAGATCGCCGGCCGTCAGCGCCCAGGCGAAGGCCGCCAGCACCGCCGGCAGCAGCACCGCGAACACCAGCCCGGCACGGGCGCGGCCCGGCATCAGGCGATGCCCCACGGCGATTGACGGGCTGGCGGCCATGCAGCCTCAGCGCGGCGCGTAGCGCACGCTGAGGAAGACGCTGGAGCCGGGCGTACGGTAGCCACGGGCAAGCTCGTATTCCTTGTCCAGCAGGTTGTTGGCGCGCAGCTCCAGCTTCCAGTCGCTCCCCAGGCGGTAGCCGGCGTAGGCGTTGGCGATGCCGTAGCCATGCAGCTCCACGGTATTGGCGCTGTTGTCGTAGCGCCGGCCGCTGCCGTTGAGTTCGAAACCCCAGTCGAAACGGTCCACCGTCTGCGACAGGCGCAGGAAGCCGGAGCGGGCGGCACGGCGCGACAGGCGCAGGCCGGTGTCTTCGTCCTTGGCGTTGAGGAAGCTGGCGCCGGCCCCCAGCCTGAAATCGCCCACTGCCAGCGTGTAGCCCAGCTCCGCGCCCTTGAGCCGGGCGGCGCCGATGTTCACCTGCTGGCCGGACTGCGCCGGGTCGGGATTGTTCGTGATCAGGTTCTTCACCCTGTTGTCGAAATAGGTCAGCTCGACCATATGGCCGCCGCGGCTCCAGCGCAATCCCAGCTCCCGGTTCAGTGCTTCTTCCGGCTTGAGGTCGGGGTTGCCGTAATAGCTGGTCGGCGAAGTCATCGGCCAGTAGAGCTGGTTGAAGGTGGGCGCATTGAAGGCCGTCGCCACGCTGCCATGCAGCCGCCAATCGGAACTCAGATCGTAGCCGTAAGCCAGCAGGCCGGTGGTCTTGGCGCCGAATTGCGAATTGTCGTCATGACGCAGGTTGATCTGCAAATGGTGCACGTCGATATCCGCCGTCCAGCCCGCCAGCAGGGAATTCACCCGGCGCTCGTTCTCGCGGTAGACGGTGGTGCTGTCCAGCCGGGTTTCGACATGTTCGTAGGCCAGCAGCAGGCGGCCGATGGGAAGATCGACGTCGTTCTGCCAGCTCAGCTGATCCTGCAGCGTCTGGGTGCGGCTGGGCGCGGCGGCGCTGGAGCGGGTGGTCAGCTTGTCCTCGCTCTGGCTTACTCGCAGGGTGCTGGTCCATGCCTGGGTGAATTGATTGCGCAGGTGCGCGCCCAGGGTGCTGGCCTTCTTGTCCAGGTAGGAGTCGTAGTAGCTCAGCGCGGAAGCGTCGTACCAGGTACGCGTATCGACATGGGTGAAGTTGAAGCCGAGTTCGTCGCGCTCGCGGAAACCGATGGAGAGGGAGCCGCTGGCCATGTCGCTGCGATAGCCGTCGTCGTCCGCCCAGTAGGAGGTACGGGAGCCGCTGCGCCAGTAGGCGGGATCGCGCTTGGAGTTGTAGCCGTCGCTGCGTTCCTTGCCGGCCGACAGGCTGTAGCGCAGCCGGTCCACGCCGCCGGCCAGGGTGGCCGCGCCCTTGAAGGTGTTGTCGGTGCCATAGCCCACCGACACTTCCGGCTGGAAACCGCGCTGGCCGCGGCGGGTGAAGATCTGCACCACGCCGCCTATGGCTTCCGAGCCGTAGAGGGCGCTGGCCGGGCCGCGCAGGATTTCGATGCGCTCGATCATTGCCAGCGGAATGGCTTCGAAGGTGGCGGTGCCGGAACTCGCCGAGCCGATGCGGACGCCATCCACCAGCAGCAGGGTATGGCGGGCTTCGCTGCCGCGGATGTAGACGCTGGAGTTAGAGCCGGGACCGCCATTGGCGGTCACCTGTACGCCGGGCGTGGCCTGCAGCAGCTCGACCAGCGAGGAATGCCCGGCGCGTTCGATGTCTTCACGGCTGATGACTTCGACGCTGGCGAGACTGTCTTCGGCGCGGCGCTGCTGGCGGGTGGCGGTAACGACGATTTCTTCGAGCGCCGGCTCATCCGCGGCAAAGACACGGGTGGGGAAAGGCAATGCGGCGGCAAGCGCCAGCGTGAGAGCGGAGAAACGGGTTTTCATTGTTTTGGGAAGCCTGGGCAGCGATGGCGCCGCGGATGAAACGGGGAAAGTCGCCGGAGGACAGCGGCGACAGGCGCGCAACGCAGCCCGGGGGAGCATGCGCTGCGCGCCATGGCGGAAACGGTGAATCAGAAGGAGACGCGGGCGCCCAGTTTCCAGGTGCGGGAGTAATCCACCGGGTAGATGACGTCGTCGCCAACCCACATCCCGTTCTCATGCTCGAACAGGTTGCTGACCGCGCCATACAGCTCGACCTGTTTGGTGATCTGCTGGCGGTAGCTGAGGTCGGTGGATTGATAGGCGCGCTGGCGCTGGCTGTTGTTGTTGTCGAAGTCGCCAGCCGCCCAGGCGCGGCTGCGCCAGGTATGGGAGAGGTAGAGGCGGCCGCCTTCGACCACATCCACCGCCAGCCCGGCCACCAGGCTGTGGCGCGGCACGCCCGGCAGCTCCTTGCCGTTGAAGGCGCCGCCACCGGAATCGTCGCGGTCGATGAGGGCGCGGGTCCAGCTGTAGTTCACATTCGCGGCGACGGCGCGGGCGATCTGCCAGCTGTCCTGGATCTCGATGCCGAACTTGCGCGAGCGGTCGAGACTGGTGTTATTGAAGGTGTATGGATCGAGGTAGATCTCGTTATGCAGGCGCGCATGGAAGACCGCGAGTTTGAGACGGTTCGTCGCCGTGCTGTGATTGAGGCCCAGCGTCAGCGTGCGGGCGTGGGCGGGGTCGATGAAGCCGTTGAAACTGGTCGTGCCGGTAAACCAGTTGGTATAAAAAAACCGGTCGATGTCCGGCGCCTGATGCGCATCGTTGTAATTGCCGAACACCGACAGCGCCTCATCCACCCGGTAGTTGAAGCCCACATCCCAGGCCGAGAAGCGCTCATTCGCCTCCAGGTGCTCGCCCGCATCCGGCCGATAGCGGTAACGCACCTGCTCGCCACGCACGCCCGCCGACAGCGTCAGGCGATCGAAGGAATACTGGGCCTGGAGGAAGAGCGCACGGTTGCGCTTGTCGGTGTCGTTGTCCGAGCCCTTGCGCACGGCATCGAAGAGTTGGGCGCCAGCGGTCACCGCCAGCTTGTCGCCACGGAACTGCAGCGAGATTTCGTCGCTCAGGTAGCGGGAGTCCGTTCCCGCGGAGGGAACGAACTCGGAGTAACGGCTCTCGTCGTGATGATCGGCAGACAGACGCCAGCGACTGCTGAAGTCGTAATCCCCGCCCACGCTCCAGTAATGGGTGTTGAATTTCTGGTGCACATAGTTGCCGACGATCTGCGCCGGATCGTCCTTGAATCGCGCCAGCGTCAGGCTGTTCGGGTAGCGGGTGTCGATGCGCGACTCGCCCGCGTCCAGCCGCAGCTTCAATTCATCCACCGGCTTGCCGTCGATGCCGACGCGCCAGATGTCGGCGCGGGAAGCATCCCGGTGGCCGGTCGCGTCCTTGTCGCCGGCGCCATCGTCGCGGTTGCGCTCGGCGCTGGCGGAGAGGGAAAAGCGTTCGCGCACCAGGCCGGCGCTGAGCGAGGCGCCGCGGCTGCCGTTGCTGCCGCCGAAGAGATCCACCGTGGCGCCATCCCGCGGCCGGGTGTGGATCTGGATGGTGCCGGCGGTGGCGCCGTCGCCGTACAGCACCGAGCCGCTGCCCTTGGTGATCTCGATGCGGTCCACGTCCGCCAGCGAAACCGAGCCCAGCAGCTGCGGCACCATGTCCACATTGTTCAGGCGGCGGCCATCCACGGTGACGACCACGTTCTGGTAGCCATCGGTGATGCCGTAGCCGCGCATGTTGAGCGCCGGCGAGTAGCGGTTGCCGTAGTTGGGCAGCACCTGCAGCGAGGAGTAGCGCGCCAGGTAATCGACCAGCGTGGTCGCGCCGGAACGCTCGATGTCGTCGCGGCGATGGACTTCGGAGGCGTAGGGCGCATCGCTGTCCTTCATCTCGACGCGGGTGGCGGTGACGATCACCGGCGACAGCGCATCCGGCGCCTGTTCTTCATCGGCGGCGAGCACGGCATGCGGAAAGCCGAGCGCATACAGCGACGCGGCGGCGGCAAGGCGGAACTTCATCGGGGGAACTCCCAGCGCCATGGCCCGCGTCCCCGCACGCCATGGTGATACGCACATGGATGCGCCGGGTTGCATGCGGGGCGCGGTCTCGCGCCTCCGTCCGCCCACCGCGGCCCATCCGCCATTCGCTTCCAGGCCGGTATCCGGGCTCACGAACCGTCCAGCTCAAGGCCGGGCGCGGTGCGCCGCCTTCCCAGGCTCTCGCCCAGTGGCATCCGGCACACCTTGCATTCGCTTACCGTTGCGGGGGCAGCACAGGCATTGCGGCGACATCGCCGCGCACCTGTTTCCCGTTTACCCCGGCGGCGAGAACCGCGGCCGGGCACCTGAAACGCCTAGCCCCTTCCGGGGCCAGGGGGCGGATGATACCGTTTCGGCCCCTCGCCGAGCAGCCTTAGACGGAATTCCAATGCACTGCGAACTGATCCTGGGTGGCGCCCGTTCCGGGAAGAGCCGCCATGCCGAAACCCTGGCCGCCGCCAGCGGCCTGCCGGTGACGGTGATCGCCACCGCCACCGCCGGCGACGCCGAGATGGCGGCGCGCATCCGCCGCCACCAGGCCGACCGCCCGGCCGGCTGGCGCACGGTGGAGGCGCCGCTGGCGCTGGCGGCGGCACTGCGCGCCGAGGCGGCGGCGGAGCGTTGCGTGGTGGTGGATTGCCTGACGCTGTGGCTGGCCAATCTGCTCGACGGCGCGGAGAAGCTGCCGGAGCCGGCGGAGGCGGATCAGTTGCCGCTGTTCCGCCGCGAGCGCGCCGCGCTGCTGGACGTGCTGGGCACACTGCCGGGCCGCGTCCTGCTGGTGGCCAACGAGGTCGGCCTCGGGCTGGTGCCGGAGACGCCGCTGGGGCGGCTGTTCCGCGATGAGGCGGGGCGGCTGAATCAGGCGGTGGCGGCGATCTGCCCGCGGGTCACTTTCGTGGCCGCCGGCTTGCCGCTGGTGCTGAAAGGAAACTGAGGGGCGCCGAGGGGAGAGGCCGAAAACCCGGCCAGCGCGCCGCGCCGGCCGGGGGTTGCGGATCAGGGCGCGAGGTCTTTCAGGCGCTCGGCGGTCGCCGGATGGGTGGCGAGGTAGCCCTGCCAGCGCTTGTCCTCTTCCAGGCCAGCGCATTCCTTGTCGCCATCCTTCTCACCCTCGCCACAACGGTGGCTGCTTTCCAGCCGGCTGAGGATGGAGGCGAAGCGCGACACCGGGATGCCGGTTTCGCCCAGCATGCGCACCGCGTAGCGGTCGGCCTCACGCTCGAAAGCGCGCGAGTAGCCCAGCTCGGTGAGGATCACCGGCACCGCCGCCACCGCGGAAGTCACCGAGGACACGTCGCCGGTCACCGCCATCACCACCAGGCCCAGCGCCGAGCCCTGGATCACCCGGCGCAGCGCGTGGCGGCGGTCGATGTGGCCGATCTCGTGCGCCAGCACCGCGATCAGTTCCTCGTCATCCTCCGCCAGCTGCACCAGCTGGTCGGTGAACACGATGGTGCCGGAGGGCAGCGCCAGCGCGTTCGGGCCCAGCGTGTCCTCCGCGTCGCGGAACTCCACGCTGATGGCGAGCGCCGGGTCTACCCGCTGGATGAAGGGCGCGAAGCGGGCGCGCAGCCGCAGCTGCTCCTCCTCGGCGAGCTTGCTGGGCGACAGCGGCCCGCCATCCAGCAGCGCCAGCGCGCCGTCGCCCATGTGGCGGCTGACCTCAGGCGACAGCGAAAAGGCCGTGGCCTCCGCCAGCGCCGGAATGCCGAAGCGCACGCCGCCCCAAACGAACAGCAAGGTCACCACCACGCCCAGCAGCGCATAACGCAGGCGGGACTCCAGCCGGTGCGCCAGGCCGTGGTGCGGCCGCACTTCGGCCAGCAGCGCGTCCACCGCGTCGTTGTCGGCGGTCTCGAAGGCACCGCCGCCATTGAAGCGCAGGAAGCGCGGCATGTTGCCGAGGCGGGACGAAACCTCGACCCGCGCCAGCGGCTGCGGGCCGGCCAGCGTCGCGCCGTTGTCGCCCAGCACCGTCAGCGCCCCCTCGCTCAGGCTGAGGGTGGCGGCGACGCGGCGCGAGCTGCCGCCGTCGAAGAACAATCCGCTGATGGAGTCGCTCACCGCTTGCTCACCCGCCGGTCAGAGACCGATATCCACATCGAACAGATCGCCGATCTCGCCGCCGGTGGCGGAGGCGCCACTGCGCTGGTCGGCCACGAAGCCGTCGAGATCGTCCGCCGCCAGGAAGCTGATGTGATCCGCCGCGTAACGCGCGGTGCGCACCTTGGCCCAGGGGTAGAACAGGCCCAGGGTGAGCGCCATGCAGACCATGTTGGTGATCATCAGCCCGGCGTAGGAGCCGTAGTTGTAATGCGCGCTCAGCTTGTGCTCGGCCAGGCTGGTGGCACCGTAAGCCAGGTTGGTGGAGGCGACATTGAAATAGACGAAGAGCGACAGATAGGTCGCCACGCCGGCCAGCATGCCCAGCGGCCCGAACGCGAGGCCAAGGGCGAAGGCGAGGCCGAAACCGACGAGCGCGATCAGCAGCCCCACGCCAGCCAGGGCGTAGAAGCGCTTGGCCCCGGCGGAGAAATCGAAGGGCGTGACGCCGTAGCGGCAGTTGCCGACGAGGAAGCGCTGCTGCCGCTGCATGGCCAGCGGGAACAGCAGGCCCAGCGTGAGCATGCCGAGCAGCGGCCACATGATGAAGACCTTGGCCGCCGTGCCCACCTTGCCGTCGAAGCCGAAGCGCACGCCGCGCCAGGCGCTGTTGTGGTTACGGAAGCTCAGGCCGCGCACGATGATCCACGGCATGCCGATGAACAGCAGCAAGGCGCAGATCGCGCTGACGATGGGCGACACCATGTCCGAGCCGACATAGATCACCAGCAGCACGAAGGCGATGATGCGGCCCTTGAGGATCTTTATCGGATCGGCCAGGTACTCGAAGCTGCTGCCATCCAGCCGGGTATTGCCGTAGAAGTAGCGCTGGGTGCGCACCTTGGCCCAGGCGGAGTAGATGCCCAGGGTGATGATGGAGAGCAGCAGGTTCACGATCCAGATGCGGAAGAACTCGCCACCCTTGCCGGTGAACTCGAAGGGCAGTTCGCGGAAGCCATCGCCCTTCTGCACCGCGGCCGGCGGCACCATGGCGAGCGGACCGGCGGGCGACGGCGCAGCGATGGGCGCGGCGAGCGCCTCGGCCTGCATGCCGGCGGCAGCGGAAGCCGTCGATGCAGCGGCGGCGGAGTCCGGCGTCCAGGCCGGCTGGGGCGGCACCGCCTCCTGCACGGCAGCGGCGCCACTGGCCACGGTTACAGCCGGCGCCACTGGTGCCGCTGCGGCCAGCGGCTCCAGCGCGGCCACCGCGCCGATCTGGCCCAGGGTCGCCAGGTAGCGCTCCGCATCCTCCCGCGGCAGGCCCTGCTTGAGCACCACCCGCGGATGCGAGAACAGCTGCTCCAGGCGCTCCGCGCCCAGGCCGAACAGGCGGCCGAAACCGGCCTTGACCTCCTCCCTGTCGAACCCGTCGGCGATCTCGCCGGTGAAGACCACGGCATAGGTGGCGTCGGACATGCGAACTCTCCCTGACTGCTTGTTTGTTTTTGAGTGGCGCCGGCGCTGCTGCACCGCACACCAGCGCAGCATGATAGATGCAAGCTCAGCGCTGGCGCCAGCCATCCCGGCCGGCGCCGCGCCCGGCGGGTACAATCCGCGATCTCGGCCGGCGGTGGCCGCAGGCAGCGCCCCAAGCGGCCCGCTTTCCACCGCCCCGCGCCCTCCCTTCGTCCGCCCACGCCACTGCGATGACCTACGCCATTCCCGCCTTCGACCCCGCCCTCGCCGCCACGCTGCAGCACCGCATCGACCGCAAGACCAAGCCGCTGGGCGCCCTCGGCCGCCTCGAAGCGCTGGCGCTGCAGATCGGCCAGGTGCAGAGCCGGATGGAGCCCATGCTGAGCCAGCCGCACATCCTCGTCTTCGCCGGCGACCATGGCGCCGCCCGTGCCGGCGTGTCCGCCTACCCGCAGGACGTCACCTGGCAGATGGTGGAGAACTTCCTCGCCGGCGGCGCCGCCATCAACGTCTTCTCCCGCCAGCTGGAGCTGGGCCTCACCGTGGTGGATGCCGGCGTCGCCCACGACTTCGGCAAGCGCCCCGGCCTGGTGGACGCCAAGATCGCCCCCAGCACCGCCAACTACCTGGAACAGGCGGCGATGACGCCGGCGCAGCGCGACGCCGCCCTCGCCCGCGGCCGCGAGCTGGCCCACGCGCTGGCGCGCAATGGCTGCAACTGCGTCGGCTTCGGCGAGATGGGCATAGGCAACACCGCCGCAGCCTCGCTGCTGTCTCACTGCCTCATCGGCACCGCCGAAGGCGAAGACGCCGACGCCGCGCTGGCCCTGCTGGTCGGCCGCGGCACCGGGCTGGACGAGGCCGGCCTGGCGCGCAAGCGCGAGCTGCTCGCCCGCGCGCTGGCGCGCGGCGGCCGTCCGGCCGATCCGCTGGCGGCACTGGCCGAATACGGCGGCTTCGAGATCGCGATGATGGCCGGCGCCATGCTGGGCGCGGCGGAGAAACGCATGCTGCTGCTGATCGACGGCTTCATCGTCACCTCGGCGCTGCAGGTGGCCCACGCCATCGCGCCGCAGATCCTGCCCTACTGCGTGTTCGCCCACCGCTCGCGCGAACCCGGCCACGCCCGCCAGCTCGCCCACCTGAACGTGGAACCGCTGATGGACCTGGACTTGCGCCTGGGCGAAGGCACCGGCGCCGCGCTGGCCTTCCCGCTGGTGCAGGCGGCGGTGAATTTCCTCAACGAGATGGCGAGCTTCGAGTCCGCCGGCGTCAGCGACAAACACTGAGGCATTCCCCCACCCGCCATGCGCCGCCAGCTGGAACTCTTCTTCACCGCCCTCGGCTTCTTCACCCGGCTGCCGGTGCCGGCCTGGGTGGGCTGGGCGCCGGAGCGGCTGGAGCAGGCGGCGCGCTACTTCCCGCTGGTGGGCTGGGTGGTGGGCGGTCTCACCGCCGCCAGCTATCTGCTGATCGCCCAGATACTGCCGCCTTCGCTGGCCGTCATCCTCAGCACCGCGCTCGGCATCCGCCTCACCGGCGCCTTCCACGAGGACGGCCTGGCCGACACCTGCGACGGCCTCGGCGGCGGCTGGGACAAAGCGCAGGCGCTGGCCATCATGAAAGACTCGCGGCTGGGCAGCTACGGCGCCATCAGCCTCACGCTGATGCTGCTGGCCAAGGTAGTGGCGCTGATCGAACTCGGCGGCGATGCCGATGGCGACGTCGCCCTCGCCCTGCTCGTCGCCCATCCGCTGTCCCGCCTCGCCGCCACCGTGGTGATGCACCTGCTGCCCTATGTGCGCGCCGACGACAGCGCCAAATCGCGCGCCGTCGCCCGCCCGCTGGCGCCGGCCGACCTCGCCGTGGCCACCGGCTGCGGCCTCGCGCCGCTGTTGCTGCTCGCGCCGCTGGAGGCGCTGGGCGCGCTGCTGGCGGCCAGCGCGCTCACCCTCTGGCTCATTCGCCTCTTCCTGCGCCGCCTCGGCGGCCACACCGGCGACTGCCTGGGCGCCGCCCAGCAGGCGGCGGAGCTGGCCTGCTACCTGGGCATACTCGCCGCATGGAACTACACCTGATCCGCCACCCCAGGCCGGCTGTAGAGGCCGGCGTCTGCTACGGCCGCAGCGACCTGGACCTCGCCGAACCGGCGGAACTCGCCGCCGCCCGCCTGCGCCCGCTGCTGCCAGCCGCCTACCAGCTGCACGCCAGCCCGCTGCGCCGCGCCCGCCTGCTGGCCGAGGCACTGGGCCAGCCGCGGGTGGACGCGCGCCTGCAGGAGATGCACTTCGGCGACTGGGAAGGCTGCCGCTACGACGACATCGGCAGCGCGCTGGACGGCTGGGTGGCCGATCCGCTGGGCTTCCGCGCCCCCGGCGGCGAATCCGCCCGTGAAATGGCGGCCCGCGTTCACGCCTGGCTGGACGAGGCGCTGGCCACCACACCCGCCACCGCGCTGGTCGTCGTCGCCCATGGCGGCCCGCTGCGCGCCATCGCCGGCCGCCTGCTCGGCTTGCAGCCGGAACGCTGGCTGGCGCTGGACTTCGCCTGCGGCCTCGCCACCCGGCTGGACGTGGAGGACTGGGGCGTGACGCTGAAGTGGTTCAATCGCTGAAGTTGAAGACGGTTCGCGCCCGCAGGCAAGCGGCAGCAGGCTGACCGCCCCGAGGCGCTCGGGATTAGAACGCACAGGCCTCCGCACGGAACCACCCCGGTATCAGCACCCCACCGCATGCCGCCCCTAACTTCCGCAACCCGGCAAGCCGCTTTCCAGCCCCGCGCCAGCCGCCCGCACCGCGTTTCCACCGCTTCATGGGATAATCGCGAACTGTCCATCGCCCTGCCTCCGCCCTCCGCAATGCAAGTCACCCTGCCCGACTTCTCCGCCGGTCGCCTCGTCGTTGTTGGCGACGTCATGCTGGATCGTTACTGGCACGGCTCGACCACACGGATTTCACCGGAAGCGCCGGTGCCGGTGGTCAAGGTGGAAGGCGACGAATTCCGCGCCGGCGGCGCCGGCAACGTGGCGCTCAACAGCGCCTCGCTGGGCATGCCGGTGGAGCTGGTCGGCCTGGTCGGCCGCGATGAAGCCGCCGGGCTGCTGCGCACGCGGCTGGAGCAGGGCGGCGTCGCCTGCCGGCTGCTGGAGGCGCCGCAGCACCCCACCATCACCAAGCTGCGCATCATCAGCCGCCACCAGCAGCTGATCCGGCTGGATTTCGAGGACAGCTTCGCCGCGCTGGAATCCGCCGGCATCGCCCAGGCCTTCGAGGCGGCGCTGCCCTCGGCCGGAGCCAGCGTGCTGTCCGACTACGGCAAGGGCACGCTGGCCGGCGTCGCCGAGCTGATCGCCGCCGCGCGCAAGGCGAAGACTCCGGTGGTGGTGGACCCCAAGGGCACCGATTTCGCCCGTTATCGCGGTGCCACCGTCATCACCCCCAATCTGTCCGAATTCGAGGCGGTGGTCGGCCACTGCGCGGACGACGCCGAGCTGGTGAAGCGCGGCGAAGCCCTGCGCGACGCGCTGGCGCTGGACGCGCTGCTGGTCACCCGCTCCGAACGCGGCATGAGCCTGCTGGAGCGCGGCCACCCGCCGCTGCATCTGCCCACCCGCGCCCGCGACGTGTTCGACGTCACCGGCGCCGGCGACACCGTGGTCGCGGTGCTGGGCGCCGGCCTCGCCTGCGGCCTGCCGCTGGCCGAAGCCACCGCGCTGGCGAATGCCGCCGCCGGCATCGTCGTCGGCAAGCTGGGCACCGCCACCGTCAGCCTCGCCGAACTCGCGGCGGCCGCCAGCGGCGGCCCCGCCGACCGTTGAATACCAGGAGCCCATCATGATCATCGTTACCGGCGGCGCCGGCTTCATCGGCAGCAACATCGTCTGCGGCCTCAATGCCCGCGGCTACACCGACATCCTCGTCGTGGACGACCTCTCCGACGGCCGCAAATGCCTCAACCTGGCCGACACCGACATCCATGACTACATGGACAAGGACGACTTCCTCGCCCGCCTGCAGGCCGGCGAGGACTTCGGCAAGGTCGAAGCCGTCTTCCACGAAGGCGCCTGCTCCGCCACCACCGAGTGGGACGGCCGCTTCGTCATGAAGGTGAACTACGAATACACCAAGGCCCTGCTGGCCTGGTGCGTGGCGCGCAAGGTACCGCTGATCTACGCCTCCTCCGCCTCGGTGTACGGCATGGGCCCGACCTTCCGCGAAGCGCGCAGCTACGAGCGGCCGCTGAACATGTACGCCTACTCCAAGTTCCTGTTCGACTGCCACCTGCGGCCGCAGCTGGAGACGCTGGAATCCCAGGTGGTCGGGCTACGCTACTTCAACGTCTACGGCCCGCGCGAGCAGCACAAGGGCAGCATGGCCAGCGTCGCCTTCCACTTCCACAACCAGCTGCACGAATCCGGCCGGGTGCGCCTGTTCGAAGGATCCGACGGCTACGGCCCGGGCGAGCAGCGGCGCGACTTCATCCATGTGGACGATGTCGTCGCGGTCAACCTGTGGCTGCTGGAAAACCCCTCGGTGAAAGGCATCTTCAACCTCGGCACCGGCCGCGCGCAGAGCTTCAACGACGTCGCCCGCGCCGCCATCCGCTGGGGCAAGGCGCGTGGCACCGAAGGCGGCGGCATCGACTACATTCCCTTCCCCGATCACCTGCGCGGCCGCTACCAGAGCTTCACCGAAGCCGACATGGACGCCCTGCGCAAGGCCGGCTACGACCGCCCCTTCATGGACGTGGAAACCGGCGTGCCCCGCTACCTCGACTGGCTGGCGGCACGGAGCTGAGCCCGATGAGCGCAGCCGGGCGGCCGGACAGGCCGCGCATTCTTGTCGTCGGCCCCTCCTGGGTGGGCGACATGGTGATGGCGCAGAGCCTGTTCGTCGCCCTCGGCGGCGGCGAGCGCTGCGACATCGACGTGCTGGCCCCCGGCTGGTCGCTGCCCATCCTCGAACGCATGCCGCAGGTGCGGCGCGGCATCGCCATGCCGCTGGGCCATGGCGACTTCGGCCTCGCGGTGCGCTGGCGCCTGGGTCGCGAACTGGCCGCCGGGAGCTACGCGCAGGCCATCGTGCTGCCGGGCTCGCTGAAATCCGCGCTGGCGCCCTTCTTCGCCCGCATCCCCCGCCGCACCGGCTTCCGCGGCGAGATGCGCTACGGCCTGCTGAACGACCTGCGCATCCTGGACAAGGCCGCGCTGCCGATGACGGTGCAGCGCTTCGTCGCCCTCGCCCGCCCGGCCGGCGCGCCGCTGCCGGAGCCTTTCCCGATGCCGACGCTGGTGGCCGACGCCGCCAACCAGGAACGCCTGCGCGCCGAGCTGGGCCTACCGCGGCATCAACCGGCGGTCGCCTTCATGCCCGGCGCCGAATACGGCCCGGCCAAGCAGTGGCCGCTGCCCCACTTCGCCGAACTGGCGCGCCAGCTGGTCGCCCGCGGCCAGCAGGTGTGGGTGCTGGGCTCGGCCAAGGACAGGCCGGCGGGAGACGAGATCGCCGCCGGCAACCCCGGCGTGCACAACCTCGCCGGCAACACCAAGCTGGGCGACGCGGTGGATCTGCTGGGCATGGCCAGCGCCGCGGTAACCAACGACTCCGGCCTGATGCATGTGGCCGCCGCGCTGGGCGTGCCGCTGGTCGCCATCTTCGGCTCCTCCAGCCCGGAGCACACGCCGCCGCTGGCCGAGCGGGTGGCGATACGCACGCTGCGGCTGGAGTGCTCGCCCTGTTTCGAGCGCACCTGTCCGCTCGGCCACACCCGCTGCCTGACCGACATCACCCCGGAAAGCGTGCTGACCGCGCTGGACAGCGTGGTCGTCGGCGGCGCCAAGCCGGTCTTCCTGCGCCGCGCCGTCGGCTGAGGCAAGCGTGCGGGTACTCATCGTCAAGACCTCGTCGCTGGGCGACGTCATCCACACCCTGCCGGCGGTGACCGACGCCGCGCGCGCCATCACCGGCCTGCGCTTCGACTGGGTGGTGGAAGAGGCCTTCGCCGAGATCCCCGCCTGGCACCCGGCGGTGGACAAGATCATCCCAGTGGCGCTGCGGCGCTGGCGCAAGCATCCGCTCAAGGCCCGCCGCAGCGGCGAATGGCAGGCCTTCAGCCGGGCGCTCGGCGCCAGCCGCTACGACGCGGTGATCGACGCCCAGGGCCTGCTGAAGAGTGCCTGGCTGAGCCGCCGCGCCGACGGCCCGCTGCACGGCCTGGCGCGCAATTCCGCCCGCGAACCACTGGCCAGCCTGTTCTACCACCATCGCCACCCGGTGCCCTGGGGCCGCCACGCGGTGCTGCGGGTGCGCGAGCTGTTCGCCCAGGCGCTGGGCTACCCGCTGCCGCCGAATGCGGAACACGATGGCGACTACGGCCTGGACCGCAATCGCGTGCTCGCCGCCGCCAGCCATGAGCCGCAGGCGGAAACGCCCTACCTCGTCTTCCTGCACGGCACCACCTGGCCGACCAAGCACTGGCCGGAAAGCTACTGGCGCCAGCTGGCCGAGCAGGCCGCCGCCAGCGGCTGGGCGGTGCACCTGCCCTGGGGCAGCGAGGCCGAACTGGCCCGCGCCCGGCGCATCGCCGACGGCCTGCCGGGCGCGCAGGTGCTGCCGCGGCTCAAGCTCGCCGACATCGCCGCCGAACTCGCCGGCGCCCACGCCTGCGTGGCGGTGGATACCGGCCTGGGCCACCTCGCCGCCGCGCTGGACGTGCCCACGCTGTCGCTGTTCGGCGCCACCAACCCCGGCTACACCGGCGCCTGGGGCCGCAGCCAGCGCCACCTGGCCTCCGATTTTCCCTGCGCGCCCTGCCTGAAGCGCAGCTGCGGCTACACGCCGACCGCCGAAGACCGCGCCCGCTTCGACCTCGCGCGCGAACAGCCCTTATGCTTCACCCGCCTGGCCCCCGCCCGGGTCTGGAACGAACTGCGCGCCCTCGCCGCCCCGGAACACGCCTGATGCAACTCGCCTTCTGCCTCTACAAGTACTTCCCCTACGGCGGCCTGCAGCGCGACTTCCTGCGCATCGCCCTCGCCTGCCAGGCGCGCGGCCATGCGATCCGCGTCTATCACCTGGAATGGAATGGCGAAGTGCCGCCGGGCTTCGAACTGGTGAAGGTGCCGGCCAGCGGCTGGTCCAGCATCCGCCGCTACGCCCGCTTCACCGCCTGGGTGGAAGCGGACCTGGCCCGCCGGCCGGTGGACCGGGTGGTCGGCTTCAACAAGATGCCTGGGCTGGACCTCTACTACGCCGCCGACCCCTGCTTCGAGGACAAGGCGCGCACCCTGCGCAAGCCGCTGTACCGCTACAGCCCGCGCTACCGCCACTTCTCCGCTTACGAGCGGGCGGTGTTCGCGCCGGAAAGCCATACCGAGATCCTGATGATCTCCACCACCCAGCAGCCGCTGTTCGCCAAGTATTACGGCACGCCGGCGCGGCGCTTCCACCTGCTGCCGCCCGGCATCGCCGCCGACCGCCGCGCGCCGCCGAACGCCGCCGAACTGCGCGCCCAGGCGCGCGCACGCTTCGCCAGCGAATTCGGCCTCGCCGCCGACGACTTCCTGCTGGTGCAGATCGGCTCCGACTTCCCGCGCAAGGGCCTGGACCGCAGCATCGCCGCGCTGGCCGCGCTGCCGGAGGCGCTGAAGCGGCGCACCCGGCTGGTCGCCATCGGCGCCGACGACGCCCGCCCCTTCCAGGAACGCGCCCGCGCGCTGGGCGTGGGCGAGCGTGTCCACCTGCCCGGCGGCCGCGACGACGTGCCGCGCTTCCTGCTCGGCGCCGACCTGCTGCTGCATCCGGCGCGCCACGAGAACACCGGCACCGTGCTGCTGGAAGCCCTGGTGGCCGGCCTGCCGGTGCTGGCCAGCGCCGCCTGCGGCTACGCCCACTACATCACCGACGCCGACGCCGGCCTCATCGTGCCGCAGCCCTTCGTGCAGGCCGATCTGGACAAGGCGCTGGCGCGCATGCTGGGCGATGATGCCGCCCGCGCCGCCTGGCAGGCCAAGGCCCTCGCCTTTGCCGACCGCAGCGACCTCTACAGCCTGCCGGAACGGGCTGCCGACCTCATCGTGGGCAAACGCGGATGAACCAGCTCGTCCTCACCCCGCCGCTGTCCGCCCTGTGGGGCGATACCGACGCCTTCGCCGCCGCCGTGGCGCTCGGCCGCGAGGCCGCATCCGACGCGGTGGTGCGGGACCTGGAAGGGCGCCGCACGCTGCGCTTCGAGATCGACGGCCGCGGCTACTACCTCAAGCTGCAGCAGGGCGTGGGCTGGGGCCGCATCGCCGGCGAGCTGCTGCGCCTGCGCGCGCCCATCCTCGGCGCCAGCAACGAATGGCGGGCGATCCAGACCTGCCACGCGCTGCGGGTGCCGACCATGGACGCCATCGCCTACGGCGAGCGCGGCAACGGCCCGGCCGGGCGCGAATCCTTCCTCGTCACCGCCGCCATCGAGCCGGCGGTGGACCTGGACGTCTACACCCGTGAGTGGCGCCAGTCGCCGCCCACCCCGGCGCTCAAGCGCGCGCTGGTGGCCGAAGTGGCCCGCATCGCCCGGCGCATGCACGAAGGCGGCATGAACCACCGCGATTTCTACCTCTGCCACTTCCTGCTGCACCTCGACCCGCTGCCCACACCGCAGCGCCTGCGGCTGTCGCTGATCGACCTGCACCGCGCCCAGATCCGGCCGCAGACGCCGCGGCGCTGGCGCGACAAGGACCTCTCCGCGCTCTACTTCTCGGCGCTGGACATCGGCCTCACCCGCCGCGACAAGCTGCGCTTCCTGCGCGACTACTTCCCCGGCCCGCTGCGCGAAACGCTCAAGCATGAGCAACCGCTGCTGCGCCACCTGGAGAAGGAAGCCGCCCGCCTCAAGCTGCGCTACGAACGCAAGTTCGCCAACCGGCCGGCACTGCAGAAATGAACGGCTGGCAGCTCGCCCCCAGCGGCCTGGAACCCGGCGCCGCCCTGGCCTTTGCCACGCTGGACGCAGTGTTCGCCGTCGACGGCGAACAAGTCGCCCGCGACCCGCTGAGCAAGGTACTGCGGGTGGCCATCGGCGGCCGGTGCTACTACGTCAAGCGCTACCACGGCGCCGGCAAGAACCCGCTGCGCCGCTGGCTGGGCCGCACCCGGGTGCGCGCCGAATGGGAGAACCTGCGCCACTTCGCCGCCTGGGGCATTCCCACCGCGGCGGTGGTCGGCTGGGGCGAGGAGCGCCGCTGGGGCGGCTTCCGCCGTGGCGCACTCATCACCGCCGAGCTGCCGCGCACCGAAGACCTCAAGCTGCTGGTGCTGAACCACGACCCGCGACTGGCCGACCGCGGCTGGATCGCCGGTATCTCCCGCCAGCTCGCCGCCATCACCCGCGAAATGCACAGCCACGGCTTCGCCCACAACGACCTCAAGTGGCGCAACCTGCTGGTGGATGACAGCGAGCCTCCGCAGCTCTACCTGATCGACTGCCCCTCCGGCGGGTTCTGGCACGGCCCCTTCCTGCGCTACCGCATCGTCAAGGACCTCGCCTGCCTGGACAAGGTCGCCAAGTACAGCCTGAGCCAGACCCAGCGCCTGCGCTTCTACCTCGACTACGCCGGCAAGCGCCGGCTGGACGCGGCGGACAAGCAGCGCCTGCGCCGGGTGCTGGCCTTCTTCCAGGGCCGGGAGTAAGCCGTGACCTTCTATCTGGCCGAGGATCTGCGCCCGCTGTTCACCCGCCATGGCCTGGACAGCTTCGGCAGCCTGTGGGCGCTGGAACTGGACAGCGTGGATGCACCCAACACCGGCCGCGGCGGCTGGAGCAGCGTCAGCCGGCTGGAACTGGCGGACGAAACCGGCCGCCGCCACGCCTTCTACCTCAAGCGCCAGATCGACCACCTCAGCCGCAGCCCGCTGCACCCGCTGGGCGAAGCCACCTTCGCCCGCGAGTTCCGCAACATCCGCCGCTATGCGCAGGCCGGCATCCCGGCGCTGCAGGCCGCCTTCTTCGGCCAGCGCAAGCTGGGCGGCAAGGTGTGCGCGATGCTGGTCACCCGCGCGCTGGACGACTACCGCCCGCTGGACGCCTGGCTGCAGGACTGGCCCCGGCTCGGCCGCGACACCCGCCGCCGGGTGCTGGACGCCGCCGCCACGCTGGTGCGCACCCTGCACGACGGCGGCCAGGTGCACAACTGCCTCTACCCCAAGCACCTCTTCATCCGCCTGGGCGCGACGGCCGCGCAGGACGAAGCCCGCCTGATCGACCTGGAAAAGACCCGCCCGCTGTGGCTGGGCGCCCACGACCGCGCCCGCGACCTCGACGCCCTGAACCGCCACGCCGCCCGCCTGCCCGTCACCGACCGCCTGCGCTTCCTGCTGCGCTACCTCGGCCGCGACCGGCTGGACGCCAAGGCAAAACGCCTCGCCCGCCGCATCCTCGACCGTCACCGGCGCAAAGCCGCCCGCAGATGAACACCGCAGCCCAGCTTCCCACCCTGGTCGACGCCGCCACCCTGCGTGCCGCCGGCCGCCAGCCGCCAGCGCCCTTCCGCCTCGCCCTCGGGCCGGTCTTCGGCCCGCAGGCCAGCGAACTGTGGATGCACCGTCTGCTGCGGGTGCTGCCAGGCAAGCGCATCGTCGGCGAAGCCCGCATCGCCGGCGGCGAGCTGGACGGCCGCCGGGTGCTGGCCAAGGTCTTCGTCGATGCCAGCAGTGCCCGCCATTCGCAGCGGGAGCACGAGGGCATCACCGCCCTCGCCGCCGCCGGCATTCCCACGCCGCCGGCGCTGGGCACGCTCGCCCTGCCCGGTGGCGGCCACACCCTGTTCATCGAATTCCTCGACGGTGCCGACACCCTGCTGGACGCCTGGCGCGCCCTGGCCGACACCACGCCCGGCGCGGCACAAGCGCTGGCGCTGCTGACGCCCGCCTTCGCCCTGCTCGGCCGGGTGCACGCCGCCGGCCTCAGCCATGACGACCTGCACTTCGGCAACTTCCTGCGCCATGAGGGCCAGCTCCACCTGATAGACGGCGATGCAGTGCGCCGCCACGCCAGCCCACTGGAGGAGAAGACCGCCGCGCGCGATCTCGCCATGCTGATCGCCCAGCTGCCGCGCACCTGGGACGAGGACCTGGCGCCGCTGCTGGCCGCCTACCGCGCCAGCAATGCCGCCGCGCCCGGCGAGCAAGCGCTCGGCAGCGCACTGGTCGCCGAACGCGCCTGGCGGCTGCGCGACTACCTCTCCAAGGCCGGCCGCGACTGCTCGCTGTTCAAGGTGGAAAAGCGCTTCCGCCGCTTCACCGCGGTATGGCGCGCTACCGCCGAGCAACTGGAACCGCTGCTCGCCGAGCCGGACCGGCGCATGGAAGGCGGTCGCCTGCTCAAGCGCGGCAACACCTGCACCGTCGCCCAGGTGAACATCGACGGCCGGCCAGTGGTGGTGAAGCGCTACAACCTGAAGAGCCTGCGCCACACCCTGTCCCGGCTGTGGCGGCCCAGCCGCGGCTGGCACTCCTGGCGCGAGGGCCACCGCCTGCGCCTGTTCGGCATCCCGACGCCGGCGCCGCTGGCGCTGGTCGAGGAGCGGCACGGCCCGCTGCGCGGCCGCGCCTGGCTGGTCAACGAATTCTGCGCCGGGGTGGACCTGCTGAGCCACCTCACGCCCACCTCGGCCCCGCCGGCCGCCGAAGCCACCGCCCTGCGCACGCTGTTCGCCACCCTGCACCGGGAGCGCATCAGCCACGGCGACCTCAAGGCCACCAACCTGCTGTGGGACGGCCGCGACATCCAGCTCATCGACCTGGACGCCATGCGCCAGCACCGCAAGCCCGCCACCTACGCCCGCGCCTGGCGCCGCGACCGCCAGCGCCTGCTGCGCAACTGGCCGGCGGACAGCGAGCTGCACCGCTGGCTGGACGCGAATCTGCCGCCGGCGATCTGAGCCGGCTCAGTGCCGGTGACCGGCCAGTTCAGATCGGGAAATCTGGGGGAGAAGGTGAAACCGGGCGGGCTGGATACCCGCCGTTTCGCCCGCGCTCGGGCGGCGCCAGCCTCGGCTCGCCGCTCACGGCCTTCGGGCCTGTGAGCGACGTGGCGCAGGCCGCAGCTCAACCAGCCGCCGCCACGCCCTCTTCGTGGAACTGCATCGCATGCAGCCGGGCATAGGCGCCGCCCGCGGCCAGCAGTTCCGCATGGGAGCCGCGCTCCACGATGCGGCCCTGATCCATCACCAGGATGAGATCCGCCTTCTCGATGGTGGACAAGCGGTGGGCGATCACCAGCGTGGTCCGGCCGCTCATGGCGCGGTCCAGCGCGGCCTGGATGTGGCGCTCGGACTCGGTGTCCAGCGCCGAAGTGGCCTCGTCCAGGATCAGGATGGGCGCATCCTTCAACAGCGCGCGGGCAATCGCCAGACGCTGGCGCTGGCCGCCGGAAAGCATCACGCCGTTCTCACCGATCAGGGTGTCGAAACCCTCGGGCAGGCGGTCGATGAACTCCTTGGCATACGCCGCCTCCGCCGCCTCCACGATGGCCTCGCGCGGCGTGTCGGCCAGATCGCCGTAGGCGATGTTGTTGGCCACCGTGTCGTTGAACAGATTCACCTGCTGGCTCACCAGCGCGATGTGGCGGCGCAGGTTGCGCAGGGTGTAGTCCTGCACCGGCACGCCATCCACCAGGATCTCGCCCTGGTCGTGCTGGTAGAAGCGCGGCACCAGGCTGGCCAGCGTGGACTTGCCGCTGCCCGAGCGCCCCACCAGCGCCACCATCCGGCCCGGCTCCACCTCGAAGCTCACATCGTTCAGCACCACCCGCTCGGTGCCGGGGTAGCGGAAGCTCAGGTTGCGCACCGTCAGCCGGCCGCTCACACGCTCCTGCGTCACCGTGCCCTTGTCCTCTTCCGGCGCCTCGTCCAGCTGCTCGAAGATGCTCTCCGCGCCGGCCACGCCCTTCTGCACGGTGGAGCTGACCTCGGAAAGCTGGCGTATGGGCTTGGGCAGCAGGCCAGCCGCGGTGATGTAGGCGACCAGGTCGCCCACGGTGGAGTCGCCCCGCAGCCACAGCACCAGGAACAGCAGCACCGCCATCGCGGTATAGGTCACCAGCTGCAGCATGGGCGTGTAGGTGGCGCCGGTCTTCACCATCTTCAGCTGCTTGTGGGTGTTGTCCTCGCTCGCCGCCTTGAAGCGCTCCGACTCGTACCGTTCGCCGCCGAAGCTGCGCACCACCCGGTAGCCCTGGATGGTCTCGGAAGCGATGTGCGTCACGTCGCCCATCGCCACCTGGATCCTCTTGCTCTGCTTGCGGAACTTGCGGCTGGCGCTGTTCACCATCACCGCGATCAGCGGCAGGATGGCGACCATCACCAGCGTCAGCTTCCAGTTCATCCACAGCAGGTAGCCGAACAGGAAGACCACGGTAAGGCCTTCGCGTATCACCACCTTGATCGCATCCGTCGCCGCCCCGGTGACCATGGTGACGTTGAAGGTGATGCGCGAAATCAGGTGGCCGGAGTTGTGATTGTCGAAGTAGCGGTTGGGCAGCTGCAGCAGGCTGTCGAACAGCGCCAGCCGCAGGTCATGCACCAGGCCGAGCGAAACCTTGGCGAGGAAGTAGTTGCCAAGGTAGGAGCCCACGCCCTGCCAGGCGGCGATGAGCACGATCAGCAGGGGTACCGCCTGCATCAAGGGCAGGCCGTCCAGTATCGGGAGACCGGGAAACACCGCGTCCGGATTGGTCAGCCCGTCGACGAAGTATTTGAGGATGCCCGCCAGCATGGGTTGGGACGAGGCGAAGATGATGAAGCCCACGATGCTGATCACGAACATTCCGAGGTAGGGTCGGACGTACGCGAGCAAACGCAGGTAAGTCTTCAGGCTGGATGCGGGAGGCGCATCGACGGACATGGGCAGCCCCGGTCTGACAAATCGCTGATGCTACCATGGGCGGACCAGCCTCTCGCCCCCCCCCCCCCCGCGGTAAAATCCACTCCATGAAAACCAGAACGCCGCTGCAGATACTCTCCTACCCGGAGTACCTGAAACTGCGCGAGAACGCCACTGTGATCGAGGCAGATCAGCATGGAGACAAAGTGTTGCGCTTGCCCGACGGAAGCTACCTGAAGTTCTTCCGGCGTAAGCGCTTGCTGAGTTCCGCGCTGCTCTATCCCTATGCGGTGCGTTTCGCGGACAATCTGGATGCACTGCATCAACGTGGCATCCCCTGTCCGACACAAATCGCGGCTTATCGGATTGCCGCCATCTCGCGGGATGCCATACATTACGCACCACTGGAAGGAAAGACCCTACGCCAGGTGCTGAAGGAAGCTAAGGGCAACCCCGACATGGCTCAACTGCGAAGCGCCCTCGGTGAATTCGTGGCCGACCTTCATCAGGCAGGAATCTACTTCCGCTCCCTGCACTTGGGCAACATCGTCCTGACCTCCACAGGCCAGCTCGGCCTCATCGATGTTTCTGACCTCGTGCCCCATCATCGTCCCCTGGGACGCATGCAGCGGGCACGCAACATGAAGCACATGCTGCGCTACCCGGCAGAAACTGCTTGGCTGGGCCTTGACGACGCCTTCCAAACCGCCTACGACCGCCGCTCCCTTGGGCGATGACATGAGCCCCCTCACCCTCATGACCCGATTCGCTTTCCTTCCTGTTCCCCGCACCCCTAATCAATGGCTGGCGGAAGTCATTCTGCCCCTCGGCCTGTTCTTAGTACTGACCGGCATGTTATGGACCGGCGATCGCAAACTATATAGCCAGCTATTCTATGTATTGGTCGCGTTTCCGATTTGCTTGCTCGCAATTCTGGATCGCCGCCTTCTCAGGGACGCTCTTCGCATTCCCACCTGCCTCGCCCTGATCGCATTTGTCGGCTATGTTGCTCTCAGCATTTCCTGGAGCGGCTCCGAGGATGACGCGACGTCTCTGATCAAACGGCCCTTCTACATCCTGTGCCTCTGCCTTGCATTCTGTACGGTGGCACGGGTAAATCCAAAAATGCTTCAATGGATTGTTGCCCTGGCAGCCTTGGCAGCACTTCCCACCGCAGCCCTTACGCTGATCGTGTTCGGCACGTCCGGCGCCGAAGAGCGGCTGTCCGGCCTAGGCGCCTTGTACAATCCACTACTTACGTCGCATGTATACGGCTTTTTCCTAACGTTGTGGATCGCTCACTGGGCAGGGACCCCGACACCTCGTCCCTTGCTGACCTTAGCCGCTGTTGCCATATTGGGCGCACTTATCATTGCAACCGGCTCGCGCACCCCCCTCGTAGCCCTAAGTGCGACGGTACTTTGGATCGCTGCGCTGCGCGGAGGCCCTAAAGGAGTCATCGCCTGTGTTGGGCTAGGGATTGCCGGCCTAGCTCTCATGCTCGCTTACCCAGAGGCCTTACTCAATCGCGGTTTCTCCTACCGACCGCAGATATGGGGGGAAGTCAGCCGGCAGATTCTGGAAAACCCCATTCTGGGACACGGCTACGATCACCCTCTGCGCGTGCAATTAGACGCCTTCGGCTTCCCATTCAGCGACCCTCACAACATGACGCTATCCGTGCTCTATCAAGGCGGAATGATGGGCGCACTCCTATGGGGTGGCCTCTACGGAACAGCGCTATTCTCCTGCTGGCAACTGCGCCGCTACCCCCGGGTCCTCATCTGTGCAGCACCAGTAATGTATGGCTTGGTCGCCGGGATGACAGAAGGCGGCTCTTTCCTTTCCCGCCCCAAAGAGCACTGGTTTCTTATATGGATACCTTTCTCGCTCCTATGCGCGGCTTCTCTCGATGCAAACAAGCATGACAAAAAAAATTGAAATTGGCATCAAAGCGTGGTGGAGACGTAAATTCTCACGCCCGCGTATTCCAAAGTTCTATCGAGATCAAGTCAAGTTCAGAGCGCGATATCCACATTACGAGGTCGGCCTGGGAACCTATGGCATGCCGATCGTGCATGACTGGTCGGAAGGAACCGTACTTCGCGTTGGCGCCTATACCTCGATTGCAGACGATGTACATATCTTTCTGGGCGGTCACCACAGAATCGACTGGGTCAGCACCTATCCTTTTCCTGCCTACCTGGAAGAGGCACACCAAATTTCCGACTTTGGCGGTACCAATGGGGACGTAAACATCGGCAACGACGTATGGCTGGGGTCCGGCAGCACCATCCTGTCAGGAGTGACGGTTGGCGATGGCGCCGTCATAGCAGCCAGAGCCGTCGTCACACGCAACGTAGCGCCCTATGCGATCGTTGCCGGCAACCCTGCTCGGCAGATACGCTGGCGCTTCGAGCAGGAGGAAATACGTGCGGCTCTGCTCGCCTCTGCTTGGTGGTCGTGGCCTGAGAGCGAGATCCGGCAGATCGTTCAACTGCTCTGCTCAGATGATCTCCAGCACTTTCTCGACTATGCAGCCAAACGCAAGACCGCTCAAGAGGCCTGTGGAGCGAACAGATAACGAACAAAGCCACGTAAGGTCTTGCGATTCCATGCCCTCAACGGCAATTGACCCAACAATTCCCGCGCCAATTTCTTGTCACGGTTCGCGCATTTCAGAAACATTGAATTCACAAAACGCCGACGCACAACTTCGTACTGAGGGTGATCGGCGTATTCGGCATAGATGCGCAGCACGCTGTCGGTCATGAAATGGAGGTTCTTATAGGTATTAGTGTCGTGCTTGCGATATCGCGCCAGCGGAACCCCCAGCGCATCGATGAAATATCCTGCCCAGGTGATTTTCAGCTCGATATAAAGATCTTCCAACCTGATATCCGGATTGAAGCCGCCGACCTTTTCCAAGGCTTCCCTGCGAAACAAAAGGGTAGGCGCCGGCGGATAAGGCTTCCGCTCAAGGAACATGTCATCGAAATCGAGCCGCCGAAAAGGAACATTCCGCCCCTGCCGGTCTTCCGGATAGGGAGACCCGTCGGCACGCATCAACTCAATGTTGCCGGCACAGATACCAACCTCCGGTTTGTCCGTCATGTGGGCGACCTGCAGAGCCAGTCGCTCGGGCAACATGATGTCGTCCGAGCCGAAGGGCGCGATCAGCTCCCCGCGGGCGCGGGCGATGGCATCATTCAACGTACGCGTCAGCCCCTTGTTCTGCTGCACTTGGAGGTCGAAGCCGTGCAGCGCCTGCAAGCGACGGATGCGCTCAACGCTGTCATCGCTAGACCCATCGTCTATGACCAATAACTCAATATTGGGGTACGTCTGCCCCAGCACGCTAAGAATGGATGCCTCCACATAGGGCGCATGGTTGTATGACGCAATGACGACGGTAACCAAGGGCTTATAAGGGCTCACACACAGTCTCCTTGGTTAGCGCTGAGCGTGCGCTCAATCAATTCTCGATAGGCCTGACGATAGTCATCAATGGCATGGTGGGTACAAAGGTAATCGTAGGCACGCAGGCCTCTCGCGCGCAGCTCCACCGCCGGCAGGGCAAGGTGATTCGCCAGAGCCTGTGCTAGTTGGGCCTCATCCGCCGGCGGAACCAAACAACCGCCCGCACCAGCGACCAATTCGTGCATGGAAGGAATGTCGGAGGCGATCACCGGCAGGCGTCCACACATCGCCTCCATCATCGCGAGGGGAAAGCCCTCTGCCAGAGAAGGCATAACCCAGAGGTCGAAAGCACGCACATAGCGCAGCGCGTTCGGCAGGGCTCCCGGCAACAAGACTTTTCCTTCCAGCCCCAGGCGTGCCACTTCGGCCTTCAATGCCGGCGTCTCCCGCCCTTCGCCAATCAGCAGCAGGCGAGCCCCCGGATATGACTGCGCCACCTGTGCAAAGGCCCGGATCAAACGGGGATAGTCCTTCACCCTCACTTGGCGACCTATGCTGCCGACCACCCTCACATCACAGGCAAGGCCGAATTCCCGCCGCGCCTCCTCCCTACTCAGCAGAAGAGACTCTGCCTCTTCTATATCTATCGCATTGGTGATAGCCACGGTGTTATCCGGTGTAAAACCACTACGCAGGCTCAGCAACTCATCACGCACGGCAGGCGACACGCCGACAAAACGCCATGCGCGATTGGCAAGCCGGCGGATCTGACGCTGACGGTAGCGCCGATCATAATCGCCCAGATTGTGAGCGATGCCGATACACACCGGGATTCGCAGCCAGCGGTTCAGCTGCAACAGCATATTCACAGGCTTGAAGCGATTGCAGATTACGACATCAAACTGCTCCTGCTGGCAAAAGCGGTAAAGACGCCACAGGGCGCGTAAACGCAGTCCCTTTAGTTGTCCATCGCCAAAGCCGAAATACACTGACCGCTCGGCCCGGCTCACAGGTTGCCCAGCAGCCGGCTCACCTTTGAGGAATGCCGCTACCACCTCGTAGCGCTGACGCGGCAGACTCATGACGATCTGCTCGGCCAGGTCGGCGAAAGCATAGGCCTTAACGTTGTAATCCGGCTGCAGTTGCAGCACCTTGATACGCTTACTCATGCGTCGAGTGGATGAAATCCGCGGGAGTCGATTACCCATCGCTCGGTGGCAGCCAGCTCCTGCAGATAATGCGGTGAAAGCTGCGGCAAATCACGCCAGTCGTTCTTCTTCCAGACAACAAAATGGAAGTAAGGAAAATGCCGCTGGCCATCGCGGTCGTTGGTCAACCGGCCCTTATGCCAAAACCAGCAACTGGGAAAGTCTCGGCTCGCATCCACCCAGCCGATCTTGGCTCCAGGCGTGCTGAAGGCCTCAATGAATTCGGCCCGCCGAAACCAAGAGGCCAGCGGCCACAGGAAGACCGGCCAGTTCTTGTGGGGAATGAATAGTCTGCTGAACGGGCCTTCGTCAAAGGCATGATGAACATCGTCGCTCAGGCGCTCCCGCCAATTGGGTACCCGCTGGAACAGTCCACGAATCTCCGCCGTATTGCGCAAGAGGCAACAGTGGCCGGAAATCCGCCGGGCATGGGTCGAAAACACATCCTTTCGGGCCAGACGATCGGCAGTGTAGTAATCCCGCAGGCCGCCAAACACCAAGTCAAGGTCGCAGAAACCCCAGAATTCGTAGCCGGCAAGCTCCTGCTCGTGGATCACCCCCAGCGCGGGCTTGAGATCGCACAATTTGTAGGGATTGCGCGGATGAAAGTCGATGCCCAGGCAGACCGACACTCTAACGCAATAGGCCTCATAGCTGGTCTGGACGATTCGCACATTGGGCGGCAGTTCCTGTAATTCCCCGCAGTCGGAAAACAATAGCCAATCCACTGTTGGATTGGCCTGGCAACTAGCGAGGAAGAACGGCATCCAGAACGGCCAGCGTCCAAAATAAGGGATGACGAAACAGATTGTGGGCTCTTGAGTACTCATATTCGGTGAACCTGGCCGAGCACCGCCTGAACCATGGGCAGAGCAAAGAAGCTCCTGCGTGCGGCCTCGTCCGAAAAGGCTGCATGGAGGCGCGCCAATGCGGCTTCAGCTGCGTCCGAGCGCTGCGCCTGCAACCAGCCAGCACGGTCAACCAACAGGGCCGCGAGCACTTCGTCATCATGCAGCGGAAACAGCGAAGTACGGTCGCCTACAACCTCCGGCGCTCCGCCGCAGTCGGTCGCAACCACCGGCACGCCAGCGGCCATCGCCTCCAGCAGCACCATGCCGAAGGGCTCATGGTCGGAGCTCAGGGCGAACACGTCGAACGCGGGGAAAGCTCTCCAGGCTTCCGGGACCTGGCCGAGGAAGCGGACCTGCTCCGCGATCCCCAACTCGACAGCCTGCGCCTTGAGCTTCTGTTCCAGCCGCCCCTTGCCGAGGATGACCAGCAGCGTGCCGGCCGGGAGCGCACTCCGGGCCCGGGCGAAGGCGCGCAGCAGGGTTGCCTGGTCCTTGTCCGGGTGCAGGCGGCCGACGTTGCCGATCACGAACACATCCTGCGGCAGGCCTAGGCGATCACGCGCCGCAGCGTGGGGCAGCAGCCCGCTGCGCAGCGCATCGACATCGATGCGGTTGTGCAGGGTCTCTATGCGGTCCGCCGGCCAGGAGGGCACGCCCCGGCGGATGTCGTCGCGGATGGCGTCCGAAACACCGAGCAGCCCCAGGCGCTTGCCGAACCAGCGGGCGAACAGCTTATGCGTCAGGCGCTCGTAGTCGCCGAAGGCGTGATGCACGCCGATGACCGGCAGCGAAGTGCCCCAGCAGGCGATGTGGATGGGCTTGAAGCGATGGGCGAGGATCAGCCGCACGTCGCGCGCGGCGACGATCTCGCGCAGCCTGCGCATCGCGTCCAGCTTGAGGCCGCGCACGTCGCGGCCGTCGTAGTTCAGAAAGATCACCTCGTCCGAGGCGGACTGCGCCGCCACCGCCTCATCGGGCGGATCGGTCAGGTAGACGGTAGTGACCTTGTACGGCGTGTCGCGGAACAGCACCGCGTACTGCCGCGCCACATCGGCGAAAGGGCCGTAGTGGCAGTGGCAGAACTGCAGGATGCGGGGACCAGCCGGAGCGCTCACGCCAGACCCAATGCAACGTCGGCGCCGTCCTTGACCACCAGGATGTCTTCCATGATCAGGTACTGCAGGTCGGAGCCGAAGAACATGTTCAGCGCGTCCGTCGGCGAACAGATCATCGGCTCGCCGCGGCGGTTGAGCGAGGTGTTCAGCGCCACGCCGTTGCCGGTCAACTTCTCGAGCTCGAGCATCAGATCGTAGTAGCGGGGATTGAACTCCCGCCGCAGCACCTGGGCACGAGCGGTGCCGTCCTCGTGCACCACTTCCGGCACCCGGTTCTTCCACTCCTCGGCGACTTCGAAAGTGAAGGTCATGAAGGGCGAGGGATGCTCAGTCTGCAGCATCTGCGGGCCGACCGTATCCAGCATGCTGGGGCAGAAGGGCCGCCAGCGCTCACGGAACTTGATCTGCTCATTGATACGGTCCGCCACACCCGGCGCACTCGGGCAGCCGAGAATCGAGCGCCCACCCAGCGCGCGCGGGCCGAACTCCATCCGGCCCTGAAACCAGGCGACCGGCTGACCGGCGGTGAGGATGCGCGCGATGCGCTCCGGCACTGCCTCGATCTTCTGCCATGCCGGCCGCGCTACATGCTTGGCGCAAGCGGCAATGACTTCCTCGTTCGTGTAGCTGGGGCCCAGATACACATGCTCCATCTTCTCGACCGGCACGCCACGCGCCTGGGACACATAGGAGGCGGCCCCCACCGCGGTTCCGGCATCGCCGGACGCCGGCTGCACGTACAGCTCCTTAACTTCCGGGCGAGCGATGATCTTCTGGTTGAGCTTGACGTTGAGCGCCCCGCCGCCAGCGAAGGCCAGCTTGCCGGTCTCCCGCAGGATATCGCCGAGGTAGTAGTCCATCATCTGCAGCGCGAGATCCTCGAACAGCTTCTGGATACTGGCCGCATAGTGGATGTAGGGATCGTCGGCGATGTCGCCTTCGCGCTTGGGCCCCAGCCAGTCGATGAGCTTGGGCGAGAAGTAGTAGCCCTTGCCCTTCTCCTTGTAGCGGCGGAAGCCGATCACGTTGGCGTAGTCGGTGTTGATCAGCAGCTCGCCGTTCTCGAACTTGGCCAGACGGGAGAAATCGTACTTCTCGGCGTCACCGTAGGGCGCCATGCCCATCACCTTGTATTCGCCGTCGAGCATGTCGAAGCCGAGAAACTCGGTCAGCGCACCATACAGGCCACCGAGCGAATCCGGATCGTAGAACTCCTTGATCTTGTGGATCTTGCCGTTCTCGCCCCAGCCGAAGAAGGTGGTCGCGTACTCGCCCTTGCCGTCGATGCCCATGATCGCCGTCTTCTCCTTGAACCCGGAGCAGTGATAGGCACTGGAGGCGTGGGTGAGGTGGTGCTCGACCGGAACCAGCTCAACCTTCTTCAGATCGAAACCTAGCTGCTGCAGGCACCACTGGATGCGCTTGCGGTAGCGGTAGAAGCGGCGGTTGCCCATCAGGATCGCATCCAGCCCCCGGTCCGGCGCGTACCAGTAGCGCTTCGCATAGTGCCAGCGCGCCTTCTCGGTCAGGCTGATCGGCGCGAAGGGGATCGCCACGACGTCGACATCCTTGGGCTTGATCCCCGCGAAATCCAGACAGAAGCGTGCCGACTCGTAAGGCATCCGGTTCTTGGCGTGCTTGTCGCGCACGAAGCGCTCTTCCTCCGCCGCAGCAATCAGTTTGCCGTCGATGTAGAGCGCGGCGGAAGGATCGTGGGTCAGGGCACCGGAAAGGCCGAGAACGATTAGGGACAAAGGCAGACCTCGTTGAACAACATCAGGGAGCAACTGCAACAATAACGCAAGGGGCGAGGATTATAGCGTGTGCCAAGACACAGCCCCTCCTAAACCATAATGCTAAAATCCGCTGCCCCGGCCCCTTGCTACCCCCTGCTGGAACACATGAACCTGCCCTCCTCCTCTCAAACGCCCAAGCTGCAGGTCGATGCCGTCCTATGTATCAGCCTTAAGGAACGGCGGGACCGCCGCCGAATGGTTGCTGACGAGTTTAAGAAGAGCGGCCTACAAATCGAATTCGTTCTGGTAGACAAAGATGTTGAGGACTCACAGCGTGGCTGCTTCATGTCTCATCAACAATGTGCCCGCTTAATCATCGAACGCGGCTATCGCAACGCACTCATTCTAGAAGATGACGCCACCCTTCTTACCTGGAAGGCTAGCCGTATTCAACGCCTGAATCGCTTCCTGCAGACAGTCGAGCCCGAATTACTCCATCTCGGGGTCATACTTGGCAAAATGTGGCTTACATGGCACCCCGGCATTGCACGTTGCAGGGCAGCTGGAGCCCACGCTTATATCATCTCCCGAGCAGCCAGCGAAAAACTCCTCAATTATCGCTTCAATGGCTTAGGCATCGACACTCTTTACCGCCGTGAATTCAAGCAGTACTGCGCCTTCCCTATGCTCAGCCAGCAACAACCGCATCATATTGCAGGCAGCGATATTGAGGCAACGCGACGCCGAGTAGTGTTAGCAGAAAAAGGGCAACATCGCTTAGACGTAGACTTGACCTGGAATCTCAATCGGCGCAAACAATATCGGCAAATACTGATCAATGCATGGAAGACAGCCTTCCGAGGATAAAGCACCCTACGGCAGGTTCGCCGTAGATTGAACGGTGAAGGAATCACACTTCCGCAACCACGCGACGCAGCCCATCCTCAACACTGATAACAGGAACCCAACCTAGCAACTCCTGAGTCTTACTGATATCAGCTTGTAAATTATCCGTTAATCGCGAAATCTCAGCACGGAACCCAAGTAAGCCAGCAGCCCTTAGCAAATAGAGGGGCACAGGCAATAAATTGGCCTTCCGCCCCATCGCAGACGCAAGACGGCGCAAAAGGTCGGCAGTAGATAGATCCTCTCCATCACTAACCAAGAAGATCTGCCCAGCCGCCGCTGGATGTACACATACGGAGCACAGCAAATCAACAAGGTTCTCCAGAGAGACAAAGGATCGGCGGTTTGCCACTACGCAGCCCAGAGGCAGGGGAAAGCCTCTACGCAAGCAATTCGTCAGGACCCGGAAATTACCTTTCACTCCGGCCCCATACACAAGAGGGGAACGCACTACAACCACCTCCATCCCCGTCCTGCGGCTTATTTCAAAGAGTCCACACTCTGCCTCTCTCTTAGATACGCCGTATGGATCGACAGGAGCCGGCGGATCATCCGCGCGAAACGGGCGTCCAGAAAATGTAGCCTCCCCGTTTACTTTAATTGAGCTAATAAAAACAAAACGTCTTACGCCGGCACTTGCGGCCTGCTCCGCCAGGGTCAAAGTCCCCGCGACATTCACCTCACGAAACACGGCCAAAGGGTACGTCGACTTTTCGCGCATAACGTGCACTCTAGCCGCAGAGTGCACGACAAGCTGCCGCCCGACAAGCAACCTGCGCCAATCCGCATTCGGAGCAAGATTAGGCGAACTTATAGCGCCCTCAACATGCCCCCCCCTGACCGCGGCCGCCACATGGATACCTCTACGACGAAGGCTGACAACCAACGCCTGCCCAACAAATCCATTTGCCCCAGTAACCAAGCAAGACAGACAATCAGAACTCATTGGCTCACCGGAGGGACTCTCTTATGCAGCATTAATGTCGCCTCGTTCAAACAGGAGATACAGCGAAAACCATTATGAGCAGCCTCTGTGGAACGACCAAGCAGCAATGCAGTCCCAACTCCAGCTGCTTTTGCAGCAGCGATATCAGACATGCGATCACCGATCATGACCGAAGCAGCCATATCCAAGCCCAACTCATCTCTCGCCCTCAACAACATTCCTGGCTTGGGCTTTCGCTCGAAAGAGTCCTGTTTATATAACCCAATACCGTGCTCAGGATGATACGGACAGAAGTATACCGCATCCAACACGATGCTCTGCTTGGCGAACTCCCCTCTCACCCAATTCATCAGGATATGAAATTGCTCTTCGGAGTAATAGCCACGCCCAATTCCCGCTTGGTTTGTCACCACAACAAGCTTCATCTCTATTAGAGATGCCACTCTACAGAGTTCAAAAATACCGTCCACAAATTCAAAATCATCGACACGATGGACATAATTCTTTTCAACATTAATTATGCCATCTCTATCTAAAAACAATGCTGGAGCCCTAGCCATTATCGGATAGCTACCCAATACTTCGCCCCCCTAGAAGATTCAAAATTCTTGAAAGCAGTAAGCTACCCTAGGAGAATCCCCACCGACGCAAAGTCAAAATAAAACTCAGTATCTACACACTCTTCAGCGCCACCCACCACGGACGGATTCACGCACATCCTTCACCCCGCCCTCTTACGATTCAGCAAATAAAACTCGACAAGTAATGACACCGACGCTGAGCAAACACTACATCATTCCCTCCACACCTGCTTAACACAGCCAAGCCAATCTCGCATCAAGAAATCCACTCCCTTCAACTAGGCAATAGACCGCTCCATCATCTCCACAAAAACTCCCAACTCTTTTTGCATAGCCGTATAGCCAATAGCCGATAACATCCGTAGCCATCACACTGATACATGGCTCACAAACCTGAGTTGAATAAGCAATGCGCACTAGAGCACAATCTCCAACGCCTTCCTCTCACGTAAAGGCTCAACAGACGAGCGTCGACATGGAGTCTTATCGTCTTCTCTGTCATTTTTTTAATTCACAAATGGCCGCAATAACCCTCTAGCTGCCATATGCCTCCCTAAGAACCAGTACCAAAGAAAAAAGCGCCAACGAATCGGCAGCCCTCTATCAAAAAGAACACTCTGAGTTAAGAACCACGCCATAGCAAACATATTTGAAGGCACATGCCGATCAGCTATGCCCCCCCCCTCACCCAACAGGGACCTCTCATTAATTGCAAGAGCTAAACGCCTCGCAGCATTTTGGCGAACCCCAATCAATGCAAGAAAATCACCATCATCCGCGAACCTGCCGCGCTGTGTATACGTTGCATCCACCTCAGATTTTCCTGCCCGGAAGTGCAGATGCTCAAAAACGACATCCTCCAGATAATGGATTCTTCTCACACCTTCACACTCAAGTCTCTTAAAAATATCCATTAAATGATAATCGATAAATGCACCTCGATATTCAACGGGATATGGATCAATCAACAGATCACAGCATTTCCTTGAGAGAATCGGAAAAGTGCACAGACGCCCCCCTTTAAACAGATCATTTCCATAGGCAAGATAAACCCCATCAGGAATCGACTCATCAAGCCTCCTTAGTCGCTCGTCCCAACCTTTGGACCTGATCACCATGTCATCATTTACGAGAACAATGATCTCTCCGCTAGCAAGCCCTAGGCATCGGCTGTTGTACCCCCCCATTGTTATCCGCTCACCAATTATTTTTTTTATATTAAGTCTGCTACACTCCAGGCCATGACTCTCGATATCGTCATCATCAATGTAGAGAATTATTTCCACCGCTTCCGGGTAAGCCGTCTGCTCCAGCACGCTTTGAAAAAAACGCTCGACCAATTTCGGGCGAGCTCTCGTAGGCAAAAGCAGAGATATAGTGGAAACCGACATTTCTAGAAACCTCACTTACCTATCAATGATAATCTACGAGAAAATCAACTCAACCACAGATCTTTAATCAAACCCCAAGCTTTATCATTTTTTTCACAGACAATCTCTGAATATTTATTAATTTTTGGCGCAAGAAAACTCATCAAATCATCTCTGTTTTTATACATTTCATACATATCAACTATCGACTCCGGTCCGACATATAAATAACAAAGATCTTCGGCCGGATTCTGTCCGAAATAATGCGTTATCACAGGCAGATTGAAATCTACGGCCAAAGCCCTATATATCCTGGTAGGGCTTGAATATGGCCAATTACGCGTCTGCGGAGGGTGCAAAGAATAAGCTCCCCGTTCAACAACTTTATTTCTCTCATCTACAGAAAAAGGAATAGCCAGACAAAAACCGAATACATGATGGGCACCCAACGCTCTTATATTGCGATTTATCCTTTCGATATATTTTTTCCTGAACTTTGAGACCGACCCAGTCACCTCAACAAACAATTTTTTATTTATCATTATTTTCTTTAAGACCAAATCCACATCCAATTCTGGGTAAATCACTCCTAAAAAAGGCTTATTCACTCCGTTACCATTACTCAACAATGATATTGAATCGCCAATTTTTTCATGACTTGCAAAAAAAGCATCTGCGTACCTAGCATTTTCAGAAAGCCCAAGATAACGCATGTGCAGATATATCAATCTATGTCGGGTTGACAAAAACCTAGCTATTGGATTTTGAATTCGGCGGCGCAATGCCCATAAAGCACAAAATTTCACCACATAAGGGATATTATTCATAAGCAGCAATGGAAAATAAATTGCGGCTTTAATAACAATAAATAGATCGATTGCCCCTAGATCCTCTCTCTGAGCTCTCAGATAGAAATCAAAAAAAGCTATATCCGCCGCATCAAAAACCCCTCCAAAATTATTAAAAGATATAACACCCCATTTTCTTTCAACAAACTCTGTTAAAACGAAGACAAGCGGAGTCTGAGGATGTTCTTTTTTAAAACATTCAATGCGCCTATTTTCTAAATAATTAGTAAATTCATCAATAACAACATTGACCGCATCAGGGAGAAAATCAGACGAAATTTGTATATCTATTCCTCTTTTCGTCATTGCCTCCGACATAAAACCCAAGTAATCCTCAATCCCATCTTTCTTTCCGTGATTACCCACATATATACTGACTTTTTTCACCCTCTTAAGCATAATTTTTCCTACTTATAACCTCATCTAGAACATGTGGACTCACTATTAACATTACAACACGGGGCAAGTTCACACTTTCAGATAACATTCATTTCTTCCGGTTTAATTTCTCCAACCATCCGCCCTTGCTCCATTAGAATCACGCGATTACAAACCGCTTTAATAAGCTCTTTCGAATGAGAAGCAAGAACCATGACGGAAGATTTTTCTACTAATTCTTGTAGTCTATTAGATGCTTGTTGCTGAAAACACTCATCTCCAACACTGAGCCATTCATCAAGCAATAGGATATCTGTCACAACAGCCGTAGAAACAGCAAAAGCTAACCTAACCTTCATCCCGCTTGAATAAGTCCTCAAGGGCATATCAAGATAATGCCCCAGCCCACTAAACATACCAATTTCTTGCATTTTCTCTCTAACTTCGGCCGGTTGCATTCCCATCATCAACCCTCGAAGCATTATATTCTCCCATCCAGTCGCATCCCCCTCCATTCCCATGGAGATATCGAGAAGTGATGCCACCGTTCCGCTAACTCGTAAAAAACCGGCTGTTGGAGCATAAGCACCAGTCAGCACTCTTAATAAAGTAGTTTTGCCGGAACCATTGTGCCCATAAAGCCCCACTCGATCTCCATCGCATACAGATAGATCTAATGAGTCTATCGCTCTTACTGCTATTCTAGACTGAGAGTCGCTAGCCAACCTCCCTCCTGTACTAGCTTTCAGAATCGATCTCTTTAGAGAACGATCCGCAGCATAAGTTGGAAAGTCAACGGTTAGAGAGCGCGCTTCTATCAACACATTCCCAGTTTTTTTCATAGCCAGTATGGAACTCTATTTTTAAAACGACCAAGCATTGCCGCCCCAAAAACACCTCCAACAAGTGTAATCCCTAGGACAACTCCCCATGACTCAATGGGAACGTGTGTGTTAAGCAAGGGATTTCGGACGGTTTCCAAAAAATGATAGAACGGATTGATTTGGACCAACCAAGAGGCAACTCCCCTGCCTTCCAAGACCTCGGGTAACCACATGATCGGGGTTAGAAAAAAAACGACTTGAATCAAATTTGAAATTATTGGTCCAATATCACGAAACCTCGCGCACAACGCCCCTAAGACAATCCCAACCCATAGTCCGTTCAGTGCAATAAAAGAGACTCCTAGCAGAGCAGTAAGTAAGTGCAGAGGCGATAGTCCTTTATCAAAAACCAACCACACAGGAATTAGTATGACAATATTATGAAAGAAAATAACGATATTTCTCCATACCATCCTAAAAACATGAACAGTCAGTGGCATTTTGACTTGCTTAATTAATGACTCACCATCCATGAAAGCAGTACAACTCTCATTTAGAATTGTCGCAATCATCGTCCAGATGATTGTCCCACAAGCTAAAAATGGAGCGTACACATCAAGAGGGAGACGAAAAAGCTGCCCATAGAGCAAGCTCATCATCGCCACCATTGTTGCTGTACTTAAGGTTAGCCAAAACGGTCCCAGCAAAGAGCGGCGGTATCGCTGCCGTATATCTTGCCATCCAAGAAAAGACCAAACTCTATAGTTCTTTATTCCCGCCTTAAAATCTTTATAGGCAATACTCCATATTGATTCAGGAACTCCGCAAATATAATTAGACAATCTCTTACCGTTCCCACTCAACAATACACGGCTCAATTTCAAAGTACTCCTAAACAGTTTCCAATGAAACTGAAAGCAATTTCACTATCGATCAACATTTGAGAAAATGGGGTGACGCTAAGCAACTCGCCACCCCATTTTTCAAGCCCTTCATCATCCGGGGAAAAGAAAATATTTAAAAAAATCAAATATTTCCATACTTTGCGTTCTTTATCATCGTATAGCCTTTAATCAGATCAGAGATGCCTTTTTCAAGTGAAACACTGGTATTGAATCCAGTTGCTTCAATTTTTGCATTAGAGACAATATAGTTTCGTTGATCAGGATCTTTAGCCAAAGGAGCCTCAGGGAAGATGAAATCAGGAACCTGTCTTTGAATGAATTGACATAACTCTAATTTCGACACGTTTGCCTCTGACAGCCCAACGTTATATATCTCTCTCTTCATTACCTCGAAATTTTCTATTCCGTGCAAAAAAGCCTTGGTTACATCCCGCACGTGCACATAATTTCGTTTGAAATGTGCTTCGAAAAGTACAACAAATCGATCGTACACAGCTCGATAAACGAAATCGTTCACTAGCAAATCAATTCGCATTCGTGGCGACATGCCAAATACAGTAGCCAACCGAAAGCTTATCGAATTTTCATGCTGCATCAACTCTTGTTCTATTTTTACTTTTTCAATGGCGTAAAGAGATATAGGGCGAAGTGGAGACTCCTCAGTGCAGAAATTATTTTCGTCCCCAGTTCCATATGCGCTATTGGTGGTAGGCATTAATATCCGTTGCTCTTTACTCAGCAAGCGCAACATCATCAATATCGCATCATGATTCACCGTCGTAGCCCCAACTGGGTCTTTGGAGCAAAGAGGCGCACCAACATAAGCTGCGAGAGGAATTACAATATCAGCCGTCCTAAGCAATGGAACCATCGTACTTTCAAGACGGATATCACCCCGAACAATGGAGAAATTTGGACTATGACAAACATGATTCAAACTGCTTTGTCCATACATGAAATTATCAACAACAGTGACTTCATATCCTGCATCAAGCAAAGCTGGCACCATAGTGGAGCCCAGATAGCCTGCACCACCAGTAACAAGAATCTTATCGGTCATGACTTTTCCAAGAAAAAATTAAGAAAAAATTGCTCTTTCTACACATTCGCACAGTGTATGTGCGAGAACAATATGCACCTCTTGAATGGTCGCCGTTGTCTTTCCAGGTGCGACTATGCAGTAATCTGCCCTTTTTTTTGCAAGACCGCCGTCATACCCACTAAAGACAATACTGGGGATTCCCAACTCAGAGCAGGCATCTAACGCTGAAAGTATATTTAGCGAGCCTCCAGACGTTGTAATCCCGAGAAATATATCTTGTTTTCTTGCTTTTCCAACTAACTGCCGAGAGAACACCTTTTCATAGCCATAATCATTGCCAATGGCAGTAATAATCGAAGAGTCCACCGTCAATGCTTCAGCCGGTAGCGGAGCTCTATCACGAGCCAGTTTGCTTACAAACTCTGCAGCCAAATGCTGTGCGTCCGCGGCAGAGCCTCCATTTCCCGCAATATATAATCTCCCACCATTCAAATAGCGACTTACAACAGCATCAATCGCCTGAGAAAAAATCTCAATTTGTGCAGCACTTTTAATTAAAGTTTTTTTTGCTTCGATAGATGAGTGAAGATTAAAAGCCAAAATATCAGATGCATTCATGCCATTAACCCCAGCAATAAGAGGCTATAACTTCTGGCGCTCTAAAATAATCACTAGGAACACCAATATCGATAAAACAGCCGTCACTTCTTACCCCCAGAAGGCGCTTTCCTTTTGCCTGCAAAGCTGGCAATAACTCGTCCTCCAGAGAAATTTTTCTATTGTGGGAAAACCCAGCAGCCAGCACAGCTGAAGGCTCAACCAAATAGACCCCCCCATTTGCCAAAAAAAAATCTAAAGATTCAAAGGAACGTAGCGCAGTTACGACCCCGTCGTCTGATAGATCTACTCCCATATAGCGCTCTCTATTGCTCGTTTGAAACAACGCAAAAGTCCAATCAGATGATGTCCTACGGTGTTCACTCAACAGATATGGTAGAGAGACATCGAAGAAGGTATCTCCATTTAAGACAAGTAGCGTTTCATCTACCTTTGCCATTTGTAATGCTTTAAGCAGGCCTCCACCTGTTCCTAACGGTATATCCTCGACGGCATACTCAAGCAAAGCCCCCTTATATGAAGGACCAAAATGCTTCTTGATTGTCTCCCAGCGATAGCCTACCGAGAGAATGAATCGCTGCACACCGTGAGCAATCCAATAGTCAAATTGAAACTCCAGAAAAGGGCGCCCATTGACTAATGCCATAGGCTTGGGGACATCCGGAACCACTTCTCGAAGGCGAGTCCCCAGACCTCCCGCCAAAATAAGTGCAGTAGAGAGCCCTAAATCTGGCTGATAAGACATCGAATCTAACCCGGTCTTAAACATTATTGAGAATGGCGCAAAGCTCGTCGATTTCACAATCTTTTAAGTCGGGGAAATTACCAAGATAAAATCCGTAAAAATGAACATGCTCAGTCTCAGGAAAGCTCTTGTAATGGTTCGGAGGCACAACCCCTTTTAGGTAAGGCTGCCGCAACTGATTCCCCCCCCCAGCACTTCCTCGCCGATATTCGACCCCGGCATTCTTCATGCTTATCATCAAACGCTCAACCAATGCGTCATCAGGTTTTTTTAGAATTAAATTAAATGCATAATTACTGGATCCTTCGATTTTGAAATCAGTTCTATACTTATTGCCATCGATTCGATCAAGAAAATATTCAAGATTATGGGTACGGCGCGCCACATTACTGTCCAAGCGCTTTAGCTGACTTCTCCCCATAATACCGCCAATCTCGGTATTTCTTAAGTTATACGCAGGAAATGCGAAAATGAACTCCGGATTCAATTCTGGATTATCTTTTATATATTTATGTTTGACGTCATCGTTATTTGACTCTCTAACCATACCGTGAGAGCGCAGCATCCGAGCTTGCTGATAGACATTTTCATCATTAGTCGAAATCATTCCCCCCTCAATCGTACTCATATGGTGAGCATAGTAGAACGAGAAATTTGATATCCAACCTATACTTCCGAGCTTTTCTCCATTGTGAGTTGCTCCATGAGACTCACAGACATCTTCAATAAGAGCGATCCCCTTCTCTTTTAACACGCTCAACAGCTCATCGGTCAATGCATCAAAGCCTTGAATATGGCTGAGAAAAACCGCTCGGGTTTTATCGGACAACTTCGAAATAATCTGGACCGAATCCATACCAAGGGTTTCAGGATCAATATCCACAAAAACGGGAGTAAATCCGTTCTGAAGCACTGAAGCAATGTCCGATATCCAGGTTAAGGGAGGAACAATAACCTCCCCACCTTCTGGGTAGCGAATTCTAAGTATCGCCATCGATAGCAAGTTGGCTGAGGCTCCAGAGTTAACAAAAACACTGTATTTAACCCCTAACCATTTCGACCATTCTTCTTCAAATTCTTTAACATTTTTTGAATTAGTGAGAATCGGGTCATCCTGCTTGAGATGTTCGATTACTGCGTCTAAATCTTCTCGCGCAATGTTATTGCGCATCAGAGGGAATTTCATTCCAGCTCCAAAAAAATTAGTGACAAACAATGCTCAGCGCAATCCCACGCACCCGCTCAAGTACAACATTGCGACCAATCCCGACTTGCTCGTGCAACTCCTGCCTAGAGCCTAGCTCAAATCGGTACCCCCCTTTGACTCCGATATTAGAGATGGTCGGTCTGGGACAAACATCCGCAAGTAGATCGAATAACAACGCATCAAGCCCACCCCTCCCCGAGAACCCTTCTTCGAGAGAAACGACATGCTTAAACTGCCGCAGCTCTTTCTTAAGCGCTCCAGGGTCAAATCTAGTCAAGTCAAAAAGGTCGATAACAGCTACCTGAACGCCCTCTTTATTAAGATGGCTTGCGACATCAAGGGCTGTATGCAGCATATATCCAGTCGCCACAATGCAAACGCATCCTGAACTAGAATGGCAGTAATAGCCGAGTTCCATATGATGCCCCTCCCCTTCATAGACTACCGGGAGCAACTGTGCATCCAGCCGGAGATATTTCGGCCCCATCGTCCCAATGCATACATCGAACATTGCAGCAGCGGTAATATGGTCGGCCGGAGATAGCACTCTGACATTTGGCATCGCTCGCATCAATGTTATGTCCTCATAACATTGATGCGTAGGCCCAGACACCACGTAGCTATATCCAGCACCGACACCGATTAAATTCACATTCATCGGCCGGACTTCCGACAATAGGGCAAGGCTCACTCTGGTCTGCTCATAGCACCGCATGGTAATAAACGGAGCAATTGCATACGCAAAGACCGTAAACCCTTCAAGTGCGAGCCCAGCAGAGATATTTATGAGGTTCTGCTCGGCGATACCAACATTAACGAAACGATCAGGATAATTTTCTCTAATTTTATCCAACACTGGCGAGCCAAAATCAGCGCAGACAAAGAAGATCTTCTTGTCTTCCTCCATTGCCTCCCAAATACGGCCGATCAATGCATCTCGCATTGCAATGGGTTTAGGCTGGATATTCATTATTTCCCCCCAATAGCAGGTCAAGTATTTCCGGCTTAGGGTTTATGATATGAGATAGTGGAGCATTCTCCAGACCAGGAACGCCTTTTCCCTTCAAGGTACGCGCTATCAATGCCTTTGGCCTCCCGCCGCGTAGAGCCTTTAGCTCTGTCAACGCCAAATGCACCGCATTAACATCATGCCCGTCTACTTTTTGACAATGCCAACCAAAAGCAGATAATCGTGCAGCCAAATCACCATGAGAGACGATTTCATCGGTAAAACCGAGCATGCTGATACGATTATCGTCAACGATAAGATGCAAATTATCCAACCGATGCTGGCTGGCAAACATGATGGCCTCCCAATTCGCCCCCTCATGCATCTCGCCATCGCCAGTCACAACAAAGACATCATTGCTACTAGACTTTCTACTCAATCCAAGAGCCATGCCAGTTCCCACTCCAAGACCGTGGCCCAGGGAGCCATTCACTGTCTCATACCCAGGGATGACTGGATCAGGAATTCCTCCTAGAAATCCTCCTGCCTCGCAAACTCGCATCAATTCGGCAGAGTCAAAGAATCCCAAGTCGGCCAGTATAGGATACATGCATATAGAACCATGCCCTTTGCTAATCACACAGCGATCGCGCATCTCGCTACGAGGATCCGACGGGTCAAACCTAACAATTCCGCCATAATATAATGCAACAAAAATTTCGATAGAAGACAATGACGAAGCTAGTCTGGTCTCGGGTGCTCTACGGTGTATTGCAACTGTTTCGCGCCATACCCATTCAACCTTGTCAGATAATTCATTCTCAGTCATTCAAGTCTTCCCGGTAATCTGTAGCATTTTCCAAGAACCACTTATAAGTGTGCTTGAGCCCTTCGCGAAACTGCACCTTCGGTGACCAACCATAAGACCGCAGACGGGCACTATCTAAAAGCTTTCGAGGGGCACCATCTGGTTTGCTTATATCCCAGAAAATATCTCCCTTATACCCAACAACCTCTTTAATTTCCTCAGCAAGCTCTTGGATGGAGTAATCAACTCCTGTTCCAAGATTGATGGGGAATTCAACCTCCTCAAGTGCACCAGTTAACAAAGCAACACAGGCATCCGCGATATCGTCTACGTGCACAAACTCACGGCGCGGATTACCTGAGCCCCAAAGCGTTACTTCTTGAGCACCACTGACCTTAGCTTCATGAAAGCGACGAATAAGTGCAGACAGCACATGGCCAGAGGGTCCAAAATTATCATTTGGACCAAAAGCGCTATTTGGAATCACAGGCAAAAAGCGTCGTTCCCCATCCTGTTGGTTATAGGCGAGACACATCTGCAGGCCCGCAATTTTAGATATGGCATACGCCATGCTAGTGGGCTCTGGACGACCCGAGAAAAGGGCTGCCTCAGTCATAGGCTGAACACACTCCCTAGGGTACATACAAGACGATCCAAAAAAAATCAGCCTTTTAACCCCATTCTCCCGCGCCGCACGAAGTACATTTAATTGGATAGAGAGATTTACTTCCATGAAGTCTGCAGGATAATTCACATTATCGACAATCCCCCCTACCTTACCCGCAGCCAGCACAACAAAATCAGGCCTGTTTTTGGCGAAAAATCTTTCAACAGCAGATTTGTCAGTTAGGTCCAGATCTGCATGTGAAGCGGTCAGCAAATTATGATAATTTTGAACTTGAAGCCGGCGGAGCATGGCAGACCCGATCAATCCAGCATGACCAGCAATGTATATTCTTGAATTTTTATTCATTTTAAAAACCATTCGGCTGATATAACACAACCTTGCTACCGCTATCCTCAAAATTAAACGGAACATGAATCAAGGAAGCCAAGCTCTGCCGCACAGCCTGCTGATCCTGTGGCCGAACGAAAAGAAGCAAGAACCCACCGCCACCAGCACCGAGGATTTTCCCCCCTATAGCTCCAGCAGACTTGGCTGTTGCATATATTTCATCTATCTGTGGAGTCGATACTCGATCAGAAAGGCGCCGCTTATATGACCAAGCTGAATGCAAAAGCTCTCCGAAAGCCTCTATTGGCTGATTAATATCCTGCAATAGTGCAATGCCGTCATCAACCATGCGCAGCATATGCTGAAGTTCCTTTTCTCGATTGACTATATTGTCAATTTTTGATTTTGCAACTTCCGATGCTATCCGAGAAAATCCCGTAAAGAAGAGCATCAGATGAGAATGAAGAGCTTCTTTACGTCGTTTAGGCAAAATAAGGGGGGAGACATCAAAAGAGTCGTTTCGCTGAAAATCTATCCTATTAAAACCACCAAAGGCAGCTGAAACCTGATCCTGGGAGCCAACATTTTCGCCAATCACATTTTGCTCAACGTGAATAGCCTCTTTTGCTAGTCCCTCCTTGTACGCCATCTGCCCCTTTAATCCCTGCAATGCGTGAAGGAGACCCACGGTGAAAGAAGAACTGGAGCCGAGGCCCGATCGCGCAGGCAGATCACCATCGTGATGAATCTCCAGACCCTCTTCCACTTCCATCCAGTTCAAAACCGCGCGAACCGCGGGGTGTTGTATCTCGTCATTGCTTCTTACATTTTCTATGCTCGAATAAACGATCCGATGTTTGTGGCTAAAAAAAGGAGGCAGATGGCGACAAGTTATATAACAATACTTATCTATTGTCGTTGCCAAAACAGCACCACCGTACTGCCGAAACCAACCAGGATAATCAGTACCCCCGCCAAAAAAAGATATGCGAAACGGCGTTCTGGTAATGATCATTCGCTCAGTCTCCTAGCAGCTTTCGTTTCAGCCTAATCGAGGCCATGTCTTCCACATTCCTACGTTCCGGAACACCAAATTTTTTCTCAACTAACTCCAGGTATTTCGAGTTGGAGAAATATTTCCGCCATGCCTCATCGCGAAAATGAAGGACTTCGGCCGGCGATAGATGCTTGGTTGGCAGAGGTTCACTCTCGTAAGAAAGAAATGCATATCCCTCATAGCTACTTGGAAGGCTCCATCCATTTCTTTTAGCTGTGTGATAGATAGGACTTCCCGGCAGAGCTTGACATGGATACATATTCGCCATCTCTGTATTCAGTTCCAGCGCAAGGTCCAGAGTTTGCTGCATAGTTTCCAGATTATCGTCAGGAAACCCAAAAATATAATTGCTGATGATATTGATTCCAGCATCCCCAATTGTGGCGCATACATCTCGAATGTTCACTTCCTTAAAAGAGCCTTTCGAAACCTCCTGACGAACCATTTGATTCCCAGCTTCAACGCCTAGAGCTAGCCAGTTCACTCCCGCACGCTTGAATACATCAAGCGCATCCCGACGGACTGTGTCCACACGAGAATATGTCCACATATTGAAACCATATTCTTGATCAATAGCGGTTTGCAGAACGGGCAGATAGTATTTCCTGTTCAGGAAAAACATCTCATCGCTTATGCGAAGAGTCCGAACCCCAAGCTGAGCCAATTTCTCCATTTCACGCGCCACCCATCCGGAAGACCAAAACCGCATCCCCCTAGAGTGGGAAGCATTGATCTCATCACCGCTGTCTACGCGATTAACGATGTTGATCATGCAGAAATCACAGCCAAATGAGCACCCTAAGGATGTGTAAATAGCGGCAAAAGGCGTTCTCTTCTCGTGGCTAAACTCTGCGTGCCAGAAGTGTGCCCGATAAAGATCTAACGGCTTTTCTTTATAAGGAAGCAAATCCCAAGCATACCCAGGGAGATCCTCATCCATGCGCTCCTGTGGAACCACACCTTGAGGTGAGTTCAACGTAGGAATAGGGAAACCTCCAGGCCCTCGCTTTTTGAAGCCAATACCCCGTATATTTTCAAGATCCGAACTCAGATTACTTCTAAGAAGATTATGAAGAGCATAAACTCCTTCATTCAGTAAAACTATATCAACGCTGCTATACCCTAGAACCTCCATGGGCAATGCACTGGTATGGGACCCTACAAAACAAATTGGCATCTGCAGATCAGCATCCTTTATTGCCGCTGCAAGAGCCAGTGCTCCAATCATGCTTGTTGTTCCAGAATTAGGATTCTGACCATACACGACGAATACAACAAGCCGTGGCCTTAGATCCTCAATGCGCCTTATTGACTGATCAAGCGTGAGCTTTTCTGCATCGCAATCCATAATTGCTGCCTCAAAGCCCTTTGCCCGAGCGGACTCGGCCAGCAGCAACGCCCATGTAGGAGGCTCGATAGCAGAATAGACTTTCGCCAGTCCTTGGTACGCTTTTGCAGAAGAATCAGGATTTACGAAAAGAACATCCACGACTTGCCCGCCTCCAATCGTTACATATCAATTTCATTACAGACGGCCATATCTCTGATAAAGAGTAATTCTTCTATAGCCATTGCCTTTAGCTTTAGCTTTAGCAGAATAATATCAACTGCTATTTTCCAAAAAATCTTTACATATTTATCAATATGCAAAGCCTCCAGGCAGAAAATTAATAAGCCTATTTCAAGACCAAAACTTCTTCATTACATTGGGAATTATCCAACCGTATATCTTTATTACATAGCCAAGATCCAAGAAACCCAAACTTCCCTCAACTATTCAATAATAGCGTCGCCCGACAATAGATATCAGCAGACATCATTTGCTTGACCACTCATTTTCAGCAGTAAAGTTCAATCAATGTGCCTGATCCCAATCAAGCCCTGATCCAACCCCAACCAGTAACGGAACAGCCAAGGTGGCAACCGTACCCATCAAAGCCGGCAAAAGCCCCTGCATCTCCATCAGCTCTACTCTCGGCACTTCCAGTACTAGTTCGTCATGCACTTGCAGTACTAACTTTGACTTGAGCGCCGAATCGGCCAACCGGTCATGCACGATAATCATCGCCCTTTTAATCAGATCCGCCGCGGTCCCCTGCATAGGCGCATTGATTGCAGCCCGCTCCGCAGCCTGTCGGCGCCCTACCTGCTGTGCGCGGATATCCGGTAGATACAAGCGGCGACCAAACACCGTCTCGACGTACCCCTTGTCTTTCGCCTCAGCCTTGGTCCGCTCCATGTAATCCGCAACCCCTGGATAGCGTGCAAAATAACGGTCTATCCAGGCCTGTGCGGCGCTGCGCTCGATCCCGAGGTTTTTTGCCAGGCCGTGGGCGCTCATGCCGTAGATGAGGCCGAAGTTGATCACTTTGGCATAGCGGCGCTGTTCGCTGCTGACCTCGGCTGGAGCTACGCCAAAGACCTCGGCGGCAGTTGCTCTATGGACATCTTCCCCACGGGCAAAGGCGTCCAGCAGGCGGGCATCCTCAGAGAGGTGCGCCATGATGCGCAGTTCGATCTGCGAATAGTCCGCCGAGACGATGACGTGATCGCGCGGCGCAATGAAGGCAGCGCGGATGCGGCGCCCCTCCGCGGTGCGGATAGGAATGTTCTGCAGATTGGGATCGGTGCTCGCCAGGCGGCCGGTGACGGCGGTTGCCTGCGAGAAGGTGGTGTGCACCCGACCGGTCTTCGGATTCACCATGCGCGGCAGCTTGTCGGCGTAGGTGCTTTTCAGCTTGGCGAGGCTGCGGTGCTCCAGCAATAGCTTGGGCAGCGGATAGTCTTCGGCGAGCTGGGTCAGGACGTCTTCGTCGGTCGAGGGCTGGCCTGTGGCGGTTTTCTTGACGACCGGCAGGCCGAGCTTGATGAAGAGGATCTCGCCGAGCTGCTTGGGAGAGCCGAGATTGAAGGGCTGTCCGGCAAGCTCATGTGCCTGGCGCTCCAGGTCCAATAGGCGGCGCCCCAGTTCCTCGCTGTGTTGGGCCAGCAGGAAGGGGTCTATCAGTACGCCAGTGCGTTCCATGTCCAGCAGTACCGCCATGGTCGGCAATTCGATCTCGCGATACAGCGGCGCCAGCCGGCCGGTGGCTTCGACCTGCGACCACAGCTTGCGATGCAGCCGCAAGGTGATGTCCGCGTCTTCGGCGGCGTATTCAGCGGCCTTGTCGATCGCCACTTCATCGAAGCAGATCTGTTTGGCGCCCTTGCCGCAAATGTCGGTGTAGGGAATCGTGGTCAGCCCCAGGTGACGCTTGGCAAGCGAGTCCATATCGTGGGACTTGTCGCTTTCTAGCACGTAGGACTGCAGCAAGGTGTCATGCGCGATGCCGCCGAGCCGGATGCCGTGATTGAGCAGCACATGTGCGTCGTACTTGAGGTTCTGTCCCACCTTGAGATGGGCGTCCGATTCCAGCCAGGACTTAAGCGTCGCCAGCGTTGCGTCGAAGGGCAGCTGCGTGGGCTGTTCCGCACCACGGTGTGCCAGCGGCAGGTAGGCGGCCTCGCCCTTGGCGACGGCAAAGGACATGCCGACCAACCGGGCTTCCATCTGGTCCAGGCTGGTGGTTTCGGTGTCGAAGGCGGTCAGCTCGGCGGCGTTGAGCTTCGCCAGCCAGGCGGACAGGGTTTCCTGGTCGAGGATGGTCTGGTAGCTGCCGCGGTGACCAGCCGGATCTACTTCCTCGGCGACGTCCGCATCGGCCGAAGCCCGCGACGGCTCAATTACCGCGCCTTCGGCCATGTCCTTCAGCCAGCCACGGAATTCGAAGCGCTCGTACAGCGCCTTGAGCGCAACCTTGTCGTCCTCGCGTGCGGGCAGGTCCGCCGCACCGAAGGGCAGTTCGACATCCGTCACCACCGTCACCAAGCGGCGCCCCAGCGGCAGGAAGTCCAGGTGCTTGCGCAGGTTCTCGCCCACCTTGCCACCAACCTTGTCGGCATTGGCGACGAGGTTGTCCAGCGTGCCGTACTCGGTCAGCCACTTCACCGCGGTCTTGGGGCCACACTTTTCGACGCCGGGCACGTTATCCACCGTGTCGCCGACCAGCGTCAGGTAGTCGATGATGAGCTCGGGCGGCACGCCGAACTTGGCGGTCACACCAGCCTCGTCCAGCACTTCCTCGCTCATGGTGTTCACCCAGCGCACACCGGGGCGCACCAGCTGGGTCAGATCCTTGTCGCCAGTGGAGATCACCACCTCCCAGCCCTGCTCCACCGCCTGCCGGGTGAGCGTACCGATGACGTCGTCGGCTTCCACCCCTTCCACGCACAGCAGCGGCCAGCCTTCCGCCTTCACCGCTTCATGCAGGGGCTCGATCTGCAGCCGCAGATCATCCGGCATCGGCGGCCGGTGAGACTTGTATTCCGGGTACCAGTCGTCGCGGAAAGTCTTGCCCTTTGCGTCGAACACGCAGGCCCGGTACTCCGCCTTGTAGTCGCCTTCCAGCCGACGTAGCATCGACAGCACGCCCCGGATTGCCCCGGTGGGTTCGCCCTTGGAGTTGCGCAGGTCCGGCAGCGCGTGAAAAGCGCGATAAAGGTAGCTGGAACCGTCGACGAGCAGCAGGGTGGGCATCCGGAAAAATCCTTGCGGAAGAGCTTGGGGCTCCCGGACGACATGCATCCGGGTTTATTTCAAGAAGAACAGACGAGTACAGCAGATGACCGCAAAAGAAAAATTGCCCGGCAGTTCAGCGGGCGCCGCGCCGCGTTTCAGCGCGCGCGAGTCCTGGCGAATCTTCGGGATTATGGCAGAGTTCGTCGAGGCCACTGAACGCCTCAATGCCATCCGCCCGGCCGTTTCCATCTTCGGCAGCGCCCGAATCCCGCCAGATCATCTCTATTACATGCAGGCGGAAAGAATTGCCCGTTTGCTGTCGGATGCCGGTTTTTCCGTGATTTCTGGCGGAGGTCCGGGCGTGATGGAGGCAGCGAACAAGGGAGCGTATTTCGGCAAAAGTCCCTCGGTCGGGCTCAATATCCAGCTGCCGATGGAGCAGCAAGCGAATCCGTATCAGGATATTTCACAGACCTTCCAGCACTTCTTCGCACGCAAGTTCATGTTCGTGAAGTTCGCCTCTGCCTACGTGGTCATGCCCGGCGGTTTTGGCACGCTGGACGAGCTGCTGGAGGCGATGACGCTGATCCAGACCGGCAAGAGCCGGCGCATCCCCATCATCCTGGTGCACGGCGCGTTCTGGAACGGGCTGCTCGACTGGGTCCGCGACCGCCTGGTCGCCGAGCGCATGATCAACCCGGCGGACCTCGACCTGGTGCAGGTGATCGACGAACCGGAAGCGGTTGTCGAGGCCATCTTCAAGCACTACGAAACGCGCGGCTTCCTGCCGCTGCCCGAGGAACACGAATTGATGCTGAACCTTTGAGCCGGGCGGAAAGCCGCTAATCCCGCTCTGCTAGAATCGGCCGACATACAGGAGAACATCATGCGCCGCCTCTTCATCGCCGTGCTGGCTGCTGCAGCCTTCCCGGTCTGCGCTCAACAACCACCCAACCTGGAACCCATCCCCGAGCCGCCCCCGCCGCCGCCGGGCATGACCGATGACGGTGCCGACGAGCCGCAGGTCACCATCCTGAAGCGGGGCGAGGACACCGTCACCGAGTACCGCGTCCGCGGCAAGCTCTACATGGTCAAGGTCACCCCGCCCCATGGCGTGCCGTATTACCTGGTGGACAAGGAAGGCACCGGCCAGATGGTGCGCGATGACACCGCGCCCACGCTGTCCGTGCCGATGTGGGTCATCAAGTCCTGGTAAATCCCTCCGCCGGCCCTTGTTTCATGGGCCGGCGGGTTAGGCCCCGCCGGCCAGCCTCATGTTCGTCGTCAGCAGCTTTCCCCCGGTTTTTCGTGAAGATGCCCGCGTGCTCGTGCTTGGCAGCATGCCCGGTGTCGCCTCGCTGAGCGCCGGCCAGTACTACGCCCATCCGCGCAACGCCTTCTGGCCCATCATGGGGGCGCTGCTGGACGCCAGCCCGCGACTGCCCTACGCCGACCGCCTGCTCCGCCTGCAGGATGCCGGCGTCGCCCTGTGGGACGTGATCGCCCACTGCGAACGCCCCGGCAGTCTGGATAGCGCCATCGCGCCCGCCAGCGTCATCGCCAATGATCTCCCCGGCCTGCTCACTGCCTGCAGCGGAATCCGCCATGTATTCTTCAATGGCAGCGCCGCCGAAACCGCGTTTCGCCGCCATGTGAAGCTACCCGCCGACCTCGCCCAGCCGCAATTCCTGCGCCTGCCCTCCACCAGCCCCGCGCATGCGGCGCGCAGCCTGGTGGAGAAGATCGCCGCCTGGGAAGCGGTCGCCGTGGCGCTGGGTCGCCCCTTGCAATAGCCATCACTGGAACACACCCGATGTCCGTCTTCACGCCTCTTCCCGAATCGACGCTTGCCGAATGGCTGAGGGGCTATGCGGTCGGCCGGCTGGTCGAACTGAAGGGCATCGCCGCCGGCGTGCAGAACAGCAACTTCTTCGTCACCACCACGCTGGGGCGCTACGTGCTGACGCTATTCGAAGCCATTCCGCGCGCCGAACTGCCCTATTACCTGCATCTGATGGCCCACCTCGCCCGCCACGGCCTGCCAGTGCCGGCGCCAATCGCCGATCGGGACAACGAGTATCTCGGCACCCTGCAGGGCAAACCCGCGGTACTGGTGATGCGCCTGGCGGGCCAGTCCGTCATGGCGCCGGGCGAGCAGCACTGTGCCCGCGTCGGCGCCATGCTGGCCGGACTGCACCTGGCCGGGCAATCCTATGGCCGACGCCAGGACAACCCGCGCGGCCCCGCTTGGCGCACTGCAACCGCCGCCGAAGTCCGCGCCTTCCTGCCAGCCGAAGAACAAACCCTGCTGGATGCGGAGCTCGCCTTCCAGGCCCAGGTGAACAGCGCCGCCCTGCCCGCCGGTGCCATCCACGCCGACCTCTTCCGCGACAACGTGCTGTGGGACGGCGACCACATCGGCGGCGTCATCGACTTCTACTTCGCCGGCCACGACAGCCTGCTGTTTGACGTCGCCGTCACCGTCAACGACTGGTGCGCCACGACCGACGGCCAGCTGGACACCGGCCGCTGCGCCGCGCTGCTCAACGCCTATAACGCCGAACGCCCCTTCACCGCCGCGGAACACCAGGCCTGGCCGGCGATGCTTCGCGCCGCAGCCCTGCGTTTCTGGCTCTCCCGCGCCGCCGACCTCCATCTGCCGCGCGAAGGCGAAATGGTGCTGGTGAAGAACCCGGACGAGTACCGCGACATCCTGCGCCAGCGCATCACGGCCCATCCCGCACTGCCGCAAGTTTGAACTCACCCCAGCCATCGGCTAGCATCGGCCACCGTCGGCACACCCCACTGTCACGCCCGGTAATGCGCCTGCAAACGCAGGCCATGGCGGCCGACGCCACCGAATCCTGTCGACATATTCAATGAGTACCTCCGAACCTCCGCCCCGCCCTCATCGCCATGCCCTGCCCCAGGTAACACCAGCCGCACCGGGAGACGCCCTGCGCTGGCTGGCCACCGGCTGGCAGCTGTTCCTGCGCTCGCCCGGCACCTGGCTGCTGCAGACGCTGGCGCTCATCCTCATCCTGCTGGCGCTGAGCGTGGTGCCCGTGCTCGGCTGGGCGGCAGTGCCAGTCTCTTTCCCGGTACTCGCCGCCGGCATGGTCGCCAGCGCCCAGCGGGTGGAGAACGGCGAAGTCCTGCAGGTCGATCACCTGTTCGACGGCCTGCGCAAACATGCCGGCAACCTGTTGCTGGTTGGCGCCTTCCATCTGCTCGGCGCCTTGTTCGCCGCGCTGATCGCCGCCGCCATCGGCGGCAGTGCCATGCTCACCGGCGCCCTCATCGGCTCCTTCACCGGCGCAGGGCTGGCCACCGGCGGCATGATGTTCGGCATGCTGGTGTTCACCGTGCTGTGGATCATGCTGATGATGGCCTTGTGGTTCGCCCCCGCGCTGGTGATGCTGCAGGACGTCGCCCCGCTGGACGCGATGAAGCTTTCCGCCCAGGCCTGTTTCGGCAACCTGCTCACCTTCATCCTGTTCGCCGTCATGCTTTATGTGCTGGTGTGGGTCGCGATGATCCCGGCCGGCCTCGGCATGTTCGTGCTCGTTCCCGTCATTGCCGGCGCCCTGCTCGCTGCCTGGCGGGATCTGTTCTCGCCGCGGCCGGCTCTGCCCGCAGCCCAAATCGACTGAAGACCTCCACATGCAAGCGCAACAACTCCCCACCCACCGCGGCTGGTCCTGGCTGAAAGAGGGCTTCGCCCTGTGGCGGCGCAGCCCGGCCCTGCTCACCTTCCTCGCTTTCGGCTACCTGCTGGTGCTCGTGCTGGTAAGCGTGGTGCCCTTCATCGGCCAGCCGGTGGCCTCGCTGATGATGCCCATCCTCTCCCTGGGCGTGCTCAACGGCTGCCGCGCGGTGGACAACGGCCGCAAGGTCGGGCCGGACATCCTGTTCTCCGGCTTCAAGGGCAATGTGCAGGCCCTGCTCGCCATCGGTGGCCTCTATCTGGTTGCCAGCCTGCTGGTGCTGATGCTCACCACGCTGATAGACGGCGGCATCCTGATGAAGGTGATGACCGGCAGCCGGATGGACGAAAGCGCTTCCGCCGATCCGCGCATCACCGGCGCCCTGCTGCTCGCCATCACCCTGTCCACCCCGGTGATGATGGCTTACTGGTTCGCGCCCATCCTCGCCGGCTGGTGGAAGCTGCCGCCGACCAAGGCGCTGTTCTTCAGCTTCTACGCCTGCCTGCGCAACTGGCGCCCCTTCCTCGCCTTCGGCATCGCGCTGATGGTGTTCGGCGCGGTGATCCCTGGCGTCCTGCTCGGCGTGGTCGGGCTGATCTCGCCCTCGCTGGCCGGCATGCTGTCCATTCCGCTGCCGCTGATCCTGATCCCGGTGGTATTCGCCAGCTTCTACATCAACGCGCGGGACGTCTTCGGCCTGCCCCCCGATGTCCTCCCCCGCTGACACCGGCCCGCTCGGACTGCTAGGCGGCACCTTCGATCCCATCCACCTCGGCCACCTGCGCCTGGCGGAAGAAGCACGCGAAGCGCTGGGGCTGGCGAAAGTCCGCCTGATCCCCGCCGGCCAGCCGCCTCACCGCGGCAAACCCGGCTCCACCGCCGAGGACCGGCTGGCGATGGCACGCCTGGCTGCCGCCGGCAATCCCGCACTGGAAGTGGACGACAGCGAAGTGCGCGAGCCGCGCCCGAGCTACACCGTGCCCACGCTGGAACGCCTGCGGGCAGAGCTCGGCCCCGACCGACCGCTGGTGCTCATCCTGGGCGCCGACGCCTTCGCCGGCCTGCCAGGCTGGCATCGCTGGGAGGCGCTGTTCGAACTCGCCCACATCGCCGTCGCCAACCGGCCGGGGCACTCGCCGCACGAGCGCCGCTGGCCCGCCGCCCTGTCGCCGGAGCTGGACGACGCCTGCCGCGACCGCATCACCCGCGCGCCAGTGCAGCTCGACACGCCCGCCGGCAAGGTGATCCCTTTCGACATGACGCCGCTGGCCATTTCCGCCTCTCTGGCGCGGGATTTGCTGCACACCGGCGCCAGTGCCCGCTATTTGCTGCCCGATTCCGTTCTCGACTATATTGGGCTGCACCACCTTTATCGTTGAACCGCATGGATATCCCCCAACTGCAGCAAACCGTCGTGTCCGCCCTGGAAGACATCAAGGCCCGCGACATCGAAGTCATCGACACCTCCAAGCTCACCGCGCTGTTCGACCGCATCGTCGTCGCCAGCGCCGACTCCGGCCGCCAAACCCGGGCGCTGTCGCGCAGCGTGCAGGACAAGGTCAAGGCCGCCGGCGGCGAAGTCATCAGCGTCGAAGGCGAAGACAGCGGCGAATGGGTGCTGGTGGACCTCGGCGACATCGTCGTCCACATCATGCAGCCCGCCATCCGCAGCTACTACAACCTGGAAGAACTGTGGGCCAACGGCGCCCCCGGCCGCCGCAAGGCGGGAGAACCTGCCCGCGCCCGCGGGGAGTAAGTTGAAACTGCTGGTCGTGGCCGTCGGCAACCGCATGCCGGCCTGGGTGGATGCCGGCTTCGAGGAGTTCGCCCGCCGCATGCCGCGCGAGCTGCCCCTGCAGCTGGTCGAAGTGAAGGCGGAAGCCCGTACCACCGGCAAAACGGTGGAGGCCATGATGGCTGCCGAGGCCAGCCGCATCGAAGCCGCCCTGCCGGCGCGCTGCCGGCGCGTCATCCTGGACGAGCGCGGCGGCGACCTCAGCACCCGCGACCTCGCCCGCCGCCTCGAAGGCTGGCAAAGCGGCGGCGAGGACGTCGCCTTCATCGTCGGAGGTCCGGACGGCCTCTCCCCCGAACTGAAACGTACCGCGGCGGAAACCCTGCGCCTCTCCAGCCTCACGCTGCCGCACGCCCTGGTCCGCCCGCTGCTGGCCGAGGCGCTCTACCGCGCCTGGACTGTACTGCGCAACCACCCTTACCACCGCGAGTAGGCCGCACCCAGGCTTTCCCATGATCCGAACCATCCTCCGCATGGGCGACCCGCGCCTTTCCCGCATCGCCCAAGCAATCACCACCTTCGGCACCACCGAGCTGCGCGAGCTGGTCGCCGACATGCTGGAAACCATGCATGCCGCCGGTGGCGTCGGCCTGGCCGCACCCCAGATCGGCGTGGATCTGCGGCTGGTGATTTTCGGCTTCGAGCACAACGAACGCTACCCGGACGCCCCGGCGGTGCCTTTCACCATCCTCGCCAATCCGGTGCTGGAACCTTTGTCGGAAGAACTGGTGGAAGGCTGGGAAGGCTGCCTGTCGGTGCCCGGCCTGCGCGGCTGGGTGCCGCGCCATTGCCGCCTGCGTTACAGCGGCTTCGATATCGAAGGCCGGGCGATCACACGCGAGGTCGAGGACTTCCACGCGCGGGTCGTGCAACACGAGTGCGACCACCTCGACGGCATCCTTTACCCCGCCCGCATCAGGGATTTCAGCCGCTTCGGTTTCGCCGACGAACTCTCCGCCACACCGCCCGCCGACGAGGTCTGAAGCCCCTGCCGGCAGCCGGCCCCCCGCCAGCCGCTCTTGTGTGTCATGCCCCGGAAAAAGCGATGCCGGCACAGCTGCGGTTAGAATGCGCAATCATTCCCGCTTCGCGCGCCGTCATGCCGTCCAGCCCGCCACGCATCTATCTCGCCTCCACCAGCCCCCGACGCCGGGAACTGTTGCGCCAGATCGGCGTGCACTTCGAAGTCCTGACCTTTCGCGGCGGCGAGAGGGGAGATGACGCCGACGTGGATGAAACCCCGCTCCCCAACGAGGCCGTCGAACATTACGTGGAGCGCGTCGCGCTGACCAAGGCCGAAGCCGGCTGGCGCCGCGTGCATTGGCGCAAGCTGCCGCGCCGCCCGGTGCTGGCCGCCGACACCACGCTGGAACTGGACGGCGAGATCATTGGCAAGCCGCGTGACATCGCGGATGCCCGCGCCATCCTCGCCCGCCTGTCCGGCCGCAGCCACCGCGTGCTCACCGCCATCGCCGTCAGCGACGGCACCCACATCCGCAGCAGCCTGTCGGTGAGCGACGTGCGCTTCCGCATCCTCAGCGACGACGACATCCGCCACTACGTGCTCTCCGGCGAACCGATGGACAAGGCCGGCGCCTACGGCATCCAGGGCAAAGCGGCTATCTTCATCGAGGAGATCCGCGGCAGCTATTCGGCCATCATGGGCCTGCCGCTGTTCGAAACCGCGCAACTGCTGGAGGAGGGTTTCGGCTACGCGCTCTAGCGCCATGCCCCTGGTGCCGGCCACGGCACCACCGCCTCTTGCCGCCGGCTGCCGGCGATGAGCCATGCGCAATGGCTGGTTCCTTCCTGTCATTGCGCATTTCCCATTACCGGCCACGCCATGAGCATCGAATTCCTGATCAATTTCACCCCGCAGGAAACGCGGGTCGCCATCATCGAACAGGGGGTCGTACAAGAGCTTCACGTCGAACGCACCGCCAACCGCGGCATCGTCGGCAACATCTACACCGGTCGGGTGGTGCGTGTGCTGCCCGGCATGCAGTCCGCCTTCATTGATGTCGGCCTCGAACGCACCGCTTTCCTGCACGTGGCTGACATCTGGAGCGACCGCCAGAGCGGCGAAGCGGCGCGGCCGATCGAGAAGATCCTCACCGAGGGCCAGACCCTGCTGGTGCAGGTGCTGAAGGACCCCATAGGCACCAAGGGCGCGCGGCTGTCCACCCAGATCAGCATCGCCGGCCGGCTGCTGGTCTACCTGCCGCAGGAAAAACACATCGGCATTTCCCAGCGCATCGAGGACGAAGCCGAGCGCGAAGCCCTGCGCGAGCGCCTGACCCGTCTGGTGCCGGAAGACGAGCCCGGTGGCTTCATCGTCCGCACCATGGCCGAAACCGCCTCGGATGACGAGCTCGCCGCCGACATCGGCTACCTGCGCAAGCTGTGGGGCGAGATCCGCAACCGGGCCACCGGCGCCGCGCCGCCCTGCCTGCTGCACGAAGATCTCGGCCTCGGCCACCGGGTACTGCGCGACCTGGTGGACGAGGAGACCTCCCGCATCGTCATCGACTCGCGGGAGAACTTCCAGAAGCTCAGCACCTTCGCCTCGCTCTACAGCCCCAAGGTGCTGCCCTTGCTGGAGCACTACTCCGGCGAGCGGCCGCTGTTCGACCTCTTCAACGTCGAGGACGAGATCCAGAAGGCGCTGGCCCGCCGTGTGGAGCTGAAGTCTGGCGGCTACCTGATCATCGACCAGACCGAGGCGATGACCACGGTGGATGTGAACACCGGTGGCTTCGTCGGCGCCCGCAACTTCGACGACACCATATTCAAGACCAACCTGGAAGCCAGCCAGGCCATCGCCCGCCAGCTGCGGCTGCGCAACCTGGGCGGCATCATCATCATCGACTTCATCGACATGGAAACCCCCGAGCACCGCGACATGGTGCTGGAGGAGTTCCGCAAGGCGCTGGCGCGCGACCACACCAAGATGAGCATCAACGGCTTCACCGCGCTCGGCCTGGTGGAAATGACGCGCAAGCGCACCCGCGAGTCGCTGGCCCATCTGCTGTGCGAGTCCTGCCCCACCTGCGGCGGTCGCGGCGAGGTCAAGACGGCGCGCACCGTGTGCTACGAAATCCTGCGCGAGCTAGTGCGCGAAGCGCGGCAATTCAACGCCCGCGAATTCCGGGTGCTGGCGGCGCCGAACGTGATCGACCTTTTCCTCGATGAGGAAAGCCAGTCGCTGGCCATGCTTTCCGACTTCATCGGCAAGAAGATTTCGCTGCACCCGGAAGCCAGCTATACCCAGGAACAGTTCGACATCGTTCTGCTCTGAGGGCAAGGCCGGCCAAGACACTCAGCACCGGCGGGCACACGACCGACCTTCCAGCAAAGCCATGCGCCCGCCTTTACCAGCGGGCGCATGGCTTTGGTACTCCCGACTATTCCACACATGCCATCAAGCCAGGCTCCCGACGACGCCCCCACCGCCGCAGACGGCCCGCCGACCTTCACGCGGCCGCTACGCCTTTCCAGCAGCCTGATCGCCTGTCTGGTCGGCTTCGCCTGCGCCATCGGCAGCGGCGTGCGCCTGGACCTGCCGGGCGCGGTGCTCACCGTGCTGGCCGTGCTGCTGGGGCATTTCGGCTTGAGCCGGATCGGGGCAGCCCAGGACAAGGCCAGCGGCCATGGCTCCAGCCGGCCCGCGGACATCCCGCAGCCGGCCCAGGCCAGCGCAATCAGCACCTACGCGCCGCTGGCCTTGGCCCTGCTGCTTGCGCTCGGACTGACGTGGCGCACCGCTTCCCTGCTCCCTGCTCTGGTCGCAACCGGCGTGTTGGCGCTCGGCGCCTGGCGCGCCAGCTCACCCGCGCTTCGCGGCAGCGAGGAAGCACTCGCCACCACCTGCTGGCTGCTGATCACCGTCACCGCCGACGGCCTGCAGCGCGGCAGCTTCAGCCCACTGGCCGCTGCCGCCGGTCTGTCCTACGCCCTGCTCGCCACCAACCAGCACCTGATTTCCGCCTTCGCCACCCACACCCGGGATGTCGCCAGCGGCAGGCGCACGCTGGTGATCATGCTGAGCGCCGCAACCGCGAAGTGGCTCTACCTGCTGATCGCGCTCTTCGCCTACGGCTGGCTGGTCGCCCTGGTTGCCCGCTACCAGTTGCCACAGCATGCCGCCGCCGCCGCGCTCACCCTGGTGTTCTCCTTCGCCGCCGGCCGCGAACTGCTGGAGCATGCGGAAGAGGCGGCATACCTCGGGCCGGCGATACGGCGTACCATCCTGGCCGCCCATCTCCACGGCCTGATCCTGGCCGCCACCCTGGCCTTCGGCCGCTGGCCGGCCTGAAACCTCGAAGAGCGAACGATGATAGGACGCCTCAGCGGCACCCTGCTGGAAAAGAACCCGCCCCAGATCCTGATCGATGCCGGCGGCGTCGGCTACGAACTGGAAGTGCCGATGAGCACCTTCTACGGCCTGCCCGCCACTGGCAGCCGCGTCAGCCTGCACACCCATCTTGCCATCCGCGAGGACGGCCACTTCCTCTACGGCTTCTCCACCGAGGAAGAGCGCGGCGCCTTCCGCCAGCTGCTCAAGGTCTCCGGCATAGGCGCACGCACCGCGCTGGCGGTGCTATCCGGCCTGTCGGTGAATGACCTTGCCCAGGCGGTGGCGCTGCAGGAAGCCGGCCGGCTGGTGAAGATTCCCGGCATCGGCAAGAAAACCGCCGAACGCCTGCTGCTGGAACTGCGCGACAAGCTCGGCAAGGCTCTGCCGCAAGTCGCTGGCGCCCGGCTGGCCGCCACTGCCGGCGGAGCCCTGGACGCAAAGAGCGACGTCCTCAACGCCCTGCTCGCCCTCGGCTACAACGAGAAGGAAGCGCTGGGCGCGATGAAGGGGCTGGCCGAGGATGTCGGCGTCTCCGACGGCATCCGCCAGGCGCTCAAGGTGCTGTCGAAAGCCTGAACAAATTGACAGTAGTTCATACCGGGCAACACCGGAGCGGCTAAACTCCCGCCATGATCGAAACCGACAAGCTCCATGCCGCGGCCCCCGAGCGCCTGATCTCGCCGCGGCCCGCCGACCGCCAGGAAGACGCGGTCGAACGCGCGCTGCGCCCCAAGCGCCTGGCCGAATATGTCGGCCAGCAGAAGGTGCGCGAGCAGCTGGAGATCTTCATCCAGGCCGCCAAGAAGCGCGGCGAGGCGCTGGACCATGTGCTGCTGTTCGGCCCGCCCGGCCTGGGCAAGACCACGCTGGCCCACATCGTCGCCGCCGAGATGGGGGTGAACCTGCGCCAGACCTCCGGCCCGGTGCTGGAACGCGCTGGCGACCTCGCCGCGCTGCTGACCAACCTCGAGCCGCACGACGTCCTCTTCATCGACGAGATCCACCGCCTGTCCCCGGTGGTGGAAGAAATCCTCTACCCGGCGCTGGAAGACTTCCAGATCGACATCATGATCGGCGAAGGCCCGGCCGCCCGCTCGGTGAAGCTGGACTTGCCGCCCTTCACCCTGGTCGGCGCCACCACCCGCGCCGGCATGCTCACCAACCCGCTGCGCGACCGTTTCGGCATCGTTTCCCGGCTGGAGTTCTACACGCCGGATGAGCTGGGCTTCATCGTCAGCCGCTCGGCACGGCTGCTCAATGTGGAGATCGATGACGCCGGTGCGCTGGAGATCGCCCGCCGTGCCCGCGGCACGCCCCGCATCGCCAACCGCCTGCTGCGCCGGGTGCGCGACTACGCCGAAGTGAAGGCCGGCGGCGACATCTCCGCCAAGGTAGCGGACGCCGCGCTGATCATGCTGGACGTGGATGCGCTCGGCCTGGACCTGATGGACCGCAAGCTGCTCTCCGCCATGCTGGAGAAGTTCGGCGGCGGCCCGGTCGGCCTGGACAACATCGCCGCGGCAATCGGCGAATCCACCGATACCATCGAAGACGTCATCGAGCCCTACCTGATCCAGCAGGGCTACCTGCAGCGCACACCACGCGGCCGCATGGCCACCCACTCCATCTGGCAGCACTTCGGCCTCATGCCGCCGCGCGCAGGCGGAGACCTGTTCGAGCGCTGAGCCGGCATGCGCTCCATCCAGGTCCTGATGCTGAGCCTGTGCGTGCTCGGTGGCCTCTACCTGCTGACCCAGGCGCCCAGCTTCTTCATGCCGGATCGCGGTAACCCGGCGCTGGGCCGGCTGTTCGACCCGCTCTCCTCACGCCTGCTGGGCGCCGGCCTGCTCGCCGCCGGCTGGGCCGGGGTGGGCTACATGGGGAATTTCTACTATCGCGGCGAGCGCCGGCTGCCCGGGCCGCGCGGACAAAGGCAGCACTTCTTCACCATGGTTCTGGCGCTGGGGCTGATCGCCGCCGCCTTCTCGACAGCGGAGCCTGGCCCGGACCCGGATCGCCCGCCGGCAACCCAGCCGCACCGCTGACTGCGCTCAATCGATCTGCACGGCCAAGCCTTTGAGGTACTCCCCCTCCGGCACCGACAACCCGATTGGATGATCCGGCGCCGCTGACAGCCGCTGGATGATGCGCGCGTCCACGCCGGCATCCACCGCGGCGCCGGCAACGATCTTCTGGAACAGTTCCAGCCCGATACCGCCGGAGCAGGAATAGGTCATCAGGATGCCGCCGGGCGCCAGCAGGCGGAAACCCAGCAGATTGATGTCCTTGTAGGCGCGAGAGGCGCGGTCCGCATGCGCGGCGGAGGGCGCGAACTTGGGCGGATCCAGCACGATCAGGCCGAACTTGCGTCCCTCGGCACGCAGGGCACGCAGGGCCTGGAACACATCGTCCTCCCGCCATTCGGCGCGATCCGCCGGCAACTGGGGGTTGAGCGTCAGATTACGCGCCGCGGTCGCCAGCGCCGGGCCGGAAGAATCGATGGACAACACGCTGCGCGCGCCGCCGGCCAGCGCCTGCAGGGAAAAGCCACCGGTGTAGCAGAAACAGTTCAGAACATCGCGGTCCCGCGCGAAGCGGCCCGTCAGCCAGCGATTGTCGCGCTGGTCGAGGTAGAAGCCGGTCTTGTGTCCGCCCACCACGTCCACCGCCATCCGCACGCCGTGCTCGGTGATCTCCAGGCTGTCGGGCAACTCGCCATGCAGGCAGCCCACCCGCGGCTCCAGCCCTTCCAGCCCGCGCACATCGGAATCCGAGCGCTCATAGACCACGCTGCAGCCAGTGGCCTGCACCAGACCAGCCACCAGCGCGTCCCGCCACTTCTCGCCACCTGCGCTGGTGAGCTGCAGGACCACGACCGGTCCGTAACGGTCGGCGATCACACCAGGCAGCCCGTCCGACTCGCCGTGGATCAGCCGCAGGCCGTCATTACCTTCCAGCAGCGGATGGTGGGCACGCCGCGCGACCGAGGCTGCCACCCGGCGCTTGAAGAAAGCGTGATCGATGGTGGTGTCCGCATCGAGGGTCCACATGCGGGTGCGGATCTGGGATTCCGGCGACCATGCGCCCCGCCCCAGGAATTTGCCGTCCTCACTCAGCACCTCCACCGTATCGCCCGGCCGCGCCCGGCCTTCCAACCGGGCAACCGAGCCGGCGAAAATCCAGGGGTGACGACGCATCACGGAGCGTTCCTTACCGGGAAGCAGAATCAGGCGGGCCATGGGAGAAATCCACAAAAATGGCCGGCAAGTCTACCCGCTGAACACAGGGGCGCCAATGCGGGCACTTGGCAGCAGCGTCCATGAAAGACTTGGGGCTCCCGCCAGCTTTCTTCCGGCGGGAGCCCCAAGGGATGATTTGATTACGGGGATGCGGTCAGCCGCTATTTATCCATCAACCGCCTGGCCCGGTCTGCAGTGGTCAGCAACTCGCCCAACTGCCGTGTCCCCAGGATGGAGCCGAAGTGATTGATCGCCTCGGCCGTCACATAGAGATGGCCGTTGTGTCGCTTGCGGATCCAGCCCAACTCGATCAGGCGCACGATCTTCCTGCGCACCGTCTCGCGCGGCAACCCGGTGGCTGCAGCAATCGAGTACGCATTGCAGGGTTTGAGCGGGCAGAGATCGTCAGGGTCATCCAGCGTTTTGCGCGTGCCGGCCCCGTTCTCGTATGCGCCGATGTTATGCAGCGCAATCTCGCCCAGCAGAATGGGTAGCAGGATGTCGCGGTCGAAATCATCGAACCAGCGCCTGAGATTTCTTATCTCATGCCTGGCAAGCAGCAAAGCCACTTCCCGCTGCACACCTTGGCGCTCGAATGGTGCCGCGCCTGGAGTGAGGACGCCTCCCTCGACGCCTCCTCCTCCCCTGGGGGTAATTCCAGTTGTCATGGCTGCCCCGCTTTCGCCGCCCCGTCTGCCGGGGACGCGACACAGTCCGTTAGTAATTATTCTGCTTGCTGTCAGCATAGCCGAAGGCTTCTCCGCCCCCACATCCGTAAATACCCAAACTGGGGAAGGGATGGGGAACGGAATGGCTAATGCTTAACGCTTACGGGCACGGGGATGTGCGGCGTCGTAGACCTGGGCGAGATGCTGGAAATCAAGGTGAGTATAGACCTGGGTGCTGCGGATGCTGGCGTGGCCGAGCAGCTCCTGCACGGCACGCAGATCGCCACTCTCCTGCAGCATATGGCTGGCGAAGCTGTGGCGCAGCATGTGGGGATGGACATGCACGCCCAGCCCGAGTTGCTTGGCGCGCTGGGCGAGGCGGCTGCGGATGGCGGAGGGCGTCATGCGCTGGCCGGTGCGGGTCACGAACAGCGCCGGCTCGTCGCCCACCGGCAAGCCGGGGCGCTGCGCCAGCCAGGTGCGCAGGGCCTCCAGTGCTTTTCCGCCGACCGGCACCATGCGGGTCTTGTTGCGCTTGCCTGTGACGGTGACCATGCCTTCGTCCATGTCCACACCCCGGCCGACATCCAGGCTGGCGAGTTCCGCCAGACGAAGGCCGGAGGAATAGAACAGCTCGAACATGGCGAGATCGCGAACCTCCAACACGCTCTCGGCGGGGGGATCCAGCAGCGCCTGGGTCTGTTCGACCGACAGCGCCCGCGGCAGCAGCGAGGGCGAACGCGGGGCCCGGATGCCATCCACCGGATTGGCCTGCAAGCCGCGATGGCGGGCGAACCAGCGATAAAGCCCTCGCCAGGCTGAGAGCGCGCGGGCGATGGAGCGCCCGCCCAGCCCGGCACCATGCAGGCGGCCGACGAAGCGGCGGATGTCGTGGGGAGAGAGTTCCAGCGGCGACCGCCCGTCGGCGAGTTCGACCAGCCGGAGCAGGTCGCGACGGTAGCCTTCTATCGTCAGCGCCGCGGCACGGCGCTGGCTTGCCAGATAGGCGAGGTAATCCTCCACCCAGATGGGTGGAGCGCCTTCCGGCCCGGCTTCGTTCAGCCCAGTTCGCACAGCAGCGCGGCGGCCGCGAGTTCGGCGATACGGCCGAGGTAGAGCGTGCCCATCTCGGGGTAGAAGCGCTCCATTTCCTCACTGCCGAGAACCAGCACGCCGAAGACCTGGGTCTGGCGCCGCAGCGGCATCAGTGCCAGCGAACGGATGTGCGGCGAAGCCTCGCCGAACCAGCTCACCGCCTCGATGTTGTCCGGTGTCCCGCAGTAGGGTCGGCGCAGGTCGCCGACGTAGAGGCGCACGCTTTCGCTTACCGGCGCGAACTCCGCCTCCTCGCGGGCCAGCACGCTGTTCCAGATGCGCAAGGCGACGTGCGGAACGCTGAAGTCCTCCTGCAGGCTGGTGTAGAGCGCATGCCGCACCGCCTCGTAATTCTCCGCCGCCAGCAGGGCGACCGACAAGCGGTGCACCTTCTCGCTGATGTCGTCGTTCTCCTCGCCGAAGCGGATCAGCTCCGCCAGCTTGCCTTCCAGCAGGCGGATCTTGTCGCGCAGGGCGTGCAGCTGGCGCTCCGCCAGCGAGATCGCCTGGCCGTCGTGCTGGGGGTGCGGCACGGTGATCTGGGTGAACAGTTCGCCGTGCTCCGAGAGGAAATCGGGATGCTCACGGAGGTAACGGGCGACGTCGTCGGCATTCATCGAGGGGGCTCCAGTTCAGTCGGAACGGCGCTGCCGCTCCGGTTAAAACGGTTCAGGCGAGTTCTATCTCGCCTTCGAATACGGTGACCGCGGGACCGGTCATCATTACCGGCGTACCCACGCCATTCCAGGCGATCTCCAGTTCGCCGCCGCGGGTTTCCACCCGCACCGGCGACACCAGCAGGCCACGCAGGATGCCGGCGACCACCGCGGCGCAGGCGCCGGTGCCGCAGGCCAGGGTCTCGCCAGCGCCACGCTCGAACACCCGCAGGCGGATGCTGCTTTCGTCCAGCACCTGCATGAAGCCGGCGTTCACCCGCGCGGGAAAGCGGGAATGCTTTTCGATCAGGGCGCCTTGCGCCTGCACCGGCGCCGTTTCCACGTCGGCCACCACCTGCACCGCGTGTGGGTTGCCCATGGAAACCGCGGTAATCGCCACCGTTTCGCCAGCGACATCCAGCGGTTGCAACACCGCGTCCGAATCGGAAACGAAGGGAATCTGCGCCGGCTGCAGCTGGGGCACGCCCATGTCGACCGTCACCAGGCCGTCCGGCCGCAGGCGCGGGGTGATCAGGCCGCTGCGGGTCTCGACGCGGATCTCTTCCTTCTCGGTCAGCGCCTTCTCATGCACGAAGCGGACGAAGCAACGCGCGCCGTTGCCGCACTGCTCCACCTCGCCACCATCGGCGTTGAAGATGCGATAGCGGAAGTCCACGCCCGGCTGCGTCGGCTGCTCCACCACCAGCAACTGGTCGCAGCCCACGCCGAAATGCCGGTCAGCGATGGCCTGCACCCGCTCGGGAGTCAGATCTACCGTCTCGCGGGTGGCGTCGACGACGACGAAATCGTTGCCGAGACCGTGCATCTTGGTGAAACGCAAACGCATGGGGAAAAGCTCCTGGAGGATGGGGCGGGGAACGGCCGATTCTCGCCCAGCGGCCAGCTATCGTCCACCGCGGGCAGAGTGCGAGAATGCCGCGCCATGGATAAGCGCCCCGCCCTCGTACCCCTTACCGCCTGGCTGCTCGGCATACCCGGCCTGCTGTGCCTGCTGGCCGGCTTCGTGCTGCTGGTCGGGGATTTCTCGGCTTCGCATCCCATCCTGGCGGAGACCGGGGCCGCGCTGGTGCTGATCGTGTCGGCCCTGGCGCTGCTGGGCAGCGCGGCCTTTCCTGTCGTGCTCGCCCACCTGGCGCGGCAGGACGAAAAAGCCGGGCCAGCCACCCCGCCGGGCAACGCTCAGTAGAGCTTGGCCTCGCCCAGCGGGCGGGTCTTGAAGCGGCGGTGCACCCAGTAATACTGCTCCGGCATCGATTTCACCGCGCCTTCCAGCCAGCGGTTCATGCGCAGGGTGTCGGCTTCCACGTCCGCGGTCGGATAGTCCGCCCAGGCTTCGCCGATCTCCACGTCGTAGCCGCTGCCGTCGCGCCGCACATGGGCGGTGCAGGGCATCACCACCGCGCCGGCGAGGCGGGCAAGGCGCGACAGGCCGGTGATGGTCGCCGCCGGCACGCCGAAGAAGGGCACGAAGATGGCGTCCTTGCGGCCGTAGTCCATATCCGGCAGGTAGAAGAAGGGACGGCCGGCGCGCATCGCCTTCACCGTGCTGCGCACGCCGTCCTGGCGGGACAGCAGCATCTGGTCATTGAAGCGGCTGCGGCCGTGGTAAAGCCAGTGGTCCAGCACCTTGTTCTTCTGGTGGGCGTACATGCTGACGAAGTCGCCTTCCATCGCCAGCCGGGTGCCGGCGATGTCCAGGCCGACGAAGTGCGGCGCCAGCAGGATCACCGCCTTGCCCTCGGCCTTGGCCGCAGTCACCCGTTCCAGCCCGGTCAGCCGGATCAGGCGCCGCAGCCGCGCCTCACTCGCCCACCAGCTCAGGCCGCGCTCCAGCAGGCTGCGGCCCAGCATGCGGAAATGCAGGCGCAGCAGGCGGTTGCGCGCATGGGCATCCATTTCCGGAAAGCACAGCCGCAGATTGGTCGCCGCCACCCGGCGACGCGGCAGCGCAAAGACGTAGATGAGCAGCCCCAGCGCTTCGCCCACGCGGGCGAGGATGGGCAGCGGCAGCCAGTGGAGCAGCCAGAACAGGGCAACGCCCAGACGAGTCATCATGCGCGTTCTTCCTCTCCGGCCTTGTCGGCCGCCTTGCTCGCCTTCGGCTTCTTGTAACGGTGATAGCCCCACAGGTACTGCTCGGGGCAGCGCAGGATCACGCGCTCGATGTCGCGGTTGATCGCCGCGCTGCGCGCTTCGAGGTCGCCTTCCATCGCTTCCTGCGGCGGCGCCACATGCAGGGAATAGCCCTGGCCGCGCGGCAGGCGTTCGGCCCAGATGTAGAACATGCGCACGTTCTTCACTTCGGCCAGGCGGGCAGCCAGCGTCATCGTCCACGCCGGACGGCCGAAGAAAGGCGCCCAGATGCCTTCGCCCAGAGCCGGCACCTGGTCCGGCAACATGCCCACCGCCTCACTCGCCCGCAGCGTTTTCACCAGCTTCCGGACACCGGAAAGATCGGCCGGCGCGGTGCGCATGTCGCCGCGGTTACGGCCGTACTCCATCAACGGCCGCAGCGCGGCCTTGCGCGGCGGCCGGTAGAGCACGGTGATGGGCGCATGGGAGGCGCAGTAGAGCGCGGTGATCTCGAAGCAGCCCAGGTGGGGCGTCATGAAGAGGATGCCGGCGCCTTCGCTGCGCGCCTGGTCGGCCAGTTCCCAGCCTTCGGCGCGGACGATCTTGCCCAGCACCTCGTCCACCGGACGCAGCCACAGCCAGGGCACCTCCATCGCCTGCCGGCCCGCTTCCGCCACCGCGCGGCGGCGCAACGCCGGATCGTCGCGGCCTATGGCCAGCGCCAGATTCTCCTTCACCCGCCGGCGGTAACCGCTGTCGGAGAAGTAGATCAGCCAGCCGACCAGCCCGCCCAGGGCGTGCAGCCAGCTCAGCGGCAGGCGGGAGAGAAAGCGGAACAGGGGGGCAACGAACATGAAGAATGGCCGGCAACCACAGGGCCTTGCGCGGGGGCCTGATTTGACCGGTCGGGACGAAAGCCTATAATTATCCCTTAGCCGCCGAGTTAATTCGACAACTTGCAGGGCGGCCGTCGCTTTCCTCCCACAGGAACCGACCCAGAAATACTGCTAAAGCGTCGCCTGCTCGGCGAAATCCCCGGAGCTGGCCACGACGCCAACCATCGGGGATTTTTGTTTTTGAGCAAGGAGCCGAACTTGGCCAAGGAATTCCTCTTCACCTCGGAATCCGTTTCCGAAGGGCATCCGGACAAGGTCGCTGACCAGATTTCCGACGGCGTGCTGGACGCCATCCTCGCGGAAGACCCCCACGCCCGTGTCGCCTGCGAAACGCTGGTTTCCACCGGCCTGGTGGTCATCTCCGGCGAAATCACCACCAGCGCGCAGCCCAACTACCGCGAAATTGCCCAGGACGTGGTCCGCCGTATCGGCTACGACAACTCCGACATCGGCTTCGACTACAAGAGCTGCGCCATCCTCACCGCGATCAACCGCCAGTCGGCGGACATCGCCCAGGGCGTGAACGAAGGGGAAGGCCTGGACCTCGACCAGGGCGCCGGCGACCAGGGCCTGATGTTCGGCTTCGCCACCGACGAAACCCCCAGCCTGATGCCCTTCCCGATCTACTACGCCCACCGCATCATGCAGCGCCAGGCGGAACTGCGTAAGGACGGCCGCCTGCCGTGGCTGCGCCCGGACGCCAAGAGCCAGCTGACGGTGAAGTATGTGGACGGCAAGCCGGTGGCGATCGATACCGTGGTCGTCTCCACCCAGCACGCGCCGGACATCTCCCACGCCCAGCTGTCCGAAGCGGTGATCGAAGAAGTGATCAAGCCGGTGCTGCCCAAGGAACTGCTGGCCGGTGAAGTGCGCTACCTGATCAACCCCACCGGCCGCTTCGTCATCGGCGGCCCGCACGGCGACTGCGGCCTCACCGGCCGCAAGATCATCGTCGATACCTACGGTGGCGCAGCTCACCACGGCGGCGGCGCCTTCTCCGGCAAGGATCCGTCCAAGGTGGACCGTTCCGCCGCCTACGCCGGCCGCTACGTGGCCAAGAACGTGGTCGCCGCCGGTCTGGCCTCCAAGTGCGAGGTGCAGGTGGCCTACGCCATCGGCGTCGCCAAGCCGGTGTCGCTGATGGTGAACACCTTCGGTACCGGCAAGATCGCCGACGAGAAGATCGTCGAACTGATCCGCGCCCACTTCGACCTGCGCCCCAAGGCCATCATCCAGACCCTGGACCTGCTGCGCCCGATCTACTCCAAGACCGCCGCCTACGGCCACTTCGGCCGCGACGAGCCGGAATTCACCTGGGAGCAGACCGACAAGGCCGCCGCCCTGAAGGCCGACGCCGGCCTGTAAGCAGCCCGCCCTCCCGACGCCGCCGCCAGGCCGCGCCGGGAGGGCGGTTTCAAACCGCAGGCCACGACACGGACCGAGCGCATGGACCGGGCGGACAGCCAGCTCATCGACCGGATCTACGCCGCAGTCCAGGAACCCGGCCTGCTGCTGGACACCTATCAGGCGGTCGCGCAGCGCGGCGGCGGGTTCGCCGCCCACTACCTGCGCATGGACACCCGGCGGCGCATCGTCGTCGAAACCCAGGTCAGCGACGCCGGCCTGCGTGAAGCCGAGCAGGACTACGCCGCCTACTACGTCGGCATCGACTGCCGCATCCCCTGGTACACCAACGGCCGCCAGGGCCAATGGCGGGCCGACCAGCATCATTTCGACGAGAGCTACCTGCGCCGGGCGGAGATCTACACCGATTTCCTCAAGCCCTGGGGCGCGAAGCGCATGGCGGTCTGCCAGCTGAGCAGCGACGGCGCGACCACCCAGGAAGTGCTCTCCATAGCCCGCGCCTGGGATGCCGGCGACTTCAGCACCACCGAGCTGCGCCGCCTCGCCTTCCTCTCCCGCCACCTGGTACGCGCCGCCGGCCTGCGTGCCCGCCTCGACAGCCTGCAGTTCCATCGCCAGGCCGCCGAAGCCGCCATCGCGCCGCTGCCCTATCACGCCCTGTGGCTGGATGGCCGCGGCCGCATCGTCTGGGCCAGCCCGGCCGCCCAGAACCTGCTGGCCGAGGCCGATGGCCTGCACGCACCGGGCAATGTCCTGCGCTGCCTGGAGCCACAACTCGACAGCCGCCTGCAGGCCGCCCTCGCCCGCGCCGCCGGCAGGAGCGCCCGCGAAGGCGACTGCTTCTCCATTCCGCGCCGCCGTGGCGCCGCGCCCTGGCTGCTGTCGCTGATCCCCGGCAGGCTGCCGGCCGCCATCGGCCAGCAGGACAGCCCGCATGTGCTCGCCATCGTCCAGGACGGAGCCGGCCCCGGCCTGCCGCATCCGCAGCAACTGCAGCGCCTCCACGGCCTCACCCCGGCGGAAACCCGCCTCGCCCTCGGCCTGTTGCGGCATGAAACGCCCGGCAGCTACGCCGAGCGCAATCGACTGAGCCTGGCCACCGTCAAGACCCATTTGCGCAACCTGTTCGCCAAGACCGGCACCCACCGCCAGGCAGAGCTGCTGCGGCTGCTCGCGCTGCCCTTGCCCCAGGCCAACTCTCCCGACTGAAAGCAGGCGAGAGATCGCTCACACCTCATCCGAACGGATGAGGCCGAAGGCCGGCCGCGCCGCTTATAGTCCGGCGATCGCTGTCAGCCGGCTTGCCTGCGTTCAGACCAGGGCAAGCCGCCCATCCAGCCCTTCCCGGACCTCATACGATCGCCATGACCCGACCGCTCACCCTGCGCCCGCTCCTCCTCCTGCTTGCCGCCCTGCTGCCACTGCCAGCCACCGCCTCGGACAGTGCCGCGGTGCTGCGCGGACTGCAGCAGATCCAGGGCATCCTCGAGAAGAGCGAACGGGACGCGGCGCGGGCACGCGAAGCCCAGCAGCGGCAGGAGGCCGCCGAGGCACAGCGCCTGCAAGCGCAGCAGGCCCAGGAGACCAAGCTGAAGCAGGCCAGGGATGCGGAAGCCCAGCGCGCCCGCGATGCCGAACTCGCCACGCTGACACCGCCCGTGCCCTGGGCCGGCAGCCTGGTCTTCCATCGCCGCCTGCTGGAAAGCACGCCCAGCGAACAACAGGCCAGCCTGCGCATCGCCGGCGCCGACAGCGCCACCATCGCGGCGGATGGCAGCCACCTCGTCTATCTGGCGGAAGACCGCCGCCTGATCCTGCGCGAACTGCCCAGCGGCCGGGAACGCGTGCTGCGCAGCGACCTGGACCGCAGCGGCTGGTATTCCCCCAACCTGCCCGCCGACGCCGGCACGCTGCTGCTGTCCGGCAGCAACGGAGCGGAGCTGATGGATCTGCAGGGCGGGCGCCTGCAGCAGTGGCTGGAAGCGGACGTTTCCGCCTGGGCGTACAAGAACAGCATCATCGTCACCAAACAGCAGTTCCATCCCGAGCGCTTCTGCCGCTGGGTGGCTCAATACGATGTGCGCACCGGGCAGGCGGTACGACGCCTGCTCCTCGCTCCCGAGGCGGAGCGCTGCACCTCCCGCGTCAATGCCGCCGGCCAGCTCGAAGTCCTCGCCGTCGATGGCGACACCGTGCGCTACTACGTGGATGGCCAGCAGGTACAGCACTTCAGGGGCGACAGCCGGCGCGGCGACCGCGACACCCACCTCATCTACGGCTTCGTCGGCGAACTGCCCTACGCGGTGACCTATCTGCACGCCAACCAGCCCAACACCGAGCCCTTCCGCGTCTGGGACCTCGCTGCCGGCAAGCTGCTGTGCGAACTCCCCCGCAGCAACCACGGCGGCCTGAGCGCCAGCCCTGAAGGCGATGCCTTCATCTCCTCGCCGCCGGCGCTGGTGAGCCTGCCCTCCTGCGAGCGCAAGCCGCTGGCCAACAGCGGCATGCTCAGCGTCGAAGGCGGACTGGTCTTCCAGTACCAGCCCGGTGAAGTGCTGGTGCGGACGCTGCCGGATCTGGCGGTGAAACACCGCCTGGCAGTCAGCTTCGTCGACCAGCGCGGCGGCGGCGTCGCCCTCAGGCGCCTTCCCGGCCAGCCCCGCTACCTCGCGGTCGGCCCCTGGGTGTGGAACGCGCAGGAGGGCGAAAGCACCGAGTTCTTCGATCTGGAAGACGGCAAGCGGCTGCTGACACAGCCCGGCGGACTGGCGCTCAACGGCCCCTACACCCAGCTCGGCAAGCGCGGCTTCCGCAGCGGCGAGGAAACCAGCAGCCAGTTCTGGAAGGTGAATCTCGGCCAGCCCCGCGTCGATACCACCCAGGCCTTCCTCGCCGCGCTGAAGAAGGACAAGTACGAAACCGCCGCCGAGTACCGCGCCCGCACCCGCGCGCTCAGCGCCCCTTTCGAAATGGACATCCAGGTGAAGGACTACGACGCCGAAGCCGGCCACTTCGTCGGCGAATGGCGCGGCGTGCCCATCGGCATCCCGCTCGCCGCCAGCCAGGCCCGCCGGCTGGACGGTATCAGCCCGCTCACGGTCAAAGGCCAGCTCGCGCCGGTGGATGAGGATTTCGTCGAACTGCGCGACGCCAGCATCCTGCTGCCGGATGGCGGCAGCCAGCCGGTCGCCCGCAAGCCCCTGGCGCCGCGTGCGGCAACCCCGGCCGCAGCAACACCACTGCCGACACCGAAGGCGGCAGCCTCAGCCAGTGCCAGTGCCAAGGCCCTGGGCGGTTCCAGCTGCAGCGGAACGCTCGCCCATCTCGCGCCCAAGCTGCGCGCCTACTCCGATCCCCTGCTCACCGAAGTGCGCCAGGCCATCCTCGGCGCCCCCGTCCACCGTGAAGCGGCCACCGGTGCCCGGCAGAAGGCGGCGCAGGCGGAAGCGAGCGCGGCGGATGCCGCCCGCACCGCGCAGCAGACCGACGGCGGCGTCAACAGCATCGCCCGCGCCGACGCCGGCACCCTGCCGCTGAACTGGCCTTGCGAAGGCATACACGCCAGCGCCGTCTGCATGTACATCGCCCACGGCTGGGAAGCGCTGGCCTACCGCGAACTGGCCGCCAACAAGGCCTGCTCGGCAAGCTGAGGCCGCAGGCGCCGGCGCCCCCAGGCCTTCTGCCGCGGCGCGTGGCGCACGACACGCCGCCGGTCACGGCGCGAACACACGCAAGCCCATGCACCGGCGTATAATTCGCGCCTCTTCCGAGGAGCGCTGCGAGGCCTCGACCGCATTCCCGCGGCGACCCCAGGCTCGGAACCCGCCGCCCGGCGGGCGTTTCAACGGCGCTCACCCAGGTACTGCCAGCCAGTACTTCCCCCAAAACCCTGCCGGGTTCGGGATGACGGGTGAGCCAGCGCGTCCCCCTTCCCCCCCGGCCATAGCACGGAGCTTCACATGAACGCTGTGGCTGACTTCAACGACTACGTCATTGCCGACCTCGCCCTCGCCGGCTGGGGCCGCAAGGAAATCCGCATCGCCGAAACCGAAATGCCCGGCCTGATGGCGATCCGCGAGGATTACGCCGCCCGCCAGCCGCTCAAGGGCGCGCGCATCACCGGTTCGCTGCACATGACCATCCAGACCGCGGTGCTGATCGAGACGCTGACCGCGCTGGGCGCCGAAGTGCGCTGGGCCTCGTGCAACATCTTCTCCACCCAGGACCACGCCGCCGCCGCCATCGCCGCTTCGGGCGTGCCGGTGTTCGCGGTCAAGGGCGAGTCGCTGGAAGACTACTGGGACTACACCCACCGCATCTTCGAATGGGCCGACGGTGGCTACTCGAACATGATCCTGGACGACGGCGGCGACGCCACGCTGCTGCTGCACCTGGGCGCCCGCGCCGAGAAGGATCTCTCCGTGCTGGACAAGCCGGACAGCGAAGAAGCCGTGGTGCTGTTCGCCGCCATCAAGGCCAAGCTGAAGACCGACCCCACCTGGTACTCCACCCGCCTGGCGCAGATCAAGGGCGTCACCGAAGAGACCACCACCGGGGTGCACCGCCTGTACCAGATGCACGCCAAGGGCGAGCTGAAGTTCCCCGCCATCAACGTCAACGATTCAGTCACCAAGTCCAAGTTCGACAACCTCTACGGCTGCCGCGAATCGCTGGTGGACGGCATCAAGCGCGCCACCGACGTGATGATCGCCGGCAAGATCGGCGTGGTGCTGGGCTACGGC
>Ga0206117_100135_pt1 | contig 120611 bp, 108 predicted proteins | sample 3A5Ametagenome_FD_177997 | JGI IMG/M metagenome (GOLD analysis project Ga0206117, IMG submission 177997) | Enriched microbial communities from leaf-cutter ant dump, University of Wisconsin, Madison, United States - 3A5A | ecosystem: Environmental > Terrestrial > Nest > Insects nest > Nest dump...
AAACATGCTCCGGACTAAGCTCTTCGCTAAGCTCCAAAACCACCTCTTCCGAGGCAATCCCAAAGCCGCATGAGCCCAAGCGCCGGCCACGTTTCTCCTTCTTCCTATCCACTTGTCAAAGAACAGAGAGGACTAAACCTCTCAATACCCGAAACCGGGCGAGCCGACTGCCGAACCATGCCGAACTTCGATCCGCCAAACCCGCCAACATGGCGACCCCGACTGACCAAAACGCCCGGACATATCCTTGACGTCCGCTCCGGAAGATCACGAATGAACCAGCAGACAAACCGCCGATCCATCTCCCTTCCGCGTCGTCGCTCCTGGCGACAACCATTCCGCCGGCACCACGTCGCCGCAGCGCCGCCGTCGATGGAGCGGGTTATATGAGCCTGCCCCCGGCCTGTCAACGCCTTTTCTTCAAAAAACCGTCACAGACGGCCGAAGCGCAAAAAACCCCGGATTTCCAAGGTTCCAGACAGTGCGGCGCCGGCATTCGCCGACCGTTCGCCAGGACACTCCCGGCATTTCCGGGCTTTTCCGCCCGCCATCCGGCAGGCTTGCGGCGACCTTCGGCAGTTTCCTCGGCGTCGTGATGCGGATATGGTAAACAAAACGGAAACGACAAGGAGTCGCTCGTTGCCCGAAACCAGTTTTTCCGCCGTTCTCGCCAGGACGGCGCCGATGCTGCCAGTTATTGCCGTCATCGCCGTCCTCCTCTTCGTGACGGTACTGAGCCTCGCCGGCCGGCGTCGCCTTGCCGCCCGCGAGGCGGCCGGCCGGCTGGAGCTTGCCCGCCTCGACGAACGCCTCACCCGGCTCAACGACGCGGACAGCCAGCTCTCCGCCCTGAAGGAGCGCCACGCCGCGCTCACCGCCGATCTCGCCCGCACCCGCGCCACGCTCGACGAGCGCGACACCGAGGCGCGGCGGCTCAGGCAGGAGCTGGAGGCGGCGCGTGCCACCCTCACCGAGGTCAGGGCCCGGCACGACGAGGACGAAGCCGACATGCGCGAGGCGCTCGGCACGGTGCAGTCGAAGCTCAGCGCCGCCCACGCCGACCTGCGCGCCAAGTCCGAGGAGGCCGAAGCGCTGAAGATCGAGTTTGCCCGCGCTCGCGAGCAGCGGGAGGAGGCGCAGCGCCTGCTCGGCGAGGCGCGTGTCGCCCTCACCGACATGCGCTCGCGCACGGATGCGGAGCGCGAGGCGGCGAGCGAAAAGCTGGCGCTGTTGCAGGAGGCGCGCGTGCAGTTGTCCGACCAGTTCAAGGCGCTGGCCGCCGACATCCTGGAGGAGAAGTCGAAGTCCTTCTCCGAGGCCAACCGCGCCTCGCTCGGCACGCTCATCGATCCGCTGAAAGTCCAGCTCGCCGACTTCAAGGGCAAAGTCGAGGAGGTCTACATCAACGAGGCCAAGGAGCGTTCGGCGCTCGGCGAGCAGGTGCGGCAGCTGTTCAGCCTGAACCAGCAGCTGTCGCGCGACGCCCACAACCTCACCACCGCCCTGCGCGGCCAGGCCAAGAGCCAGGGCAACTGGGGCGAACTGATCCTCGAACGGGTGCTGGAGGCGGCCGGCCTCGTCAAGGGCCTGCATTTCGTGCCGCAGGAAAGCCACGCCCGCGACGACGGCAGCCGCATCCAGCCGGACATCGTGCTGAACCTGCCCGGCCAGCGCTTCATGGTGATCGACAGCAAGGTGTCGCTCACCGCCTACGAGCTGTTCTCCTCGGCCGAGGACGACGGCGCCCGCGAGGGCGCGCTGCGCCGCCATCTCGACAGCATCCGCGGCCACATCAAGGATCTCTCGGCCAAGAACTACCAGGAGATCCACGGCGTCACGGCGCTCGACTTCGTCATCCTGTTCGTGCCGATCGAGCCGGCCTTCCTGGTCGCCATCACCCGCGACGCCGAACTGTGGCATCAGGCGTGGGAGAAGAACATCCTGCTGGTCAGCCCGTCGTCGCTGTTGTTCGTGGTGCGCATCGTCGCCCAGCTCTGGCAGAAGGAGCAGCAGAGCAAGAACGCCCAGGACATCGCCCGGCGCGGCGCCGAACTCTACGACAAGCTGGCCGGCTTCGTCGAAGACCTCGACAGGGTGGGCAAGGGCCTCAAAGATGCCCAGGGTGCCTACGACCGCGCCTATGCCAAGTTCGCCACCGGCCGCGGCAACGTCGTCCGGCAGGCCGAACTGCTGCGCGCCCTCGGCCTCAAGACGGCCAAGCGTCTCGACGCCGGTCTCGTCGAAACGGCTGCCGACGCCGACGAGGAGGCGGGTGCCCTGCCGGCGCCCGAGGATCAGGTCTCCTAATCAGGATCAGTCGTCGCCGCCGGGCGGCCGCCGGTCGCGCTTGATGGCGCCGCGCTTGGTCTTGGCGTCGACGCGCCGCACCTGGCTCGCCCGCGTCGGCCGGGTGGCGACGCGCGGTTTCGGCGGGACGGCCGCCTCGGCGAGGATGGCCTTCAGCCGTTCGAGCGCGTCGTCGCGATTGCGCTCCTGCGAGCGGAAGCGTTGCGCCTGGATGACGATCTCGCCGGCCTGGGTGAGCCGCGAGGGGCCGGCGATGCGCGAGGCGCGCACCTTGGTTTCCCATGCAATGCCGGCGGCGTTGTAGAGGTCGTAGCGCAGCGCCACCGCCGTCGCCACCTTGTTGACGTTCTGCCCGCCCGGCCCCGACGCCAGGACATAGGAGAAGCTGAGGTCCTTCTCGTCGATGTAGAGGCCGTCGGCAACGTAGATCATGGCAGCAGGATATAAAGATCGTCGACGACCTCCGCAAACCCCTCGTCAGACCTTGAGGAAGCGGCCGCTCGCCGCCACGCCGATCAGGAACACCGAGATGATCAGGAAGGCGGCCGGCAACGAGGCGACATGGGCGACGAAGCCGATGGCCGCCGGGCCCAAGAGGATGCCGGCATAGCCGAGCGTCGTCACCGCCGGCACGGCAACGCTCTCGGGCATCAGCGTCTGCTTGCCGATGGCGCTGTAGAGCACCGGCACGATGTTGGAGCAGCCGGCGCCGACCAGCGCGAAACCGAGCATCGCCGCCGGCACCGACGTTACCAGCGTGGCGATCATCAGGCCGGAGGCGGCGAGCAGGCCGCCGATCAGGATGATGGTGGTGCGGCTCACCCGCCGCACGATGGCGTCGCCGCTGAGGCGGCCGATGGTCATGGTGGTGGCGAAGGCGGCATAGCCGAAGCCGGCGTGCGCCGGATCGGCGCCGCGCGAGAAGGTGAGGAACACCGCGCTCCAGTCGAGGATGGACCCTTCGGTCAGGAAGACGATGAAGCAAAGGATGCCGATAAACAGCACGGCGCCGCGCGGCAGCGCGAAGGCCGGGCCGGAGGTGTCGCCGCCGAAGCCGAGGAAATGCGGCGCCGCCCAGATCAACATCGCCGCCGTGAAGACAAAGGCGATCAGCGACACGCCAAGCGGCGAGGCGCCGAGGCTGAGCGCACCGGCGCAACCGGCGGCACCGACGATGCCGCCGACGCTGAACAAACCGTGGAAGCCACTCATCAGCGCCCGACCAGCCGCCCGCTCGACGATCACCGCCTGGATATTGACGACGCAGTCGACCGAGCCGACGCCGGCGCCCAGCACGAACAGCGCGGCGGCCAGCAGCAGGGGGTCCGATAGCGTGGCGAGCGCCGGCAGGGCGACGCAGACCAACAGCGACGAGACGATCAGCACCCGCCGGCAGCCGTAGCGGCCGGCCAGCGCGCCGGCCAGCGGCATGGCGATGATCGAGCCGATGCCGAAGGCAAGCAGCAACAGGCCGAGACTGCCTTCCGCGAGGCCGGCCCGCATCTTGGCGAACGGCACCAATCCCGCCCAGACGGCGCCGCCGAAACCGGCGATGAAGAAAGCGACGCGGGTCGAAAACTGCTCGGCGCGGCCGATGGCAGGCGCCTCGAAGGCGGCGGTAGACATGATGGACAATCCCTAGAAAACGGCGGCCTTCTCCTGAGGCGGCGGCAGTTGATTCGATTCAGCGATCGTCGTCAAGAGCCGCCGTGGTCGCCCCGACCGGAACCGGATGGCCGACCGGGCGTTTCCGGGAGGCCGACGGGATACGGCGATCGCTCCGACATGGATGGGAGCCATCGCGCGCCGCCCCGCCTGACGCCGGTTGATCCGGAACACCCGTCCGTTCGGAGGCAAACGCATGACCGTCCCTGGCACTTTCCGCCGGCCGCACTGGCTGGTTCTCCTTCTCGCCGTGGTGATCGCCCTGATTGGCCTTACCCTCATCGTCGGTGGCCTCTATCTGATCTACGTCGGCGGCTCGCCCTATTACGCGCTGGCCGGTCTCGGCTTGCTGCTGACCGCCGGGCTGCTCTGGCGCGGCAGCGCGCTGGCGCTGTGGGTCTATGGCCTCGTCTATGTGGCGACGCTGGTCTGGGCCGTTTGGGAGACCGGCCTCGACGGCTGGGCGCTGGTACCGCGCGTCGTCGCGCCCACCGTCATGCTGCTGTTCATCGTCGCCGCCATGCCGGCGCTGAGACCGCGCCACGCCGGCTGGCGGATGGCGCTTCTCGCCGATGTGGTGATCGTCGTGGCGGCGGCCATCATCGGCCTGACGTTGCCCAACGCCCATGTCACCGACTACGCCGGCGCCCTGCCGCCGGCCGGCCCGGCCGATGCCCAGGCCGATCCGTCGCTGCATCTGGCCAGCGCCGACTGGCCGGCCTACGGCGGCAGCGACAGCGCCCGCCGCTATTCGCCGCTCAGCCAGATCACCCCTGACAACGCGGGCAAGCTCCGACGCGTCTGGGACATCCACACCGGCGACCTGCCGCAATCGGACTTCGCCAGGGGCAAGTATGGCGCCGAGACGACGCCGCTCAAGGTCGGTAACGGGCTCTACCTCTGCACGCCGAAGAACGTGATGATCTCGCTCGATCCGGCCACCGGCAAGGAACGCTGGCGCTATGACCCCAAGGTCAGCGACGACTGGATCCCCTACACCGCCGCCTGCCGCGGCGTTGCCTACTACGAGGTGCCGGGCGCCCGCGCCGGCGAGGCCTGCGCCGCCCGCATCATCGAAGGCACGCTCGACGCCCGCCTGATCGCCGTCGATGCCGCCACCGGTACCCCGTGCGAAGGCTTCGGCGACAACGGCGCCGTCGACACCAAGCTCGGCATGGGCGAGGTGGAGCCCGGCATGCTGTCGATCACCGCCGCGCCGACCATCATCCGCGGCGTCATCGTCACCGGCCATCAGGTGCTCGACGGCCAGATCCGCAGCGCGCCCTCCGGCGCCATCCAGGGTTACGACGCCGTCACCGGCGCCCTGCGCTGGGTCTGGGACATGAAGCAGCCGGACATCACCGGCCTGCCGCCGCAAGGTCGCAGCTACGCGCGCGGCACGCCCAACATGTGGACGGCGGCGAGCGGCGACGAACAGCTCGGCCTCGTCTACCTGCCGCTCGGCAACTCGGCCGTCGACTACTGGAGCAGCCAGCGCAGCGACGTCGAGAACGACTTCGCCACCTCGCTGGTGGCACTCGACGTCGGCACCGGCCGGCCGGTCTGGCACTTCCAGACGGTGCACAAGGACGTCTGGGACTACGACCTCGGCTCGCAGGCGACGCTGGTCGATTTCCCCACCGATAGCGGCCCGGTGCCGGCGCTGGTGCTGCCCTCCAAGCAGGGCGACATCTACGTGCTCGACCGCCGCACCGGCAAGCCGCTGACCCCGGTCGAGGAACGGCCGGCGCCGGGCGGCGGCGTCGAACCCCAGCAGCGCGCGCCGACCCAGCCGCATTCGCTCTACCACACGCTGCGCAAGGCCGACCTCACCGAGAAGGACATGTGGGGCATGTCGCCGATCGATCAGATGGTCTGCCGCATCGAGTTCCGCACCGCCACCTATCAGGGCTTCTACACGCCGCCGACGTCGGCGACCCACAGCATCGAGTATCCCGGCTACAACGGCGGCTCGGACTGGGGCGGCATCGCCGTCGATCCGGGGCGCGGCATCATCGTCGCCAACTACAACGACATGCCCAACTACGTCCGCCTGGTGCCGCGCGACGAGGCCGACCGTCTCGGCTGGACGCCGCGCAGTCAGGCGCGCGGCGCCATCGGCGGCGCCGAGGGCGCCGGCGACCCGCAGGCCGAGACGCCGTTCGCCGTCAACGTCAACGCCGGCTGGCGCCTGCCGGTCACCGGCCTCCTGTGCAAGGAGCCGCCCTACGGCGGCATCCGGGCGATCGACCTGAAAAGCGGCAAGACGCTGTGGGACCGCCCTTTCGGCACCGCCCGTACCAACGGCCCGTTCGGCATTCCCTCAATGCTGCCGGTCGACATCGGCACGCCCAACAACGGCGGCGCCGTGGTGACGGCCGGCGGCGTGGTGTTCATCGCCGCCGCCACCGACAACCTGATCCGGGCGATCGACCTCAAGACCGGCAAGACGCTGTGGACCGACACGCTGCCGGGCGGCGGCCAGGCGACGCCGATGACCTACGAGGCGAACGGCAAGCAGTATGTGGTGATCATGGCCGGTGGCCATCACTTCATGGAGACGCCGATCAGCGACGAACTGATCGCCTATGCCCTACCCTGACCGGTCATGATCGCTCGTCCGGCCGGGCGCCAGGGTGCTCGGCCCCCTCCCCGCCAGCCCGCCGGAGGCTCAACTGTCGCTGTTCCAGGTCTTTGCGCTGCTGATCGTCACCACCGCCGCCTTCAGTTGGCTGAACCGGCGCTTCCTCGGCCTGCCCGAGCACATCGCGCTGCTGCTGATGGGGCTCGGCGCGGCGGTGGCGCTGGTGCTGGTCGAGCGGACGGTGCCGTGGCTGTGGCCGGTCGATGCCGTCGAAGCCATGTTGCGGCGCATCGACTTCGAGGCGACGCTGATGCAGGGCGTGCTGGCTTTCCTGCTGTTCGCCGCCGCCATCACCATCGACTGGCAGGAGCTGAAGCGGCGCAGCCTCGCCATCGCCCTGCTCGCCACCATCGGCGTGGCGCTGTCGGCCGTGCTGGTGGCGGCCATGCTGTGGGCGGTGGCCGGGGTCGTCGGCGTTCCCCTCTCCTTCGCCTGGTGCCTGGTGTTCGGCGCGCTGATCGCCCCCACCGATCCGATCGCCGTGTCGGCGGCGCTCGAGCACGTGCCGCTGCCCGACCGGCTGCGCGTCGACGTGGTCGGCGAGTCGCTGTTCAACGACGGCGTCGGCGTGGTGCTGTTCTCGCTGGCGCTGTCGGCGGCCACCGGCGACGGCGACACCGGCATCGCCGTCGCCACGCTGGAGATCCTGGCCGAGATCGCCGGCGCCCTGCTGCTCGGCGTCGTCGCCGGCTTCGCCGCCGTGTACGCCTTCCGCCAGATCGACGACTATTCGGTGGAGGTGCTGATCTCGCTCGCCCTGGCCATGGGCGGCTACGCGCTGGCCGACGCCATCGGCGTCAGCGGCCCGATCACCGTCGTCGCCTCCGGCGTGCTGATCGGCAACCTCGGCGCGCCGCGCGCCATGAGCGAGCGCACCCGCGCCTATTTCTACGGCTTCTGGCGCCTGATCGACGACCTGCTCAACGCCGCGCTGTTCGTGCTGCTCGGCCTCGAGGTGCTGGTGCTGCATCTCCGGATGACACCTCTGTTGTTCGGCCTTCTCGCCGTGCCGGTGGTGCTGATCGCCCGCTCGGCCACCGTCGCCGCCACGCTGGCGACGCTCGGCGGCTGGCTGCGCTTCGACAAAGGGGCCGGCGTCATCCTGACCTGGGCGGCGGTGCGCGGCGCCATCTCGGCGGCGCTCGCCCTGTCGGTGCCCTACGGCGACGAGCGCGAGCTGATCCTCGCCGCCACCTACGCGGTGATCCTGTTCTCGTCGGTCGTCCAGGGCCTGACGCTCGAACGGGTCATCCGCCTGACGACCCGGCCACCGCCCGACGACAAGTCGACATGAGCCACGGAACCAAAGCCACCGATAGGCGTTAACCACATGGGGAATTTTCCGTACGGCCGCGCGACGTCCGCCTTTGCACGCGTCTGGGAGATCTCCCCGGAGAGATGCCGTGTCCGTTTTTCGTCGCCTGAGACCGAAGCCCACCGCCCTCCGCCGTTTGCGCGCCGCTTCGTTCACTGTAGCTGTTGCCCTCCTCTCCGCCGGCTGCCGCTTCGCCGTGCTCGATCCCAAGGGACCGATCGCCGCCCGCGAGAAGGAACTGATCCTGATCTCCACCGGGCTGATGCTGATCGTGGTGATCCCGGTGATCGTGCTGACGATTGTCTTCGCCTACTGGTACCGCGCCTCCAACACCCGCTCGAAATCGCTGCCCGACTGGGCGCGCTCCGACGCCATCGAGGCGGTGGTGTGGGGCGTGCCGCTCTTGATCGTCATCGTGCTCGGCTCGCTTGCCTGGACCACCACCCACGCCCTCGACCCCTACCGGCCGCTGGCCGCCGATAACGAGACACTGGTGATCGACGTGGTGGCGCTCGACTGGAAATGGCTGTTCGTCTACCCCGAGCAGAACGTCGCCGCCGTCAACGAGGTGGCCCTGCCGGTCGGCACGCCGGTGCGCTTCGAGATCACCTCCGACTCGGTGATGAACTCCTTCTTCATCCCCGGCCTCGCCGGCCAGATCTACGCCATGGCCGGCATGCGCACCGAACTCGGCGTCATCGCCGACGAGGCCGGCACCTTCGACGGCCTGTCGGCCAACTTCAGCGGCGCCGGCTTCTCCGGCATGAAGTTCAAGGCGCTGGCCATGTCGCGGGCCGACTTCGACGCCTGGATCGGCAAGGTGCAGCAGGCCGGCCGGCCGCTCGATGCCGCCGCCTATGCCGATCTCGCCAGGCCCAGCAGCAACAACCCCGTCGCCTATTACGCGCCGGGCAGCCCCGCCCTGTTGCAGAGCCTCGTCGACAAGTACCGCAACGCGCCGCCGCCGGCCCATCCGGGCGACTGAGGACGGTGGCAAGGAGAGCGCGACGTGAACGCCATCTTCGGAAAGCTCACCCTCGAGGCCATTCCCTACGACCAGTATGTCACCATGGCCGCCGTCGGCCTCGGCGGGCTGGCAGTCCTCGCCGTCGCGGCGGCGATCACCTGGTACGGCCGCTGGCAATGGCTGTGGGACGAGTACATCACCTCGGTCGACCACAAGAAGATCGGCATCATGTATGTGGTGCTCGGCCTCGTCATGCTGCTGCGCGGCTTCACCGACGCCATCATGATGCGCCTCCAGCAGGCGATGAGCTTCGGCCCCAACCAGGGCTACCTGCCGCCGCACCACTACGACCAGATCTTCTCGGCGCACGGCGTCATCATGATCTTCTTCGTGGCCATGCCGCTGGTGGTCGGACTGATGAACGTCGTGGTCCCCCTGCAGATCGGCGCCCGCGACGTCGCCTTCCCCTTCCTCAACTCGCTGAGCTTCTGGCTGACCTTTGCCGGCGCCATCCTGATCAACGCCTCGCTGGTGTTCGGCGAATTCGCCAAGACCGGCTGGGCCGCCTATCCGCCGCTGTCGGAATATTCCTTCAGCCCCGACGTCGGCGTCGACTACTACATCTGGAGCCTGCAGATCAGCGGCATCGGCACGCTGCTCACCGGCGTCAACTTCCTCGCCACCATCCTGCGCATGCGGGCGCCCGGCATGAAGCTGATGCGCATGCCGATCTTCACCTGGACGGCCTTCTGCACCAACGTGCTGATCGTCGCCGCCTTCCCCATCCTCACCGTCACGCTGTCGCTGCTCGCCCTCGACCGCTACGTCGGCACGCATTTCTTCACCAACGACGGCGGCGGCGAGCAGATGATGTACGTCAACCTGTTCTGGGCCTGGGGCCATCCGGAGGTCTACATCCTGGTGCTGCCGGCCTTCGGCGTGTTCTCGGAAGTCGTCGCCACCTTCTCCGGCAAGCCGCTGTTCGGCTACAAGTCGATGGTCTGGGCGACGATCGCCATCACCTTCTTCTCCTTCGTGGTCTGGCTGCACCACTTCTTCACCATGGGCGCCGGCGCCAACGTCAATGCCTTCTTCGGCATCGCCACGATGATCATCGCTATCCCCACCGGCGTGAAGATGTTCAACTGGCTGTTCACCATGTTCCGCGGCCGCGTGCGCTTTTCGGTGCCGATGCTGTGGACGCTCGGCTTCATGATCACCTTCACCATCGGCGGCATGACCGGCGTGCTGCTGGCCATGCCCGGCGCCGACTTCGTGCTGCACAACAGCCTGTTCCTGATCGCCCACTTCCACAACACCATCATCGGCGGCGTGGTGTTCGGCGTGTTCGCCGGCATCACCTACTGGTTCCCCAAGGCCACCGGCATCCGCCTCCACGAGCCGCTCGGCAAGGCGGCCTTCTGGTTCTGGCTGATCGGCTTCTACGTCGCCTTCATGCCGCTCTACGTGCTCGGCTTCATGGGCATGACGCGCCGGCTCAGCCACTACGACAATCCCGACTGGCACCCGTGGCTGGTGATCGCCGCCGGCGGCGCCGGGCTGATCGCATTGGGTATCCTCTGCACGGTCCTGCAATTCGCCTGGAGCATCTGGAAGCGCGACGAGCTGCGCGACCTCACCGGCGACCCCTGGAACGGCCGCACGCTCGAATGGTCGACCGCCTCGCCGCCGCCGGCCTACAATTTCGCCGAGACGCCGCACGTCACCGAACTCGACGCCTGGGCGCGCATGAAGGCGAGCGGCGGCGGCATGTTCGTGCCGGCCTCGCCCTACGGCGACATCCACATGCCCAGCAACACCGCCGCCGGCTTCCTGATCGGCATCCTCAGCATCGGCCTCGGCTTCGGCCTCGTCTGGTACATCTGGTGGCTGGTCGCCGTATGCGCCCTCGCCATGTTCGCCGTGCTGCTCCACCGCCTGTTCGAGGCGGAGACCGCTTTCATCCTGCCGGCCGCCGAGGTCAAGGACCTCGAACTCAAGCGCCTTGAAGCCGGAGCCGGCCAGCCATGACCATGGATCTTCCCGAAGCCCATTCGGTGCACGCCCCGCAACTGCCGCCGGCCTCCGAGCACGACATCGAACTCACCGAGAAGACGGTATTCGGCTTCTGGCTCTACCTGATGAGCGACTGCGTGCTGTTCGCCTCGCTGTTCGCCGTCTACGCCGTGCTCGGCCGCAACTATGCCGGCGGCCAGACCGGCCGCGACATCTTCGACCTTTCCTACGTGCTGGCCGAGACCGCCATCCTGCTCCTGAGTTCGGTCGCCTACGGCTTCGTGACGCTCTCCGCCCACGACGACCGCCGGCGGACGACCCTACGCTGGCTGGCGCTGACCTTCGCCCTCGGTCTCGCCTTCGTCGCCATGGAGGCTCGCGAATTCCACCACCTCGTCGGCGAGGGCGCCGGCCCCAGCCGCAGCGCCTTCCTCTCCGCCTATTTCGCGCTGGTCGGCACCCATGGCCTGCACGTCGCTTCCGGTCTCGTCTGGATGGCGGTGATGGCCGTTCAGCTCGCCCGCGAAGGCCTTACCGCCACGGTCCACCGCCGCATGGCTCTCCTCGGCCTGTTCTGGCACTTCCTCGACATCATCTGGATCGTCGTCTTCACCGAAGTCTATCTGACGGGAGTCCTCTGACATGACCGATGGCAGAACCCAGCATCTCCCCGGCGCCGCCGCATCGCTCCGCCACTATCTCCGCGGCTTCCTGCGGTCGGTGCTGCTGACCGGCGCCGCCTTCGCCCTGGTGATGACCGAGGCGCTGCCGCGCGATGCCACCATCTACGTGATCTTCAGCCTCGCCGCCGTACAGATCCTGGTGCATCTCGTCGACTTCCTGCACATCGACGGCTCGCTCGAACAGCGCTGGAACGTCTACGCGGCGCTGTTCGCCCTGCTGGTGGTCGGCATCCTGGTCGGCGGCAGCGTCTGGATCCTGTTCAACGCCCAGGCCAACATGAGCCACGGCATGCCGATGCCGCCGGAGGCGTTCTGAGGTGACGGCCGGCCGCAACCCCTATCTGCGCCTCGTCAAACCCGGCATCGTCACCGGCAACCTGATATCGACGGCCGGCGGCTTCCTGCTCGGCGCCCGCGGCATGGTCGACGGCCGGCTGCTGGCCGCCGCGCTGATCGGCGTGGCGCTGGTGGTGGCCGGCGGCTGCGTCTTCAACAACGTCATCGACCGCGACATCGACGCCCTGATGAGCCGTACGGCCAGCCGGCCGATGGTGACCGGCGAGGTCGGCGTCGCCACGGCCACCGCCTATGGCGCGGCGCTCGCCGCCGCCGGCCTGCTGCTGCTCATGCTGATTGCCGGCCGCCTACCGGCCACAGTGGCGGCGGCCGGCCTGTTCGTTTACGTCGGTCCCTACAGCCTGTGGTTCAAGCGGCGCTCGCCGGTCGGCGTGATCGTCGGCAGCTTTGCCGGCGCGACGCCGCCGGTCATCGGCTATGCCGCCGCTACCGGCCGGCTGGACGGCGCGGCGGCGCTGCTGTTCCTGATGTTCGCGCTGTGGCAGATCCCGCATTCCGACGCCATCGCCATCGTTCGCCGCGACGACTATGCCGCCGCCGGCGTGCCAGTGCATCCCGTCCGCCACGGCGTCGCCGCCACCAAGCTGCGCATCGTCCTGGTGATCGCCGCCTTCGGCCTCGCCTCGGTGCTGCTGCCGCTCGCCGGTTTTGCCGGCGGCGCCTATCTCGGCGCCGCCGTGCTGTGCGGCACCGGCTGGCTCGCCGTCGCCCTGTCCGGCAGGACGGCCGACGACGGCCGCTGGGCGCGGCGCATCTTCCTCGCCTCGCTATGCTGCCTGCTCGTCCTCTGCCTGATGATGGCCGTCGACTATCGCTGATCGGCGAGCGCGAGGCGCAGGCCGAGCAACACGAAGGCGCCGGCGAACAGCCGCCGCAGCACGGCGAGCACCGCCGGCCGCGACATCACCCGGTCGCGCGCCTGCGCGGCGGCAACGCCATAGACGACGAACACGGCGAAGGTCATCACCATGAACACGCCGCCGAGTTCGATGAAGCGCAGCGTCGGGGCGGCTTCGCCGGCGCCGACAAACTGTGGCAGGAAGGCAAGGAAGAACACGGTGAGCTTGGGATTGAGGAGGTTGAGGAGGATCGCCCTAACCGTGATATCGAAGGCCGAGCCGTCGCGGGCGTCGGCCGCCACGGCGAATGTGCCGGTCTCCTTCAGCGTCATCCAGGCCATGTAGAGCAGATAGGCGACGCCGGCGGCGCGCAGGATCTCGAAGGCGACGGCGCTGGTCTCGATCATCGCCGAAAGGCCAAGCACGGCGGCGGTGAGATGCGGCAGGATGCCGAGCGTGCAGCCGAAGGCGGCGATCACCGCCGCCCTGGCGCCGCGTCCAAGACCGGCGCCGAGCGTGTAGATGACGCCGGTGCCCGGCGAGGCGACGACGATCAGCGAGGTCAGGAGGAATTCGGGCGACAGGAGAGCGGACATCATCGGGGCTCCGGTGGTTTTGCCCAAGCTGCAACCGCCCGGCGCCTCAAGCCACCCGATTTCCGAACTCCCGCCTGACCAAGACAAAGCCGGGCGCCCCATAGGCCACCGGCTCGCTTGAACTCTCAAAGTGGCAACATCAACCCGCCGAGAGATCATCCTCCAGCGCAGGCCGTACGACCTTGCGCGTCAGGACCATCGCGGTGGGCCAGGCGATCATGGTCAGCACGAAGGCAGTCGGCCAGGCGATCAGGAATATCTTCGGCCAATGATTGAGCCAAACCATCGTCGGCCCCAATTCGATCAACGACATGATACCCGACATGGTCAGGGCCATCATAAAGGTCATGAATACTTGGGAAATCAAGGCAGATCTCTTATCCATCATTCCAGTCTTCTCACGTTCCGGATCGACGGCGCCGCAGAAAAATCGACAAACGACAGCGGCACCATCCATCTCCATGGGTGGCGCCGTGGGTTCACACCTTGTCGAGTGACTTCATCCCGCATTGCGGGGGCTGGAATAACCACACCAGCCAGAATCTTTCCGGCATCCGCACCATAGAATATTTCGCCGGGCGGATCAAGGTACCGGGCCTGTTCACAACTCCGTGACGCCGGTGTTTTCTCAAAACAAAACCGGGCGGCCTCGCGGCCGCCCGGCTCTCAATCAATCCTACGCGTCAGCCGATCAGACGAGCGACTTGTAGACCGGCTCCCACACCTTGGCGGTGATGGCGGCCTTGATGGCGGCGTCGTCCATCTTCGGGGCAAGGCCCTCGGCCATCGCCTGCTTGGCGACGGCGACGGCGATGTGCGAGGAGACCTCGCGCATGCGGTCGAGCGTCGGCAGCAGCTTGTCGCCGGGGTTGGTCTTGGCCGGCGACAGCTCGGCGAGAGCACGGGCGGCGGCCAGGAACATGGCGTCCGTCACGCGCTTGGCGCCGACGGCCAGCGTGCCGAGGCCGACGCCGGGGAAGATGTAGGAGTTGTTGGTCTGGGCGAAGTGGTAGGTCTTGCCCTCGAACTCGAAGGGCAGGAAGGGCGAGCCCGTGCCGATGATGGCGCGGCCTTCGGTCCACTTGATGATGTCCGACGGCTGGGCCTCGACGCAGGAGGTCGGGTTGCTGAGCGGGAAGACGATCGGGCGCTCGGTGTGCTTGCCCATCTCGCGGATGATTTCTTCGGTGAACATGCCCGGCTGGCCGGCCACGCCGACGAGCACGGTCGGCTTGGCGTTCTTGATCACTTCATAGAGCGACGCCTTGCCGGCCTCGGCGACGTCCCAGCCGTCGATGATCTTGCTGTCCTGACGGAAGCCAAGCTGGAAGGTGTCGAGGTTGGGCGTCTTCTCGGTGACGAGGCCGTAGCGGCCGACGATGAAGAAGCGCTTGCGGGCCTCCTCGTCGCTGAGGCCTTCGGCGACCATCGCCATGCGGATCAGGTCGGCGATGCCGACGCCGGCCGAGCCGCCGCCGAGGATGGCGACGCGCTGGTCCTTGAGCGGCTTGCCGGTAATCTGGATGCCGGCCAGGAGCGTGCCGGTGGCCACCGACGCCGTGCCCTGGATGTCGTCGTTGAACGTGCAGAGCGCGTCACGATACTTGTCGAGCAGGCGGTTGGCGTTGTTCTTGTGGAAGTCTTCCCACTGGAGAAGAACGTTCGGCCAGCGCTTCTTCACGGCCTCGACGAACTGGTCGATGAAGCTGTCGTACTCTTCGCCGCGGATGCGCTCGTGCTTCCAGCCGAAGTAGAGCGGATCGGCGATGCGCTCGGCATTGTTGGTGCCAGTGTCGAGGGTGATCGGCAGCACGGTGTCGGGGGCGATGCCGCCGCAGCCGGTGTAGATCGCCAGCTTGCCGATCGGGATGCCCATGCCGCCGACGCCCTGGTCGCCGAGGCCGAGGATGCGCTCGCCGTCGGTGACGACGATGCACTCGACGTTGTCATAGCGCGGATTGGCCAGGATCTCGTCCATCTTGGCGCGGTTCGGATAGGAGATGAACAGGCCGCGCGGACGGCGGAAGATGTGGTGATACTGCTGGCAGCCGGCGCCGACGGTCGGCGTGTAGATCATCGGCAGCAGCTCGTCGAGATTGCGGGTGATCACCGCGAAATAGAGCGTCTCGTTGGTGTCCTGCAGGTCGCGCAGGTAGACGTAGCGGTCGAGGTTGGTCGGCAGCGCGCGGATGGTCTCCATCGAACGGGCGACCTGCGTGTCGAGCGTCTCGACCACGTCGGCGAAATAGCCGTTCAGCTTGAAGGCGTCGCGTTCAGCCTGGGTGAAAGCGGTGCCCTTGTTCAGCAACGGGTCTTCGATGAGGGCCTGGCTCGTGGGAATGGCCTTGACGGCGGCGCCGTCCTTGAGGGTCACGTCGTTCATCTCTGTCTTCCATCCTTCTGGCTGTCGAACCGGGCCCGCCATCTCGGCGGAACACCATGAGGTCGGCGCGGTCGCCGGCCTCGCTTTTTCGGGGCACTTACTGCCCCTTTTGCATCATAAAATCTTCCGTAGAAACACGATGTCGTCTTTGCCCGAGGAGCTTAAACGCGTAAACCCCGCCCTGCCCGACTACTATATCGATATAGTTGGAAAGTGTTGTCGGGAAAGTGACTGCGATCAGGCGGAAAACCTGTAGCCCTCCGGCGGTCTTTCTTCCGGAAAACCCCGGATATCCAGGGTGTTTCGCGAATTTCCATGGTAGATCGCCGCGATGCCCGCCGATCAACGTAGTGGCGGAGGGATCCGCCGCTCTCCCCCGTCACGGCAGAGCCGGACGACGGCCACCTACGTATTCGGAGCCGGTAAACAAAGCATTGACACCGGAAAGCTCTGCAAGACGGGCAGAAAACTTAGGCGGTTATTGATAATAGCATGGCCCGACCCGAATGTCATAGCAAATTCAGTGATTTATTCTTTCACCTTTAGGCATAATCAACCCCGCTCTCCGTCGCCTATGCGCTTCGGCCAGAGCATTACGGCACAACTCTCGCTCTTCGCCCTGCTGCTGGGTCTGCCGGCCGGCGCGGCGGGCGGCGCCGGCTTCTACGGTCTGATGCGCACCGGTGACGTCGTCGACGCCGTATCCCATGCCTCGACAACGCTGGCCACCACCGTCTGAGGCAGGCGGCGGGCGATCTCAGCCCTTGCGGCCACCCGGCCGGCGCGGCCGGCCGCTGCCGGCAAGCCCCTTGGTCAGGAAGGTCTGGGCGCCGTTCTTCGCGCCGACGCGCCGGCCCTCGCCGCCGCCCATCCCGGTGCCGGCCGGCTGGAAGCTGGGGATCAGGTGATGCTTGCCGTTGCCGATCAGGTCGGCGCGGCCCATCGCCTTCAGCGCCTCGCGCAGCAGCGGCCAATTCTCCGGATCGTGGTAGCGCAGGAAGGCCTTGTGCAGGCGCCGCTGTTTCAGGCCCTTCACCGTCTCCACCCGCTCCGAGGCGCCGCGCCGCACCGGCTTCAGCGGATTGACGCCGGAATGGTACATCGCGGTGGAGAGCGCCATCGGCGACGGCAGGAAGGTCTGCACCTGATCGGCGCGGTAGCCGTTCCGCTTCAGCCAGAGCGCGAGGTTCATCATGTCCTCGTCGGAGGTACCGGGGTGGGCGGCGATGAAATAGGGGATCAGGAAGTATTTCTTGCCGGCCTCGGCCGTTGCCGCGTCGAACAGCTGCTTGAATCGGTCATAGGCGCCGATGCCCGGCTTCATCATCTTGGAGAGCGGGCCGGGCTCGGTGTGCTCGGGCGCGATCTTCAGGTAGCCGCCGACATGGTGGCGCACCAGTTCCTTGATGTAGGTCGGGCTCTTGACGGCGAGGTCGTAGCGGACGCCCGAGGCCACCATCACCTTCCTGATGCCCGGCACGGCGCGCACCTTGCGGTAGAGCCGGATCAGCGCCTCGTGACTGGTGTCGAGGTTGGGGCAGATGTCGGGATAGACGCAGGACGGCTTGCGGCAGGCGCGCTGGATCGCCCCGTCGCGGCAGGCGATGCGGTACATGTTGGCGGTCGGGCCGCCGATATCCGAGACAATGCCGGTGAAGCCCTCGGTCCTGTCGCGGATCTTCTCGATCTCCCCGAGGATCGAGTCTTCCGAGCGGTTCTGGATCACCCGCCCCTCGTGCTCGGTGATCGAGCAGAAGGCGCAGCCGCCGAAGCAGCCGCGCATGATGGTCACCGAGAAGCGGATCATCTCCCAGGCCGGAATGCGGGCGCCGCCGTAGCTCGGGTGCGGCGCCCGCGCGTAAGGCAGCTCGTAGACGGCGTCCATCTCCTCGGTGGAGAGCGGGATGGGCGGCGGCGTCACCCACAGCTCGCGGTCGCCATGGCGCTGGACGAGCGGCCGGGCGTTGCCGGGGTTGCTCTCGCGGTGGAGAACGCGCGAGGCGCGGGCATAGGCCTCGGGATCGGTCTCCACCTGCTCGAAGGCGGGAAGGCGCAACACCGTGTCCGGGCCGGTGCGGCGGGCGCCGTCGTCGGCGCCGTCGAGATCGTCGGCGGCCAGCTCGCTCCAGCCGTCGGGCACGGCGGACTTCATCAGCGCGACGCCGCGCATGTCGTCGAAGCTCTGAGGGTTACCCCCCCTGGCGATGCGGTGCGCCACCTCGGCGATCGCCCGCTCGGCGTTGCCGTAGAGCAGGATGTCGGCCTTGGCGTCAACCAGGATCGACCGGCGCACCTTGTCCGACCAGTAGTCGTAATGGGCGATGCGCCTCAGCGACGCCTCGATGCCACCGAGCACGATCGGTACGTCGCGAAAGGCCTCGCGGCAGCGCTGCGAATAGACGATCACCGCGCGGTCGGGCCGCTTGCCACCCTCATCGTTCGGCGTGTAGCTGTCGTTGTGGCGGATGCGGCGGTCGGATGTGTAGCGGTTGACCATCGAATCCATGTTGCCGGAGGTAACGCCCCAAAAAAGATTGGGCTTGCCGAGCGCCTTGAAGGCGTCGGCATTCCGCCAGTCCGGCTGGGCGATGATGCCGACGCGGAAGCCCTGGGCCTCCAGGAGGCGGCCGATCACCGCCATGCCGAACGACGGATGGTCGACATAGGCGTCGCCCGTGACGACGATCACGTCGCAGCTGTCCCAGCCGAGCGCCTCCATCTCGGCGCGGCTCTGCGGCAGGAACGGCGCCGTGCCAAAGCGGGCGGCCCAGTAGGGCTTGTAGGAGAAGATCGGCTTGACGGCGTCCATCATGGCCCTGCCGTTAGCAGATTTGCCCCGGCGTGAAAACGGCGGCGGCCCGCCCTACGGGATGGCCCGCGCCCGGCGGAGATCCGAAGGATGGAAAGCCGGATACGTAAAAACACCCAAAAAATAACGCCGTTTAGTTCAAATGCGTTTGTGTCGGACCGCATTTTCCGCTAATATTCACTCATGGTCAGGTTATAGGCAGCTGCCGCGAGATATAGCAATAACAAGACATCCCGGAAACGCCCTCGGCCGAGCGAAACAGAAAGAGCGACCTGAAAAGTTCTATTTTTCATGACGTGAAACTAGACGCCCCGAGCGAGCAATCTTATTTTAAGCCATACTTCCAGAAAAAGCCGGAACAATTTTGTTCCGGCTTTTATTTTGCCGACTGTTCGGCCCATAAAGCGCGGGCGCGTCCGGCAACCTCGGCCAGTTCGGCCGCCTTGTCGGAAAACCAGCGATCGAAATCGGCCAGCAACCGGTCGGACAGGCAGACCGTGCGCCAGGCCGGCGCCGCCGCCGTCAGGAGGCCGCGCGCCGCCGCCGCCTGCAACAGGCTCCACATCTGGCTCTTGGAGACGCAGAAGGCGGCGGCGGTTTCCGCCACGTCGAAGCCGACACGCGTCGAGCCGCCCCGCTGCCAGGCGCGCAGAAGCTCCAGCAGCATCGAGTAGCCGCCATCGCGCATGATGAAGAAGGCGATGGCCGGGTGCCGGCCGACGAAGGCGGCGGTTTCCACCGGCATCATCGGCGAGGCGGCGCGGAAGGCCAGCACGAAGCCAGGCGAGCGCTCGTCGTCGCGCGGGCTGAACAGGCCGAAGGCTTCGAGCGAGCGAAGCTGTACCGTCAACCAGCGATGGTCCTCGGCCACCATGCGGTCGGTCACCTGGAGGATACGCTGGCGGCGATCGGCCGCTATTCGAGTTTCGAGGAAGCCGAGCTTGCGCAGCAGCAGCGTCTGCGCCGCCACGCGGCCGGGGCTGAGGCCGCCGTTCTCGGCCGTCATCTTCTGCAGGCGGGTGAGCGTCAGCGCCGGTGCGTCGTCGTCGAAGGCGTGGCGGGCATGGATATGCAACGCGCAACCGAAGATGGCATGGCGAGGCAAGGTATTGACCGCCTTGTTAAGAAGGCCGGTGTTCCGGTAGAGGGCGCTTGCCCCCTCGATGTAGATGGTTCTTGCTTCCGCAAATCCCATGGCTACCTCGCCCGCGGACTACGCAATTTTACTATACTCCATCGGTATGATTTTTCAAAGCATGGTTGTCCGCTGCAGAATCCGCTTGCCTGAACCGGGCGACCACCGCAGATGTTCCCCGCCGGGAACAGCGGAGACGGCAATGGCGGAAGTGGCAATCGTCGGCGGCGGACCGGCCGGCCTGATGGCGGCGGAGGTGCTGGCCGGCGCCGGCCATCGCGTCACCGTCCACGACGCCATGCCGAGCCCGGCCCGCAAGCTGCTGCTCGCCGGCAAGAGCGGCCTCAACCTCACCCACAACGAACCCTGGGAACGCTTCGTCGGCCGCTACCGTCCGGCCGCGCCGATGCTGCTCGCCGCCCTCGACGCCTTCCGCCCGGCCGATCTCGTGGAATGGGCCGACGGCCTCGGCGCCGACTGCTTCGTCGGCTCGTCCGGCCGGGTGTTCCCCAAGGCGATGAAGGCGTCGCCGTTGCTGCGCGCCTGGCTGAGGCGCCTTGCCGACCTCGGCGTGACGATCCGGACGCGCCATCGCTGGACCGGCTTCTCCGATCACCGCCTGACGTTCGAGACGCCCGACGGCCGGCTCGATATCGCGCCCGACGCGGCGCTGCTGGCGCTCGGCGGCGCCTCCTGGCCGCGCCTCGGATCGGACGCTGCGTGGGTGGCGCCCCTCCGGGCGATCGGCGTCGATATCACCGACCTCCGGCCGGCCAACGCCGGCTTCGACATCGACTGGGACGCCGCCTTCGTCGAGCGCTTCGCCGGCGCACCGGTGAAATCGGTGACGGCGACTTCAGATGCAGGAACCATACCCGGCGAATTCGTCATCTCCCGCCACGGTATCGAGGGCAGCCTCGTCTACCTCCATGCGGCCGCCCTGCGCGACCGGCTCGACGCCGAGGGCAAGGCCGATTTCCCCGTCGACCTGGTCCCCGGCCGCAGCGTCGAGCGCCTCACCCGCGACCTCGGCCGGCAGGACGCCAAGGCGTCGTTCAGCAACCGGCTCCGGAAGGGCGCCGGTCTCGACGGCGTCAAGGCGGCGCTGGCCCGGCTGTTCGTCACGGAAAACGAGCGGCGCCATCCGGACAGGCTCGCCGCCCGCCTCAAGGCGCTGCCGATCCCGCTCGGCCGCATGCGGCCGATCGCCGAGGCGATCTCCTCGGCCGGCGGCATCCGCTTTGCGAGCCTCGACGACCGCTTCATGCTCAAGGCGCGGCCGGGCACCTTCGTCGCCGGCGAGATGCTCGACTGGGAGGCGCCGACCGGCGGCTACCTCCTGACCGGCTGTTTCGCCACCGGCCGGGCGGCGGCGCGGGGCATCATCGACTGGCTTGGCTAGCCGGCGATGCGGCGGGCCGCCGAGTCGAGCGTGTTCAGCATCAGGCAGGCGATGGTCATCGGCCCTACGCCCTTCGGCACCGGCGTGATGAAGCCGGCCACCTCGGCGGCCGAGGCAAAATCGACGTCGCCGCAGAGCTTGCCCTTGCCGTCCACCTCGATGCGGTTGATGCCGACGTCGATCACCACGGCGCCCGGCTTCACCCAGTCACCCTTGACCATCAGCGGCCGGCCGACGGCGGCCACCAGCACGTCGGCGGTGCGGCAGAGGCCCGGCAGATCGGCGGTCTTCGAGTGGGCGATGGTAACGGTGGCGTTCTTCCGGAGGAGAAGCTGGGCCATCGGCTTGCCGACGATGTTGGAGCGGCCGATCACCACGGCATGCTTGCCGGCGAGGCCGGGCATGACGCGATCGATCAGCAGTTCGGCGCCGCGCGGCGTGCAGGGCACGAAACCCGGCAGGCCGATCGACAGGCGGCCGGCGTTGACCGGATGGAAGCCGTCGACGTCCTTGTCGGGATCGATCAGGCCGAGCACCTTGTCGGCGTCGATCTGCTTCGGCAGCGGCAACTGCACCAGGATGCCGTGCACGGCCGGATCGGCGTTGAGCTTGGCGACGAGGGCGAGCAAGTCCGCCTCCGAGGTGTCGGCCGGCAGGATATGCTCGAAGCTCCTGAGGCCGCATTCGGCGGTGGCCTTCAGCTTGTTGCGCACGTAGACGCCGCTGGCCGGATCGTCGCCGACCAGCACCACGGCGAGACCCGGCACGACGCCATGCGCCTCTTTCATCGCGGCGGCGCGAACGGCGATGTCCCGGCGAAGCTCGGCGGCGATGGCAAAGCCATCGATAATCTCTGCGACCATGGCGGTGTCCCCTCGTGGCTGGAAACCGGGCCTAACCAGATAAGCCCGGCGATTGCAAGCCGCCGGGCGAGATCAATCGAGTAAGATCGTCGTCAGCTTTCGAGCGCGCCGCCATCCTTCGCCGTCGGCGAGCGGTGGTCGCCGACAATCTTCAGGAGATCGTCGCCGACGCGAACGGCGCGGGCGAGCACCCGCGTCAGCACGACGCCCGGCGCCACGGCGCGCACCGGCACCACCGTGTCGAGATCGCCCGGCGCCGGGATCAACTCGGCCACCAGTTGCCCGGCCGTCACCGTGTCGCCCGGCTTGACGTGGAAGAACACCACGCCGCCGACCGGCGCCCTGACCATCTCGACATAGGATTGCGGCACGCCCTTGCCGGTGAACGGCCCGACCGGCGCCTCGGCCGCATCGTCGATCACCCCACGACCGACCAGGAAGCGGTAGAGGCCATCGCCGTCCTTCCTCGCCGTCTCCGGCCCGACGTCGTGGATGCCCTTCAGCTCGACGGTGGCGACGACGCGCTTCTCGAAATTCCCCGCCGTCAGATGCGGCCGGAAGGCCGCCTCGTCGAAGGAAGCGTCGGTGCCGCCCTCGAAGGTCAGCACGGCGGGAGCGTCAAGCGCCGCCGCGAGGTCGGCGCTGTGCGGCCACAGCTCCGAGGGCATGTAGAGATAGTTCGGCCCCTCGTTGTCGCAGTGCAGGTCGAGCACCAGATCGGCGTCGAGCGACAGCTTCTGCAGGATCGCCTTCAGGCGGCGATCGCAGGAGACGCCGTCGGCATCATCGGTCAGCAGCGCCGGGTCGGGCCGGTCGAGCAGCGCGAAGGCGCGGTTGAAGTTGACGCGGTTGCCGTAGAAGAAGCGGCCCTGATGGTCGTCCCACTGGAACTGGTTGAGGCCGATCGGGTTGGCGAAGGGCACCACGGTAACCGCCCCCCGGAGCCGCCCCTCGGCCTCGGCCGCCTTGAGCCTCGTGATCAGCACGTGCAGCGCCGCGACGCCCGGCAACTCGTTGCCATGCAGCGCCGCCTGGAGATAGGCGGTGGGCGCCGCCGGGTCGGAGCCCGAAAAGCGCAGCACCGTCAGGGAGTAGCCGAGGCCCGGCAGATCGCCGGGAATGGTGATGATCGTCTTGTCCATGCCGTCCGTCCGTGAAGAATTCGGACGACACCTAGCACTCCTGGCGGCGGCAAGGCGATGGAAATCAGCGGCCGCCGGTCGCGAACACCCTGCCGATGCCGATCACCAGCGGCTCCGCGGTCGGCACCGAACCGAAGACGACGAGGTCGGCGAGGCGGTGGCGCTCGATGCGCTGGCCCGGCTGGCCGACGCCGAAGCCGAACACCACCGGCGTCTCGCCGGAAAGCCCTTCGGCGATCAGCCGGGCAGCCAGGCGGCCGGCGGTGCGGCCGCCCATATAGACCACCAGCGTGGTGTCGGGATCGGCAAGGCCGCGCCAGTCGAGCCCGTCGTCGAGTTCGCCGCTCTTGGCGTGGCCGGTGACGAAGCGCAGCGAATGGGCGGCATCGCGGTGGGTGAGCGAGGCACCGAGCGCCGCGGCGAGCGCGATGCCGGCCGAGATGCCCGGCACCACCTCCACCGGGATGCCTTCGGCGGTGAGCCGGTCGATCTCCTCGCCGGCCCGGCCGAACACCATGGGGTCGCCGGCCTTGAGGCGGACGACGCGCTCGCCGGCCCGCGCCAGATCGACCATCAGGTCGTTGATGTCCTCCTGCCGGCAGGAAGCGCGGCCGCCGCGTTTTCCCACCACGACGCGCCGCGCTTCGCGGCGGGCCAGTTCCAGCACGTCGGCCGAGACGAGATCGTCGTAGAGCACCACGTCGGCCGATTGCAGCGCCCGCACCGCCTTGAGCGTCAGGAGTTCCGGCTCGCCCGGTCCGGCGCCGACCAGGATCACCCGGCCCGCTGCCTCGGCGGCGCGCCCCGCTCCATCCGTCTCGGCGATCAGCCGCTCGGCCTCGCCGTCGCCGGGCGCCGGTCCGAAGGCCCGCTCGGCAAAGCGCTCCCAGAAGATGCGCCGCGCCGCGCCGGGCGCGAGACGAGCGGTGACGGCGTCGCGGATGCGGACGGCCAGCGCGCCCCAGGCGGCAATGGCCGGCGGCAGCAGCGTCTCGATGCGGCGGCGGATCGCCTGCCCCATCACCGGTGCGGCGCCATCGGTGGAGATGCCGACCACCACCGGCGAGCGGTTGACGATCGAGCCGAACAGCACGTCGCAAACGTCGGGCTTGTCGACGATGTTGATCAGCGCCCCGGCGGCGTGGCCGGCGGCGCGGAAGGCGTCGATCTCCGCGGCGTCGTCGGCGTCGAGCACGGCCAGCGCCGCGCCGTTAAGGTCGGCCGCCGTCCAGGCGCGGAGGTTGAGCGTCAGGCGGCCGGGCGGCGTGCCGCGTCCGATGATGGCGAGAAGCTCGGCATCCGGCGTCTCGGCGAACACCGCGACGTCGCCGCCGGCCGCCGAGAACAGCTCCGCCTTCCAGGCAACCGCTTCCGACGCGCCGGCGACGACGACGCGCCGCCCCGTGAGATCGATGAACAGCGGCAGCCGGGCCAGCGGCTGCATGCGGGCCGGAAAGGTACGGAGGGGCGCGCGGGCGTCGCGCTCGGTCATGTCGGGCCGTCCTGGTGGTCTGGCAAGAAACTTCATCTCTAGAGTATTTCATCGGCGGCGTCCGACAAGAAGAACCGCCGTGCCAAACTCCTCTCCCAACCGGATTTTCATTGCCGGAATGTCGCCATCGGCAATCAGCTTTTTCCGGACCGACGAAAGGGACGCCCGGAAAGGTTTCGCCCCCGGACACCGTTGCCCGTAAAGGCAACGGCAGCCGGCGGCGACAAGCTGGCCCTGTTGTCGGGCCGGTTCCCTTGGAAGGTGCGCCTTGTCGGCCCACTCGCAACAGAAAAAGCAGGAAGCGTGCCAGCCCTTGAGGCCCGGTTACGCGGCCTGCCGTCGTCTCCCGCAGCCCGCTTTGCCGGCATCTGCCCAAGGATTCAGCTGGGCGCTTCCGCAAAAAGACGACGCGCCGGGCGAAGGTACCCGGCGCGTCGGTGGTCGGTCAAAGGGCGGGAACGGGGGAGGGGCAACCCGCCTCAGAGCACGACCAGCGTCTTCTCGATGTTGCCACGCGTCGCGTGGCTGTAGGGGCAGACGACGTCCGCCTTCTGGACCAGATCCTCGACCACGGCGCGGTCGACGCCGGGCACCTTGATTTCCAGCTTGGCAGTAATGCCGAAACCGCCGCCATCGTCGCGGGCGCCGATGCCGATGTGGGCATCGATCGAGGCATCGGCCGGAATGCTCACCTTCTCCTTGCCGGCCACGAACTTCAGCGCGCCCATGAAGCAGGCCGAATAGCCGGCCGCGAAGAGCTGCTCGGGATTGGTGCCGGCACCGCTGTCGCCGCCCAGTTCCTTCGGGGTCGACAGGTCGACCTTCAGGCGGCCGTCGTCGGTTTCCGAATGGCCGGTGCGGCCGCCGAGGGTATGGGCATGGGCAGTGTAGAGAACTTTCATGGCTTCCTCGCCTGTTGCTGTTCCGTTGCCCATATTGATTGCGCGCAATTGAATTTCGCACAATTCACATTGCCGTGATCGACGCCGATTTCCACTGGGGAAATGCCGCTGCTCCCGTATACTTGCCCTACCAACGCCGGCCGCGCCGAAAGGTTCCAGCACCGCACCGACATGAACAGCGCCCCGAAACTCTCCGACCAGCTCTGCTTCGCCGCCTATTCCTTCGCCCACGCCCTCAACCGCGCCTACCGGCCGCTGCTCGAACCGCTCGGCCTCACCTATCCGCAGTATCTGGTGATGCTGGTGCTATGGGAGGCCGACGGCCAGACGGTGAAGGAGATCGGCGGCCGCCTGCGGCTCGATTCCGGCACGCTGACGCCGCTGCTGAAGCGGCTCGAGGCGACCGGCTACGTCAGCCGCCGGCGGGGCAGCCGCGACGAGCGGCAGGTGATCGTCGCCCTCACAAGCGAGGGGCGGGCGCTGTCGGAGAAGGCGGCGCGGATTCCGCTTGATCTCGGCTGCGCCATGGGCGCCGGCGGGGAGGAGATCGACGATCTCCGCGAACGCCTCGTCGCCCTGCGCGACCGCCTCGCCGACGCCGGCTGCGGCGGCGAGGAACCGGAGACATGACGGGAAAGCCGGAGTAGTCCGCCGATTGGGAGCAGGAACCTCGTTGCGGCAGTCCTATTGTCTCGGGCTTATAGACCAGTCATCACCACGCTTGCGCCGCCAGGGCTGCGATGCCACCAGCCAAAAAAGCCATGCGCGCAGCAGACTTGAAGAGTTGCGATGCGTCGCCAGTTCTCAAGCTTATCGGACATGCTCTCGCTTCTAAAACCCTGCTGACAAAGCAGCCCATCTCCGGGAATAACGCCCCTACGCCTTCGCGATGACGAGATGCTGGCATCGACAAGCTAGACCGGCTGTCGTCGAAGCCGCTCGTGTCTGGCGTCGGCGGTGATCGAACTTGCCTGTCGGTAGAGTTGCCGTTCTCGTCATGGCGAGCGACGCCGTCGATGCGGATACTGGGCCGCGTCGGCGACCGCCCTCCCCGTGGATCGGCCACAACAGTGCGATGCCGGCACCGCGGCGCCCAATGATGGCGGCAAGAGTTGCCCCTGCTTCACGAGACGTCCTTCATCAGGCGCTCGTCGCCCTCCTCTCTCGCCCCAAAGGCAGGTCCGTAAGCATCATGCCGAGACGCAGGACACCCCCTTGACACCCTCCGCCGCGCGGGCGTAACACATATGTGTTTTTCGCGGCACATATGTGCAGAGGGAGGAACTGAGATGATTACGAGAAGAGCCGTCCTCGTTGGTGGAGCCGGTATGCTGGCTCTGGGATCGGCTGGGCGCGTCGCCTTTGGCGCCGAGTCCGGGAAGAAGTTCGAAATCGTCATGTGTGCCAAGCAGGAGGGCATCTCCTGGTTTGACGACATGCGAAAGGGCGTCGAGCAATTCGCCGCCGATTTCGGTGTCAACGCCTACCAGATCGCGCCGGAGACCGGTGACCCGGCCAAACAGGCCCAGATGGTCGAGAGCCTGATCGCCAAGCACGTCGACGCCATCCTGGTGGTGCCCAACGATCCCCAGTCGATCAAGCCGATCCTAGAGAAAGCGCGCAAGGCCGGCATCATCGTCATCAGCCATGAGGCCCAGAGCCTGGCCGGCGTCTCCAACTACGACGTGGAAGCCTTCAAGAACGAAGACTTCGGCGCCCTGATGTTCGAAAAGCTTGCCAAGGCCATGGATGGCGAGGGCCAGTATGCCGGCATCGTCGGCGCGCTGACCATGGAAACCCACATGCAGTGGTTCAAGGCGGGCCTCGAATACGCCAAGAAGAACTACCCCAAGCTCGAGTTCGTCCTGTCCGAGCCGCTCGAGGACAACAACGACGAGAAGACCGCTCTCGACAAGGTCAACGAGACGATCAAGAAGTACCCCAGCCTGAAGGGCTTCTTCGGCTGCTCGGTCTCCGGTTCGTCGATGGCCGCCCTCGCCGTCGAGAAGCTGCGCCGCAAGGACATCAAGGTGGTCGGCCTCGGTCTGCCGAGCATCAACGGCGTCTACTTGGAAGAAGGCTACCAGGCCGAAGCCCAGTGCTGGCGCCCCGCCGATGCCGGCTACGCCGCCGCCTATGTTGCCTTGAAGACGCTGAAGGGCGAGCCGATCGAGGCGGGTATCGACCTCAAGCGGCCCGGCTACGAGAAGGTGACCGTCGAGAACGGTGTCGTCTACGGCAATGCGACGCTGGTTCTGACCAAGGACAACTATCAGGAATACAAGTTCTGATGTAGCCCGCGGACGGGTACTTGATAATCGTCAAACTGGACCGCTTTCCGCATAATAAAAACAACAAGCCAGGCACGTTCCCGAAGTGAACTTTGAGTCTCGCTCCCGGCTTTCGGGGGCGAGTCCTGTCTGGGAGACCGGTACGAAACATGCTGGTATCGGGCAGCCAGCGATGAGTTCGGGAATCGGCGCGGAGTGGACTTGAGGTTCGCAAGGCCTGATGCGCGGAACTTGACGCCAGATGCCCGACCCGGCGGAGTTTTGCGGCGGGCTCCGAATGTACGGCTTCGTTCGGAACATCGACGGCCGCCGGCGGCGCGTTCGGAGCACAGCCCGGCCTGTCCGGACTCGTTGGAGACATGCAAAGAATGGAACTGCTACGTCTTGAGGGGCTGAGCAAGCGCTACATCGGCACCCAGGCTCTCGATGCCGTGGATATGACCATCGAGGCCGGGCAGGTCCTCTGTCTGGCTGGCGCCAACGGGTCGGGCAAATCGACGCTGATGAAATGCATCGCCGGCGGAGAGACCCCGGACAGCGGCCGCATCATCTGGCAGGGTCGCGCCTTCGACAGGCTGACGCCGGCGCAGTCGATGGCGCTCGGCATCGAGATCATCTACCAGGATCTGTCCATCTTCACCGACCTGACCGTGGCGGAGAACATCGCCTTCCACGTCGTGCAATCCCAACACCGCGGCTGGATCAACTGGAGCGAGGTGGATCGGATCGCCGTGAAGGCGCTCAACGAACTCGGCGCCGATCTGCCGCTGCACGCACGGCTGGGCGACCTGCCGATCGGCGCGCGGCAGACGGCCGCCATCGCTCGCGCCCTGACGCAGGACTGTCGCCTGCTGGTCATGGACGAGCCGACGACCGCCCTGCCAAGCCGGGATGTCGCCCAGTTGCTGAGCATGGTGCACCGCCTGAAGAGCCGGGGCATGGCGATCATCTTCATCAGCCACAAACTCGATGAGCTGTTCGAGATCGCCGATCGTTTCTATGTGCTGCGAGACGGTCGGAAAATCGGCGAGTACGCCCCCGCCGAACTGACCACCACGCGGCTCAGCTATCTGATGACCGGCATCGAGTTCAAGGGCGACAAGGCGCCCCAGGAATTCGATCGGGCTGCCGCCCCCCTGCTCGTCGTCGAGAACCTGTGCCGCCGCGACCAGTACCACGACGTCTCATTCTCGCTGCGGCCGGGCGAGATCGTCGGCTTCGCCGGTCTGACCGGATCGGGACGCACCGAGATCGCCTTGACGTTGTTCGGCCTCAATCCGGCCGACGCCGGCAAGATAACCCTGGCGGGGCGGCAGCTCAGGCCCCGTTCCCCCCGCGAGGCGATCGGCAACGGCATCGCCCTGGTGTCGGAGGATCGGCACGGCCAGGGGCTGTTCGCCCGCAAGGCCATCATGACGAATATCGCCTCCTCGATATTCGAGCGCAGCAAGGGGCGGTTCGGCCTGCTGTCGCAGGCAAAGGAACGCGACATCGGCGACACCTGGATCCGCAAGGTGCGGGTGAAGACGCCATCGGGCGAGGAGCCGGTTCAAAGCCTGTCGGGAGGCAACCAGCAGAAAGTCGTGCTGGCCAAGTGGCTCGCCGCCGATCCCAAGATCCTGATCCTCGACAATCCGACCGCCGGTATCGACGTCGGCTCCAAGATGGAGATCCACGACATAGTCCGCCAGTTGGCCCACCAGGGGCGCGGCGTCATCATGATCTCCGACGACCTCGAAGAACTCGTCATGAGCTGCAACCGGGTTTTCATGATGCAGGCCGGCAGGCTGGTCGCCGAGTTCTCCGGCGAGACGCTGACCGTCGAAGCGCTGTCCGGCGAGCTTCGCCAGGCGAGCTGAGCGACGCATGGCCGCCCTCTCCCGGCATTCGCTGTCGATACGCGATAAAAGATAAGAACGAACAAGGTGTTAACATGATCCCACAGGGTAACGGTAAGACAACCGAGACCGGCGAGACGAACAAGACCGGGCTGCTGCCCCGCCTCCTGGGGCAAGGGATCGGACATCAGAGCGGGTTGTCGCTGCTGGCCTTCCTCATCATCGTCTATGTCATCATGGTCGCCTTGCGCTCGCCCGACTTCCTGTCGCTGGCTACCCTGTTCGACCTGATCCGCAGCGGCGCGGCCTGGACGGTCGTCGCTCTCGGTGTGCTGGTGGTCATGGTGTCCGGCGGCATCGACGTGTCGTTCCTGGCCAACGCCATCCTGTCGGCCTACGTCGCGACGATGATTACCAAATGGACCGGCCTCGACAGTCTGGTCTTCGCCCTGGTGGTGGCGATGGCGCTCGGGGCGTTCGTCGGCGCCATCAACGGCCTGATCATCTCGCTGTTTTCCCTGCCGACACTGATCACCACGCTGGCCATGCAGGGCGTCATCCAGGGCGTCCTGATGGTCTTCCTCGACGCCCGCCCCATCACCGCCGGCAACATGCCGGTGTCCCTGCGCTACTTCGGCACCGATGTTCTGTTCGAGTTTCCTGACGGACCGGGGTACGTCGGACTGTCGGTGTTCGTCGTGCCTCTGGTCCTTGCCGTCATTGCCACTTGGTACCTGCTCAATCGGACCGCCATAGGCCGCGCTACTTACGCGATCGGTTCCAACCGGCTGGCCGCGCTGCGCTGCGGCGTCAATCTGCTCAAGGTCAATCTGGTCATCTACGCCTACGCCGGTGCGCTTGCCGGGCTGATGGGCGTGATGATGGTCTCCGACATCCGTCTGGTCGATCCGGTCACCTTGGTGGGCAACGAGTTGATCGTTCTTGCTGCCGTGGTGATCGGTGGCGCCAAGCTCAGTGGCGGCGCCGGGTCGGTCTCCGGCGTGCTGCTCGGCATGACCCTCGTCACCCTTCTCAACAACACATTGGTCACCATTGGCCTTTCCGCCTCGTGGAACCGGTTCTTCATCGGCTGTGCGCTGGTGCTCATCGCTTCCATCTCGCACTACCGCGCGAAGATGCGAAATCTTCGCCAGCTCAACTTCGAGAACGTTTAGGGAGAGCGCCACGATGGATGGCGAATACAACAGCTCGTCGCCCTTCGGCGCCAGTTGGCGCCGGTTCCTCCCGGCCCGTATGGACGAGGAAGGCCTCAGCCAAAGCGTCCTGTACGCGATGATCGCCTGCGTGCTGGCTCTCATCTTCCTTTCTCTGGGAACGGCGTTCTTCAACCCGACCAATCTGATCTCGGTTCTCCAGCAGACGCCGGAGTTCGCCCTGCTGTCCCTGGCCATGGGACTGTCCATGGTGTCGGGCGGCATCGATCTGTCGATCATCGCCGTCGCCAACCTCGCTGGCATTTTCGCCGCCCGGCTGATGACCTCCGAACCGGTGCTGGCCGCCCTCGGCCCGGACGCGGCGATCGGGCTCGCCTGCCTGGTGGCGCTCGCCGTCGGCGTCTGCGCCGGTCTGCTGAACGGCATCATCATCGTCCGCTTCGGCATCCCACCGCTCTTGACCACCCTCGGCTCGATGATGGTGTTCGCCGGCTTCGGCACCGGCCTGACCGGCGGCGCCGGCATCACCGGCATGCCCGAGACCTACGTCAACGTCGTGTCGTCCAGCCTCTTCGGCGTCATCCCCACGTCGTTCTGCCTGGTCCTCGTGGTGTTCGTCGTCATCTCCTTCATCGTGAACAACTCCGTCTTCGGCAAGAGCCTCTATCTGTACGGCGAGAACAAGGTAGCCGCCCTGTTCGGCGGTCTCCGACTCGAAAGCACCATTTTGATCTCCTACACCGTCTGCGGCGCCCTGGCTTCGCTTGCCGGATTGATCATGCTGGCACGCTTCAACTCCATGAAGGTTGGCTTCGGCGACGCCTTTCAGCTGCAAGCCATCCTGGTGGCGGTGCTGGCCGGCATGGATCCCTATGGCGGCCGCGGCCGGCTGCTGAACATTCTGCCGACGGTCCTCCTGCTGCAGTGCGTCGAGAACGCGTTCACCATCGCCAGCCTGTCGCCCTTTGCCAAGAAGATGATCTGGGGCGCGCTGCTCCTGGTGTTCATGGCGCTGAATTTCTTCTTCCGCCGCATCGTCATCCGCCATCTGACGACGCTGGCCATTCGGCGTCAGCAGGCGTCCCTCGGCGCCGATGCCCCCCCTCTTGCGAGATGACGCCCGGTTCGTGAGTCCAAGCCGTCGGCCATGCGTTGAAACTGCGGAATTCGCAAATGACCACTCTCTATCGTGATGCCATTACCGATCTCGAACGGGTATTCGAGCGCCTGGATGACGCCGAAGTCGATTGCGCGGTCCGGAAGATTGCCGCGGCAAAGCGGATTGCGCTTTACGGCGTCGGCCGCGAGGGGCTGCAGATCAAGGGGCTCTGCATGCGCCTCTTCCATCTCGGCTGTCGCGCCGCCATGGTCGGGGACATGAACACGCCGCCCATCGGCCATGGCGATCTGCTGATCGTCTCGGCCGGGCCGGGGTTCTTCTCCACGGTGGAAGCCCTGATGGGGGTCGCCAAGGCGGCCGGCGCTGAGACCCTGCTCATCACCGCCCAACCGGACGGTCGATGCGCGAGGGAAGCCGATCTCGTCCTGACGCTGCCCGCCCAAACCATGGCCAACGACCATGGCGCCGCCGCCTCGGTGCTGCCGATGGGATCGCTCTACGAGGGCGCGCAGTTCGTGCTGTTCGAAGTGATGATCCTGAAACTGCGCACCTATCTCGATATTTCGCCCGAGGCCATGCGCGCCAATCACACCAATCTGGAATAGTCCGGCCATACGGGCCTGCAACGCCGGCCGATGTCTTGTCATCACGTTGGAAGACAGGACTGAAAAATCTCATTCCTTACGTCGTAGAGACGCAGATACACCTTGTAGTCGGCGTCGAGTTGGGCGGCGCGGGCGGCATCCCTCTCCACCAGCCTGGTTTTCGTCGACATCCTGGCGGCGGCGGCGCGCAAGGTCGGATAGTGACCGGCCGCCACGGCGGCAATCATCGCCGTACCGGCCAGCACCGGTTCGGGCGCTTCGCAAAGATAGAACCGGCCATCGAAGCAGTCGGCATAAAGCTGGACCAGCAACGGATTGTGTCTGTGCCCACCGGACAGATGGATGGTGTCGATCGCGTAGCCATGGGCGTTGAGGTGATCGACGACCTGCCGCATCTGAAGCGCAAGCCCGCGAGCGGTCGCGTAGTAGCTTTCCAGGAACGCCCGGTAATCGAGTTCCTGTCCGAGGCCGGTCATGATCGTCCGCACCCGGCTGTCGTTGAGCGGCGCGCGATTGCCGAGCCAGTCGGGCACCAGATGCTTCTGTGCCGCAAACAGCCGTCCCTCCTCGGCAAGCAGCGCCAGAATGTCGGCGGCGGTCCGGCGATGATTGTCGGCCGTCGGCTCGCCCGGACTTGCCGGATGCTGCCTTAGCACGGCATCGAGCGCGCCGCCGGACAAGCTCTGCCCGCCCTCGTGCATCCAGAGGCCGGGGAAGACGGCATCGCGAAACGGCCCCCAGACGCCGGGAATGAAGCGCGGATCGGCCGAGAAGGCCATGAAGTTGGTCGAGGTTCCGCCGGTCATCAGCAGCGTCCGGCCGATGACCGCGTCAGGATCCGCGCCGACGTTGCCGAGCACGCCGGCTTCGGCGTCGATCGCTCCGATCCCCACCACCACGCCTTCGGGCAGGCCCAGCTGGCGTGACGCTGCGGCGGTGATGCGACCGTGGACGCAGCCAAGGTCGCGCACCGTGCTTTCGAGAAAATCCAGACCGTCGTGCTCGCCAAGCCCGAGGGCTTCGAGCAGATCCCGGCACCAGGGATCATCCTGAGACGGAATGTAGGGCCACTTGCAGACCAGCGCCGACTTCGATCGGACGTCTTCCCCCGAGGCGCGGCCGGCCAGTTCGTCGCAGACGTCGCGAAAATGAACGGGACCGTTGTCGCCGTCGGATCGGTGACGCGTGTACCAGACAATTTTCGGCAGGTGGATTTCCGGCGAAATCGCCCCGCCGAAGAATTGAAAATAGGGGTGGCCCGTGGCGGTAATCTCGGCCGCCTCTTGCTGTGCGCGATGATCCATCCAGCCGAAGACGTCCCCTTGCCCGGCGTCGATCGGCGCGCCGGCGTTCTCGATGTAAAGAGACGACGTCGCGTCGAAGGCAATACCGGTGACGGCCATGCCGTGGGCGTCGGCCTGCGCGCCACAATCGGCGGCGGTACTGCAAGCCGCCGCCCAGATCTCTTCCATCCGGTAGGTTGCCATGGCACTGCTGTGCTGGCCGAGCGTGATATCCCGCCGGGCATGCGCTACCAGCGTTCCGTCGAGACCGAATAGTCCGGCCCGGACCTGACGCGAGCCGACGTCAACGGCGATCACTCCATCCGGCATGGCTTCCCTCAGACTGAACGCAACAACAGATCCGCGCAACGCTCGTCGGTCACCAGATGCTTGACATAGCCGGCGCGCAATACGGCCCGGATGATCGGCATCTTGTGAACGCCGCCGGATGCGAGAATGGATTGGTGAACGCCTCTCAGGTCTTCAAGGTCCAGCGCCATCAGCCGCTCGTTGAGCACGTGCTTCACCGGCCGGCCATTTTCGTCAATGAACAGGCCCAGCAGATCACCGACCGCCCCCGCCGAGAGGAGCGAGTCGAGGTGTTCGGACACCACCCGCGTTCCCACCAGCTGGGAACGCTGGGACATGTCGCCGCAGGATACGAAGGCGATATCCATATGCTGCTTGATGCGGGCCAGAACATCGGCAATGCCGTAGTGCCCCTCCAGCAACAGCCGGCTATCGGCGGTCGGCAGATAGATCGGCACCGCCAGATAAAAGCACTCCGCTCCGAGGACCTTGGCGAAGGCGGTGGCCAGCTCGAATGTCGTGGTGCCCAGCCCCTGGGTCATGCCGCCCATCAAGGTCGCTACCCAGCCACTGGACTGATTTCGGGGAGATATGCGCGGCAAGGCAGCGGCGAGGGTGCGCCCCCAGCCAACGCCAAGCCGGGTTCCGTCCTCGAGAAGCGAATCCAAGAGTTCTCCGGCAGTTTCACCGATCACCCTTTGCTGCTCGTTGCCATCCTCGAGATAGGGCACGACCCGTGCGGACCGCAGGCCGAACCGGCTTTCCAGCTTGTTCTCAAGCTCGATGCAGCCGACGAGAGGCAGTTTGATTTCGGTCCGGACCGAACCTTCGGCGCGGAGCTGCCCGACGATGCGGTTGACGCGTGTCCGTGTGATCTCAAACTTGCGCGCGATCTCCTGCTGCGTCAGTCCGCCGATGAAATAGTACCAGGCCACCCGCGCCCGCATGGCGTCGGTTTCCTGGATATCGCGATCACTATCCCCCGGCCCTTCGTTGATACGCCCCACGGCCAACCTCACTCATTGCAACTCCGCGCCTGAGTCAGTGATCCTGCAAGGGGGCGACTGTTTCAAGTCCGAAACGATGATCGGCACAAATAGGCCGGCAAACTGGAGCTGGGGTACGGCGCTATCGATACGTCGGGGCGCACGCTGTTCGAGGCCTCTGGCACACCGCACCGGATGATGACAACTTCCCCCGCGCCATAGCCTCACCAAATAGAACAGGCTGTTCGCGGAGCGGCCGGTCGACGACGGCGGCACGTCGCCACAGCGCCTGATTACGGGCCGGTTTACCTGATGCCGAAGATCAGCTCGAACGCCGCCCCGCCGCGCGGGCCGGCGCGGTATTCGAGATGGCCGCCATGCGCTTCGGCGATCGCCCGAACCACGGAGAGACCCAGCCCGCTTCCCGAGCGGTCCTGCGCGCCGCGTGAAGACCCGCGCACGAACGGCTTGGACAGCCGCGGCAGATCGCCGCCGTCGAGACCGGGGCCATCGTCATCCACCGGATCACCACCTTCCCGTCGCGTGCGAACAGCGCGATGACGATGGTTTCAGGCGACGCGTGTCGGCGGGCATTGTTGACCAGCGCCAGCACGGCCTGACGCACCCGCAATATGTCGACCCGGGCGCGAAGATCCGTGAGGTCGAGTTGCAGCGAGATGCCGGCGGACTGCAACTCGTGCCGCAGCATGTCCGCCAGTTCCGACAGATGCGGCTTCAGCCGTTCGTCGGCGAGTTGCAAGTCCAGTGCCCGCTGTCGGCCAGGGTGACCGTCCGCAGATCCTCGACCAGCCGGGCAAGCGTGTTGACCTGATTGAGCAGCCCGGTGAGAGACGCCTCGTCCAGCGGGAATATCCGGTCGATCATGCCCTGCAACCGTCCCTTGAGGATGGTGAGGGGGTGCGCAGCTCATGGGCGATGCTGGCATTCCAGGCCATCATCTCATTGGATATGTCTTCGAGACGCTGCGCCATGGCGGTGAAATCCTCCACCAGATCGGTGGTCTCGCCCGGCGAGTTCCTGTCCGCGCCGCGCGGGCGGAAAGGTCGCCGTTCTTGATGCGTCTGGCACTCATCGCCAGCGAATTGAGCGGCACGACGATACGTCGCGCCAGCCGGAAGGAGGCCAGCGACGCCAGAACCAGAACCGGCAAAATGACGATGGCGAGAGTGAGGAAATCGGTGCCGGTGAACCTCTCCTTGTCGGTCGCCAGAGACGGCAGGTACTCCCAGATCAGGCTGAACACGATGAACGTGCCAAAGAACACCACCAGACCCGACACCACGGTGGCCGACGCCATCAGCAGGAGGATTTCGCGTCTGATCCGATAGCGCAACGTCATGGCTGGACACACAGCCGATAGCCGACGCCGCGCACGCTTTGCAGCATTTATACGGCACCCGCCTCCTCCAGCTTCTTGCGCAGCCGGCTCAGGTGGCTGTCCACGGTGCGATGGAGCGCATCGGAATCGGGCAGGCAGGCATCGACCAGTTCGCTGCGCGAGAACACCTTGATCGGCGTCCGCGCCATGTTAACCGGCAGGCGGAACTCGGTGAGCGTCAGGTTGAGGGGGCGGTCGCCATGTTGCGATGTGACGCTGGCCTGATAGGCGTCGAGATCGATCGACAGCCCGCCGACCCGCAGCGCGGCGGCGGCGGACATGCTTCCCGCCCGGCGCAGGACGGCGTTCGCTCTCGCCACCACCTCGATCGGGTTGAACGGCTTCACCACTTAGTCGTCGGCGTCGAGGCGCACGCCCTGCAGGCGGTCGAGGTCGGCGTCGAGCGCGGTGATAATGATCACCGGCGTATTGCCTCTCTGGCGGACGCCGGCCAGCACCTGCTAGCCGTCCACGCGCGGCATGGTGACGTCGAGCAGCAACAGTCGGGTTTCAGGGCGGCGTGCAGATCGAGCGCCACCTGGCCATCCCGCGTGGGGGGGGTCCTGAACCCCTCGCGCTGGAAATAGGCTTCCAGAATTCCGGCGATCTCGGCGTCGTCCTCGGCAATCTGCGCCAAAGCGTTCATCGGCTCGTACTCCGTTGGCGCCGTTCGAGACGCCGACGCTCGCGATCTGGCATGACCTGTCGGATGTGAGGCTTGCCGAAGCTGTCGACGATCGGGCGTCGTTCCGCCGGTTCTGCGGCTTCTCCGGTGCCGAGCCGACAGCAGAGCGGACCACACCCGTTCGCTCTCGCAAGACACAGACCGGCCACAGCGCGGCTGGAAATGCATTCAGAACCTCAAGTCAACATGGCGCGCCAGCCGGACACAGGTCTCGGCACCACCAAGGTCATTACGGCGACTTCCGGGCCCGAAAACCGGCCTTGTCCATGCTCGCGCATGGCTCTCATGTCCTGCTTTGCCTTGACTTCTCCGGCCTCAGGCCTCATGTGAGAGCCAACCGGGCGGCGAGCCGCCCGCTTTCGCGGCCGCGTGAACGGATCGGTTTCGATCCTCAGGCCGTCCTCCTCCCGATAATTGGCCCGATCACGCGGGGCCGGTTGCCCCCGCGAACGTCCCCGGCTTTTTCGCCGGCGGCTCCGCATGGTTTGAAAGCAGTTTTCCCTTTGACGTCCTTTTCCGACTTCGGCCTTGCCGACAGCCTGACCCGCGCGCTCGTCGACGCGGGATACGAAACCCCCACCCCGATCCAGACGCAGGCGATCCCCGACCTCCTGAAGGGCCGCGACCTTCTCGGCATCGCCCAGACCGGCACCGGCAAGACCGCTGCTTTCGCCCTGCCCATCCTGCAGCGCCTCGCACCGGGCAAGCCTGCCGCGCCGCGCCGCGTCCGCGCCCTCATCCTGTCGCCGACCCGCGAGCTGGCCACCCAGATCGCCGAGAGCTTCAAGGCCTATAGCCGCTACATGAACCACATGTCGGTCGCCGTGGTGTTCGGCGGCGTCGGCCATCGTCCCCAGGAAGACCGGCTGAAGCGCGGCGTCGACATCCTCGTCGCCACCCCCGGCCGGCTGATGGACCACATGGCCGCCGGCATGGTCTCCCTCGAATCGACCGAGATCTTCGTGCTCGACGAGGCCGACCAGATGCTCGACATGGGCTTCGTCCAGCCGGTGCGCCGCATCGTCAAGACGCTGCCCAAGGCGCGGCAGAGCCTGTTCTTCTCGGCCACCATGCCCAAGGAGATCGGCCAGCTGGCCGGCGAGATGCTGTTCAACCCGGTCACCGTGTCGGTGGCGCCGGCCGCCACCACCGTCGAGCGCGTCGAGCAGCGGGTGATCCACGTCGAGACCGCCGCCAAGCGCCGGCTGCTGCTCGACGTTATCGTCGCCGAGAAGCCCGAGCGCGCCCTGATCTTCACCCGCACCAAGCACGGCGCCGACCGCGTCGTCCGCCAGCTCGGCCAGGATGGCGTCGAGGCGGCAGCGATCCACGGCAACAAGAGCCAGGCGCAGCGCGAGAAGGCGCTCGCCTCGTTCAAGGCCGGGTCGACGCCGATTCTCGTCGCCACCGACATCGCCGCCCGCGGCATCGACGTGACGGGCGTCAGCCACGTCATCAATTTCGACCTGCCCAACATCCCGGAAAGCTATGTCCACCGCATCGGCCGCACGGCGCGCGCCGGTGCCTCCGGCGTCGCCATCTCCTTCTGCGCCGAGGATGAGCGGCCCTATCTCAAGGACATCGAGAAGGTCACCCGCCAGAAGATCCCGGCCGAGGACCGGCGCGGCACCATCGCCCTGTCCGAGCGGTCGGACGCCTCCGAGCGCCCCGAACGCCATGAGCGCCCGGCCGGCAAGCGGCCGCAGGGCGGCAATCACGCCGGCGACCGCCGCGGCAACCGCCGCCCTGCCCCGCCCGCCGTCTCGGCCGACCAGCAGCGCCGCGACGCCATGCCGGCCGCCAAGGCGCGCCAGCCCGGCGCCGCCAAGCCCTCGCATGTGGCCAGCGGCAAGCCGGGTCCGTCCAAGGCGGCGCAGCGCCCGTCGCACCGCGACACCGGCGCCACCGAGGAGAGTCTCGGCCGCGTCGGCTTCCTGGCCGGCGGCCGCGACGGCCTGACGCGCAAGTCCGGCGACAACCGGGTCCGCAACGGCCGCTGATCGCCATCGTCGTCATTGCCCCTCGCGCCGCTCCGGACCTATAAGGCTCCGGAGCGATGCGAGGGAGCGACGCCATGACCTACCAGGCCAAAGCCGACCGTTACGACGACATGATCTACCGCCGCGTCGGGCGGTCGGGCCTGAAGCTGCCGGCCATTTCGCTCGGCCTCTGGCAGAATTTCGGCGAAAACGCGCCGATCGAGCGCGGTCGCGCCATCTGCCGCACCGCCTTCGACCTCGGCATCACCCACTTCGACCTCGCCAACAACTACGGCCCGCCGCCCGGCACCGCCGAGACGGCCTTCGGCCGTATCCTGGCCGGCGATTTCCGCGCCCATCGCGACGAGCTGATCGTCTCGACCAAGGCCGGCTACGGCATGTGGCCGGGACCTTATGGCGAATGGGGCAGCCGCAAGTATCTGATCGCCTCGCTCGACCAGAGTCTCGAACGCCTCGGGCTCGATTACGTCGACGTCTTCTATTCGCATCGCTTCGATCCGGAGACACCGCTCGAGGAGACGATGGGCGCCCTCGACCACATCGTCCGCTCCGGCCGAGCGCTCTACGTCGGCATTTCCTCCTACAACTCGAAGCGCACTCGCGAGGCGGTCGCCATCCTGAAGGCGCTCGGCACGCCCTGCCTCATCCACCAGCCGAGCTATTCCATGATCAACCGCTGGGTGGAGGACGACGGCCTTCTCGACACGCTGGACGATCTCGGCATCGGTGCCATCGCCTTCTCGCCGCTCGCCCAGGGCATGCTGACCGACAAGTACCTGAAGGGCGAGGTGCCCGAAGGCAGTCGCGCCGCTCGCAAGGGGCCGCTGAAGCCGGCCTTCCTCGGCGACGACAACCTCGCCCGCCTGCGGTCGCTTGACGACATCGCCAGGGCGCGCGGCCAGACGCTGGCCCAGATGGCCATCGCCTGGGTACTGCGGGGCGGCCGCGTCGCCTCGGCGTTGATCGGCGCCAGCCGGCCCGAGCAGGTGGAGGATTGCGTTGGCGCGCTGAAGAACCTCGATTTTTCGGCTGAAGAGCTGGCCGAGATCGACGCCCGCGCGCCCGACCTCAACGTCAACATCTGGGCCGCCTCGTCCGAGCGGCCGGGACCGTCGAGATAAACGGGCAACGGCGCGATGCCTTCGATCGGCGTTGCGCGAAGGCAGATCACGGCCGCCGCCGGCAAAGAAATCGCCGACGGCCCGCCAGATGCCGGCGCAAGATGAATTCCTAGATTTGGCGCGGAAGATTTTGGCTACTTCCACGAGTAACCAAATATTCACTCTACCGTTCTTATTTACCAATGTTCAAGGAGCTGGAATTACAGTGTCATGGTCTCCAATTGGGGGTTCATGATGCGCATCGAGGGCAGCCTTTCCACCCGTCTTCTCTGGACCACCGGCGCCACGGTCGGACTGACCATCGTTCTATCCGTCGCGGTGATGGCATGGAATTCCGCCCGGCAGGTCGAGGCGGAAATCATGACGCTGGCCACCGAGAAGGCCTCCAGCATCGCCAAGGGCGCGGAAAACCAGATCACCGAGGCCGTTTCGGCCGGCGCCACCCTGACGGCGACGCTGTCGGGCCTGGCGATCAAGCGCAACACGCAGCGCGCCGACGTCATCGAAATGATCAAGGCCGTTCCGGCGGCCTTCCCCAACGTCTTCGGCGCCTGGATGTGTGACCTCGTTGACCGGCCGGCCGGCGACCTGTTCAAGGGCAGTGAGGGCGCCAACGAGGCCGGGCAGTTCTCGCCCTACTGGACCAAGTCCCAATCGGGCGAGCTGTCGTTCTCGACCTTCAAGATCGATCCGACCGCCAGCTGGTATGCCGCCCCGCTCAAGGCGCAGACCGGGACGATCTCCGAACCCTACCAGTCGGTGCAGAAGAAGCTCCTGACCTCGGTCACCGTTCCCCTGCGGCTCGACGGCGAGATCGTCGGCCTCGCCGGCGTCGACATCCAGCTCGACGACCTCGCGACGAGTTTCAGCCAGATCCGTCCGTTTGAAGGCGGCCGGGTGATGCTGGTGTCCAACGCCGGCAACTGGCTGGTGCCGCCGGACGCCGACAGCCTGATGAAGCCCTACGCCGGCATCGGCGAGGCAGAGGTCAAGGCGGCGCTGTCGGACGGCAAGATGCGCACCATCTCCGGTTTCGACGACGGTTCCGTCCGCATCGTCTACCCGTTCTCCGCATCGGGCATGAACACCACCTGGGCCGCCATCGTCGACGTGCCGCGGGCGGTGTTCGTCGATCCGATCTACGACAACGCCATCATGACATTCGCCGGCGGCCTCCTGGTGCTGGTCGTGGCGCTCGTCGCGATCCTGCTCTCCACCCGCTACGTGGTACGGCGCCCGCTGGTCCACACGCTCTCCAGCGTCAACGCGCTGATCGATCGCCGCTACGACGTCACCATCGGCGACACCAACCGCAAGGACGAGATCGGCGCCATCAACAAGGCGCTCGAAGTGTTCCGCGACAAGGCGCAGCAGGCCGAGACGCTGTCCGAGCAGCAGGCCGCCGAGCAGCAGCGGCAGATCGAGCGCGCCGAGACGATCCGCGGCGCCTCCCAGCGCTTCGATCTCGAAATCGCCGGCCTCACCGATCGCGTGCTGGGGCTGGTCGACGAGTTGAACAAGGCCTCTCAGACGCTGACCCAGGGCGCCGACGACACCAGCATGAAGAGCGCCACGGTGGCCTCGGCCTCCGAGCAGGCATCGGCCAACGTCGGCGCCGTGGCATCGGCGGCCGAGGAACTGAACACCTCGGTCGACGAGATCGGCCGCCAGATCGGCCAGTCGGCCGAGATCGCCTCGCAGGCCGTCGGCCAGGCGACCGATGCCAACAACCGCGTCGATGCCCTGTCGGGCGCCGCCCAGCGCATCAGCGAGGTGGTGCAACTGATCGACAGCATAGCCGCCCAGACCAACCTCCTGGCGCTCAACGCCACCATCGAGGCAGCACGGGCCGGCGAAGCGGGACGCGGCTTTGCCGTCGTCGCGGCGGAGGTGAAGCAACTCGCAGACCAGACCGCCAAGGCGACCGGCGAGATCGCGGTGCAGATCCAGTCGGTGCAGTCGGTGACGGCATCGACGGTGGAGGCGATCCAGGCGATCACCGCCACCATTCAGGAGATGAGCCGGATCTCGCGCGGCATCCAGATCTCGGTCGAGCAGCAGGGCAGCGCGACGCGCGAGATCGCCACCAACATCCACGAGGCGTCGGCCGGCACGCGCGAGGTGTCGCAGAACGTCTCGGCCGTCGCCAGCTCGGCGACCGCCACCGGCGAAACGGCCCGCAAGGTGCAGGAGGTGGCTATGAGCCTTTCCGGCCATACGCAGAATTTGCGGACGACGGTGGCCGGCTTCATCGACAGCGTCCGCAAGACCGCCTGACGCTGCGTTTCCGATGCGCAGTCCCCGCCGCGCCTCGGCGCAGGCGGGGCTGCTTTTACTCCGCCGCCAGCGATGCTCGCAGCGACGCCGTCGCCTCGATGAAGCCGCCGCCCAGCACGCGCGCCTCGTCGCCGGGGCCGTCATAGAGCACGCAGGCCTGGCCTGGGGCGATGCCCTGCTCGCCGTCGAGCAGCTCGATGCCGATGCGGCCGTCCTGCCGGACGATCATCGCCGCCTGCGGCGGCCGCGACGAACGCACCTTGGCGAACACCGTGCGGCCGCTATCGGCCTCGGCGTCGAGCGGCGTGCCGCCGATCCAGTTGAGGTCACGAAGCGTCAGGCGATGGGTGATCAGCGCCTCGCGCGGCCCCACCACCACCTGCCGACTGGCCGCTTCCAGCCGCACGACGAACAGCGGCTCGCCGGTGGCGACGCCGAGGCCCTTCCGCTGGCCGACGGTGAAATGGATGATGCCGGCATGGCGGCCGAGCACCCGACCGTCGACGTGGACGATATCGCCAGCCGCCGCCGCTTCCGGCTTTAGCTTCTCGATGACGTCGGCATAGCGGCCCTGCGGCACGAAGCAGATGTCCTGACTGTCGTGCTTGTCGGCCACTTCCAGGCCGAGGTCGCGGGCGATTCCCCGCGTCTCCGGCTTGGTCAGGTCGCCGAGCGGGAAGCGCAGGAAGTCGAGCTGCTCCTGCGTCGTCGCGAACAGGAAATAGCTCTGGTCGCGGTCGAGGTCGACCGGCCGGTACATGGCGCGATGGCCGCCCGAGAGGCGCGAGCGCACGTAGTGGCCGGTGGCCAGCGCCTGCGCCCCGAGGTTGCGGGCCGTGTCCAGGAGGTCGGAGAACTTGACCGTCTGGTTGCAGGCGACGCAGGGCACCGGCGTCTCACCGGCCATGTAGCTCTCGGCGAAGCGGTCGATCACCGCCTCGCGGAAACGGCGCTCGTAGTCGAGCACGTAATGAGGGATACCGAGCCTTGCGGCCACGTCGCGGGCGTCGTGGATGTCCTGCCCGGCGCAGCAGGCGCCCTTGCGGTGGATCGCCGCGCCATGGTCATAGAGCTGGAGCGTCACGCCGACGACGTCGTAGCCCTCGCGTTTCAAGAGCCCGGCCACGACGGAAGAATCGACGCCGCCGGACATGGCGACGACGACGCGGGTGTCCTCGGGGCGGCCTTCGAGATCGAGCGAGTTCAGCATGGCGTCTTTCCGGCGGCGAGGCCCGGACGCTGCCGGGAGCCGCTCTCACGATTGATTCCTAATAGCCGCTTTGCCCGTCAACCTCCAGAGCCGCGCCGGCATGGCTGGGTCAATTCTGCCGGGTAGCGGCAATCCTTGCCGGCCGCGTCGAGGCAGCGGCGAATGAGGCGCGACAACCGTTGGGTAAAAAGCTATTACAAGCCAAGAACTTGCCCCGATATTCCCTCCGCCGCGACGTTGGCCTTTCCCTTGCACCCGTAGGGGAGACCGAGTTTGTCCCGTGTAGCGGATCCGTCCATGGCCACTGTCGCTCCCGTCCTGCCGCTTCCCCAGCCCGTCGCCCCGGCGCCGGCGCCCGCCACCAGCGTGGCCGCCGCCAGGGGCGTCGGCAACGACTTCCGCGACATGGTCGCCGAGGCCGCCGACAGCGAGCCGACGGTCCAGCCGGCGCCGGCCCGCGACCCCGCGCCGACCCGCCGGGCCGACCGCACCGACCGTTCCGCCTCCCGGCGCGACGCTACAGCAGCCGATCGCACCGACCGCGCCTCCTCCCGGCGCGATGCCGCAGCAACCGACCGTACCGGCCGCCCCGCCTCCCGGCGCGACGCCGCAGCAGCCGACCGCACCGACCGCCCCTCCTCGCGTCGCGATGCTACCGCTGCCGACGACAGCGCCGATGACGCCGACATCGCCGCCGACAAGCCCGAAGACGCCAAGGCGGCGGACGCCGAGCCGGCGGCCCAGCCGGTCGCCGCGCCACTTGATTATGCGACCTTCTCGCTGACCGGTCCCGGATCGCCGGCCGACGGCGACGCCGCCATCGCTGCCGCAGCCGTCGCGGCCGCCGGAACCACCCCGACGCCAGCTCCCGCGCCGACGGCCGACGGTTTCCTCGACGCCCTTGCCGCCGCCGGCAAGGAGGCGACGCCCGCTGCCACGCCGGCAATGCCCCAGCCGGCCGGCCAGCCAGCGGCCGATGCAGCGGTTCCCGTGACCGCTTCACCCGTCGCCGCCGAGACGGTCGCCACGACTGCGTCGGCGCCTATCGCACCGCAGCCCGCCGCGACGCCGGTCGACGCCGACATCCCCATCCCGGCCGTCCTGCCGCAGGCCGCCGCCCCGGCGGCAAAGCATGCCGACACCGCCCATGTCGCCACCGTCGCCGCGTCGACAAGCGAGGCCGCCGACCTGCCGGCCTCGCCGGTGGTGTCCGACGCGCCGGCCGCACGGCCGCAGGGCGACGCGAGCGCCTCGGCGACCACCGACCAGCCGGCGCGTCCGGTCGCCGCTGCATCCCCGCCGGCGCCGACCTCCGACACGCCGGCGGCGACCGTCGCCCGGACCGTCACATCGACGGAAACCGACGCCCCGGCCACGCCCGCCGCCGCCGCGCCGGTGACCGTCGTCGATGCCGACGCGGCGACTCCGGCCGTCGCCACGGCGCCCGCCGAGACGGCGTCCAAGCCGGTCGACAGTGCCGCGAAGCCAGCCGCCGCCCAGACCGCCGTCGCCTCCGCCGATGACGCCGCCAGCCAGCCAGCCGACGATGCGGCCGAGCCGGTCCAGCCGGCATCGGCGTCGTCCCGTGCGCCGCAGCCGTCGTCCGACGCCGACGTGACGGCCATCGTCTCTGCCGCCGCCACCGACGCCGCCAGCGATGAGGCGATCGCCGCAGCCGCGTTGACCGCCACGGTCAATGTCAAGCCGGCGGCCGGCAAGGCAAACGCCGCCGACAAGCCGGCCAAGGCCGCCGACGCGGCCGGCGAGCGGCCGTCCGCCAGCAGCAAGGGCGCGGCGCCCAATCAGGCCGCCGACAACGACCTTGCCAGGCCGAAGACGGTGAGCGGCGTCTCCAGTGCCGCCCGCGCCTTCGCCGACCGGCTGCGCGACGTCAGTGCCGGCAGCACCGCGTCGTCCGACAGCGCCGCGCCAGACGGCTCGCCGCAGACGGCGGCGCTGCCCGCCGGCCAGACCGCGCCGACCGCCACAGCCCCCCAGTCCGCCGCCACGGCCACCGCCGCCGCCGTGCGGCTTGAGGATGTCGGCGCCACCATCGTCCGCCACGTCAAGTCCGGCGAGACCAGCTTCTCGGTGCGGCTCGATCCGGCCGAGCTTGGCAAGGTCGACGTCAAGGTCGCCTTCTCGTCCGACGGCAGCGCCCGCGCCCATCTCATCGTCGAGCGCCGCGACACCTTCGACACGCTGTCGCGCGACCAGCGGCACATCGAACAGACGCTGCGCGATGCCGGCTTCGAGGTGAAGGAAGGCTCGGTGTCGCTGTCCATGCGCCAGGACGGCGGCCAGCAGGACCGCTCCGCCTTCGCCCGCCAGGACCAGCAGCAACAGCAGCAGTTCCGCCAGCACCAGACGGACAGCCCCATCACCGTCAAGACCAAGGACGACGTCCCGGCAACGATCGTCAATGCCTACAGCCCGCGCGGCGACGGCCGCATCGACATCCGCGTCTAGAGTGCGAGGGAGATCATCATGAGCGTATCCGGCATCGGCGCCAACACCTCGAACACCACCGGCACCGGCGCGTCCGCGGCGACCAACTCGCTGATGTCCAACTACACGACGTTCCTGACGATGCTCACCACGCAGCTCAAGACGCAGAGCCCGCTCGACCCGATGGACGTCAACAGCTTCACCCAGCAGCTCGTCCAGTATTCGTCGGTGGAGCAGCAGATCCAGACCAACGCCAACCTCAAGTCGATGATGGAGACGCTGACCTCCAGCGCCGCGCTGCAACTCGTCAACTACATCGGCAAGTCGGTCACCGCCTATTCCGACACCACCAAGTTCGACAGCGGTGAAGCAGCTTGGACCGTGAACTCCAGCGCCGCCGCCTCGGGCGCCAAGGTGACCATCACCGACGAGAACGGCGGCGTGGTCTACCAGGGCACCACCGACCTCAAGGCCGGCGACAACGCTTTCACCTGGGATGGCCAGGGCTCGAACGGCAGCGACTACAGCGCCTCGACCGGCGCCTTCACCATCTCGGTTGCCGGCACCGACACCAACGGCAAGGCGGTGTCGATCACCACCGAGGTCAAGGGTAAGGTGCAGGCGGTCGACACCTCCTCGCAGCAGCCCTACATCAAGGTCAACGGCCGCCTGCTGCCGCTGTCGGCGCTGACCGAAATTTCGGTCTGACACCGGGTCGCCTTTCCCTGCCCAAAATCCCAGAGGCCGCCGCGCCATCGGCGGCCTTTCCGTCGTTCCGGCGCTTTCCACCGGAGATCGCCGATGCGTAGTTCTGCGCATCGAGCCGATGATCGCGACATGACGCCCCTTTCCGCCAACGATGCCGTCCCGGCCGGCAATCTTCGTCCGCCCGTTAACCTTTCGGGCGGAAAACGGCGCGGTTTCCGCGGCCGGATGGTCCAATTCCTAAAACGGAGGCCACCGGACCGCTTTCGTCAAGTCGTTCAAAATCTTACTGAATTCTTGCGGAGCAATTAGGCGTTTTTTAAACGGCTTGATCTAGGATGCGCTCCTGAAGGTCAGATTTGTGTGAGAGTAGAATGACCGAACAGATGCGTCCGCGCGTAAAATACGTCATCGGGCCGGATGGAAGTCCGCTGACGATCGCCGATTTGCCGCCCGAGGGGACCCAGCGCTGGGTGATCCGTCGCAAAGCCGAGGTCGTCGCCGCCGTGCGCGGCGGTCTCCTGTCGCTGGAAGAGGCTTGCAAGCGCTACACCCTCACCGTCGAGGAATTCCTGTCCTGGCAGCAGTCGATCGACAAGCACGGCCTCGCCGGCCTCAGGGCGACGCGCGTCCAGCAGTATCGCCCGTAGGCGCCTGACGCGCCGCGAGCGTTCCGATGGAGCCTTTTCGAGGGCGACCGGTCCGACTGGATCGGTCGCCCTTTGCTTTTTGGGCGCCGCCGATCAGCGGGCTTCTACCTACTTTACGCCCTCCGCTTACCTGCCCGGCAAAAATTGCCGTGGATTTTGCAATTCTTAACAAACCGGTTTTGGCTGTTTTCCGCCAGTCGCGCCGGAACGGCCATTCGGCGTTAACAACTTGTTTACCATACCCGTGCGGAAATAATTGCCGCCTTGGTCCGCGGCGGCGGCGTCGATTCCCGCCGCGTCGAACAATGGGGAACGGGTGTGGGTGGATTTGGAGAGTTCCTGAAGACCCTGGGGCCAAGCCGGCTGGCGGCGATGGGCGCCGTGGCGCTTGGCCTTATCGGCTTCTTCGTCTTCATCGTGCTCCGCTTCTCGGCGATCCAGCAGGTGCCGCTCTATACCGGTCTCAGCATGGCCGACTCGGCGGCCATCGTGCAGCAGCTCACCTCGTCCGGCACCGCCTTCACGCTGAAGGACAACGGCGGCACCATCCTGGTCGACGAGACCAAGCTCGACCAGACGCGCATGAGCCTCGCCCAGCAGGGTCTGCCGGCCGGCGACGGCGTCGGCTACGAGATCTTCGACAAGACCGACGCCCTCGGCACCACCTCCTTCGTGCAGTCGGTCAACGCCTTGCGCGCCCTCGAGGGCGAGCTGTCGCGCACCATCCGCACCATCCGCCAGGTTGATCAGGCGCGCGTCCATCTGGTGCTGCCGGAGAAGCAGCTGTTCCGCAAGGACGAGAAGAAGCCCACCGCCTCCATCGTACTGAAGACGCGCGGCACCCTCGACCCCGGCCAGATCCGCGCCATCCAGCACCTCGTCGCCTCGGCCGTTCCCGGCCTCGATCCGTCGCGCATCTCGGTGATCGACGAGACCGGCCGCCTCCTGGCGCAGGGCAACGGCGACGAGAGCAGCGCCACCTATCTCGCCACCAATGCCGACGAGCGCACCGCCGCCTACCAGAACCAGGTGGAAGCCCGCGTCCGCGACATCGTCGAGAGCGTGGTCGGCGCCGGCCGCGCCCGCGTGCGCGTCGCCGCCGAGCTGGATTTCAACCGCGTCGAGGAGACGCAGGACACCTTCGACCCCAACGGCCAGGTCGTCCGCTCCACCCAGACGCGCGAGGAGAAGTCGCTCAGCCAGGACAATCAGGGCAACCCGCCCGTCACCGCCGGCAACCAGATCCCCAACGCCAACCAGCAGTCCGGCGCCAACGCCTCGCAGACCTCCGACAACGCCCAGACCACCGAGGAGACCGTCAACTACGAGATCTCCAAGACCACCCGCACCCAGGTGACCGAGGTCGGCGGCGTCAAGCGCCTGTCGGTCGCCGTGCTGGTCGACGGCCGCTACGCGCCGGACAAGAGCGGCGTCATGACCTACGCGCCGCGGCCGCAGCCCGAGCTGGACCAGATCACCGCGCTGGTGCGCACCGCCATGGGCTACGACGAGAAGCGCGGCGACCAGTTGCAGGTGGTCAACCTCCAGTTCGCCGACGGCCCGCAGAATCCGGCCGATCTCGCGGCGGCGCCGACCTCGATGTTCGACTTCTCGCGCGAAGACATCATGCGCTTCGCCGAGATGGGCGTGTTGATCCTGGTGACGCTCCTGGTGCTGCTGTTCGCCGTCCGGCCGCTGATCCGCCGCATCCTCGGCTCGGACATCGACGCCGAGACGCTGCCGGCCATCACCTCCGCCTTGAGCGAGGCCGCCGCCGCCGGCCGCGGCGCGGTGACCGTGGTGCTCAACCCCGACGGCAAGCCGGTGGTGGTCGGCGCCGAGGCCGCCGAGACCACCACCGATCTGCCTGAGATTGCCGCCCCCTCCGACACCCGCATCGAGAACGCCAAGGCGCAGGGCGCCATGCAGCTCGATCAGGTGCGCAAGGTCGGCAGTCTCGTGGGCGACAACCCGAACGAGGCGGCCATCATCATTCGCAACTGGCTGTCGGAGGTCCCGGCGTAAATGCCCCTTTCCCCGACCACCATCGTTGCCAAGGGCAACGCGCTCACCATCTCCTCCGACGGCGAGAGCCGCTCGCTGACCGGCGCCGAGAAGGCCGCCGTGATGATGCTGGCGCTCGGCGACCGCTACGGCGGCCCGATCTGGAAGCTGCTCGACGAGATCGAGATCAAGCAGCTCTCCGTCGCCATGTCCAAGCTCGGCCCGATCACGCCTGATATGCTCGACGACCTCCTGGTGGAGTTCGTGACGCGCGTCTCCTCCTCCGGCGCGCTGATGGGCAACTACGACACCACCGAGCGCTTGCTCCTGTCGGTGCTGCCGCCGGAGAAGGTCAACGCCATCATGGACGAGATCCGCGGCCCGGCCGGCCGCAACATGTGGGAGAAGCTCTCCAACGTGCAGGAGACGGTGCTCGCCAACTATCTCAAGAACGAGTATCCGCAGACCGTCGCCGTCGTCCTCTCCAAGATCAGCTCCGACCACGCGGCGCGCGTGCTGTCCAAGCTGCCCGACGAGTTCGCCCTCGAGGTGGTCGACCGCATGCTGAAGATGGAGGCTGTGCAGAAGGACATCCTGGAGAAGGTCGAGCAGACGCTGCGCGTCGAGTTCATGTCCAACCTCACCAACACCCAGCGCCGCGACGCCCACGAGCTGATGGCCGAGATCTTCAACTCCTTCGACCGCAACACCGAGGCGAAGTTCATCTCCGCCCTTGAGGAGCACAACCGCGACGCCGCCGACCGCATCAAGGCGCTGATGTTCACCTTCGACGACCTCGGCAAGCTCGACGCCGGCGCCATTCAGACGCTGCTGCGCCAGGTGGAGAAGGACAAGCTGGCGCTGGCGCTGAAGGGCGCCAAGGAGGGCGTGCGCGACTTCTTCTTCGCCAACATGTCGGCCCGTGCCTCGGCCATGCTGAAGGAGGACATGGAGGCCATGGGTGCCGTGCGCCTGCGCGACGTCGACGATGCGCAGGCCACGTTGATCAATCTCGCCAAGGATCTCGCCGCCAAGGGCGAGATCATGATCTCCAAGAACAAGGGCGAGGACGAGCTTGTCATGTGACGGCCGTTCCGTGAAGGAGCATTGACTGATGGCGGCACCGGCCCGCTTCCTGTTCGACAACGATTTCTCGGCGCCCGCCGCGCGGGCCGACGCCGCGCCGGCCGTCGTGATGATTCCCGAGCCGGAGCATCTCGCCCGCCTCGCCGAGGCCGAGGCCGCCGCCTACGAGCGCGGCCTTGCCGCCGGCCGCGACACCGCCGAGGCGCAGGCCGCCGATCGGACGGCGCGCGAGGCGACGCGGCTCTCCGACGAGGCGCAGCGGCTGGCCAGCGCCGCCCAGTCGATCCTCGCCGTGCTCGACACCGAGCGCGCCCGCATCGAGGCCGATGCCGTGCGCCTTGCCGAGGCGGTGGCTATCAAGATCGCCGGCACGCTGGTCGAGCGGCAGCCGCGCGAACGCATCGTCGGTCTGCTCGAAGACTGCTTCGCGCCCTTGCGCGCCGCGCCGCACCTCGTCATCCGCCTGTCGGACGCCGACGCCGAGCCGATCCAGGGCGAGTTACGCCGCCTCGTCTCCCAACGCGGCTTCGAGGGCCGCCTCGTCGTGCTCGGCGAGCCCGGCATGGCGCGCGGCGACTGCCGCATCGAATGGGCCGACGGCGGCATCGTGCTCGACCACGCCGCCGTCATCGCCGAGGTCGAGGCGGCGATCGCCCGTCACCTGCCGGCCGTAGAACCTGACGACATCACTTCCCAGACCGGAGCCGCCACATGAGCGCCGACGAACCCACCGGCATCGACCTCGAAAGTCACGTCGCCGAACGCCGGCGCGGCGACGACGGCGAGGATCAGGCCGTCACCCGCTCGGCCGCCGAGCTTGAAGCGGTGTTCGACGTGCCGGTGCGCGTGTCGGCCATTCTCGGCCGCGCCCGCCTCGGCGTCAGCGACCTGCTGCAACTCGCCCCCGGCTCCGTGCTGGAGCTGGACCGCAAGGTCGGCGAAGCCATCGACATCTACGTCAACGACCGCCTCGTCGCCCGCGGCGAAGTGGTGCTGGTCGAAGACAAGCTCGGCGTGACGATGACCGAAATCGTCAAGGCCGAGCGCTGACCGGAGACAGTCCCATGCGCCTTCTGATCGTCGGCTCGCTCAACGGCCAGCTTACCGCCGCCACCCGCATCGCCATGGACAAGGGCGCCTCGGTGCTGCAGGCCGATACCGTCGACACCGCGCTGAAGACGCTGCGCTCGGGGCGCGGCGCCGACCTGGTGATGATCGACGTGTCGCTGCCCGTGCAGCGGCTGATCGCCTCGCTGGAAGAGGAGCGCATCCACGTTCCCGTGGTCGCCTGCGGCATCGCCACCGACGCCAAGGCGGCCGTCGCCGCCATTCGGGCCGGCGCCAAGGAATATATCCCGCTGCCGCCCGACGCCGAGCTGATCGCCGCCGTGCTGGCCGCCGTCGCCGCCGACAGCCGCGACCTGGTGGTGCGCGACGAGGCGATGCAGGCGGTGCTGAAGCTGGCCGATCAGGTGGCGGCCAGTGAGGCATCGATCCTGATCACCGGCGAGAGCGGCACCGGCAAGGAGGTGCTGGCCCGCTACGTCCATCGCAAGTCGGCGCGCGCCGACAAGCCCTTCGTGTCGGTCAACTGCGCCGCCATTCCCGAGAACCTCCTGGAATCCGAGCTATTCGGCCACGAGAAGGGCGCCTTTACCGGCGCCGTCGCCCGGCGGGTCGGCAAGTTCGAGGAGGCCTCCGGCGGCACGCTGCTGCTCGACGAGATTTCCGAGATGGACGTCCGTTTGCAGGCCAAGCTGCTGCGCGCCATCCAGGAGCGGGTGATCGACCGCGTCGGCGGCGGCAAGCCGGTGCCGGTCGACATCCGCATCGTCGCGACGAGCAACCGCAACCTCTCCGACGCCGTCAAGGAAGGCCGCTTCCGCGAGGACCTTCTCTACCGACTCAACGTCGTCAACCTGAAGATCCCCTCGCTGCGCGACCGGCCGGCCGACATCCTGGCGCTGGCCGAGCACTTCGGCCGCAAGTATGCCGAGATCAACGGCATGCCGGAGCGGCCGCTCGCCGCCGACGCCAAGCGCGAGCTGATCGCCGCCCGCTGGCCGGGCAACGTCCGCGAGCTGGAGAACACCATCCACCGCGCCGTGCTGCTGGCTACGGGCATCGAGATCGGCGTCGAGGCCATCCGCTCGCCCGACGGCGCCCGCATGGAGGGCGCGGTGGCCGTGCCGCGCTCGGCCGATCCGGCCGCCCGTGCCGCCCAGACGGCCGAGGCGGTGACGCGGGCGCTGGTCGGCCGCACAGTGGCCGAGGTGGAGCGCGACCTGATCCTCGACACGCTCGACCACTGCCTCGGCAACCGTACCCACGCCGCCCGCATCCTCGGCATCTCCATCCGCACGCTCCGCAACAAGCTCAACGAATACGAAGCCGAGGGCATCGACGTGCCCGACCCCGGCACCAGCCGCATCGCCACGGCGTGAGGAGGCGTCACTGGAGTTCAGGATTGACCCGTTTCCGGCCGAGGCCGACATCGGGGCGCTCTGGCGTGCCGCCTGGGGCGGCCCGTTGCCGCCGCGCTTCGCGGATATTCTCGCTCGTAGCCTCGGGCACGTCGGCGCCTATGACGACAAGAGAATCGTCGGCTTCGTCAATGTCGCGTGGGATGGCGGCCTGCACGCCTTCATCCTCGATACCTGCGTGTACCCGGATTTCCGCCGACAGGGCATCGCCACGCGTCTGGTGAACGCGGCCGAGACGCTCGCCCGGCAGCGCGGCGCGCATTGGCTGCACGTCGACTTCGAGCCCCACCTCACGGACTTCTATCGCCGCTGCGGCTTCCGGCCGACCGCCGCCGGGCTGATCGACCTCCGGCCGGATCAGGCGCGCTGAATCCGCCCGAGCCTCTCGTCAGGCCGACTTCTTGAGGTCGGCATTTTCCTTGTAGAGCGCCAGAAGCTGCTTGAACGGCCCGTCGACATAGGCCTGGAACGTCGGTAACTGCGTTGGCGCCGATCCGCCCTCCTTGGCGAAGCGGGCGATGATGTCGTCCGATTCCGTCATGTAGCTGTCGCCGAGGCGCAGTGTCGGATAGCTGACCTTGTCGAGATGAGGCTCCAGTTCCGCCCGCATGGCCTTCTCTTCCTCGGGCGAGCGGCTTTCGCGCAGGGTGACGGTGTCGAGGAGGCCAGCCTCGAGAAGATAGAGGCGCACCTTCAGGCAGAAGGGGCACTCGTGCTTGACGAACAGGACGGGCTTTTCCGTGCGTGTGGACATGGGGATCTCCAGTCGCGGTTGGCCTGACGGAACCGTTTCGTCACCCGGATGTTCCAGCCGCCGCCGTCTGGGCGTTCGGACCGGACGGCGCTTTTGAATTGGCAATCGCCGGCGGCCGCGCGGCGGCGGGCTTCTCGGACGCCATGAAATCCTCGATCGCCTTCAGATACTGCTTGGGGTCCTGCGAATGGGCGGGATGGCCGACGTCCTTCAGCACGACGAGCCTGGCGCCCGGAATGACGTGGGCGATATGGGCGGCGTGCTCGGGCCGGATGACCGGATCGTGATCGCCGATGACGATCTCGGTGGGCACGCGGATCTTGGCGAGATCGCCGTCCGAATAGTTCGGCTCGGTGGCCCACAGCCGCTTGAACACCCGCTCGCGCGCCATCTGCCGGCCGCGCGCCCGGGCCACCGGATCGGGTTGCGCCTCGCCGCCCGGCGACAGGCTGTCGGACAGCGGCGGCGCCTCGATCTCGGGAATCCTGGTCAGTCCGTCGGGCGTAGCGTTGGGCGCCTGCGCGAACAGCCCGTCGAGCAGCTTCGGATGGTGCATGGCGATGTCGATGCCGATGATGCCGCCGTCGCTCCAGCCGACCAGCGTCACCCTGTCGATCTTCAGCTTGGCGAGCAGCGCCACATAGTCCTCGGCCATCCGGTGATAGGTCAGCCAGGCAAGGCCGTGCGTCGAGCGGCCCTGGCCGCGGCTGTCGGCGACGATCACCTCGTGCGCCCTGGCCAGCGCCGGCACCTCGAAGCTCCAGACGTCGCCGCTGGACAGGCCGCCGTGGATCAGCAGGATGGGCGATCCCTTGCCCTTGCCGTAGACGGAATAGAACATGCTGATGCCGCGGATGTCGGCAAAGCCGCTCTCATCGGCCGGCGGCATCGGCGGCGGCGCGGGAAACTGCTGCCATTTCGGCAAGGCGGCGGCCGACGCGGCGAAGGCGATGCACAGCAGGCAGACGGCACCGGGAAGGGAGCGGAAAATCGGCATCGGCGCGCCTCGCGGATTGATACGGCAATTGTAATCGTGCACCGACCACAATGCCGCTCAAACAATCGTCATCGGCGGGCCGTCCCGGCCGGAACCGGGGCGGCCCCTTTCCTCACCGTTTCGGCGGCTTGTCCTTCAGGATCGAGCGCACCGTCCGGCTGAAGGCGCGCTCGCGCTCACGCCGTTCGGCAAGGCTGGCCGAGTTGAAGGCTTCCTCGCGCTGCAGCTTCTGCCAGCGCCGCAGCCGCGCCTCGTCGATCTCGCCCGCCGCGATCGCCGCCCGCACGGCGCAGCCGGGCTCCTCCTCGTGCCGGCAATCGCTGAAGCGGCAGCCGGCGGCAAGCGCCGCCAGATCGGAGAACACCTCCGCGATGCCCTCCGCCGCGTCGGCGAGCTGAAGCTCGCGCATGCCCGGCGTGTCGAGCACGGCATAGCCCTCCGGCAGCAGGTGGAGATGCCGGCCGGTGGTGGTGTGCCGGCCCCGGTTGTCGTCGGCCCGGACCGCGCCGGTCGCCGCCGCCGTCCGGCCGGCCAGGGCATTGACCAGCGTCGACTTGCCCACCCCCGACGAGCCGAGAAAGGCGACGGTGCGGCCGGGCTTGCACCAGGGGGCGAGCTTCTCCTTCGGCTCGGGACCGAGCGCGTCGAGGACGACGGCCGGCACCGTCGCGGACACCGCCGTCGCGGCGGCGGCGAAGCGTTCGGCATCGTCGGCGAGATCGGCCTTGGTCGCCACGATCACCGGCTCGACGCCGGCCTCGAAGGCCAGTGCCACATAGCGTTCGAGCCGCGCCACGTTGAAGTCGCGGTTGCAGGAGGTGACGACGAAGACGGTGTCGACGTTGGCGGCGATCAGTTGCACCTCGCGGCCGGTGCCGGCCGCCCGCCGGTGGAACAGGCTCTTGCGGTCGAGCAGCCGGCTGGCGCCGGGCCGGGCGGCGTCATGCAGCAGCCAGTCGCCGACCGTAGTGTCGGCGCGCGGCGGCAGCGTCACGCTGAAGCCGTCGCCCTCGACAGAGAGGCCGCTGCGCTCCACGCTCATGACGCGCACCGGCGGCGTCCGGGCGAGTTCGTCGACGCTCACCTGCTGGGCGAAGAAGGCTTGCCAGCCGAGCCGTTCGAGCGAGGTCGGTGCGTATAGTCTCGGGCCGCCCGGAAGGGACGGCAGAAAGCGGGAATAGTCCCGTACCATTGCGGTAGGCTTTCCAATTTCGGCCGCGGGCAGGTTATGCCCCGGCGCGAGAATGTCGGAATTGGAGAAAGCGCAAGCCTCCAAGCGCCCGCGCAACACGGGCAGGCGCCAATAGTGGAGCGATCTTGCGAGGGGAGGCACTCTGGCCTCCCCGCCTTACCGGGGCATAAAGCCTCCTGAGCTGGGGACCTGAAAAATACCCGCCGGGCCGGGCGTTGTCAAAGCACCGCCGGCGAACTCCTCAGCCGGCCAGCCGGGCCGGCGGGTCGTTGCTGCCAGCCGTCTCGCCGGTGGAACGGGCAAGCGTCCTCACGACATCATCGAGATCGACCCGCCCGACAACGGCGCCGTTGCCGTCGGTGACGTCGGCGAACGACAGTCTGGCTTCGACGAGACGCAGTGCCGCATCGGCGAGCGGCAGCGCGGCCGGCAACCTGAGAGCGGCCGGCGCCCCGGATTCCGGCCTCGCCAGCGCCGACAGCTTGACAACGCGGCCGCGATTGACGTGCCGGACGAAGTCCTCGACATAGGCGGTGGCTGGCGACAGCACGATGTCCTCCGGCCTGCCCTGCTGCACCAGTTCGCCGTCCTGCATGATGGCGACGCGGTCGCCGATCTTCAGCGCCTCGTCGAGGTCGTGGGTGATGAAGACGACGGTCTTCCTGACCTCGGCCTGCAGATCGAGCAGGATGGCCTGCATGTCCAGACGGATCAGCGGATCGAGCGCCGAGAAGGCTTCGTCCATCAACAGGATCGGCGCGTCGTTGGCGAGCGCCCGCGCCAGGCCCACCCGCTGCTGCATGCCGCCGGAGAGCTGGCTCGGATACTTGTCCTCGAAGCCCGCGAGACCGACGCGGTCGATCCAGCGCCGCGCCGTCTCCATCTGCGCCTCGCGGGGCACGCCGCGGATCTCCAGCCCGAACACCACGTTGCCGAGCACGGTGCGATGGGGCAGCAGGGCGAACTTCTGGAACACCATGGCCGCGCTGGTCCGGCGGAAGGCGCGCAACTCGCCGGCACTCAGCGCCCGGACGTCGGTGCCGCCGACGATCACCTCGCCGGTGGTCGGCTCGATCAGCCGGTTGATGTGACGGATCAGCGTCGACTTGCCCGAGCCCGACAGGCCCATGATCACCTGGATGTGGCCGGCCTCGATGTCGAGCGACACGTTGCTGAGGCCGAGCACGTGATTGTGCTTCTCGAGGAGTTCGGCCTTGTTCATGCCGCCGTCGCGGACGGCCTCGACATAGCGTTCGGGATGCGGCCCGAACAGCTTGTAGACGTTGCGGATTTCGATCGAGGTCCGGGACTCAGGCATGTTCGGCCTCGCGATGCTTCTGAAGCCGGCGGCCGAACGCCTGGCTGGTGCGATCGAAGATGATGGCGATGCCGACGATGGCGAAGCCGTTGAACACGCCGAGCGTGAAATACTGGTTGGCGATCGCCTTCAGCACCGGCTGGCCGAGCCCCTGCACGCCGATCATCGAGGCAACCACCACCATGGACAGCGCCGCCATGATCGTCTGGTTGATGCCGGCCATGATGGTCGGCAGCGCCAGCGGCAATTGAACCTTGCCGAGCTTCTGACAGGCCGAGGCGCCGAAGGCGTCGGCGGCTTCCAGCACGTCCTTGTCGACGAGCCGGATGCCGAGGTTGGTGAGGCGGATGATCGGCGGCGCCGCATAGATCACCACGGCGATCAGGCCGGGCACCTTGCCGATGCCGAGCAGCATCACCACGGGAATGAGATAGACGAAGCTCGGCATGGTCTGCATCACGTCGAGCACCGGCAAGAGGACGGCGCGCGCCCGCGCCGACCAGGCCATCAGGATGCCGAGGGGAATGCCGATCGCCACCGACATCAGCGTCGCCACGACGATCATCGCCAGCGTGCGCATGGTGTCTTCCCACATGCCGAAATAGCCGATCGCCATCAGCGCGACGACGGCGCCGGCGACGAGGCGCGGGCTGCGGCTGGCCAGATAGACGAGACCGGCGATCACCAAGAGCACCACCGGCCAGGGCGTGGTCACCAGCAGCCGCTCGACGAAGATCAGGAACGACCGAAGCGGTAGGAAAAAGTCTTCGACGGTGGCGCCGAATTCGCGCGTGAAGGCGCGGAAGCCACCGTCGATGGCTTTCTTGAGAGCGGTGAGGGTGTCGGCTTCCATCACCGGAAAACCGTCGAAGAACGACATGCGCTCGATATCTCCTTGCGGGGTCGAATGCCGGTGGCGCCGCGCCCGGAAGCGGGCGGCGGCCGATGCGCGGGACAGGTGGGGCGCCGAAGGCGCCGCCGCGTCGCGGTCTCACCGGAATTCGGGACGTGCGGCGGAAGGGGAAGCCGGACGCCCGGCTTCCTGCGGATTCAGAGCGCCGCCTTGACCTTTTCGGCGACTTCGGCCGGGACCCACTTGGTCCAGATGTCGGCCTTTTCCTTGAGGAAGTAGCGTGCGCCCTCCTCGCCGGTCGCCTGATTGTCGGCCATCCAGGCCAGCATCTCGTTGACCGGATCGTTGGTCGGGAAGGACCGGGTCTTGATGTAGTCGTAGGCGGGACCGGCCTCGTCGGCAAAGCGCTTGGTGACCACCGTGAACACCTCGGACTTCGCCCAGGCGTTCTTCTTGGGCGACGCGCAGTCGGCCACCGACGTGCAGGAATTCCACTCCGCCTCGTCATAGGGCACGTCGAAGTCCAGCCGGACGAGGTGATACTTGCCGAGAATGGAGGTCGGCGCCCAGTAATAGCCGAGCCAAGGCTGCTTGCGCTCGTAGGCCTTGGCGATCGATCCGTCGAGGCCGGCGGCTGAACCGGTGTCGATCAGGTTGAAACCGCGGTTCGCGGCATCATAGGCCTTGAAGAAATTACCGGTGGTGATCTGGCAGTTCCAGCCCGACGGGCAATTGTGGACGGCGCCCTTCGACGGGTCCTCGGGATCGGGGAACAGCTCGGGATGCTTCAGTGCGTCGTCGATCGTCTTGATGTCGGGATGGGCCTCGGCGACATAGTCAGGAATCCACCAGCCCTCGACGCCGCCTTCGCCAAGTGCCTCGACGGCATAGACGAGCTTGCCTTCGTCGACCGCCGCGTCGAGCGTTTCGCGCATGGCGTTGATCCAGGCCTCCGGCGCGATATCAGGTTCGCCCTTTTCGGCCATCGAGGTCAAGGTCGGCTGGGTATCGCCGGGCACCAGGTCGACGTCGCAGCCGTAGCCGTTCTCGAGGATTGCCTTGTCCATCCAGGCGATGAGTTCGGCGGACTGCCAGTTCATGTTGGCGATGGTGACGCGTCCGCAGATGCCGTCCGCCGCCAGCGCCGGAACCAGGGAAGCCGACGCCGCTACAAAAAACGTGGTCGCGAGAAGCTGTTTCATCTTGATCTCCGGGCTTCGCGTTTCGGTCGTTGCGAATGATGAAACAGCCCACGACCCCGAACCTCCAGAAGCGGGGTGCCTTGCCGATGGAACTGGGCGTTCAGTCATTCGTCGACGCGCCCGCCACTACCGAGCACGCTCCGGCAGTATATAGATCGACATTCCTGAGGCAACCTCGTTTTTACTTCGTTAAAAGGCGCGAAGCCAATAGATTTATATTCTACTTTGCCAAAAATAACTTTCAATAACTTAATTTATTCCATTTTATGGGAAGAAATGATGGCCATTTTGATTTTCAATAGGCCATTGGGCGAAAGATGGACTTTTCATATCTCTCTTTCCAAACTCCGGTTTTCGTCGGGCGCCAACCTGTTTGGAAATCGGCCGCTTTTGGGATGGCACATGCATAGATTGTAGCAGACAGAAAACGCCTCCATAAGAAGATCGAACTATTCGACAAGCGTTATTCTTCCAATTTCCGCCACTCATTTGCCGTGCCGCCGACACAATCCGCACGGGCGGCAATGCCGTACCGAAGCGGCACGCCTCAGGGGACATCGCCGCCCTCGTTAACCACCCGTTAACCATGCGGTCGGCAAATTCTGCCGGGTGGCGCAGTGCGCGTCGCGGCGACGAACCGGGGACGACCTCCTTGAGCGACATCACTTCAGAGCCATCCGCGGCATCGTCCTCGCTGCCCTTCGGCCTCAGCCTGCCGACGCGCGCCGACATCCGCTCGACGATCTTCCGCGGCGACATCGGCCTCGCCGTCGGCATCATGCTGATCATGGTCATCCTGATCCTGCCGATGCCGGCGATGCTGCTCGACTTCATGCTGGCGGTGTCGATCATCTTCTCGGTGCTGATCATGATGACGGCGCTGTTCATCCAGACGCCGCTGGAGTTCACCGCCTTCCCGACCATCCTCTTGATCTCGACGATGCTGCGCCTGTCGCTCAACCTCGCCTCGACGCGCCTCATCCTCAGCCATGGCCACGAGGGAACCGACGCCGCCGGCCACGTCATCGAGGCCTTCGGCGGCTTCGTGATGGGCGGCAACTTCGTCATCGGCATCATCGTCTTCGGCATCCTGATCATCGTCAACTTCGTGGTCATCACCAAGGGTTCGGGCCGCATCGCCGAAGTGGCCGCCCGCTTCACCCTCGACGCCATGCCCGGCAAACAGATGGCCATCGACGCCGACCTCTCCTCGGGTCTGATCAAGGAGGACGAGGCGAGGAAGCGGCGCAAGGACCTCGAGGCCGAAAGCGCCTTCTTCGGCGCCATGGACGGCGCCTCCAAGTTCGTACGCGGCGACGCCATCGCCGCCCTGCTGGTCACCTTCATCAACGTCATCGGCGGCATCATCATCGGCACCATGCAGATGGGCATCACGCTCGCCGAAGCCGGTCATTCCTACACGGTGCTCACCGTCGGCGACGGCCTGGTCAGCCAGATTCCGGCGCTGATCGTCTCCACCGCCGCCGGCCTCCTGGTGTCGAAGGCCGGCGTCTCCGGCTCGGCCGACAAGGCGCTCTCCGGCCAGCTCACCGGCTATCCGGCCGCCCTCGGCCTCTCGGCCACCGTCATGGGCCTGTTGTCGCTGCTGCCCGGCCTGCCCTTCCTGCCGTTCGCCGTCCTCGGCGCCGGCGCCGGCGGCCTCGCCGTCTGGGCCAAGCGCGAGAACGCCAAGCGGCAGATCGCCGCCGTCGTCGCCCAGGCGGAAGCCGACGCGCCGCCCCCGCCGCCGGCCGAGGAGCCGATCGCCACCGCCCTCAAGATGGACGATCTGCGCGTCGAACTCGGCTATGGCCTGTTGCCGCTGATCAACGACAACGGCAAGGGCGGCGAGAAGCTGTCCGACCAGATCAAGGCGCTGCGCCGCCAGATCGCCGCCGACCTCGGCTACATCATGCCGCCGGTGCGCCTGCTCGACAACGTGCAGCTCGGCGCCAACGAATACGTGATCAAGATCAAGGAAGTGGATGCTGGCAAGGGCACGCTGTTCCCCGGCCAGTACATGGTCATGGACCCGATGGGCGGCAAGGTGACCATCCCCGGCACCCAGACCACCGAGCCCACCTTCGGCCTGCCGGCCACCTGGGTCGACGGCCGGCTGCGCGAGGAGGCGGCGATCCGCGGCTACACCGTCGTCGATCCGGCCACCGTCCTCTCGACGCATCTTTCGGAAACGCTGAAGACCAACGTCTCCGAGCTGCTGTCCTATGCCGACGTCAAGAAGCTGCTGTCCGAGGTGCCGTCGGATCAGGCCAAGCTGATCGACGAGATCGTGCCGACCCAGATCACCGTCTCCGGCATCCAGCGCATCCTGCAACTCCTGTTGTCCGAGCGCGTGTCGATCCGCGACCTCGGCACCATCCTCGAAGGCATCGCCGAGGGCCTGTCCATCTCGCGCTCGACCCAGACCATCGCCGAGCACGTCCGCGCCCGCCTCGCCCGCCAGATCTGCGCCGCCAACATGGCGCCCGGCGGCTACCTGCCGCTGATCAGCCTATCGCCGGCCTGGGAGCAGGCCTTCATCGAGAGCGTGGTCGGCGAGGGCGACGACCGACGTCTGGCCATGGCGCCCAGCAGGCTGCAGGAATTCGTTGCCGCCGTCCGCGACCAGTTCGAAGAGGCGGCCAAGAAGGGCGAATTGCCGGTGCTGATGACCAGCCCGATGAATCGGCCGTTCGTCCGCTCCATCGTCGAGCGCTTCCGCGCCCATACCACGGTGATGAGCCAGGCCGAGGTGCACCCGAAGGTGCGCCTGAAGACGGTGAGTGCCATTTGAGCCTGCGCCAAACGTTGCAGACTCCTGGAGGCAAGGAGAAAGCCCGGCGGGCCGGAAAGGCGGTTAACGTAAACCGGCGCTTAAGCCCTCGGCGCTAATCTCGGCGCCATGAGACCATCTCGTATCGCGTCCGGTCTTCTTTCCCTGGTGCTGTCCGCCGCTCTGGCGGGCTGCGGCTTCTTCGAGTCCGAGGAGCGCGAGCCTTGGCGCGCCCAGGCGGAAGCCGCCTGCTACGCCCGCAACCTCGTCAAGCTGTCGCCGCTGATCCAGCCGGCCCGTGCCGTCGAGGGCAAGGGCATCTGCGGCATCGACCGGCCGCTCAAGGTGAAGGCGCTCGAGGACGGCAGCGTCAGCCTCGGCTCGCGCTCGCTGGTGCTGTCCTGCCCGATGACGGCGGCGCTCGAACGCTGGGCCATGGAAAGCGTCATGCCGGCGGCGCTCGCCCGCTACGGCCTGCCGGTGGTCGAGATCAAGAACTTCGGCACCTACAACTGCCGGCCTCGCAACAACGTCGCCGGCGCCCGCCTGTCCGAGCACGCCTTCGCCAACGCCTTCGACTTCGCCGGCGTCGTGCTGTCCAACGGCTATACCGTCACCGTCAAGAAGGGCTGGTACGGCAACGCCACCGACCGCGCCTTCCTGCGCGAGGTGGCACGCGGCGCCTGCGGCGCCTTCACCACCGTGCTCGGCCCCGGCGCCGACCGCTCGCACGACGACCACCTGCACCTCGACCTCGCCCGGCACAACAACGCCGGCACCTATCGCTACTGCAAGCCGCATCCGGACGTGCCGCCGCGCGGCGCGCCGATGTTCACGCCCGACCAGAACCTGCCGATGGCCAGCAACCCGCCGGCCAATCCGGTGTGGCCGGCCGCCCAGCCGGCGCCCGCCCCGACCTATGCCGCCGGCAATCCGGGCTTCGACGCGCCGCTGCCGCCGGCGTCGATCGGCAATCCGGCCTATCAGACGGCCCAGCCCGCCTATCCGGCGCAACCCGTCTACCAGCCGGCCCCAGCCGTCCAGCCGGCCAACTGCCCGCCCGGCTATATCTGCACGCCGGTCGGACAAGGCGGTTACGTGCCGCCGCCCGTCGGCACCGGCAACATCGGCTGGAGCGTCGGCGCCCAGCCCGTCCAGGGCTATTCGCCGACCGACATCACCGGCTCCATCGCGCCCTACTCTGACGATTGAGCCGCCCCGGCGCGTCTTGAGGCATCATGATCCATCATGACACGATGCCCTCCCGATGGAGGTGTGCCATGGCGCACCAAGCCCGCGACAAATCCGCACCGCTTTATGGGAAGCCGGTTGACTGAATGACCCTTTGAATTCATTCCTTCGTCTTACGCAGTTTCCCGATCACATTTTGCTGACTCCGGTCGTTCGGACTGGTTTTACCGGCCCTGAACCGCTACAAGATGGCTTTAGGCAGGCCGTGAGTTTCATCTCGCGCGTCCCGGCATTCTCCGGGCCCTGCACTCAGCATTTAGGTTCCGCCATGCAGACCTCGACCGGCCAGCCGGTTCGCCAGGGTCCCGGCTTTGCCGAGACCGTCGCCCTCATCGCCGCCCTGATGGGCCTGACGGCGCTCGCCATCGACACCATGCTGCCGGCCCTGCCGGCCATCGGCGCCAGCTACGCGCTGGCCGACGCCAACGAACTGCAACTCGTCGTCTACGCCTACATGATCGGCTTCGGCGTCGCACAAGTGATCTACGGGCCGCTGTCGGACGTCTACGGCCGCCGGCCGCTGGTCATCATCGGCCTCGCCATCCTGATCGTCGGCGCCATCGTCTCGGCGCTCGCCTCTGACTTCGACCACCTCTTGGCCGCCCGCGTCCTGCAGGGCATCGGCGCCGCCGCGGCGCGCGTCATCGCCATTTCCATCGTGCGCGACCGCTATGCCGGCCGCGAGATGGCCCGCGTCATGAGCTTCACCATGATGGTGTTCATGGTCGTGCCGGTGCTGGCGCCCACCTTCGGCGGCCTGCTGCTGGCCGCCGCCGGCTGGCGGTCGATCTTCGCCACCATGGCCGGCCTGTCGATCGCCGTCGGACTGTGGTTCTACGTCCGCATGCCCGAGACGCTGCATCCGGAGTTCCGCCGCGCCCTGTCGGTGCGGTCGATCCTCGAGGCGGCGCGCATCTGCGTCACCAACCGCGAGGCGGTCGGCTATTCGCTGGCCATCGGTCTCCTGTTCGCCATGCTGATGGGCTTCATCGGCTCGGCCGAGCAGATCCTCGGTTCGGACGGCTATCACCTCGGCACGCTGTTCCCGCTGGCTTTCGCCTCAGTGGCGATCACCGGCGGCGTCGCCGCCTTCGTCAACAGCCGCCTGGTGCGTGCCTGGGGCATGCACCGCCTGTCGCACGGCGGCCACATCATCCATTTCGCGCTGACGATCGTCTTCTTCACCGTCGCCCATGCCTGGAACGGCCTGCCGCCGCTCTGGCTGTTCATGGCGCTGATGGTGATGATGCAGTTCTTCTTCTCGATCGCCATCTCCAACTACAACGCCCTGGCCCTCGACCCGCTCGGCGAGGTGGCCGGCACCGCCTCATCGCTGATCGGCGCCTTCACCACGCTGGTCGGCACGGTCGGCGGCGCGCTGATCGGCCAGTCCTTCGACGGCACGGTGGTGCCGCTCTCCGCCGGCTTCGTCGCCGCCTCCGGCGTGACGCTGCTGATCGTCGTCTGGACCGAGCGCGGCCGGCTGCTCCAGCCGCATCATCAGGGCGTGGTGCCAGCCGTCGCCGAATGACGGGGTGAATCGCCTGCGGGCGGTAGACTGCAAACCGGAGCGGATCGGCCTTGGGTCGTCCGCACGGACCGCTTTACGTAACAACGCCGACAACTGACCGCTCGCGGCAAACGGGCGATCGGTTGTCGGCGTTTCATATTGATCGGAGCATTTCCCGGTCTAGGCGCCTCCCGGCGCAAGTCCGATTCTCGTTTCTGGAAATTCTTTTATCATCAAATACTTACTTGGATTTCGGCACGCCGCCGGCATGGCAATTCCCGGCGCGGGCCCGCCCGATGGCCGGCAGATCAAACGGCTCGGTCCATAAGCACCTTCACCGATCGACCTTGGTCGCAAATCTCGAAAAAGCGACAAAGCTGTAGTGACCGCTACTGAACTTGGTCCATCTCGACGGTAGAACCAGCTTCAACACGGATCGGAACCGTTTGACCCAGTTCGGACCCAACAGAATGACAAAAACCGAGGGAACTGCCACGCCTCCTCCTCCCATCGTGCCATGGATGGAGTTCCAGAATCAGGCGATGTGGGAGAAGGCCCTGCATCTCGGACGCAAGGTGCTCTGGAAGGGCAAGACCTGCATCCAGCGGCCCGGCGATGACGTAACCAGCATCTTCCTGATCCGCGAGGGCATCATCAAGGTGTCGGCCACCAGCGCCGAGGGCGTACAGCGGACGCTCTGGTTCATGGGCCCCGGCAGCATTCTCGGCGAGGCGGCGTTGTTCGCCGGGCAAAGGAACACCCATCACATCGACGCCGTCGAGGACTGCGTGGCTTACGAATTCTCCAGATCCAACGTCGTCGACAGGCTGCTGGTCGACCATCCGGACCTTGGCGAAGCCCTGCTGACCAACCTCGCCACCAAGAGCTACATCATGTCGACGCAGGTCGAGGAGAGCACGTTCCTCAGCGCCCATCGCCGGATATGCCGCTTCCTCTACGGTCTCTGCCTGTCGCGCAACTCGCCGCAGATCTCGCTGTCGCACGGCGTGATCGCCGAACTGCTCGGCCTGCACCGCGTCACCGTCTCCAACGCCATCGGCGACCTCAAGCGACGAGGCCTGCTGGAAGAACGCGGCCACGATCTCGTCGTCGCCGATATCGACGCCATCGCCTCCCTGATCAACTCGGACATCTGACCGGCGATCATTCAACGACAGAACGCCTTTTCCCCCGGATCGTCGCGATCCGGGCCGGGTGCCTGCACCCAAATTTCCGAAGTATCCCGATACCAAACCAAGACAGGAGAAACGCTATGGACAAGCGCTACGTTGCCGAACCCTACAAGATCAAGGTCGTCGAGCCGATCGCCGTCACCACCCGCTCCGAACGCGAACGGTTCATGGCCGAAGCCGGCTACAACACCTTCCTGCTGCGCTCCGACCAGTGCTACATCGATCTGCTGACCGATAGCGGCACCTCGGCCATGAGCGACAACCAGTGGGCGGGCATGATGCTCGGCGACGAGGCCTATGCCGGCAGCCGCAACTTCATCCACCTGCAGGAGGTCGTACGCGAATACTACGGCTTCAAGCACGTCGTTCCGACCCATCAGGGCCGCGGCGCCGAGAACCTCCTGTCGTCGCTGTGCATCAAGCCCGGCGACTATGTCCCCGGCAACATGTACTTCACCACGACCCGGGCCCATCAGGAGCGCAACGGCGCCAATTTCGTCGACATCATCGTCGACGAAGCCCATGATTCCCAGATCGAGCTGCCGTTCAAGGGCAACATCGACATCGACAAGCTCAGCCGCCTGATCGACGAGGTCGGGGCCGACAAGATCCCCTACGTCTGCCTTGCCGTCACCGTCAATCTCGCCGGCGGACAGCCGGTCAGCATGGCCAACATGCGCGCCGTCCACGAGCTTTGCTCCAGGCACGGCATCAAGGTGATGTTCGACGCCACCCGTTGCGTCGAGAACGCCTACTTCATCAAGACGCGCGAGACAGAATTCGCCGACCGGACGATCGCCGAGATCCTGAAGGAAATGATGAGCTACGCCGACGGCTGCACCATGAGCGGCAAGAAGGACTGCCTCGTCAATATCGGCGGCTTCCTGTGCATGAACGACGACGAACTCTACCAGCGGGCCTGCGAACTGGTGGTGCTGTTCGAGGGCATGCCGAGCTACGGCGGCCTCGCCGGCCGCGACATGGAGGCCATGGCGCGCGGCATCGTCGAGTCGGTCGACTACAACTACATCCACCATCGCATCAGCCAGTGCGAATATCTGGCCGAGAAGCTCAAGGACGGCGGCGTTCCGGTCGTCCGGCCGACGGGCGGACACGCGGTGTTCCTCGATGCCCGCGCCTTCCTGTCGCACATTCCGCAGGATCACTTCCCGGCCCAAGCGCTGGCGGCCGAACTCTACATCGAGAGCGGCGTCCGCTCGATGGAACGCGGCATCGTCTCGGCCGGCCGCGACAAGAAGACCGGCGAGAACTACCATCCCAAGCTCGAGCTGGTGCGTCTCACCATCCCCCGCCGTGTCTATACGTACGCCCACCTCGACATCGTAGCCGACGCCGCGGTGTCGCTGTACAAGCGCCGCGAGACGATCAAGGGCCTCGACATGGTCTACGAGCCCAAGCTGCTGCGCTTCTTCACCGCGCGCTTCCAGCCCAAGGCCTGATCATCGCGCCCGGAAGAGGATCACCCTCTTCCGGGCGTTGCCAGTCAATGCACCGGGGGAGCCCGCCGGCCTGGGCCGGACCGGGAAAAGGAACGCTCATCGCCAACAACAGGGGACGCCGCACGGTTCGAAGAGGACGGACCGGTGCTGTGCCATCGGGAGGAAACATGAACATTTTCAGGACCAAGGACATCGGCCTGCTGCATCGGGAGGTGGAGAACCACTCGCTGAAGCGGGCGCTCGGCGCCGCCGACATCGTCATGATGGGCATCGGTGTCATCATCGGCACCGGCATCTTCGTGCTGACCGGCGTGGCGGCGGCGAATTTCGCCGGCCCCGGCATCATGCTGTCGTTCGCGCTGTCGTCGATCGCCTGCATCTTCATCTGCCTCGCCTATTCGGAACTGGCGTCGTCCATTCCGGCGGCGGGCAGCGCCTATACCTACACCTACGTCGCCGGCGGCGAGCTTCTGGCCTGGCTGGTCGGCTGGAACCTCATTCTCGAATACTCGGTCGGCGCCAGCGCCGTCGCCGGCGGCTGGTCGGCCTATTTCGTCGGAATCCTGAAATCGGCCGGCGTCGAGCTGCCGCAGGCGATAACCGCCGTTCCCTATGACGGCGGCATCGTCAACCTGCCGGCCGTGCTGATCGTGCTGTTCATTACCTTCGTGCTGGTGCGCGGCGTCAAGGAAAGCGCCACGGTCAACCGCTGGCTGGTCGGCGTCAAGCTCGGCGCCATCTTCCTGTTCCTGCTGCTGGCCGGGCCGAAGGTCGACGCCACCAACTGGACGCCGTTCCTGCCCTACGGCGTCGCCGGCATCTCGGCGGGCGCCTCGATCATCTTCTTCGCCTATCTCGGCATCGACTCGCTGGCCACCGCCGCCGAGGAGACCCGCAACCCGCAGCGCGACATGCCGATCGGCATCATCGTGTCACTGCTGATCTGCACCGTGCTCTACATCGCCGTGTCGTGCGTGCTGACCGGCGTCGTTCCCTACACCGAACTGAACACCGCCGAACCCGTCACTTTCGTGCTGCGCAAGCTCGGCTACAACTTCGGCTCCGCCATCGTCGGCACCGGTGCCATCGCCGGCCTGACCACCGTCTGCCTGGTGATGATCTACGCCCAGACGCGCGCCTTCTTCGCCATGTCGCGCGACGGCCTGATCCCGCCCGCACTGTGCAAGGTGCATCCGAAATATGGTTCGCCGCACATCATCACGCTGATCGTCGGCCTCACCGTGGCGGGTATCGCCGGCTTCACGCCGATCGGACTGGTTGCCGAGATGTGCAACATCGGCACGCTGTTCGCCTTCACCGTGGCGACGGCCTGCGTGCTGGTGCTGCGCAAGACGAAGCCGAACCTGAAGCGACCGTTCCGCTGCCCGGCCGTCGTCATCGTGGTGCCGCTGGCCATGCTGTCGAGCCTCTACATCATGTCCGGCCTGCCGGCCGCCACCTGGGTCCGCTTCGCGGTCTGGAGCCTGATCGGCCTCGCCATCTACGCCGTCTACGGCGCCCGCAACAGCCGCCTTGCCCCCAAGGCCGAAGGCAAGCTGCCGGCCTGAGGCAACACCGCCGGGCCTCGCCCCAAACGAGGCCCGGCGTCTCTCATTTCCACCATCTTCAAGGAGATCCGGCCATGACGGAGATCGAACGGCGCCTTGCCGCGCTCAACATCGTCCTGCCCGAAGCTACGGCGCCGGCCGCCAACTATGTGCCCTATGTCGCCAGCGGCAACCTTCTCTACCTTTCCGGCCAGCTGCCGATGAAGGACGGCAAGCTCGCCTGCGTCGGCAAGCTCGGCGGCGAGCTCACGATCGAGGACGGCTATGCCGGAGCCAGGCTGTGCGCCATCAACCTGATGGTTCAGATCAAGGCGGCGGTCGGCGATCTCGCCCGCGTGCGCCGCATCGTCCGCCTGGGCGGCTTCGTCAACAGCACACCGTCCTTCGTCGACCAGCCCAAGGTGATCAACGGCGCCTCCGACCTGTTCGTCGAGGTGTTCGGCGACGCGGGGCGGCACGCGCGCTCGGCGGTCGCCTGCCCGTCGCTGCCCTTCGGCGCCGGCGTCGAAGTCGATGCCATCGTCGAGGTCGACGGCCGTCCCTGACCGCCAGGGAAGCCCGGCGATCGGGCCTCCAGCCCTTCAACAGGCGACCTCCCCTCCCCATATATGAGGAGCCACGTTACGGGGTCCCTGGCGGACGCCGATCAGGCGTTCGTCCAGGGCACTCCGCGAGACATGAGGAGTTAGCCATGGACAAGAAGACCCTGATGCCCTTCGGGCGCGGTTCGGCTCCTTCGCGCTCGCACGAGGATACGTTCCTGTCGCTGCGTCGCGAGATGGACCAGCTGTTCGACAGCTTCACCCGCGGCTGGGGCCTGCCGACGCTCGCCTCGGGCGATACGGTCCTGAGCCCGCGCGTCGACATCGCCGAAACCGACGCCGGCCTGGAGATGACCGCCGATCTGCCGGGCATCGACCCGAAGGCGATCGAGCTGGAGCTTGACGACGACGTCCTGACCCTCCGGGCCGAACGCAAGTCCGAGCACGAGGAGAAGGACGACAAGCGCCGCTATCACCTGACGGAACGGTCGACCGGCACCTACATGCGCGCCTTCACGCTGCCCTTCACGCCGGACCGCGACAAGATCACGGCCGACTTCGACAAGGGCGTCCTGAAGGTGAAGGTGCCGCGCTCGCCGGACCAGCCCAAGGCGACCAAGCGGATCGAGATCCATCCGGCCGCCTGAGCCTCCGCCCGGAAAGCCGTAGACTTTTCGGACGAGGCGGAGGTTGGAAACCATGGATTTGGGGGCGCTTCGGCGCCCCCTGTCATGTCAGCCTCATTTCAGGGCGGAGATCACCGCCTTGTCGGGATAGCAGGTGACCGGCAGCCCGTTCTTCTCCTGCCAGCGACCGATGGCGACGCGGGTGCGGAAGCCGACGAGACCGTCGGCCGTGCCGACATCGTGTCCCATGCCCTCGAGCCGCCGCTGCACGGCCCTGACGTCGCCACGGCTGAAGCCGCCGACCTTGCCCCAATCGCCCCGGATCGACTGCGGCCCGCTCAGACGGTCACCGACCATGCCGATGGTCAAGGCGTAGACGTCGGATTCGTTATAGGCCTTCAGCACATAGAAATTGTCCGACACCAGGAAGGCCGCCCCCATCCGCCCGGCCGGCATCAAGAGGTGTCCGGTCGGCCCGACGTCGCCGAGGGCGAGCGGCTTGCCATCGGCCCGCGTCACGCCCGCCCTGACCCAGGCGGCGAGCGGCTGGCCCTGATCGGGGCCTTCCAGGCTGCAGGACACCGATGCCGGCAGCCGCACCTCGACGCCCCAGGGCAGCCCCGCCTTCCAGCCGCGCGACTTCAGATAATGGCCGATGGAGGCCAGAACGTCCGACGTCGTGTCCCAGATGTCGCGGCGGCCGTCCCCGTTGCCATCGACGGCATCGCTCAGGAACTTGGTCGGCATGAACTGCGGCTGGCCCAGCGCGCCGGCCCACGAGCTTTTCATGGCGGCGCGGGAGATATGCTCCTCTTCCAGGATGACCAGCGCCGCCACCAGCTCGGGGAAGAACTCGGCGCGGCGCGAGCCCATGTAGGCCTGCGTCGCCAGCGTGCGCACGGCGTCCTTCTCGATCTTGGCGGCGCCGAAAGCCGATTCCTTGCCCCAGACGGCCAGCACGATGCCGGCGGGCACACCAGTCGTCCGAGCCACCTTGTCGAGAATGGCGCGGTTGGCCGCATGGCGCTTGCGCGCCCCGGCCGCCAGCGCGTCGAGCTTGCCGTCGGCAAGGTAGGTGGCCGGGCTGCGGAACTCGGCCTGGAAGGCCTCGCCGCCGCCGGTTGGCTTGAGATCGGGCAGGCTGAGATCGGGTTCGAGGCCGGCAACCGCAGCGTCGAAGGTGGCGCGGCTGACGCCGGAGGCTTTCGCCGCCGGCCATACCTTGGCGTCCAGCCAGCGGGAAAAGGCGGCGTCGGCCGCCGCCGCGCCGAACGGGGCAAGCGCCAGCGCGCCGGCGAGAAGGAGTGCGATTCGTTTCATGACCGGATGGAATCGCGCCGGCGATCGGGGGTCAAGCCCGATGGACGTCCCCCGGCGAGCCCGGCTTTTTGCGCCTTGGCGAGCCTCGCCGGCAAAGGGTCATTACGGGGGCAATGGCGCTTGACAGCCCCCCTCCACCGCCCTTATATCGGCGCACTTTCCGCCGGCCAGCCGGTGGGTCGTGGCAGTGTAGCTCAGTTGGTTAGAGCGACGGACTCATAACCCGTAGGTCGGCGGTTCGATTCCGCCCGCTGCTACCACTTCTCTCTTTTGAAATTGGTAGTTGACTGCAAACGCGGCGATGCGTCGTGCCGTCTTGCGCGTCTCGGCAGCCGTTTCAGCCCGACATCCGGGCCTTCACGTCGCCCGGAGATGCCGCACGGCGATGCCGTCGAGGATCAGGTCGAGCTTGCTCCGCCACCACGCCCCCGGCGAACCCGTCAGGGCGCCGGCCATCAGGCTGCCGAACTCGGCCCAGTCGGCATGGGCGGCGAACTCCGATTCCAGCGCGTGCCGCATCCTGTCGGCCACCACCGGTCCATCGGGCGTCGGGGCCGTCAGGCGGCGCCAGCCAACGGCCGAATCGATGGTCATGTCCATGACGCTGTCGACGGCCAGCACGGCGTCGGAAGCGGAAAAGCCGGCCGTGCGCAGCTCGCCGCAGATGGCGACGAAGGCGCCGATCACCGACGGCGGAATGACGTCCAGCGAGCGGATCGTCTCGGCAACGCCCGGATTGGCCTCGTAGACGGTCCACACCGCCTCGGTGACGCGGATGAGATAGGCCCGCCAGTCCTCCCCGTCGTTGCGCCGCCAGGAAATGCCGGCGAGCGACTCGTCGACGGCCGCCGTCATCAGGTCGTCGCGGCTGCGGACATGCCGGTAGAGCGAGGAGTGATCGACGCCGAGCTCGCGGCCGATCAGCACCAGCGTCGCCTTGTCGAGGCCGATGCGCAGCGCCGCCTCGGCGATGGTCGTCCGGCTGACGCGGGGCGGGCGTCCGGCGCCGCGCCGGCCGGAGGGGCTGTTGTCCGTCATTGGCTCCCCCGAGCGGATGCTACGGCATTCACACATCTGCGGCTATGAAACCTCAGAACGGTGGAACGAAGGGATGTATCAGGCTGACTCGGTTTAGGGAACGCGATATCGGCGTCGCGTTTCGTTCTGCCCGAGGTACACCTTGAATTCGCACGCGAATTCAAGCGGCTTTCGCAAGGATGACAGAATTATATACAGGGATGACAATCGGTTAGGTGGAGGGCTCTTTCATCGCGCTGTCATCTGCAACGCTTGCCGCTCATGCGACATCAAGCTGTATGGCGGGCACTCCAGCTGTTTCCCCTTTCTATCAAGTTGTATTCCTTGCGAAAGCGAGGACCTCGGGCAGAACTATGCAAGCCGCCGATATCGCGCTCCAAAAGCCAAGCCAGCATGATCCTCAGCGCTTCAGAGTCCTTGGATCCTCTCGCTGTAGATATGTGCATGCCATAACGAGCGGATGGTGAATGACAGCAGCGTTCGGCCACCGGCCCGGCTTCGTCAAGCGATCACTTGATGCGCCAACCCGCCGCGCGGCTGCGGGTCTGCCAGAGCCGGTGGTAGAGCCCCTCCCCTTCCAGCAGTTGGTCGTGATTGCCTCGCTCGACGATGCGGCCGCCGTCGAGCACCAGGATCTGGTCGGCGGCGCGGATGGTCGAGAGCTTGTGGGCGACGACCACCAGCGTCTTCTCGGCGACGAGGCGGGCCAGCGCCTTCTGGATGGCAAGTTCGTTCGTCGGGTCGATCGCCGCCGTCGCCTCGTCGAGCAGCACGATCGGCGCGTCCTTCAGGATGGCCCGGGCAATGGAGATCCGCTGGCGTTCGCCGCCCGACAGCGTCGCGCCGCCCTCGCCGACACGCGTCTCGTAGCCGTCCGGCAGCGCCGAGATGAACGCGTGCGCCTGGGCGGCGCGGGCGGCCGCCTCGACCTCTTCCCGCGACGCGCCCGAGCGGCCGAAGGCGATGTTGTCGAAGATGGTGCCGGCGAACAGGTAGACGTCCTGGAACACCACGGTGATCAGCGACGCCAGCCGCTCCTCCGACATGGTCCGGATGTCGGCGCCGCCGATGGAGATAGACCCTCCCGACACGTCCCAGAAGCGAGCGATCAGGTTGAGGATGGTGCTCTTGCCCGAACCGGAGGGGCCGACGATCGCCGTCATCGACCGTTCGGGAACCTCGAAGCCGACCGACGACAGCACCGGCCGGTCCGCCCGATAGGAGAAGTCGACAGCCTCGAACCGAAGGGCAAACCCCTGCGGTTCCGCCGGCCGGGCGGCGGCCGGCAACGGCCTGGCGGTCAGGATGCGGTCCATGCGCGTCAGCGAGGCGTCGGCCATACGGACCAGTTCCATCACCTGGCTGAGCCCGAGCAGCGGCGAGTAGACGGCGAACACCAGCACCAGGGCGGCGATCAGCGTCGCCATGTCGATGGCCCCCGCGCCATGCCGGAGGCCGGAGACCACCAGTACGATGGGAACCCCGGCCATGACGGTGGCGCCGAACAGCGCCATCGGCACGGACAGGCGCGCCACCATGCGGATGGAGAGATCGCGGAACGCCTCCAGCGCGGCGCGGAAGCTCTCCTCGCCCTTGGCGAGGCGGTTGAAGGCGCGGATGGTGGCGATGCCCTGCACGAACTCGATCATGCGGGCGCCGGCCGCCGCTTGCAGGTCCTGCCGGACGACGCCGAGGCGGGCGAGCCGCCGGCTCGACCACATGAACACCGGCAGCGCCGCCGCCATCGACGCCAGCATGGCCAGCCCGACCGCCCAGTCGCGGCTCAGGAACCACAGGACGGCGACGATCGGCAGCGCGAAGGCCTGGGCGATGCGCCCGAGCGCGTCGGACAGGAAGGTCTCCAGCATCTGCATGTCGGAGGTGAGCGCCGTCACCGTGTCGCCGCGATGGCGCGACAGGTGGAAACCCATCGGCAGCCTGCGCAGATGGTCGAGGATGGAGAGGCGGAGATCGCCGGCCAGCTCGAAGCTCGCAAGCCAGCTGTCGCGCGCGGCGAGATAGCCGAACAGCAGTTGCCCGCAGAGCGAAGCGGCCATCAGCCCTGTCAGCTGAAAGGCCCAGCCGACATCCATCGTCCGCCCCTCGGCAAGGCCGGTCACCGTCCAGATGACGCCGCCGAAGGCGAGGCCGAGACAGATCGATTGCAGGAAGCGGAAGACGACGCCACGCGCCACCTTGCCGCGCAGCGGGCCGGCAAGACGCCAGACGCGCCGGAGGCTGGCGAGATCGGAATGGACGTCGGCATCGGCGGCCTCGCCGACCGGAACGAGCGGATCGATGGCGGTCATGACGGGCGCCCCTCGCTGACGGTTGGGCCGGAGACGCCGGCCGGTTTGAGAACGACGTCGCGCGCTTCGGTGTAGTCGCGCCACAGACGGGCGTAGAGGCCGCCCTTCGCCACGAGGTCGTCGTGGCGGCCGGCTTCGGCGATGCGTCCGCCGTCGACGACCAGGATCTGGTCGGCGGACATGATGGTGTGGAGGCGATGGGCGACGACGAGCAGCGTCCGCCCCGCCGTAAGCGCGCCGATGGCTTCCTGGATGGCGGCCTCGTTGTCCGGATCGGCGAAGGCGGTCGCCTCGTCCAGCACGATGACCGGGGCGTTCTTCAGGATGGCCCTGGCAATGGCGATGCGCTGGCGCTCGCCGCCGGAAAGCAGTTGCCCCCGGTCGCCGAGGCGGGTGGCGTAGCCGTCGGGGAAGGCCATGATGAAGTCGTGCGCCCTGGCGGCGCGGGCCGCCGCTTCCACCTCGGCGTCGCTGGCCGTGGGATTGCCGAAACGGATGTTGGCGGCGATGGTGTCGGAGAACAGGAAGCTGTCCTGGAAGACGAAGGCCACCATGTCCATCAGTTGGGCGAGGCCGATCTCCCGGAGATCGACGCCGCCGAGCGTGACGCGACCCGACCGCGGATCCCAGAAGCGGGCGACGAGGCTCGCCACCGTGCTCTTGCCGGCGCCGGACGGCCCGACCAGCGCGGTGACCGAACCGGCCGGGGCGGTGAAGCTGACGCGGTGCAGCACCTCCTCCTTGCCGTAGCCGAAGGAGACCTCGTCGAAGACGACGTCGTGCGAGGCCAGCGCCACCGTGCGGCCGCTGTCGGCCTGCGGCTCGGCGGCCAGCGCGTCGGCGATCCGCGTCGAGCCCATGGAGATGTGGGCCAGCGTGTGAAACTGGTTGAACAGCTTCATCAGCGGCTGGCTGTAGTTGGCGCCCAGGATGACGAACAGGACGAGCGTCGCGAGGTCGAGCGAACCCGCCGCCATCAGGAAGGCGCCGACGGGCAGGATGACCACCACATTGGTGAGCACCAGCGCGTAGAAGGTGCCGCCGAGCGGCAGGTAGTCCTCGGCCCAGGCCGTCTCCACCTCGGCGTAGGCCCGCACGGCGCGAGCGGTCTCGGCGAAGCTCTCGCCGGTCCGGTTGAAGATCTTGACCACCGCCATGCCGGCCAGGAACTCGACGACCGAGGCGTTCATGCGGGCTCCGGCGCGCTGGTAGTCGGCGGCCCGGCGGGCGCCGCGCGCCATGCCGGTGGAGATCAGCACGAAGGCCACCGGCGTCACCGCCACCGTGGCCAGCGCCATGCGCCAATCGACGGCGAACAGCCAGATCGACACCGCGCCCCACGTGGCGAGCGCGCTGACCCCTTCGGGGATGCCATGGGCGAAGATGAGCTCCATGCTCTCGGGTTCGTCGATGATCAGCTTCTTGGCGTCGCCGCTCTTGCGGTCGGCGAACCAGCCGATCGGCAACCGCGCCAGATGGCGGGCCAGGGCAAGGCGCAGACGGCAGAGCACGTCGAAGGCGACGACGTGCGACAGGCCGACCGCCAGCCCCATCAGCCCGTAGCCGACGACCACCGCGAGGAGGGCGAGACCGGCCGCGCCGAGGAGATAAGCCGGGCCGAGCGTGCCGGACAGCGCCGCCGTGACCACCTTGCAGACCATGACGATCGGCGCCAGCTCGCAGGCGACGGCGGCGGTGGCGAGAAGAATCGCGCCACCCATGGCAAGCCTCGACCCCGGCAGGAAGCGGCCGAGCAGCTTCAGGCTGGCGAGATAGTCGGGGCCGCTGCTCCCGGACGCGCGGCTCTCACCGGCGTCCTCTGGCAGCGCGCCCTCGGCGGGAATGTCCGTCATGGGAATACTCTGAGGAAACGACCGTCTGACGGGCGGCCACCGCGCAACGCTATTGCTCGTGACATTCATTAGCAACACGATGTTGCAAATTAAGTGTTGCTACGATGGGCGCGACGTCCCCTGACCGACGCCATGGGATGCACATATCCGCGGCGAGAGGATCCAGGAGCAGTAGAGAGCGGAGGATTGGACTGGTTTGGTTTTGAAGCACGATAGCGCCCGATATCACTGCCTCGCCCTTTCCTGCCCGAGGTCCTGCGCCTTCGCGCAGGATGACTAAATTATATTAATGAAAACAAATATCTAGCTGTCATCCTGCACGCAGGCCTCTTGAATTCGCGCGCGAATTCAAGGTGGACCTCGGGCAGAATGAGGCACATCGCCGATATCGCGCGCTCCAAGCCAAGCCTGGATCCTCTCGCCGCGAGTATGTGCATGCCGTCCCTGATCGACGGGGACCAATTGCCACTTACGCCCGCCCGACACATCGGGTCCTATGACGGGACCGAAGCCAGAGGGAGAAAGCCATGCGCCACGAAGACGGAAGTGCCGGCGATGCCGATTACGGCCGGATCGGCCACTCCTACAGCGCCTGGCGTCAGCCCGACCCGCGCATTGCCGCCATGATCGCCGACGCGCTCGGTCCGGCCAGGACGGTGCTCAACGTCGGCGCCGGTGCCGGCTCCTACGAGCCGCTCGACCGCGAGGTCACCGCCGTCGAGCCATCGGCGTCGATGCGAGCGCAGCGGCCGGCGCATCTCTCGCCCGCCGTCGATGCCACCGCCGAGCGCCTGCCGTTCGCCGACGACAGTTTCGACGCGGCCATGGCGAGCTTCACCATCCACCAGTGGGCGGATCTTGCCGCCGGCCTTCGGGAGATGCGCCGCGTCACGCGCGGGCCGGTGGTCATCCTCACCTGCGATCCCCGGGAGGTCGAAGCCTTCTGGCTAAACGACTACGCGCCGACGGTGCTCGCCACCGAGGCGCGGCGCTACCCGTCGCTCGAGCGGGTGGCCGAGGGCCTCGGCACGCCCATCGAACGCATCGCCGTGCCCATCCCCTTCGACTGCCGCGACGGCTTCAACGAGGCCTATTACGGCCGGCCGGAGAAGCTGCTGGAACCTTCGGCCCGTCTCTCCTGCTCGGCCTGGAGCTTCGTCACGCCCGACGAGGCCAACGCCGCCGTCGCCCGCCTCGCCGCCGACCTCAAGTCCGGCGCCTGGGACGCCAAATACGGCGCCCTCCGCCAGGAGCCAACCTATCGGGGTTCGCTGTATCTGCTGGTGTCCTCAGGCAACGTCGCCTGACTGCCTTGTCTCTCAAAAGTACGCCCTATTGAGAGACAAGGCCGATTGGGGCTCATTGACGACAGTCAAAGTCTGTTGCCCCTCATTCGACACTCAAGTGGCTTCGACAATACGAACAAGAGCCAGAGCAGCTCAAGACGCCCTCACCGGCTCCAGCGTGTAAAGGCTGACGTCGATGCGGCCGGTGCGGAAGCCCGCCTCGCAGTAGGCGAGGTAATAGGACCACAGGCGCTTGAAGGCGGCGGAGTAGCCGAGTTCGGAAATCCTTGGCCAGGCCGCCTCGAAGTGCTGGCGCCAGTCGGCGAGCGTCCGGGCATAGGAGAGGCCGAAGTCGAGGCTTTCGGTCAGCGCGAAGCCCGCCTTGGCCGCCACCTCGGCGAAGATCGCCTTGCTCGGCAGCATGCCGCCGGGAAACACCATGGTCTGGATCATGTCGGGGTGGGTGCGGTAGTGCTCGAAACGGTCGTCGGCGATGGTGATCACCTGCAACACCGCCCGCCCCTCGGGCTTCAGCACCTGCCGAAGCTTGTCGAAATAGCCGCGCCAGTAGGCCTCGCCCACCGCCTCGAACATCTCGATCGACACGACGCGGTCATACTGTCCCTCGACGTCGCGATAGTCGCAAAGCTCCAGCGACACCTGCCCGTCGAGCCCCCGCGCCCGCATCTTCTGCTCGCCCACGGCAAGCTGGGCCGGCGACAGGGTGATGCCCCGCACCGACCTCGCCCCGGCCTCGGCGAGATGGGCGGCAAGGCCGCCCCAGCCGCAGCCGATCTCCAGCACCGACGGGTCGCCGTCGAGACCGAGCATGGCGGCGATGCGCTGCATCTTGCGCCGCTGGGCGGCTTCGAGGTCGTCGCCCTCCGCGTAGAGCGCCGAGGAGTAGATCATCTCGCGGTCCAGCCACTCGGCGAAGAAGGCGTTGCCCAGGTCGTAGTGGGCCATGATGTTGCGGCGGCTGCCCGCCTTCGAGTTGCGCCGCATCAGCATCAGGAGCCGCTGCGCGAGCCGCACCGGCAGCGACGCCTTGGAGACGTCGGTCAGCTTGTCGAGGTTGTCGGCGCAGAGGGTCAGGAAGGCGACGAGATCGGGCGTATCCCAGTCGCCGTCGACATAGGCCTCGGCAAAGCCGACGTCGCCGCCGGTCAGGAGCCGGCTCACCGCCCGCCAGCGCAGGATGTGCAGGTCTGCCACCGCGCCGGGTTCGCGCCCGGTGGCGGAGAGCTGCGTTCCGTCCGGCAGCGTCACCGACAGGCGCCCGCGCTCCACATGGCCCAGCATGCGCTCCACCAGGGAAACGCGCAGCCGGGCCGGCAGCGCCAGGCCGACGATCGAGGGGATGAGCGTTGAGATCGACAGCGACGTCATCCGGAAGACCTTTCCGTTGGATTGAAGCCCTTGGGGCCGCCACCGGGGCGGGAATGGAAGGGGATGCGCTTCAGCCACAGCTTCAGCGCCTCCCAGTGAATGCCGGCCACCACCTTCAGCGTCATCAGCGGGAAGCGGGCGAGAAGGCCGAGGATGGCCCGGTCAGAGAGCGCTGTCCGCGTCAGAGACATTGAGGCCGTCAGCATCAGGCCGTCGCGGTCGTGGTCCTCGATGGCGATGGTGAAACGCTCGGCCGGCGGCTTGAGGTGGAAGCGGTAGCGCATTTCCATCGGCAGGAAGGGCGAGACATAGAAGTCCTTCTCCGCCGCCTGATGGATGGTGCCAACTGTCTCCGCCGCGACGTCGGCGGCGTAGTGGTGCATGCCGCCGAAGGTGTTGCGCACCTCGTAGACGATGGCGGCGAGGCGGCCGTCGGCGTTACGGCAGAAATAGACGCTGAGCGGGTTGAAGACGAAGCCGAACAGGCGCGGCATGGCGATCAGCATCAGCCCGGCGCCATCCCAGGCAAGGCCGCGCTCGCCGGCAAGGCGGCGGATGCGCGAGGCGAGCGTGCCCTCGCCCGCCGGCCCGTGGTCCGCCTCGTGAAAGGACAGGAGGTTCCACCGGTTCACCGACAGCAAGCGGCTCGCCCGATGCAGCTCGTCCAGATGGTCGAGATCGGCATGCAGCATGTAGACGCCGTATTTCAGGCTGTGCGACGCGGGCCTGAGGCGGCGATGCAGCACGTCGCCGACGTAGAGCGCGGCGGTCATTCGACCTTGCCCCAGACGTCCGGGCCGAGATGGATGCGACCGGACTCGTTGGCAACCGACCACCGCCGGCGCACCCGGCCCATCGCCTCGGCGGCGGCGAGCCCGGCCTGCAGGCCGTCCTCGTGGAAGCCGGCCCCGAAATAGGCGCCGGCGAACCAGACGTTGCCGACGCCCTGAAGGCTCCAGAGCTGCCGCTGCGCCTCGATGGCCGGCTGGTCGAACAGCGGATGCTCGTAGGTGAAATGGCTGTAGACGCGGTCGAAACGCGGCTCGACGAGCGGGTTCAGCGTCACGAACAGCGGCACCGACGGGTCGAGGTGCTGCAACCGGTTCATCCAGTAGGTGACCGACGGGCCGGACGAGCGGTCGCGGGTGGCGAGATAGTTCCAGGCCGACCAGGCCTTCCGCCGCCTGGGCATCAGCCGCTCGTCGCCGTGCAGCACCGCGTGGTTGCGGCTGTAGCGGAAGGCGCCGAGCAGGTGGCGCTCCGCGTCGGTCGGCGCCTTGATCACCTCCAGCGCCTGATCGGCGTGGCAGGCGACCAGCACCTTGTCGAACCGGCGCTGGCTGAGGCCATCCTCGATCACCACGCCGGCCGCCGACCGTTCGACGATCTTGACGCAACGGCCGATCATCACGCCCGCCGCCAGCGGCTCGGCGAGGCGGGCGACATAGGAGCGGCTGCCGCCCTTCACCGTGCGCCACAGCGGCCGATCGCTGAGCTTCAGGAGGCCGTGGTTGTCGCAGAAGCGGATGAAGGCCTCGGCCGGATAGGCGCCCACTTCGTCGGCCGGCGTCGACCAGATGGCCGCCGCCATCGGGTAGAGATGATCCTCGCGGAAGGCGCGGCCGTAGCGGTTGTCGTCGAGATAGTCGGCGAGCGTCACGCCTTCGAGCCGGCCGAGGTCGCGCGGGGCCTGACGGTAGAAGCGCAGGAGATCGGCCATCATGGCGTAGAAGCGCGGCCGCGTGAGGTTCGACGGCTGGGCCAGCAGGCCGGCGAGGTTGGAGCCGGCATATTCCAGGCGCCCGCCATCCATCGACACGGCGAAGGACATCTCGGTCGCCTCGGTTTCGACGCCGAGGTGGGCGAACAGCGCTGTGAGGTTGGGATAGGTCGTCTCGTTGTAGACGATGAAGCCGGTGTCGACCGGGATCGAAGCGCCGCTCGTTGGCGCCAGCACGGTGTTGCTGTGGCCGCCGAGCCGCCGGTCGGTCTCGTAGAGGGTCACGTCGTGGCGGCTCGACAGCAGCCAGGCCGCCGACAGGCCGGAGATGCCCGACCCGATCACCGCGATCTCCAACCGCTTGTCGGCTTCCTTCGTCGCCTCGCTCATGTGAACTCCGCTTGCCGCTGAAATTGCTGTACGTTCCATTCTACGATGGTCCCCGCGCGAAGGATCACCGGCCGGTCAGCGATTTTGGTCGTAGTTCGGTGGCGCCCCGGTGATCCGTCGGTCCGGGGCAAGCGTAGAAGAGGCATGAGACGTGAACGGGCAAATTCTTTTCTCCTCACAGCAACTGCCGAGCGGACGGTCAGTTCCGTGAGACCGGCCGATGCGACGCTTGAACCGCTCGACGGCAGGGAGGCGGCGCGCCTTGTCGCCGCCATCGCCCGCGACGGCGACCGGCAGGCCTTCGCCCGACTGTTCGCCTTCTATGCGCCCCGTCTCAAGACCTTTCTCGTCCGCCAGGGCTTCGGCGCCAGCGACTGCGACGACCTGATCCAGGACACCATGCTGGCCGTCTGGCGCAAGGCAGGGCAGTTCGACGCCGAGGTCGGCGCCGTCTCCACCTGGATCTTCACCATCTGCCGCAACCTCGGCATCGACCGCCGCCGCCGGCTGGCCCGCCGCCTTCAGGACGACGAGCCGGTGAGCGAGATCGACCCCAGCCCGTCGGCCGAGGGCGAGATCATCACCCGCGAGGAGGAAACGCGGGTCCGCCGCGCCCTCCAGCACCTGCCGGCCGAACAGGCCGAGGTGATCGCCCTCTCCTTCTTTTCCCAATCGCCGCAGACCGAAATCGCGAGAGCGCTCGGCATACCGCTCGGCACCGTCAAGTCGCGCGTCCGCCTCGCCATGAACCGCCTGCGCCACCTGCTCGACGAAACGTCATGACCATGAGCCGCCACCCAAGCCCCGAACTCATGGCCCGCTACGTGGCCGGAACCCTGTCGCCCGCCGCCGCGCTGGTGGTGGAAAGCCACCTCGCGCTCTGCGGCGACTGCGCCGCCAGCCATCGCGACATGCTGGCGGTGGCCGGCGTGCTCTTCGAGCGCCTGTCGCCGTCCGAACTCGACGCCCGCCTGTTCGAGCGGACGCTGGCCCGCCTCGACGAGAAGCGCCCCGCCTCCGCGCCATCCCCGGCTCGGCGCCCGGCGCGCGACCTCGGCATCCGCCTGCCCTCCCCGATCGCCGACCGGGCGACGTCCGGCTGGCGCTGGATGGGGCCGGGCATGGCCTACGCCCGCCTCGACGTGCCGGAGGACCGCACGACCCAGCTGGTGCTTCTGAAGATCGCCGCCAACCGGCGCATGCCCACGCATGGCCACTCCGGCGACGAACTGACGCTGGTGCTGCAAGGCGCCTTCGAGGACGAGCACGGCCGCTGCGCCGCCGGCGACCTTGCCGAGGAGGACGACGACACGCACCACACGCCCGTCGTCACCGGCGAGGAGACCTGCATCTGTCTCGCTTCCATCGAGGGGCGGCTTCGGCCGCACGGCCTGATCGGCCGCCTCGTCAGCCCACTCATAGGTCTCTAGCCATGCCGATCGGCGCCGTCCTCTCCCTGTTGATCCTGGTGGTGGCGATGGGGGCGGCGGCCGTCATCGCCGAGCGCACGCGCCGGTCGGGTTTCATCGACGGCATCTGGGCGCTGGCGACCGGCGTCGCCACGCTGGCGCTGATCCTCACCCTCTCCGTCCCCGTCGAACGGCCGCTCGTCGTCGCGGCGCTGGTCGCGGTCTGGGCCGTGCGGCTCGGCCGCCATCTCGTCACCCGCACGCTCAAGGGCGGCGGCGCCGACGACCCGCGTTACGCCGCGCTCCGTCGCGAATGGGGCGACGCGGCACCGCGCAAGCTCTTCATGTTCCTGCAAATGCAGGCCATCGCCGGCTGGCTGCTGACGATCTCGGCGGCGGCCGCCGCGTCCCGACCCGGTCCGCTCGGCTGGCAGGATGCCCTCGGGCTCGCCATCGTCCTGGCGGCGCTCGCGGGCGAATGGCAGGCCGACCGCACGCTTGCCGCCTTCCGGCACGACCGGCCGGGCGAGGTCTGCGATCGCGGCCTATGGGGCTGGTCGCGCCACCCGAACTATTTCTTCGAGTGGCTGTTCTGGGTCGGCCTCGCGGTCCTCGGCCTCTCGGGCTTCGACTGGCGGACGGCGCTGGTTCTTCTCGCACCGGTCTCCATCTACTGGCTGCTGGTCCACGTCTCCGGCATTCCGCCGCTGGAGAAGCACATGCTGGAAAGCCGGGGCGAGGCGTTCCGCGCCTACCAGCGGCGCGTCCCGGCCTTCTTTCCCCGGCCGCCGAGGGCCGATCAGGCCGACAGCCAGCGCGACAGCGCTAGATAGCTGATGGTGGCGGCAAGGCCGCTGGCGATGGTTCCCCAGGCGATGTCGACGAGGGTCACCGTCAGAGGCCAGCCGCGCAGCGTCGCCTGATTGGTAAGGTCGTAGGTGGAATAGGCGACGAAGCCCAGCGCCGCGCCGGCGATGAGCGCCGTCGACCACTTGCCCGAGGCCAGCGCCGGCTGGATGGCGAAATAGGCGAGACCGCCGGCATAGATCAGATAGAAGATCGCCGCCGGCAGCGGCTGGAAGGGATCGGCGACGAGGTCGCCCATGGCCGGCTTGTAGAGGCGCGGCACCATGGAGCCGAGCCAGATGGCGTCGAGAACGAGAAAGCTGATCAATCCGGATGCGTAGATGGCGATGGCGTGCATGACGACCTCCGTTGTGTCCGCCTTGATACGTTCGAGGTCGCGCTTCAGATCATCGCCCCGGTGCTGAGCGCCGAAAGGATGGGCCGAACCGCCGGTCCGGCCATCCTCCCGTTCGGGCCATCCCTGTCGTCAGCTGACGCCGCCGCCCGGCTCCGCCAGCTTGCGGTGGCGGCGGGCCAGCGCCTCCGGCGACATGAAGCCGGCCATCGCCGTCTGCAGCTTGTTGCTCCAGCCGGTGACGATGTCGGCGTCGCCGTTCATCAGCGCGCGGTAGCCGGCACGCGCCACATAGCCGGCGTCGTCCTTCTCGCCCTGGCCCATCTCGGTGTCCAGGAGGTTGGCCCGCTCGAAGAACTCCGTGTCGGTCGGGCCGGGCATCAGCACCGTCACGTGGACGCCGGTGTCGGTCAGCTCTTCGCGCAGCGCGTAGGCGAAGCTGTCCACGAAGGCCTTGGTGCCGTTGTAGACGGCCTGGAAGGCGCCCGGCATGTAGCCGGCGATCGAGCCGGTGAACAGGATGCGGCCGAAGCCCTGCTCGCGCATCTGCCGGCCGACCCGGTGGACGAGGTCAAGCGTGCCCATGACGTTGGTCTCCACCACCCGGCGGATGTCGTCGAACGACTGGTCGAGAAAGGCGCGGCCGAGACCGCGTCCGGCATTGGCCATCAACAGTTCCACCGGCCGGCCGTCGTCATCGATGACGTCCACCAGCCGGGCGATGCCCTCGGGCGTGGAGAGATCGGCCTCCACCGCGCGGATGGACACGCCGTGGTCGTTCAGCAAGGCGGCGGCGTCGTGGATTTCCGGCTCGTCGGCGGCGATGACGAGGTCGTAACCGTCGATGGCCGCGCAACGGGCGAGCTCGAAACCGATGCCGGTCGAGGCGCCGGTGATCACCGCGATGCCGCGGTCGGGATACATCTGGCCCATGGAATCCTCCTCGGTTCTCCTGCCCGTCCGGCGACGGACGACCGGCGAGCGTGTCGGGAGGAAACCCCGCGCGGGCGACGATGTTCCCGAAAGGCCGGGCCGGCGCCGGCGGGAACAATCGGCCACACGGCCGGTTGACCTCGCGCGGCCGGCGATGCCGGTCCGCTCCCGACACTCCCCGGCATTCCCAAGGAGGCCGTCATGAACGACAACGGCAAGAACACCGAGCATCGCGAGCAGGACCCGGTAGAAGGCGCGCGCGACATCGTCGACCGCGAGCTGAAGCGGCAGGACGACGAAGCCGGACGGCGAGCCGCGGCCGGCAAGCCGATCGACCCGACGCCGCTGCCGCTCGAAGAGCGCCCGCAGATCAACCAGAAGAAATGACCGATTCCCCCCGCGACTGGATGCGGCCCGGATCGTTGCGCTCCGGGCCGGTCGCGCTCAGGCCGTCATGTCGCGGCTGAGCTCGTCAAGACAGGTCCTGAGTTCCTCGAACCGCGACGACACCTGGGTCGCCCCTCCGAGAAGCTGGCGCGCCGTGATCAGCGAGAAGGCCAGGATGTAGCGATCCTTCTCGCTCATCTGCACGTGTTCGCGGGAGAAGTCGGCGAGCGTGCTGATCTCCGGCGAAGTGGTCGAGTCGGCTTCCAGGAGCTTCAGACGATTGATGAGAATGCTCGGCCGCGCCACCTCGGTCTGTTCCGAGGTGAGATGCAGCTTGTAGCGGTATTTTCGCTCGTTGGTGAGCCGTCCCATCAATGCGCTCCACTGGTGTCGATCGGTCCCTTCGGCCTTGGCGCCAGCCAGGGCAGCATGGCGGCAAAGCCGAAGACCACGGTAATGATCGCGAACATGTCGAGCGTGGCAAGTAACACGCTCTGCTGCTCGACGATACGGCTGAGGCTGGCAACCGCCACTTCGTGCGAGGCGCCCCCCTCCATCATGCCGGCGATCACCCTGTCGCCGTTCTGCATGGCGCTGACCAGTTCGGTCTGGTTGACGCGCGCCGAGTTCGCCCATCCGGTCTGCACCAGCGAGGTGGCGAAGGCGCCCGCCAGCGTTCGCATGAAGTTGGAGAGACCGGCGGCGTTGGCCTGTTCCTCGGGCGCCACGCTGGCGATGGCGAGACCGGTGACGGGCACGAAGAACATCACCATGAACGGCCCGGTGAGCAGCGTCGGCCAGGCCATCTGCAGGAACGTCACGTCCGAGTTGAAGGTCATGCGCCAGGCCGTCATCGCCCCGAGGCCGAGGATGCCGATCGACAGGATGGCGCGGGGATCGAACCTCTCGGTCGCCTTGCCGACGATCGGCGCCGACACGAAGGCCAGGAGCCCCATGATGCCGGTGGCATACCCCGCCCAGGTGGCGGTGTAGCCCATGTTCTGCTGCAGCCACAGCGGCAGGATGACGATCGAGGCGAAGAAGGCCGCGAATCCCCCGGCGAAGGTGACCGCCGCCGCCGTGAACCCGCGATGGCGGAAGATCCTGAGATCGACGATCGGCTGCGCCTCGGTGAGCTCGTAGATGACGAAGGCAAGGAAGCCGATCGCCGCAACCACGGCGAGCACCAGGATCTCGGTGGAGGCGAACCAGTCGTGATTGCGCCCCTCGTCGAGCACGATCTGAAGGGCGGCGACCCACAGCACCAGGAGCGCGAGGCCGATGGCGTCGATGCGCGCCTTGCCGGTCGGGTCGGGCTGCCCCATGGTCGCGAGAACCACGACGATGCCGCCGATAATGGCAATCGGCACCTTCATGAAGAAGATCCACTGCCAGCCGGCGCCGTCGCAGATGATGCCGCCGAGGATGGGGCCGGCGATCGGGCCGATCAGCGTCGTCATCGCCCAGATGACCGAGGCGATGGTGGCCTGCTTGGGCGGGAAGATCCGCATCAGCAGCATCTGCGACAGCGGCATGATCGGGCCGCCGAACAGGCCGAGCAGCACGCGCCCGCCGATCAGCATGCCGAGCGACTGCGACAGGCCGCACAGCAGCGAAATGGCGGCGAAGGCGAAGTAGCAGGTCAGGAAGACGCGCATCGCCCCGAAGCGCCGGCTGAGCCAGCCGGTCAGCGGCACGGTGATCGCCTCCGCCACCGCGTAGGAGGTGATCACCCACGAGCCCTGCGACACGGAAACGCCGACCGAGCCGGCGATCGTCGGCACCGACACGTTGGCGATGGTGCTGTCGAGCACCACCAGGAAGTTGCCGGTGCCGATGGCCAGGGCGGCGACCATCAGCCGGGCGCCCGTCAGCGGGGCGGCGGTTTGCAGGGCTGGCGCGGTCATGGCGTCACTCGGCGAGCGAGATGTCGGCGGTCATGGAGAGGCCGACCTGCAGCGGATGGGCCGCCAGTTCCGCCGGATCGAGGGCGATGCGCACCGGCAGGCGCTGCACCACCTTGATCCAGTTGCCGGTGGCGTTCTGGGCCGGCACCACCGAGAAGGCCGCGCCGGTACCGCCCGAGAAGCCCACCACCTTGCCGGTGAACGGTACGTCGCTGCCGTAGAGGTCGGAGACGAGCGTCACCGTCTGGCCGGGCTTGACGTGGGCGAGCTGCACTTCCTTGTAGTTGGCGTCGACATAGGCGGCCTGAAGCGGCACCACCACCATCAGCGTCATGCCCGGCTGAACGCGCTGGCCCACCTGAACCTGACGGCGGGAGATGACGCCGTCGACCGGCGCCCGCATTACGGTGCGTTCCAGGTTGACCTTGGCCTGATCGCGCGCCGAGCGGGCGGCCAGCACCTCCGGATTGTCGTCGATGCCGACGCCGGAGATCATGGCGGCGTTGGCCTCCTTGGCGGCCACGGCGGCGTCATGGGCGGCGGCGGCGCCGGCCGCGCCGGCCCGGGCGGACGAGAGATTGGCCTCGGCTGTTTTCAGCAAGGTCTCGACAGCGGTGATCTCGTCACCCGACACCGAGCCGTTGCCGGCCAGCGTCTTGCGGCGGTCGAGGTCGATCCTGGCCTTGGCGTATCCCGCTTCGGCGGAGGCGAGTTGGGCGGCCGCCTGCGCCTGATCGGCCTCACGCCCGACGATCTGGGCGGCCAGCCCCTTGTCGTTGGCGACCAGCGCCGTCACGCGGCGGATGGCGTTCTGATAGGTCGCCTCGGCCATGGCGAGCGCCAGCTTGGCGTCGGTGTCGTCGAGGCGAACGAGCACGTCGCCCTTCCTCACCATTTCCGTGTCGCTGGCCAGAACCTCGACCACCGGCGCCGCCACCAGCGGCGTGATCTGGGCCACGTCGGCGCCGACATAGGCGTTGTCGGTGATGGCGTGCCTCGACGCATAGAGCGTGTCATAGGCGTAGTAGGCGCTGCCCAAGGCCGCCACGGCCAGGATGAGGCCGAGGAACAGCGGGCCGCGCTTCCTGGGGTTGACGGCGGCCTTGGCGGCCAGCGGGCTCTCCTCGGCGTCGAGGTCGATCTTGCTCATGTCGTTCACGACTGCTTCTCCGTGCTGCGGAACCCGCCGCCGAGGGCGCGGACCATCGCGATGTCCAAGGTAAAGGCGCGGGCCTGCAAGGCGGCCGTGGCGCGGCGGGCGCCGATCAGCGCGTCTTCGGCCGTCAGCACTTCGAGATAGGTGGCAAGGCCGCCGTTGTAGCGGTCGCTGACGACACGCCACGCCTTCTCGGCGGCGGCGGCCGAACGTCGGGTGTTGGCAAGCTGGCTGGCAAGCTGGCGCTTGCTCACCACGGCATCCGCCACCTGGCGCAGGGCCTCCGTCAGCGTTCTGTCGTAGCCGGCGACGGCGATCTCGTATTGCGACACGGCGCTGCGTTCGCCGGCCCGCAGGCGGCCACCGTCGAAGATCGGCAGCGAGACGGCCGGGCCGACCGAACCGAGCGTCGAGCCGGGGTCGGCGAGCATGTTGAGGCCGAGTGCCTGCTTGCCGATCATCGCGGCGAGGTTGACGTTGGGATAGTAGGCGGCCTTGGCGGCGTCGATGTCCTTGAGGCCGGCCTCGGCGGTGGCGCGGGCGGCCACGATATCCGGGCGCCGGCCGAGAAGATCTGCCGGCAGGCTCTGGGGAACGCCGGTGAAACGGCCGCCCCGCACCTTGGGACGGGCGATGGCGAGGCCGCGATCCGGCCCGGCGCCGACGAGGGCGGCAAGCTGGTTCCGGGCGAGGCCGATCTGTTCGTCGACCTGGGCCAGCTCGGCCTCGGCGGACGCCTCCGCCGCGCGGGAGCGCTCCAGCGCCCCCTCGTTCTCAAGGCCCTTGCCATAGCGGTCGCTCATCAGCGACAGCGTCTGCTTGCGCACGCCGATGGCGCTGACCACGCTGTCCCGGTCGGCGTGCAGCGCGGCGAGGCGGCCATAGGCATCGGCGATGCCGGTGGACAACGCGAGGCGCGTGGCGGCGGCCTCGGCCTCGGCGGCGGCAACCCTGCCCCTGGCAGCGGCCAGTTGCGCCCGGTTCTTGCCCCAGAAGTCGATTTCCCAGTCGAGGGACAGCGTCCCCATGCCGGCGTCGTTCCACCCCTTGGGGGCGAAGTCCTTGCCGATCAGGTAGTTGTAGGACTGCTTCTCGCTGTCGGCCTTGGCCGAGGCGGCGACGGTGGGCAGCAGCGAGGCGCCCGACGCCGCGACGCCGGCCTGGGCCAGCGCCACCCGCGCCCCGGCGATCCGCATGTCGGAGGCCCCCGTCAGCCCCTCGCCGATCAGGGTGGCGAGCTGCGGGTCGCCATAGGCCGTCCACCAGTCGTCCGCCGGCCACGCCGCATCCTTGGCGGGCGCGAGACTCCTGTCCGACGCATAGGCGCCGATCGGCTTGACCGACGACAGGTCGGCGTTCTCGGGCAGCATGGCGCATCCGCCATAAAGCGCTGATATGAAAAGTAGAAAGCTGGCGGAGTAGCCCGTTTGCATGAACCTAGAACGCATGCGGCACCTTTATAACCGTACGGTACGGTTTAGTTATAAAAGCCACTTGCGACGGTCAAGTGCGAAACCTACCCTGCCGATCACAAACAGGAGACCCTGATGCGCGCGAAGACCGATGAGAAGCGAAACGCCATCATCGCCGCGGCCGCGGCCGTGTTCGAGGAGGTGGGCTACCGGGCCGCCAGCATGGCGATGATCTCGGCGCGGCTCGGCGGGTCCAAGGCGACGCTCTATGGCTACTTCCACTCCAAGGAGCAGTTGTTCGCCACCGCCGTGACGTCGGCGCTGGACGAGGTCGGCGACGAAATGCTGGCCTCCCTCGGCGCGGACGGCGACATCGTGACGGTTCTCACCCGCTTCAGCCGGCTTTACCTCGACCTGGTCACGCGGCCGGAAATCCTGGCGATCCAACGCACCGTTCTGAGCGAGAGCCAGACCACCGGCCTCGGGCGCGAGGTCTATCTGCTGGGCCCCCAGCGCGGCATCGACGCCCTGACGGAGTTTTTCGCGGCACGGGCGGCGAAGGGGGAGATCGACCTTCCCTCGCCCGAGCTCGGCGCCCTCTATTTCAAGAGCCTGTTGGAAGCCGGCATCGCCGAGCCGCTCCTTTACGGCCTCGACAACGTCAGGGACAAGGCCGAGGCGGCGGATACCGCCGTTGCCGCCTTCATGAAAATCTACGGCAGGACTTGAAGGGCCGGCGTCCGTTGCCTGACCGCCGACGAATGACTACATCTCAGGCACTTGGAAGCCTTGCCATCGCTGCCCGCCGGCAGCCGGAGACGCAATGACCGCAACGGACGCGCCGCGACGCGGCATTCCCATGGGATCGATCGACGAGGACAGCATCCACGCGCTGGTCCACGGCTTCTACGGCAAGGCGATGGACGATCCGGACCTCGCCGCCATCTTCGGCCGTGAGATCGAGAAGCACGAGTGGCCCGCCCACCTCGACAAGATGTGCGCCTTCTGGTCGTCGGTGCTCTTGCGATCGGGCCGCTACGAGGGCCGGCCGATGCGGCCGCACCTCATCATCACCGGCATCGAGGACCGGCATTTCGAGCGCTGGCTGACGCTGTTCGCCGAGACGGCCCGACAGGTGTTCGACGACGTCGACGCCAACGGCGTCATCGCCACCGCCGAACGCATCGGCCACAACTTCCGCCTCGCCCGCGCCCAGAACCGGGGGCTCGACAGCACGCGCATGGAAATGATCCGCGCCGAGCCGGACGGCCCGCGCGAGCCGGCCGTCTGGACCCCGCCGCAGTAGGCCCGGCTTATCCCCGGCCGCGATAGGTCGCTACGCCCTGATCGGGCAGCCAGAGGTCCTTTGGCGGCGCGCCGGTCTGCCAGAAGACGTCGATGGGGATGCCGCCGCGCGGATACCAGTAGCCGCCGATCCTGAGCCAGCGCGGCGCCAGGCGATCCACCAGCCGCCGGGCGATCATGATGGTGCAGTCCTCGTGAAAGGAGCCGTGGTTGCGGAACGACGTCAGGAACAGCTTCAGCGACTTGGATTCGACGAGCCACTCGGCGGGCACGTAGTCGATGACGATATGCGCGAAATCCGGCTGGCCGGTGACCGGGCAGAGCGAGGTGAACTCCGGCGCGGTGAAGCGGGCGAGATAGTCGATGTCCGGATGCGGGTTGGGCACGCGGTCGAGCACAGCCTCGTCGGGCGAGGCGGGCGTCGCGGTCGCCTTGCCGAGCTGGTGGGCGCCGGTGGCATCACTTGTCATGTCGAAAACCCCAGATCGAGGACGCGGGGCGACAGGCGCCCGAAGCTCAGCCGAGCATTACCGCAGTTCCAGCAAAAGTGGGTACCGGTTTTGCGTCCGGACCTGCGTCTCGACAAGGAGATAGAGCCCGAAAGCCGGCTCACGCCACCTGCGTCATGAAACTGGAGAACAGTTCGAGGTCCTGTTCGTCCCTCGGCACGCCCTCGACCCGGTTGCGCCCCTTGTTCTTGGCAAGATACAGGCAGCCGTCGGCGCGCGAAATCGCCGCCAGCGGGCTGTCGTCGGGCTCGGCGGCCGCGTAGCCGACGCTGACGGTGCAGACGGCATGCGGCGAGTGGAGGTGCGGAATGGCAATGGCCTCGACGGCCCGCCGCAGCGCTTCCAGATGCAGCGCCAGCTTCTCCGGATCGGTCTCCGCCAGGATGAGCGTGAACTCCTCGCCGCCATAGCGCGCGGCGATTTCATCGGTCCGGCGGGCGAAGCGCTGGATGGCCGCGCCCACCATCTGCAACACGTCGTCGCCCGTGCCGTGCCCGTAATGGTCGTTGAACGGCTTGAAGGCGTCGATGTCGATCATGACGACGGTGAAGCCGACGCCGTGGCGCTTCAGCCTGTTGAGACTCGCAAGGAGGAACCGGTCGAGCGCCCGCCGGTTGGCAAGCCCGGTCAGCGCGTCGGTGTTGACGGACGCCTCCAGGCTGTCGAGCATCATGTTGACGGACCGGCCGACCAGGGCCAGGTCGGGCAACAGCGGCTTCTGGGTGATCCGCGACGTCCAGTCGCCGGCCGCGACCCGCTCGGCAACGTGGACCACCTGTCTGAGCCCGCGCAACACCAGCCATTCCAAAAGGCCGAGCACCACCGCCACCAATCCCAGCGCCACGAGGCCGACCAGCGCCAGCCGCTCGACCATGGCGTGGGTGGCGGCGGACCGCACCGCCTCGGTCGACACGCCGAAGCCGATCCGGTTGCCCGTGCCCGGCAGCGTCGCCACGCCGAACACCTCGTCGCCCGCCCCGTAGGTGCCGGGCAGCACCAGCCCGGTTCCGAGCGCAGCCATGCGTTTGGTCGTCTCCCGCGCCAGATGATCCTCCACGCCGGGCATGGCGCCGCCATCGAGCACGTTGCCGTCGGCGTCGAGCAGCATGCCGTAGGTCAGCGGCAGCGAGAACTGGTCGAGCGATGCCTGCCGCAGATAGGCCGTGTTGAGGGCGATCGCCAGCACGAAGTCAACACGGTCGCCGGTGCGGATCGCCTTGGCCGATTGCAGGATGCGCTTGCCGGTGATGCGGCTCTGGATGAAGTCGCTCCAGACGACCCTTTGCGACGCGAGGGCAGCGGCAAAATACTCCCGGTCGCCGAAGTTGACGCCGACCACCTTGGGGTCGGTGGAGCAATAGGCCGTACCGTCCGGCGACAGAAGAGAGATGCGCTCGACCTTCTCCTGGATCTGGAGAATGTGCGCCAGACTGTCGTTGCACTCCTCCGGGGAAATGTGCCTGAGATTTTTCGACAGCGCGATGGTCTCGGACAGCCTCTCCACTTCGAGAAGCGCCTCGACGAACCCTCTCTGGCTGCGCGCCAGCGACACCATCATGCTTTGATTGATGTTTTCAAGCTCCTCGGCCATGTCGGCGCGCGTGCGCAGGATCTCGCTCGCCACGAAGGGAACGAGGCCGACGAACACCGCGGCCAGGATGACGATGCGGATCTTGAGCAGCCCGAACATAGGAGTCCGAAACAAAGGTTACGGGCTCAACTTAGTTCCCAATGTATATATAAACCTCTAATATCTTGCGTAGGAAATGCGCCTCTACACTATATCGAGGCAACACAAAAACACGTATCTATAAAATAACTTCAATATTCAGGTAATCTCCACCGGCCATGACCGGGCGGGCAAGCCTCTGACATCGCCCCCTTTTGGGCGCCGAAAGCCGGCGCAAGTCGGCTTACGCGGCAAGGGTCGAGATGACGTTGTCCTGCCCGTCGACGAACAGCGCCGACATGCCGAGGCGGCGGGCCAGCGCGACGCCCTCGTCGAGGCCGCGCACCAGCAGCGCCGTCGCCCAGGCATCTGCCGCCATGCAGGTCTCGGCGAGCACGGTGACGGCGGCAAGGCCGTTGTCGAGCGGCTCGCCGGTGCGCGGGTCCATGGTGTGCGACACCATGCGCCCGGCCACCTCGTGGCAATGCCGGTAGCCGCCGGAGGTCGCCACCGCCACGTCTTCCAGCTCCAGGACGCCCATCAGGTCCCGCCGGCCGATGACGGGGCGTTCGTGCCCGACCGCCCAGGCGCTTCCGTCCGGCTTGCAGCCGCGCGCCCGCATCTCGCCGTCGATGCCGACCAGCCAGGAGGCGATGCCGAACCGGTCCATCGTCTCGCCGAGGCGGTCGACGCCATAGCCCTTGGCGATGCCCGACAGGTCGAGCCGGAGCGGCGCCCACTTGCGCGCCCGGCGGCCGGCCGCATCGAGTTCGAGCGTCTTGAGGGCGAGGCCATGCGGGGCCTTGCCGGCCGGCGCACCGCTCCGGGCGTCGGCGCCAAAGCCCCAGGCGGCCACCAGATCGCCGACGCCGACGTCGAAGGCGCCGTCCGACGCTTCGCCGATGGCGAGAGCCGCCTCGATCACCGCGACGGTCTCGGCCGGCAGCTGGGTCCAGGCGCCGACCGGCGCCGCGTTGAGCCGGTTGAGATCGGAGTCCAGCCGGTAGGTCGACATCTGCCGGTCGACCTCGTCCACCGACGCCTGAAGAGCGGACCGGAGATCGTCGTGCCAGCCGAGGGGCTCGCCATGGAACACCGCCGACCAGCGGGCGCCCATGGTGGGGCCGCTCAGCGTGAGCTTCACGGAGGTATCAGTAGACATCTTCGACATAGCGTCCATCCGACTTGAGGGTGGCAAGGTCGAGGCCGAGCGGCCGCACCACGCCGCCGAGCGCCGAGGTGACGGCGTCGGCCATGTCGCGGCCACCGCACACCAGCACCTGAGCGCCGTGGCGGATCAGTTCGCGCAGCTTGGGCGCGTCGGCGGCGAGCCGGTCCTGGATGTAGCCGCCGCCGGGGCCGCGCGAGAAGGCGGTGGTCAGCGAGGTCAGCCGCTTCTCGGCCAGATGCTCCGCCAGCTCGTGCTCGTAGAGGAAGTCCGACGACGGGCTGCGGCCGCCCCAGTAGAGGTGCACCGGCCGCCGGTCGTCATTGGCCCGCACGAAGCCGGTGAGCGGCCCGATGCCGGCGCCGGCGCCGATCAGGATCAGCGGCACCCTGCCCTCGATCGGCCGGAAGCGCGGATTGGTGCGGACGAACGCGGCGACGCTTTCGCCCGGCGCCAGCCCGTGCAGGTAGGTCGAGCAAACGCCGCCCTGCCTCAGGCGCACGCAGATTTCCAGGAAGCCGTCGCGCGCCGAGGAGGCCAGCGAATAGAAGCGCGGCATGGTCTCGCCCGGCGGCAGCACGCCGAGAATGTCGCCGGCCTCGAACGTCGGCGACTTGCCGCCGGCGCTGAAGCGCATGATGGCGACGGGCGCGCCGACCGCCTCGCCGTAGAGCTCGCTCGACAGAAGCTCCAGCGGCTCGGTCTTCGGCAGGCGGGCGCGGTGGGCAAGCGTCAGCTCGTGGCCGAGCACCTCGCCGAGGTCGCGCCCCCAGGCGGCGAACTCCTGCGCCGACTGGCGGTCGACGCGCTTCAGGCCCATCATCAGAGGCCAGCCCTTGGCCTCGACCGCCTCCGCCACATCCTGCGCGAAGCGGCAGAACTGCGGGAAGCTGCGGTCGCCGAAGCCAAGCACTGCCACCGGCACCGAACCGCCGAGGGCTTCAAGCTTCGCCAGGAAGCCGTTGGCCGAGGCCGGCGCGCCGCCGTCGCCATAGGTGGCCGTCAGGATCAGCAGCCGCTCGGCCGAGAGGTGGGCCGAGGACAGCGCAGTCATCGGTGCGGTGTGGACGCGATGGCCCGACGCGGTCAGCGCGTCATGCAGCGTGGCAGCGAAGCCCCAGGTGGTGTTGCCCTCGCTGCCGACCAGGATCACCGTGTCGGCCGAACGTGCCGAGACGTTGGCGGCAATGGCCGGCCGGCTGGAGCGGCGGCGCCACCACATCAGGACGCCGGTGACGCCAAGGAGCGGCACCGAGCCGGAGGCGGCGCCGAGCAGCAGGCCGAGCGCCCAGGCGCCACGGCCGGTATGCAGCATGACGACGGTCTGGCGGATGCGGTCCCAGGTGCTCGCCGGCATGACGCTCAGCACGGCACCGGTCGAGGCGTCGACGCAGGTATCGCCCTTGGCGGTGGTGACCATGTAGACGTCGGTGGGGTCGTCCTTGGCCGGGAAGGTCAGCTCGCGAAGGTCGGCGACGGAGATCGACTGCAAGCCGGACAGGCTGCCGACCGGCGCCACCGGGCCGCCGCTGCTTTGGGCCATCGGCGGCATGGCATCGGCGGACGGGTCGGGGAGCAGGCCGAAGGTGTCGGCCGACATGTAGAGGCCGGTCAGCGACGACAGCATCAGGCCGACCACGGCGAAGCGGCTGACCTCGCCGTGCAGGCGCGTCAGAAGGTCGCCGCGCACCGGTGCGAAATAGCCGCGCCAACCGCCCAGCGAGCGCATCAGCAGGACGATGCCGGACAGGCTGAGCGCCAGCATGGCCGCGGCGGCGATGCCGGTTCCGATCTTGCCGGCGTCGCCGAGGAACAGCGAGCGGTGCAGCTCGGTCATCCAGCGCACCAGCGCCGATTGCCCCTGCGGTGCGCCGAGCGCGGCGCCGGTCGCCGGATCGACCTGTTCGGTGCCGGTTACGCCGTTGTCGGCATAGGTGACGGTGACCGCGCCGCTCGGCCGCACGGCGATCTTGTCGATCTCCTGATGGCGGGCGCTGACGGCCTCGGCCAGGGCGGCGACGCTGACGCCGGAGCTGACGGCCGGATTCGCCAGCCGGTCGAGCGCCGGATTGACCGACAGGAACGCGCCGGTCACGGCGAGCACCGTCAGGAGAACGGCGAGGACGACACCGGGCAGGGAGTGGATACGGCGCAGCATGGAGGACATCCCGAGGTCTGGACGGCTCAGTAGGAGACGGTGAGCGACTGGAGGTAGCCGTTGCCGGGCGTGGGCTTGCCGACCGAGCCGGCGGCCAGCGGAACGGCGCCATCCGCCACATAGGCGTTGCCGTCCTCGACGGCGGTGTCGACGCGCACCTGATAGCCGGCATCGAGCATGGCGTCGGCGATGTCGGCGGTCACTTCCAGCGTGCCGCCCGAACCGATGCTGGCGCCGGTCAACCCGTCGATCGAGCCGCTGGCGCCGCGCGCCCAGCCGGTGAGGTTGCGATAGTACTTGGCCTTCTTGCCCGCCACGTGCAGCGTCTGCACCACCTTGCCCTGGGCATCGGTGACGTAGACCGCCGCATAGGCGCCGTAGCCGCCGTAGTCGGCGAACTGCGCCGTGACGGTGACGGGCTTGGCGATGGCCAGCGCCGGCAGCGCGACGGCGGCGGCGAACCCCAGCGGCAGGGCGTAAAAGGGTTTCATGGGGCAACTCCTGTGCTTTTGCGACAGGAGATCAATGACGGGGCGACCTGACAGCCACCTGACAGGCACGCCGAAAGCCGTTCAGCTTGCCGTCAGCTTCGTTAAGCGGCCTTTGCCCCCGCAAGCCCGGTGACGCGCGCCGCCACGCCGTCCGGCCAGCCATCGACCGGCGAGGCGATGCTGAGCTCCAGCCCGGCGCCCCGGCAGACGGCGGCAACGATGGCGAGGCCGAGACCGGACCCGTCCGACCGGCTGGACCCGCGCTCGAACGGCCGCATCAGCCGCTCCACCTCGTTCGCCGCCACGACCGGCCCATGGTTGCGGACGGTGAGGCTGTCGGCATCGAGGATCACCTCGATCGAGGCGTCCGGCGAACCGTGCTTCAGGGCATTCTCGATCAGGTTGCGGGCGAGCACGGCGAAGGCGTCGGGATCGACGTCGGACGGCACGCCGTCGTCCGGCGTCGTGAGGTCGATGCGATCGTCCTCATCGCTCGACCGGGTGGCCTCGTCGACCACCAGCGCCAGCACGGCGGCGAGATCGGACGGCTGCTCGGCCAGGAGGCCGCCGCCTTCCGCCTTGGCGAGCTGCAACAGCTTTTCCGACAGGCGCGTCAGGCGGCGGAGAGCGCTTTCTATGGAGCGGGCGCGCTCGCGGTTGGCGTCCGGCATCTCGGCGATCAGGCGCTGGGTCTGGGCCAGCGCGGCGGCGATCGGCGTCCTGAGCTCGTGGGCGCTGTTGGCGGTGAAGCTGCGCTCGGCCTCCAGCGCGCTGCGCAGGCGGGCCAAGAGCGCATTGACGGCGGCGGCCACCGGCGACAGCTCGCTCGGCAGCCCTCCCCCGTCCACCGGCGTCAGGTTGCCGCGCCCGCGCTGTTCGATCGCGCCACGAAAGGCGATGACCGGCCGGAACGACAGGAGAATGGCCAGCCAGACCACTAGCGCGGTGAGTGGCAGCAGCGCGGCCAGCGGCCAGATGAAAGCCCCGAGGGCGCCGCCGAACACATGGCGGCGATGATCGAGATACTCGGCGGTGGTGACGACGATGGTGCCCTGCACCGCCGTCTCGGTATAGGTGCGCAGCGTGTCGGTGGTGGCAAAGCCGGGCGCGAGACCGGCGGGAATGTGCATGTTGTCGGCGCCGCTCGACCGCAGCAGGTCGCGGCCATCGCCATCCCGCACCACGTAGGAGATGAACTCGTGGCCGCCGACCGGCGGCAGGCGCAGCCCGCCGTCGCCGCCATCCTCGTCGGCCAGCATCTGCTCGTAGGCCAGCGGCAGGATCCGCTCTGCCACCTCGCGCAGGGTGCTGTCGAACACCTCGTCGGTTTCGTGGCGGAACACATGGGCGGCGAACAGCGAGGCACCGATCCACAACAGCGTCAGGCTGACGGACAGGCCGATGGCGAGCCGGGCGCGCAGGCTTCTCGGCAGAAGGCGCTTGGCCATCAGTTGCCCCCCGCCGGCACGCCCAGGCGGTAGCCGAGGCCGCGCACCGTCTCGATGACATCGGACCCCAGCTTCTTGCGCAACCGGGCGACATAGACCTCGATGGTGTTGCTCTCGACCTCGTCCGAGAAGGAATAGAGATGCTCTTCAATCTGCGCCTTGGAGAGCAGCACGTTCGGCCGCTGAACGAAGGCCTCGAACAGCGCCCACTCGCGGGCAGTGAGCCGCACCGGCTTGCCGGCCCGGCGCAGCGTGCGGGCGGCGAGGTCGATGTCGAGGTCGCCGATCCTGACCAGCGGATTGGGATTGCCGCCGTAGCGCCGGCCGACGGCGCGGATGCGGGCGGACAGTTCGAACAGGTCGAACGGCTTGACGAGATAGTCGTCGGCGCCGGCGTTGAGGCCGGCGATGCGGTCGGAAATCTGGTCGCGCGCCGTCAGGATGATCACCGGCGTCACGTCGCCGGCCACCCGGCGCGCCTTCAGGAAATCGAGGCCGCGCCCGTCCGGCAGCATCAGGTCGAGCAGGATCAGGTCGTAGGCGGCGGCGAGCACGGCATCCCCCGCCTCGGCGATGCGCTGCGCCCAGTCGACCGAATGGCCGTCGGCGACGATCTGGTCGCGCACCGCCATGCCCAGCACGGCGTCATCCTCAACGAGCAATATCCGCATCGCCACCTTCCCTGTCGTGCCGACGCCGAACGAGTGCGGCATCGTCGCGCCGTTCAGGTTGCCGTCAGATGGACATGGGATAATCTAGAGCAACTCCAGCAAAAGTGGGAACCGGTTTTGCGTCCGGAGTTGCGTAAGAATAAAGAGATAGAGCACGTTGGCGAACCAAAGTTCGCCGGACGCGCTCTAGGACAGGAAAAAGTAAATCCTGCCATCGAACGAGGAAACCGGCCGATGTTCCACCGCCCAGGTCTCGCCGCGACCCTTGCCGCCTGCCTGCTCGTCGCCCTCGGCTCGGCAGCGGCGCGCGCCGACGACGACCATCCCGCGCGCTGCAACGTGCCGCTCGGCGACTGGCAACCGCGCGCCGCCGTCGAGGCGGCGCTTCAGCTCAAGGGCTGGACCGTTCTGTCGCTCCGCTCCGACGACGGCTGCTACAAGGCCAAGATCCTGACCGCCACAGGCGAAAAGCGCCGCGTCAAGCTCGACCCGAAAACGCTGGAACCGGTGGACGAGGAAGACTGAGCGGCCAGCAACGAGGGATTTGCGGGGCGGTTTCGGCTGCCCCGTCACGTCAAACTGCGAAGGATCTCGGCGGTCCTCGGCATGCGCGCAAGGCTTGCCTCCAGCCGCTCCCGCCAGCGGGGCCCACGCGAGAGCGCATCTTCATAGGCTTCGCGTGTGCAACAATAAAAACTTTGATGCACACAAACCGACCATGCGTAGCCCAGACGATTGGGGCCTGTTCCCCGGTTAGATGGCTCCCTACATGCCATGAGAGATCATTTGGCACGGGTGCCTCATGAAAGTCCCTGACTTGCCTGAACTGTTTTGGAATTTGCCGGGCTATTTCAGCGAGCCATCGACCCTGCCGCTGAAAATACTGTTCTTCGTCTGGCGAACCGTGGTTCTCCTATTCGGCGTTCTGATAACCGTGGCTTCGTTCTGGTATGAATGGACCCAAATGTGGGGGCCTGGTTCCTAGAGCGCGTCCGGCGAACCTAGGTTCGCCAACGTGCTCTATCTCTTTGTTTACGCAACTCCGGACGCAAAACCGGTTCCCACTTTTGCTGGGATTGCTCTAGAGGATCGACATCCCTCGCTATGGCCATGCGGTCTTGATGCCCTCTCCGCTTCCGTGCGATTGCTGATCGCACGAACATTGCGGTATGCACCTGGAAATGATTTGGTCCACTACCGTGGCAGCTTGGACCGGTAGTATGAGGACCACCCATTGATGAGTTTTCGAGTGTTTCGCGTCGCGCTGAAGCGCGCCTCCTTCAGCTCCTTGGCCCTCCTGCCGCTTCTCGCCTCCCCCGCTTTCGCCTCCACCGGCGGCCACGGCCTTGATGGCGCCTCGCTCGGGGTGATCTGGGCGGTGCCGTTCGTCGGCATCCTCCTGTCGATCGCCCTGTTTCCGCTCCTGGCGCCGCATGTCTGGCACCACCATTTCGGCAAGATCGCCGCCGCCTGGGCGCTGGCCTTCGTCGCGCCCTTCACGCTTCTCCACGGCGGGGCGGTCGTCGAGCCGCTGGCCGAGACGGTACTGCTCGACTACCTGCCTTTCGTCATCCTGCTCGGGGCGCTGTTCACCATTGCCGGCGGCATCCTCATCACCGGCAACCTGCACGGCTCGCCGAAGACCAATCTGGCTCTCCTCGCCATCGGCACGCTGCTCGCCTCGCTGGTCGGCACCACCGGCGCCTCCATGGTGATGATCCGGCCGCTCCTGCGCGCCAACGACGGCCGGCGGCACAACGTCCACGTCGTCATCTTCTTCATCTTCCTGGTGTCCAACATCGGCGGCTCGCTCACCCCGCTCGGCGATCCGCCGCTGTTCCTCGGCTACCTGCGAGGCGTCGGCTTCTTCTGGACCACCGTGCACATGCTGAAGGAAACCGGCTTCGCCGCCGTGATCCTGCTGGCGCTGTTCTACCTGATCGACAGCAGGCTCTACCGCAACGACGCCGACTTCCGTGGCAAGTTCGACCCGACGCCCGACACCGGCCGCGTCGGCGTCGAGGGGCGGTTCAACATCGCGCTTCTGATGGTGGTGGTCGCCGCCGTGCTGCTGTCGGGCTCTTGGAAGCCGGGCATCGGCTTCCACGTGTTCGGCGTCGAGGTGGAGCTGCAGAACCTCTCCCGCGACGTGATCCTAATCGCCGCCGCCGCCGCCTCGCTGTGGCTGACGCCGAAGGCGCTGCGCATCCGAAACGGCTTCGAATGGGGGCCGATCCTGGAAGTGGCCAAGCTGTTCGCCGGCATCTTCGTGACGATCATTCCGGTGCTCGCCATGCTGAGGGCCGCCCATGAGGGCGCCTTCGCGCCGCTGGTCAGCCTCGTCACCGCCGCCGACGGCACCCCGGTCAACGCCATGTACTTCTGGGCGACCGGCCTTCTGTCGTCCTTCCTGGACAACGCGCCGACCTACCTCGTCTTCTTCAATCTGGCCGGCGGCGATCCGCAGCACCTAATGGGCGAGATGTCGACGACGCTGGTGGCGATCTCGGCCGGCGCCGTGTTCATGGGCGCCAACAGCTACATCGGCAATGCGCCCAACTTCATGGTCAAGTCGATCGCCGAGGGATCGGGCGTCAAGATGCCCTCCTTCTTCGGCTACATGGCCTGGTCCTGCGGCATCCTGATCCCGCTGTTCCTGATCATGACCTGGCTGTTCTTCGCCTGACGAAAGCGCCCGGCAAAGACATGAAAAAGCCGGCTGGCGGTGACGCCAACCGGCTCTCATGCTGCTGGGACGGCCCGGCTACATCAACAGGTTGGGCAGGAACAGCGAGATCTGCGGGAACAGGATCAGGATCGCGACGAGGATCAGGATGGTCGCGATGTGTGGCAGCGCCTCGACGAGATATTCGTCGATGGAGCAGTCCAAGAGGCCGCAGACGGTGAACATGGCGACGCCGACGGGCGGCGTCATGCCGCCGAAGGTGACCATGGTCATCATGACGATGCCGAAGTGCACCGGGTCGACGCCGAGCTGCAGCACGATGGGCAGGAAGATCGGCGTCAGAAGCAGCACCAGCACCGTCGCCTCGATGAAGCAGCCGGCGATCAGCAGGAACACCACGATCAGGAACAGGATGATCGTCGGATCGCGCGTCAGGCTGAGCATGCCGCCGGCGATGGCCTGCGGCGCCTGATCGAAGATGATGGCATAGCCCACCATGCCCGAGAACATGATGATCAGCACGATGAGGCCGTTGTCGATCACCCCGTGCAGCAGTGCCTCCATGGCGCCCTGCCATGTCAGCTCGCGGTGGAACAGCACGCCGACCACCACCGCGTAGACGACGGCGAAGGCGCCGACTTCCGACGGCGTGAACACGCCGCTGCGGATGGAGACGAGCAGCGCCACCGGGAAGAACAGCGCCCATTTGGCGTCCCACACCGCGCTGCCGACGGCCCTCCAGCTCGGCTTGCGGGCGGTGGCCGAGCGATAACCGCGCTTGCGCGACACCAGCCACACCGTGAACATCAGGCCGGCCATCATCATCAGGCCGGGAATGACGCCGGCCAGGAACAGCCGGCCGATGGAGACGTTGCCGACGAAGCCGTAGAGGATCAGCCCGAGGCTCGGCGGGATAGTGGCGGTGATCAGCGAGCCCACGGCGATGGTGGCGGCGGTGAAGCCCTTGGAGTAGCCGTTGCGCACCAGATCGGGGCCGAGGATGCGCGCTTCCATGGCGGCATCGGCGACGGCCGAACCGGAGACGCCGCCCATCAGCGTCGACAGCACGATGCACACCTGCGCCATGCCGCCCGACATCCAGGAGACCAGCACCTCCGAACATCGGATGAGGCGCGAGGTGATGCCGGTCTTGTTCATCATGTGGCCGGCCAGCACGAAGAAGGGCACGGCGAGCAGCGGGAAGCTCTGCGAGGCAGAAGCCACCTGCTGCACGCCGATCGACGCCGGCATCACCTGGGATATGGCGAAGAAGGAAAAGCCGGAGATGCCGATGGCGAAGGCCACCGGCGCCCCGACGACGAGAAGGCCGAAGAACAGGCCGACCAGAAGCAGCATTTCGCCGGTCATAGTTCGCTCTCCCCGGCGGCCGCCAGCGCCTCGTCCTTGGTCCGTGTCGGCGTGAACACCAGCATGGGCCGCCCCCTGGCGGTGCGGATCGCCTCGGCAAGCTGGCCGGCGAGCGTGATGGCGAGCAGGAGGCAGCCGATGGGAACGGCGGCGGTGACATAGGCGTAGCTGATGCCGCTGTCGCCGAATTGCCGTTCGAGGTTGAGCATCACCAGCCGGTAGCCGAGGTAGGAGAGCGTCAGCAGGAAGGCGAGGATGACCGCGCCGGTGGCGATGTCGAGGTAGACCCGCTGGCGGGCCGGTATCCAGCGCACGAACAGGTCGACGGCGATCAGGCCGCGCCGGCGCATCGCCATGTCGGCGCCGATGAACGAGGCCCAGACGAACAGCAGCTGCGCCACGTCCATGGACCATACGAGCGGGTATCCGAACCAGCGCATGACGCCGGCCATGAAGACGAGCCCGACCATGGCCGCGAGCAGAACTCGGGCCACGACGGACTCCACGCGCATGATCGCTGAGGACATGACGCAAGGCTCCAGAGGCTTGGGGGCATCGAGGGGAAAGGCGAGAGGCGGCTTTCCGCCGAACGATGCGGCGATGAAGGAGGGGGAGCGGCCCTTGCCTTCGCCGGAAGGCATGCCGCTCTCGTTGGGTTACTGGGCGAGGATGGCGTCGACCTGCTTCTTGAGGTCGGTATAGCCGAGGGTCTCGTAGACGCCGGCGGTCGCTTCCTTGAACGGCGTGACGTCGATCTCGTCGATGGTCATGCCGGCCGCCGTCATCTTGGCCTCGATGTCGGCGATGGCCGCCTCTGTGCCGTGCGAAGCCACGTCGCCGGCCTTGAGCGATTCTTCCTTCAGAATGGTCTGGAGGTCGGCCGGCAGCGCGTCGAACCAGGCGGCCGAGGTGACGAGGCCGGTGATCAGGTTGAAGTGGCCGGTCTTGGTCAGGTACTTGGTCACCTCGTAGAGGCGCGAGCCGTAGGCGGCGGGATCCTGCGCCTCGACGGCGTCGATCACCTGCGTCTGCAAGGCCGAGTAGACGTCGGCCCAGGCCATCGGCGCCGGCGTCGCGCCCATCGCCTTGACGGTCTCGGTCCAGACAGGCGCGCCCGGCGTGCGCATGCGGATGCCCTCAAGGTCGGCCGGCACCTTGATCGGCTTGTTGGTGAGGAGATGCCGTTCCCCCTGCCACCAGTTGAACGACAGCACCTGCAACTGGGCGCCGTCGTGCAGCTTCTTGGCCATGTCGTCGAGCAGCGGCGAGGTCACCACCTTGCGGATGCCGTCGTAGCCCGAGGCGAGATAGGGGCCGGAGAGGACGCCGAAGTCCTTGACGAACACGGCGAGGCGGCCGCCGTCGACCACCACGGCATTGCCGGCGCCGGCGCGCGCCTGCTCCAGCACGTCCTCGTCCTTGCCGAGCTGCGAGCCGGGGAACAGGCGGATGGCGAGCCGGCCTTCCGACCGCGCCTCGACGTTCTTCTGCAACTCTTCGAGGCCCTTGTAGAGCGGATCGGAGGTGGTCAGCGCGGTGTTGACGTTGAGCGTGTAGTCGGCGGCCGAGGCAACGCCGAGCGACGAGACGGCAAGGGCCATCCCGCAGGCAGCCGTCAATGCGGCCCGAGACAGAAATCCCATGGGTTCCTCCCAAGAAGACGAGCGCGCCATTCCTCCATGCGCCTCGTTGACGAGTAGTATGGTAGACGTCTAGAATGGCATCGGCAATCAAAAACTGAGGCCGGCAGCGGCCCGATGGAAACAACGTGGATTGCCGGGTGGAGAGGCGTCACAGCCATCGAACGAGATAGCCGGCCCATTGGATACTGGGCGGCGCGGCGAAAACCGTGTTTGCTGTCAACCAGCAACACGAGTGTCTCGCCTCGATCGACGGCGCGGGACCCATGGGAGGTATTTCGAATGTCCGAGGCGATAGGCCAGTTCACCCTGCACCCCGACCGGCTGTTTCCGGCCGATCCGACGACGCGCGCCATCGCCCGCGAGCTTTATGCCGGCATCGCGACGTTGCCGATCATCAGTCCGCACGGCCACACCGACCCGGCCTGGTTCGCCGACGACCAGCCCTTCTCCGATCCGGCCAGCCTGTTCGTCATCCCCGACCACTACGTCCACCGCATGCTCTATTCGCAGGGCATCCGGCCCGAACAGGTAGGCGTGCCCCGGCTCGACGGCGGCCCGGTGGAAACCGACAAACGCAAGATCTGGCGCCTCCTCGCCGAGAACTTCCACCTCTATCGCGGCACCCCGTCCTATCTCTGGCTGACCCACGCCTTTCAGACGGTGTTCGGCATCGCCGAGGTGCCATCGAAGGACAACGCCGACCGGCTCTACGACACCATCGACGCCGCGCTGAAGACGCCGGAGTTCCGGCCGCGCGCCCTCTTCGAGCGCTTCAACATCGAGGTGATCGCCACCACCGAAAGCCCGCTCGACGATCTCCGCCACCACCGCAAGATCCGCGAGAGCGGCTGGAAGGGCCGCGTCGTCACCGCCTTCCGGCCCGACGCCGTCGTCGACCCCGCCTTTCCCGGTTTCGCCGACAATCTTGAAGTGCTCGGCCGCCTCACCGGCCACGACACCGCGACCTACAAGGGCTATCTCGCCGCGCTCGCCGACCGCCGCCGCTACTTCATGGAAGTGGGCGGCGCCACGTCGACAGACCACGGACACCCGACCGCCCGCACCGCCGACCTCCCGGCGGAAGACGCCGCCGCGCTTTATGCCCGCGTCCGCACCGGCGGCGCCTCGGCCGAGGAGGCCGAGCTGTTCCGCGCCCAGATGCTGACGGAAATGGCCGCGATGTCCGCCGTCGACGGCTTGGTCATGCAGATCCACCCCGGCGCCCGCCGCGACCATAACCCGGAGATCTTCCGCACCTTCGGCAAGGACAAGGGCGCCGACATTCCCGGCCCCACCGGCTATGTCGAGGAACTCCGTCCGCTGCTCGCCCGCTTCGGCAACCGGGCCGACCTCACCATCATCCTGTTCACGCTCGACGAGACGGTCTATGCGCGCGAACTGGCGCCGCTCGCCGGCCACTACCCCGCGCTGAAGCTCGGCCCGGCCTGGTGGTTCCACGACAGCCCCGAGGGCATGCGCCGCTACCGCGAACAGATGACCGAGACGGCCGGATTCTACAACACCGTCGGCTTCAACGACGACACCCGCGCCTTCTTGTCGATTCCGGCCCGCCATGACGTCGCCCGCCGCGTCGATTGCGCCTTCCTCGCCCGGCTCGTCGCCGAGCATCGCCTGGGGCTCGACGACGCGCACGCGGTGGCGCACGACCTCGCCTATCGCCTCGCCAAGTCGGCCTACCGGCTCTAGATCGGGATCCGCGCCATGTCCGACCCGACCACCGCCGCCGACCGCCTCGGCACCGCCCGCCTCGCCACCCTGCCCGCCGCCGTCGCCCGCCCCGGCTACGACCGGGCCAAGGTGACGCCCGGCATCGTTCACCTGGGGCTCGGCGCCTTTTCCCGCGCCCACCTCGGCGTCTACACCGACGACGTGCTGGCGTCCGGCGCCACCGACTGGGGCATCATCGGCGTCAACCTGCGCTCGCCGGCGATCGTCGACGCCCTGAAGCCGCAGGATGGGCTCTACACCCTGCTCTGCCGCGAGAACGGCGACGACAGGCTCCGCGTGATCGGCGCCTTTCTCGACGTGATGAATGCCACCACCGAGCTCGACGCCGTGCTCGAGGCGATGGCCAAGCCGGAGATCCGGATCGTCACCATCACCGTCACCGAGAAGGGCTACTGCCACGATCCCGCCACCCAGCGCCTCAACGAGGCGCATCCCATGGTGACGGCCGACCTCGCCGACCCCATGCATCCACGCAGCCTGCCGGGCCTGATCGTCGAGGCGCTGCGCTTGAGGCGAGATGCCGGCGTACCGCCGTTCACCGTGCTCTCCTGCGACAACCTGCCACAGAATGGCAGGATCACGCGGGCCGTGGTCACCCGCTTCGCCCAGCTTCGCGATGCCGACCTCGGCCGCCACGTCGCCGATGGCGTCGCCTTCCCTTCTTCCATGGTCGACCGCATCACGCCGGCCACCAAGGACGCAGACCGGGCCACCGTCGCCGCCAGCCTCGGCCTCGACGACGCCTGGCCGGTGGTGGCCGAGCCCTTCCGCCAATGGGTGATCGAGGACCGCTTCCCCACCGGCCGCCCGGCCTGGGAGACGGCCGGCGCCATTCTGACCGACGACGTCCACCCCTTCGAGACGATGAAGCTGCGCTGCCTCAACGGCGCCCATTCGACGCTCGCCTATCTCTCCGTGCTCGGCGGCATCGAGACGGTGGCCGACGCCATGGCCGATCCGCTGCTGCCCAAGGTAATCCGCCAACTGTGGGACGACGACATCATCCCCACCGTGCCGCCGGTCCCGGGCACCGACGTGGCCGCCTACACCCGCGACCTCGAAGCGCGCTTCGGCAATCCGGGCATCCGTCACCTCACCCTGCAAATCTCATCCGACGGCTCGCAGAAGCTCGGCCCGCGCCTCCTCGCCCCCGCCGCCGAGCGCATCGCCGTGAAGAACGCGCCGAGAGTGGTGCCGCTCGCGGTCGCCGCCTGGATGGCCTTCCTGCGCCAGGGCGACGACCAGGGCCGCGCCTGGATGGTGGCCGACCCGATGGCCGCCCGCCTGACGGCCATCGCCCGGGCGCACAAGAACGACCCGGCGGCGCTGGCCGACGCGCTGTTCGCGGTCGGCGAGATATTCCCGCCCGCCATTGCCGGCGACGCGCCGTTCCGCAAGGCGACGACGCAGCACCTCAGAAGCCTGCTCGACCGAGGCCTCAGCGCCACGCTCACCGCCTTCCTGTTCCGATGATTTCGGCCCACCGTTTCCCTGGAGGATTCCCACAATGAAAGAGACCTGGCGCTGGTTCGGCCCCGATGATCCCGTCAGCCTTCAGAAGGCCCGGCAGGCCGGCGCCACCGGCATCGTCACCGCCCTTCATCACATGAACCAGGGCCAGGTTTGGACGGTGGACGAGATCGAGAAGCGCAAGGCCGAGGTGGAGGCCGCCGGCCTCACCTGGTCGGTGGTCGAGAGCATCGGCGTCGGCGAGGAGATCAAGACCCGCACCGGCAACTATCGGGAGAAGATCGACAACTACAAGCAGTCGATCCGCAACGTCGCCCGCTCCGGCGTGAAGACCATCTGCTACAACTTCATGGTCATCACCGACTGGAGCCGCACCAACCTGATGTTCCGCCTGCCGAACGGCGGCTACGCGCTCCGCTACGACAAGGTGGACTTTGCCGCCTACGACCTGTTCGTGCTGAAGCGGCGCGGGGCGGAGGCGGACTACACCGAGGCCGAGGTCGCCACCGCCAAGGCGCGGCTCGCCGCCAAGAGCGAGGCCGAGGTGGCCGAGCTCGAACGCAACCTGATCGACTGGCTGCCGGCCCGCGACTTCGCCTACACCCGCGACAGTTTCCGCGACATGCTCGGCCTCTATTCGGAGATCGGCGTCGAGGATCTGCGCGCCAACCTCGTCGAGTTCCTCGGCGAGATCACCCCGGTGGCCGAGGAGGAAGGCGCCCGCCTCTGCATCCACGCCGACGACCCGTCCTTCCCGATCTTCGGCCTGCCGCGCGTCATGTCGACGGCCGACGACGTGAGGAAGATGTTCGCGGCGGTGCCTCAGGAGGCCTGCGGCCTGACGCTCTGCACCGGCTCCTTCGGCTCCAACACCAGGAACGACCTCGTCGCCATGGCGAACGAGTTCGGCCCGCGCATCCACTTCGTCCACCTCCGCAACGTCACCCACGAGGCGGACGGCTCGTTCTACGAGGCCGACCATCTCGGCGGCGACACCGACCTGATCGGCGTCGCGGCGGCGATCCTGACCGAGGAAGAGCGGCGTCGCTCCACCGGCCGCGCCGATGCCGAGATTCCCTTCCGGCCCGACCACGGCCACCTGATGGGCGACGACATCGGCCAGAAATCCAACCCCGGCTATTCCTTCGTCGGCCGCCTGAAGGGCCTCGCCGAACTGCGCGGCGCCATCAAGACCATCGAAGCCTTCCGGAGCGGCCGCGTCTCCTGACGCCGAGCCGCCGATTCGAGCCTTCCCGATCGGGGCGGATGCCCGGCAACCTCGCCGGCATCCGCCCCTTTCTCATTGTCGACCAAAACTTAGCGGATCGACTAAGTTTCAGCTTGCGTCTCTCTCGACGATCGGAAATAGTTAGCAACATGACTAAGCATGATCCCGATCTCTCCCTGCTCTTCCATGCGCTGGCCGACGCCACCCGCCGGTCGATCCTGACCCGTCTCGCCGAAACGCCGGCGCGGGTCACCGACCTCGCCGAGCCCACGGGCCTCAAGCTGCCCACGGTGATGCGGCACCTCGCCGTGCTGGAGGAAGCCGGGCTGATCGTCACCTCCAAGGACGGTCGCATCCGTACCTGCGCCATCGTGCCCGAGGCCATGGAACCGGCCCGGACATGGATGGACGACCAGCGAGCCATCTGGGAAGGCCGCCTCGACCGGCTGAACGCCTACGTGATGAACGTGATGAAGGAGCGCGCAACATGACATCGAGCCCCCATGCAGGCAGTACCACCCTCGCGACGGCCGCGAGCGCACGCTTTTCGACGCTGACCTTCGAGCGTCAGGTGGCCGCGCCGCCCTCGATCCTCTGGCAGGCCTGGACGGCCCCGGCGGCGCGGGCGGTGTGGGCCGCTCCGGCGCCGACCGTCACCGTGGAGTTCATCGAGGCCGACACCCGGGTCGGCGGGCGCGAGATATCGCTCTGCAAGGTGGCCGGACAGCCGGACATTCGCTGCGAGGCCGGCTGGCTGGAGCTGCGGCCGGCGGCGCGTAGCGTCAACTACGAGGTGATCTCCTCGGAAGGCGTCACGCAATCGGCGGCGCTGGTGACGGCCGAGCTGTCCGGCACCAACGACAACAGCCGTCTGGTGGTCACCGTGCAGCTGTCCTCGCTGGCCGAGGACATGGAGGCCGGCTACCGGCAGGGCTTCGGCGCCGGCCTCGATAACCTCGCCGGCGTCGCCCAGCGCACCATGATCCTCCAGCGGGTGATCAAGGCGCCGCGCAGCGTCGTCTGGGGCGCCTGGATGAACGTGGAGGCACTGCCGCAATGGTGGGGGCCGGACGGCTTTTCCTGCCGCACCAAGCGGATCGACCTCAGGACCGGCGGCGAGTGGGTGTTCGACATGATCGGGCCGGACGGCCACGTCTACCCCAACCACCATCTCTATCACGACGTCCGCCGCGAGGAGCGGTTCGGCTACACGCTGCTCTGGGGCGAGAACGGCCCCAAGCACGCCGACGCCTGGGCTTCGTTCGAGGACGAGGACGGGGCGACCAGGGTGACGCTCGGCATGGTCTTCACCACCGCCGCCGAGTTCCAGGAGGCCAAGGGCTTCGGCGCCATCGAGCTGGGATTGCAGACGCTGGGCAAGCTGGACCGCTTCATCGCCTCCCGCTGACGGCGCCCGTCACCACCTGTCGCCCGCAAGCGGTGCCGGTGACGAACCGGCGCCGCCCCTTGCGTGCACAATGGCAACGTTGCAAAAAGACTTTCGTGAAAACAAGGAGATAGAACAGCCCGACGCACCCCGTTTCACCTGAATATGGCTGGACAGCCGGCGCGGAGGTATGCCATGGTAGTATCTCACTCGGAGATACGAACGTGCCGCCAACTGCCGCCGCCGGTTATGAGATCGACCCCAAGCTGCCCATCGGCGCCCAGGTCTACGGCCTCTTGAAGCGGATGATCATCGGCCTCGTCTTCAAGCCCAACGAGGCCCTGAGCGAGAAGGAACTGGCCGTCCGCCTCGGCGTCAGCCGCACCCCGGTGCGCGAGGCCTTGATCCGCCTCGCCGACGAAACGCTGGTCGACGTCTTCCCCCAGCGCGGCACCGTCGTCTCGCCCATCCGCGTCGCCGAGGTGATGGAGGCGCAGTTCCTGCGCGAGGCGCTGGAAGCCGCCGTCGCCCGCCGCGCCGCCGAACAGCCCTCGTCCGCCCTGATCCGCGACCTCTCGCGCCTGATCGACGACCAGCACCACGCCGCCAACGCCGGCTCGCCGGAAGACTACATGCCGCTCGACGAGGCCTTCCACCGGGCGATCAGCGAAGGCACCGGCCTGCCCCGCTCCTGGCGCCTCATCCAGAGCGTCAAGGGCCAGATGGACCGTGTCCGCTTCCTGAGCCTGCCCAACAAGGCGCACATGCTGCTGCTCACCGAACAGCACGCCGAAATCTTCAAGGCCATCGAAACCCAGGATCCCGACCGCGCCGAGGCGGCCATGCGCCACCACCTCAAGGAAGTCCTGAAAACCATCCACGAACTCGCCGCGGAAATGCCGGCGATCTTTGCGTGAGGGGATCGGGGCTGGAGTCCACATGCGCAGAGCCGGATTCGTTCGCTTTGCCCTGGTCAGGCTGGCGGCGCTGGCAATAGCACTCGCGCTGCTTTTCGCCGCGTTCCAATACTATATCGTCGGCGTCGGCCGCGATCTCACGAGCTTCATTCCGACCGAGTTCGGGCAGCCCAAGCTTCTGGACAAGCACATCGAAATGGGCTGTCTCTCGGCACTGTACTCTCTGGAATCACTGTCGCAAGACGAGATCGACAAAGCCCTCGCCAGCGAACACCCAACCTCAAGAGGACTTCTCGATCTTGAGGGCGCGCAAAAGAAGAACCGGGGCTTTTCTGTCGGCGACGTGTTCGAGAAATTCTCAAATCAAAGGATGGCAGACGACTTTAGCTACCGGGCATCCGTCGTGATCACCGGCGCTTCATGCGGGAAGATAGGCGAACGCTCCGTCAAAGACGATATCATCCGAGGTGTTTTCAGCGGCGACAAAATATATCACGCGTTTGGCGAAGGTGATCACACGGCCATACTCGTCGATCCTGACAGAAAGCTGCTGCTTCTTGCGTCCTGGTGAACGGGCTTTCGTCTGGATGAAGGGGCAAGCGTTGGCCATCAACGCCATCTCGTGTCCCACGCAGTTCAGAATCCGCGCCTGCGGCTTCGCCTGGGCTGACGCCCCCGATGCAGGCGTCGAGGATCGAGCCCGATCATCTTCTGTTGTATGTCTCCATGAATATCAGAACTGACGAGTCTCTCGCAACACCGACAAGCCTCGAATGATAATCTTTGACGTCTGGATCATAAGCTAAATTATTCTCGAGAACCTTGTTGACGGGAAGCTGGTTTTCTCCCGAGCTTACCTTCTCAAGACTCATACTCAGCTCACCATCATCCCAGATATACGCTACAAAATTGGTATCCGGAGGAGGAGAGCAGGCCACTTTATCACAATAATCGATGCGTGGATTTTGTACCCAGCAAATGGACATCGGCACTTGCTGGGTCGGAAGCTCTATCAGTCCGTCGATGAAGCGGATGAACTCCCGCCCGATACGACAGGATGAGCCCTGACAGGAAACGATATCCGATTTGAACCCAAGACGTTTCTTGAGAGGTTTTTCAATAGGATCGACGGCACGCCGATCAAATGAACCTACAGTTGCCGGTCCGGAAAGCTTCTCAATGGCCTTGCTGATGTTTGCAGTAGGCGGCTGGGTACAGGTCCAGTCATAGGCCAAGGCCAGATCGGTGCAAGCAAATGAAAGCACGACATAGGCAGCGGCCCGAAGCCCGAGAAGCACAGACTTCATTCCATTCCTCCCGCCCGCACCGGCGAACGACGTCTCACAAGGCCCAACCGTAGACCAAGAGTGGAGCATTTCTACCAGAAGTTAGGAAAACTAGAAATATCGCCGCAATCGCCGCACCACCGACTTCGGCTCGTGGTTGAGGATCGGCGCGAAGACCCCGACCGCGCCGAAGCCGCCATGCGCCACCACCTCAAGGAAGTCCTGAAGACCATCCACGAACTGGCAGCGGAAATGCCGGCGATTTTCGCGTGAGCGCCGAAGCGCCGCCGGTTATGCGGCGACGGCTTTCCTGAGGTCCAGGCGGAAGTGCCCCGGGCCGACTTCGTCGAACAGAACCGTGTCGCCGACGGCGGCGCCGGTGCGGTCGAAGAAGCTCTTCACGAAGTCCCGTTCGCGGATGAACTTGCGCGGGCGCCCGTGCCGCGACTTGGGAATCTCTGCCGTGACCTTGAGGCCCTTGTAGTCGAGGCGGATCGCCCTCGGCGGCTTGGCCGGCACACCTTCCACCTCTTCCGTCAGACGACCGAGAACGGCCGTGATGTAGATGTGGAAGTTCTTGAGGTTCCCCTCGGTCAGCTGGCTCTCGTAAACGGGCATGCTCTGTCTTCCTGGCTGTCGCCGGCTTGGTGCCGCGCCCATTCGGCGCGGATGCGGTCGAGCAGGAGTCTGGCGGGTTGGTCGTTCGGATACCGGAGGACCGCCATGAAAGCCAGGGCGAGCGCTGCCAGGGCTCAAGCGACCGGCGGATATAGTAGCACGCCAAGGCCGATGAGCGAGGGCAAGCGGAAAATTTCAGTCGATCCGGCGGGGCAGCCTACCCCGCCACCCAAGGCGGGGAAGCGCCGCTTTGGCCTTTCGTCAGCGCTCGTTCTCGGGCGTCGACACCAGCCTTGCGGCGGCGGCGTTGGCGGCCTCCAGCGCCGGGCGCATCGCTTCGCCCCGCACGAGGCCGGCGGCGAGAACGCCGATGAACTCGTCGCCCGCGCCATGGGTGCTGACCAGCCGGACCGGCACCGCCGGCAGGGCATAGGGGGCTTCGTCGGCACCGGCATAGACCAGCCCGTCGCCGCCGAGCGTCACCACCACGTGGAGGAAGCGTTGGGCGAGCTCGGCGGCCACCCCGAGGGCATCCGACGGGCCGGTGACCTCCCGGCCTGACACGTCGGCAGCCTCGACGGCGTTGACCACCAGTATGTCGACATTGGCCTGCAACTCGGCCGACAGGGCGCGCGCCGGGGCGGCGTTGAGCAGCACGCGGGCGCCGGCCGCCCGCGCGGCGGCGGCGACCTTGGCGTTGGCGGCGTCGGGAACCTCGTTCTGCAGCACCAGGACGCCGGTGCGGGCGAGCAGATCGGACGCGGCGGCGACATCCGCCTCGCCCAGCGACAGGTTGGCGCCGGACACGATCACCGCGCCATAGTCGCCATCGGCATCGAAGATCGCCACCGACATGCCGCTGCCGGCCGAACCTAGGACGCGCACGTGGCGGCGGTCGACGCCGCGCCGGTCGAGATTGGCGATGAGCGCCCGGCCGAAATCGTCGTCGCCGACGGCGCCGATCATGGCGGCGGGAACGCCGGCCTTGGCCGCCGCCACCGCCTGGTTGCCGCCCTTGCCGCCGCACTTCGGAAACCAGGCCGAGCCCGCCAGCGTCTCGCCCTTGCGCGGCCGGTCGGGGCTGTCGACCATGATGTCGTAGTGAAGGCTTCCGAACACGGTCACGAGCGGCTTGTCGGTCATGGCATCCTGTCTTTGCGTTTGGAATTCACGGCCGACATGGTCCTCTGGAGGTTCTGCTCGGCGGCGCGGTAGTTGCGCTGGGCGACGGCGACGAACACCGCGTCCATGATGTTGAGCTGGGCGATGCGGGCGGCGGCGTTCTCGCCCATCAGCGGCGAGCCCTGGGCGGTGGAGCACAGGACGACGTCGGCGATCTGGGCCAGCGGCGAGGTGTCGTAGTTGGTGAGGACGATCGACCGGGCGCCGTTCTTGCGGGCGAGCTGCACCGCCTCGATGACGGCGGTGGTGTTGCCCGAGTGCGAGAAGGCCACCACGACATCGTCGCCGCCCAGGAGCGAGGCCGACATCAGCATCATGTTGGCGTCGTCGTAGACGGCGCTGCGGATGCCGATCCTCAGGAACTTGTGCGCCACGTCGCGGGCGATCTGGGCCGAACCGCCCACCCCGTAGAAGTCGCGCTGGCGCGCCCGGTGGATGAGGTCGGCGGCGCGGTCGAAGGCGTCGACATTGAGGATGGCCAGCGTTTCCTGCAACGCGTGGATCGAGGTGTGGAACACCTTCTGGATGATCTCCTCGGAGGTGTCATCCGGCGACAGCTCCTGATGCATCTCCGAGGTGGGCAGCTGGTTGTAGAGGGCGACGGCGTTGCGGAACTCCCGGAAGCCGGCAAAACCGAGCTTCTTGGTGATCTTGACCACCATCGCCTCGGAGACGCCGGCCTCGCCGGCGATCTCCTTCAGCGTCGTCTCTTCGTTGAAGTCCCGGAGCCCGAAGACCGTATCCACCACCTTGGCTTCGAGCGGCGTCAGGAGCGGCATCATCATGCGGATGCGCGGACCCACGGACTTCAGGTCAAGACTGCCGGTGTTCATCCTCTACCCCTGGTCATGCGGTCGATGATCATTGCGACGAGGATAATAAGACCGGTGGCGAGAAGTTGATAGAACGCCTGAACGTTCATCAACGTCAGACCGTTACGCATGGCGCCGAGAATGATGGCGCCGAGCAGCGTGCCGATGATCGAGCCCTTGCCGCCCATCAGCGACGCCCCGCCGATAGCCGAGGCGGCGATGGCGTCGAGCTCCCAGAGGTTGCCGAGGATCGGCTCGGCGGCGCCGAGTCGGCCGATCAGGATGGCCGAGGTCAGCGCGGCCAGGAAGCCCGAGATGACGTAGGCGGCGATCTTGGTGAGGGCGATCGGAACGCCGGCGATATAGGCCGCCTCCTCGTTGCCGCCGACGGCCAGGAGATACTCGCCGAGCGGTGTCTTCTTGAGGATGACCCAGGCGACGATGGCGACGACGGCGACGATCAGGATCGGCGAGGGAAGGCCGAACACCGTGCCGTTGAAGATGGCCCGGTAGCCGGCGGGGATGCCGAGCACCGGATTGCCGCCGGTGTAGATCAGCGCCAGCGCCCGATAGGTCGAAAGCGTGCCGAGCGTGACGATGAACGGCTGCAGGCCGACCGCCGCCACCAGGACGCCGTTGATCAGGCCGCAGAGGGCGCCGAGCATCAGGCCGGCCAGGATGGCCAGCGGCACCGGCACGCCGGCGAGAAGCAGCGAGCCGGAGATGACGGCCGACAGCGCCGCCGTCGGCCCCACCGACAGGTCGATGCCGCCCGACACGATCACCAGCGTCATGCCCAGGGCGAGGCAGGCGTTGAGGCTCGACTGCTGCAGGATGTTGAGAAGGTTGCGCTCGGAAATGAAGCCCGGCGCCAGCAGCGCGAACACCAGGAGGATGACGACGAGGCCGATCAGCGTGCCGGCGTCGCGCAGGGCGAGCGTACGCGGCGCCCGCCGGGACGAACCATCGGCACCATCGGTATGGGAGAGAGACGACATGGGAAGCACCCGTCAGGAATGGGAAGTGGGCTGGCCGGCATAGCCGGGGATGGCATGGGCGACGATCCGCTGTTCGGTAAGGCCCTCGCTCGGAAGCTCGGCCGCCAGTTCGCCCTCGCGCATCACCAGCACGCGGTCGGACAGGCGGATCACCTCGGGCAGCTCGGACGACACGACGATGATCGAGTGCCCCTCGGAGGCCAGCCGCTCGATCAGGGCGTGGATCTCCGACTTGGCGCCGACGTCGATGCCGCGCGTCGGCTCGTCGAACAGCAGGATCTGGCTGCTGGCGGCCAGCCAGCGGGCGATAATGCCCTTCTGCTGGTTGCCGCCGCTGAACAGGCGGATCGGCCGGTCCGGCAGGAAGGGCCGGAGGTTGACGCCCTTGAGGTGCCGCTCGGCCGCCTTGTCGAGCTGGCGCCGGGCGATCAGGCCGCCGACCGAATGGCGGCGCAGCGACGGCAGGCTGAGGTTGCTGGTCACCGAGCGGAGCGGAATGATGCCCTCGCGCTTGCGCTCCTCCGGACAGAGGCCGACGCCGGCGGCGATGGCCTCGCGCGGGTTGCGAAAGGCGACGGGCTTGCCGTCGATGGTCAGCGTGCCGGCCGCGCGGCGGTCGGCGCCGGCGATCAAGCGCAAAAGCTCGGAGCGCCCCGAGCCGACGAGGCCGGCGATGCCGAGCACCTCGCCCTTGTGCAGGCGGAAGGAGACGCCGCGCACCCGCGACACCGCCGAACTGAGGCCCACCGCCTCCAGCTTGACCTCGCCGGTCGCGAACGACCGGTGGGTCTCCTGGCTGAGCTCGCGCCCCACCATCAGCGAGACGATTTCCTTCTGGTCGACGCCGGCAAGGTCGCGCGAGCCGACCACGGCGCCGTCGCGCATGATGGTGGCGCGGTGGCCGATGCGGAACACCTCGTCCATCTTGTGCGACACGTAGATGATGGAGACGCCGCTGGCGGCGAGGCCGGCGACGATCTCGGCCAGCCGGTCGAACTCGCTCGGCGTCAGGCTGGACGTCGGCTCGTCCATGGCGACGATGCGCGCCTCGTCGAGGAGCGCACGGGCGATCTCGACGATCTGGCGCTGCGCCACCTTCAGCGTCCGGATGGGCGCGGCGGGATCGATCGAGGGATCGATGCGGGCAAGCGCGACGGCGGCCCGCCGCTGCTGCTCGGCGCTGTCGACCACGAGGCCGCCGAACCGCGTCAGCTGGTGGCCGAGGAACATGTTCTGCGCCACGGTCAGGTGCTGCACCTGCTGCAGTTCCTGGTGGATCATGGCGATGCCGGCGGCGCGGGCCTGGATCGGCTTGCGCAGGACGAGTTCGCGGCCGTCGACCAGAACCTTGCCGGAGGTCGGGCGCAGCCCGCCCGACAGGATCCTGAGCAAGGTCGACTTGCCGGCGCCGTTCTCGCCGAGCAGCGCGTGGATTTCGCCGGGCGCGACCTCGAAGGTCACGTCGGACAGCGCGCGCACGCCGGGGAACTCCTTCGTCACCCCTTCGAAGCGCAGACGGGGCACGGGCTGGTTCATCAATACACCCTCCGGCGGGCGCCGACCGCATGGCCGGCGCCCTACCCTCAAGAGACTTACTTCTTCTCGTCTTCGATCAGCACGGCGCGCAGGTTGTCGCCGGCGTCCTGATAGCGGGCGACGTTGTCCTTGGTGATCAGCGCCTGCGGCGTCGAGACGACGCGCGGCAGCGCCTGGCCGGACACGAGGCGCAGAGCGGTCTCCATGGCGACTTCGCCGGTCAGCACCGGGAAGCTGTCGACCGTGCCGGTCAGCTCGCCGGCCTTGATCGAGGCATAGGCGTCGGAGATGCCGTCGGTGCCGAACACCGCCACCTTGTCGGCGAGACCGGCGGCCTTGACCGCCTCGACCACGCCGAGGGCCATGCCGTCGTTGTTGCAGTAGAAGCCGATGAGATCGGGGTGCTGCTGCAGGATGTTGGTGGCCGCGTCATAGGAAGTCTGGCGGTCCCAGTTGCCCGGCACCGAGGCGACCACCTGGAACTTGTCGGACCCGGTGATGGTCGCCTTGAAGCCGTCGGTGCGCTGCACGGCGGCATAGACGCCGGCCTGCCCTTCGACGATGGCCACCTTGCCGCCCTCGGGGCGGTTCTCGATGAACCAGCGGGCGACGCGCACGCCGTTGTCGCGCTGGACGTTGCCGACATAGTGCTCGGCGCTCGGGATCACCGCGTCATTGACGTTGACGACGGGAATGTTGGCGGCCTTGGCCTGCTCCATCATCGGCTGCAGGTTGGCGTCGGTCTGCGGCGACACCAGCAGCACGTCGTAGCCCTGGGTGATCAGCCCCTCGGCAATGGTCAGCTGGCCGAGCTGGTCGCCCTCGCTCTGGGCGGCCTGATAGACCACCGACACGCCGGCCTTGTCGGCATACTTCTGATACCCTTCGCCGAGCGACCGCCAGTATTCGTTGGTCAGCGTCTTGGACACGCCGCCGACGCGCAGGCCGGACTTCAGGGCCGGCATCGGGCCGAACTTGGCATCGAGCTCGGACCAGGTGATGCGGTCCTTCTCGGTGTCGGAGTTCAGCTTGGCCAGCTCCGCCGCCCAGGCCGAACCGGCCATGAACGCCAGGGCGACCGTCGCGCAGACCGTCGTTCTGAAAGTGGTCCTCATAGTCGTCGTCCTCCCATCAAGTAACAAGGTGGCCGGCGCCGCCATCGGCGCCGACGGATTCAGGCGCCGCCAAAGGTGAGTTCGTTGACAATGGCGAGGGCCGAAACGGCGTCCTGCCGGGCGATGGCCTCGGCAAGACGATTGTCGCCGTCGAGACGATCCATGACGGCGAACATCCGGCGCACCGTCGCGATGTTCACTTCGCATTCGTGAACGGGATCGAGACCGGTGGTGTCGGGGAAGGTGTCGAAATAGATAGCGCCGCCGTAGCCGTCGGCACGCATCTGGCGCAGGAGCTCGATGGTCTGCAGCGGATGCACCGCGCCCACCATCAGGCCGTCGTCGCGCTTGGCATACCCGTCGTTGAGGTGAATGCCGAGAATGCGGCTGTGGCTGCCGGCCAGCGCGGCGGCGAAGGCCGGCTGCTCGTCGGCGTAGAGCACATGGGCGAGATCGAGCGTGATGCCGAGGTTCGGCCGGTCGACGTCGGCGATGGCGAGCAGCGTGGTGGCGCAGTCGGGCATCACGGCGAAGGAGCGCGGTTCGTTCGGCTTGTACTCGATGCTGATCAGGCAGTCGGGGTCATGGTCGCAGACCTCGCGGATGCCGTCGATCTCGTCCTGCCACAGCTTGCGATAATCGGCCTGGAACGCATAGTCGAACCCGTCCTGCCCCAGCCACAGCGTCATCAGCCCCGCGCCCATCTCCCGCGTGGCGTCGATGCCGCGCTTGGTCAGGTCGATCGCCTCGCGACGGACGGCCGGATCGGGGTTGGTGAAGGCGCCGATCTTGAAGGCCGGGTTGGAGTAGTAGCGCATGGCGAGGCCGTTGATCTCGAGACCGAGATCGCGGACCTGGCGGGCCATTGCCGCCGGCTGCCCCGGAACGTGGTCGGGAAAGTTGAGATCGACATCGGTAAGCCCGCTCACCTTGGCCGCGCGCGCCGCCATCTGGGTGACGGAGGGCTTGCCGCTGAGGCCGGGCCACTCCAGTTCCGGACGACAGGCGAATGAATTCAGGCGAGTGGCAAAACGCAGGTCAGACACGGAAACACCC